>Ga0073934_10002068_pt1 | contig 44018 bp, 40 predicted proteins | sample LarsenN4metaG_FD_76834 | JGI IMG/M metagenome (GOLD analysis project Ga0073934, IMG submission 76834) | Hot spring sediment bacterial and archeal communities from British Columbia, Canada, to study Microbial Dark Matter (Phase II) - Larsen... ...
CCCTCGCCGGCGCCGGCATCGACCCGATGAAGGTGTTCCGCAATCCCGGCGCGCTGCTCGAGCCAGGCACGGACAAGATCGGCGACACGTCGGTCCGCTGGGACGGCGACACGCCGGTCGTCACGTTCCCGATCCCGGGCGTCGACGGTGCAACGGCCGTCGCCCGGCTCGACGATCGGTTCATGGCGGAATCCGTTGTCGTCACGCACGGCCGCGATCGCTACGAGTTCGAGTACAGCGACTACAACGACTACAACAATCCGCTGAACCTGATCGAAGTCTACATGGCCGGCAAAATGGTCGAGCGCCGCAACGGCCAGGTCGTGCGCGACATCGACACGGTCGTGACGGAAACGGGCAGCGTCTACGTCGTCGTGCCCGTGCCGCCGAACGTGGGTCCCACGGAGCCGCTGCCCATGTACGGCAGCGACCAGGAAGCGCCGAAGCTCACGTCCACCGCTCCGACGCCGCGGCTGGCCGACGGCAAGCCGGACCTCACCGGAAGCTGGAGGGGCGGCAACAAGTTCTTCATCTGGCGCTATGGCAATCGCCGCTGCGCGCCCACGCAGCTCGACGGCTGTAGCCCGGCCTGGAATCAGACGCTCGACTTCGAGTTCGAGGCCGCTTCGCGCTTCGGGCCCAATCGCCCGATCTACAAGCCCGAGCACTGGGACGAGGTCATCTACCTCGACATGTGGACGAATCGCGAAGACCCGATCATGACCTGTCAGCCGATGGGCATTCCGCGGCAAGGGCCGCCGGGGCGCATCTTCCACACCGAGGACGACATCACGCTGCTCTACGGGCGCGGTGGCGACGGCGGCGGCGGCTATTCGGACTTCCGCGTGATCGCAACGGACGGTCGTCCGTTCGACGAAAGGCAGATCATCCAGACGAAGTACACCGGGCATTCCGTCGGTCACTGGGAGGGCGACACGCTCGTGATCGAGTCGGTCGGATTTACGCCGGAGACCTGGCTCGCGCGTGGCGGCTTCTTCCACTCCGAGGACATGAAGGTTTACGAGCGCTTCACTCGGCAGGGCGATCAGCTGCTCTACGAGGTCACGGTCGAGGATCCGCAGGTGCTGCTGCAGCCGTGGGTGCAGAACCCGATGCTGTTGACGCTCGCTACACCTGACGGGGGCGGTGGAGGCTTCGGCAATCCCACCTTGATCGGCGCCGAGCGCGGCCACTGCCAGGCCTACGAGCTCGACGACATCGACAATCAAATTCGTCACTAGAACCAAGGCGACTCGGCGCCGGGCGTCGCGAGACGTCCGGCGCTCGGTTCCGTCGGTGTGCAGCCGACGGCGCAAGCGGCCAAGCGGCGTTGCCGTCGGCCGCGCTGCCGACTTGCCGCTCTGAGCCCCGCTCGGCTCCCCGGAGCTCGCGACGGCCGTTCGGTGCGGAGGCTGGCGAGCGGCGCCGCTAGCGGGCGCGCTGCCGGCGCGCGGCCGCGCCGCCCGGCCGGTGCTGCTGATCGTCCCAGCGCGCGATGATCCGCGGAATCTCGGCAGCCGGCACGGGCGGGCTCACGAAGTACCCTTGCGCAAAATCGGCGCCGAACTGGCCGAGGATCTCGAGCGTCGCTCGATCCTCGACGCCTTCGGCGCACGCCGTGAGATTCAGCTTGTGCGCGAGCCCGATCAGGGCGTCGACCATGATCGACGCTTCCTTCGACTCGGCGATTCGGCCGACGAGGGAACGATCGATTTTCATTTCGTTGAACGGCATTCGAAAGAGCTGCGTCAGCGACGAATAGCCGATGCCGAAGTCGTCGATCGCGAGGCCGATGCCCTTGATGCGCAAGCGCGTGAGAATGTCGAACGCGTCCGGAGTCTGCTCGAGCATCGCCGTCTCCGTGATCTCGAGCGCCAGCGCGTCCGGGTCGATCGACTGCTCGACGATCATCGTCTCGAGCCGATCCGGGAACGCGATGTCGGAGATCAACGTTGCGGCGACGTTGACGCGCAAGCCCACGCGAAGCCGCTGCGCCTCCCAGCCCTTGAGCTGCTCGATGCCGCGTTGCAGCACGAAGTCCGTCATCGCGCGGCTCAAACCGTGCGCTTCACCCATCGATACGAAGGAATCGGGCGTCAGCAGGCCGCGGATCGGGTGACTCCAGCGCAGCAGCGCCTCGACGGCCGTGACGTCCCACGTGTTGTCCGCAAACCGCCGAATGATCGGCTGATAGTGGACGACGAGCTCCCCAGCGTCGATCGCATTCGAGAGGTCGGCCGGCGTCAGCGGACGAATCGCCGCATGCGCGCGCTCGAGCTGCACGAGCAGCTCGTCGGGATCGAACGGCTTCTGCAGAGTACCGAAGATCGACAGGCCGCGGCGCAACCCGTATTGCTCGGCGGACGCGATCGTGCGCTCGTCCATTCCGGTGACGAGCAGGATTTTTGCAGCGCAGTGCATGTCGGCTAGGTGGCGCAGCACCGTCACGCCGTCGTCGCCCGGCATCTGGAGGTCGAGGACGATCACGTCGGGATTCGATGCGTCGACGAGCTCGCGAAGCTGCGTCGACGACGTCGCGGAATGCGTCTTGAAACCTGCCCGCACGCCGATCGCGCGAAGCGTCTCGACGATGTCTTCCTCGTCGTCGAGCGCTACGAGCACCGGATCACGGTGAGCCACGTCAACCCTCCGAGCCCGAACGCCGCCGCCGCGGCTCTTCGGCCGGCACAACGTGCTCGGAGCCCATGCAATCGGCGGCCGGCGCTTCGTTGCGCATGATCTTGAGCGCGCTAGGAGCTTCGACGACGATGCGCACGCGCCGCTGGCCGACGTGCGTGAGCTTGAGGACGATGGGGCCGTGCGCGAAAACCTCGCGCAGCGTGAGCGACGGATCGACGCCCTCGACGGGCTCGATCTTGATCGACTCGTTCTCCTTTCTCGTCACGACGAGCATCAATGCTCTCCTGCCCAGGGAATCCGTCCATGGGCCCACATGAGGATGACAAAGGAGGCAAGCTTAAACACAGCAATACGTCACATATTTCTTTAGTCGATGCAATTACATGCGTGTCGGATGGCGCCGAGGCCGTGCGGCGGGTCCCACCCTGCCGCGGGGTATCGGCCCGGCCGACGGCCGGTGCGGCCGGGTCAGCACAGGCTCGAAGCGCGCGAACTTCTCAAGCTCGGAGCACCCGTGTACACTCGTGGCCAGTTGTGGAGACTTTTCCGCGAGGGTCTCCGGCGATCCACGTAAAAAAACGAGAAGCACGAGTGACAACCCCGAGTGGCGCTTCAGCTGCGCCTGACACAGACGTTTTACGCGCCGTAGCGGCGTTCTACAGGCTTTCACGAACCCTGAAGAACGCGGACTTGGCCCTCGATCTCAGCTGGGAGCGGCTCAGCACGCTGAGCGCCGTGGCTCGACAAGAGCCCATTTCCATCTCGCAGCTGTCGATTGCCGAGGAGGTCACCGCGCCGACGATCTCGCGCACGGTGGCCGCGCTGCAAAGCCAGTCGCTGGTTCGCTGTGTGGCCCACCGCGGCGACCGGCGTTCCGTTCTCGTCACGAGCACGGCAAAGGGTCGCGCCACGCTGAGGAAGGGCATGGCCCGCACCCTCGAGCAGATCGCCGATCTCCTCGGCCGGCTAGACGCGGACGAGCTCGAGGCGATGGCCCACGTCATCCGCCAAGCACGCGAATCGAAGACGGCGCGCTGAGCCGCTCGGCTCGTCTGGCTATTCGAGCCCCGAAGCCCGAGCTTGCTCGCGGGCGAGCACGGCTTGATCGCGATCGCCGTCGCCGTGCGCAACGGCGCCGAGCAGGCGGTCGTGATAGACGTTGTGGCTCGGCATCGGCACGCGCGCGAGCTACGCAGCGGCCGCAATCAGGTTCGCGTCCTTGAGCCCCACGTGGATCGGCGAGCCGACCTGGTCGTAGCTCTCGTCGACCATTTTCTGGCCGTACACCTTGTAGGCGATGGCGCCGAACAGGCCCTCCGTCATGACGTCCTGAAACACCTGCGGGACGACGCCGTATCTGCGCACGAGTGAGAAGCCTTCGGCCATGGCGACCATCGCGCAGCCGAGCACGGCGTTGTTCGCGAGCTTGATCGCGGTCGCCGACTCGGGTTTGGGGCCGGCCTCGAAGATACGGCGCCCCAGCGATTGCAGTAGCTCGGTGCAGCGGGCGACGGCCGCCTCGGGGCCGCCAACGACGATGCCGAGCTGCCCCGACGCCGCGAGATCGGGCCGGCCGAGCACGGGAGCGGCGACGAGCGTTTGCCCGGCATCGCGGTGCCCGGCTTCGAGCTGGCGCACGACGGCGACGCCGTGCGTGCCCATGACGAGATGGATCGAGCCTTCCGGCAGCGACTCCCTTAGGCCTTTGGGTCCGAGAGCAACTTGGGCGATCGCCGCATCCTCGACGAGCATCGTCACGACGACTTCGCTGCGTGCAGCGAGCTCCGCGACGGACGCCGCCGCGTGCGCGCCGGCCGCCACGAGCGGTTGCGCCTGCGCCGCCAGCTGATCGAACACCCAAAGATCGTGTCCCGCGTCGAGCAGGCGACGCGCCATTCCTTGTCCCATACGGCCGAGGCCGACGAACCCAACTTTCATGTATCCCCTCGAGAGCATTCGATCGCGCAAGAAGGGCGACTTTGACGCGCCGATCGCGCCGTTGCAACGCTTGCCCGCGCCGGCGAATGCGAGTAGTCGGAGCACCCGTCCTCGCGCGTCGGCGGTTGTGCGCCGCGAAGTCCCGGTACTACTATCGAGGCGCGTGCGGCACGGCGCCGTACGATTCGGAAAAACGTTTGGGGGGAAGTCGGTGAGCCGCAATGTCATCGCCGCCGCGCTCGCGCTCGCAGCCGTCGCGCCGCTCGCCGCGCAGCAGCAGGTTCCGTTCCGGAACAACATACCCGTCGCTCCACAGGGTCTTTCCGAGCGGCCGCTTCCGCCGGCGCCCGTGCGCTTCGAAACCGCCGAGGGCCAGGACATCGAGGTCTCCGTGGTCGCAACGGGACTCAGGCGGCCGTGGAGCCTCGCCTTCGTCGCAAACGACACGATCCTCGTGACGGAACGCGGCGGAGCTCTGCGCGCGATTCGTGCCGGCAAGCTCGATGGCGAGCCCGTGCCCGGCGTTCCGGAGGTTCGCCCCGAGGGACTGGGCGGACTGATGGACATCGCGCTGCACCCCGACTTCGGGGACAACGGCTACGTTTACCTGTCCTACAGCAAGCCCGTCGGCCCCGACGATTCGGCGGTCGCGGTCGCGCGCGGCCGCTGGGACGGCAGCCGGCTCCGAGACACTCGCGACGTGTTCGTCGCCGGCGCCGAGACCGGCGGCGGCGCGCGCATGGCCTTCGGCGGCGACGGCATGCTCTACGTCTCGGCCGGAGGCGGCGGCGAGCAAGCCGCGCAGGATCCCGGCAGTCACGGCGGCAAAGTATTGCGGCTCACGCCGGACGGCGACGTTCCCCGCGATAATCCATTCGTCGGCCGCGCCGGTTACAAGCCCGAGATCTTCACGCTCGGCCATCGCAGCACGCTCGGTCTCGCGGCCCATCCCACGACGGGGCGAATCTGGCAGGTGGAGATGGGCCCGAACGGCGGAGACGAAGTGAACATCCTCGAGCCCGGCGGCAACTACGGCTGGCCGCTCGTGAGCTTCGGGCGCACGTATTCGGGTCCTCGCCAGTCGCAGCGATTTCAGGACGAGGGCTTCATCGATCCCGTCGTGTTCTGGGTGCCATCGATCTCGACGTCGGGGCTCGCGTTCTACACGGGATCGGCGTTGCCGAAGTGGCGCGGCGACATTTTCGTCGGCGGCATGCGCTACGGCGAAATTCCGAACACGGGCAGGCTCGAGCGCATCCTCGTCAACGAGAATTTCGAAGAGCTGCGGCGCGAGCCACTGCTCGCCGAGTTGCGGCAGCGAATTCGCGACGTGCGCGAGGGGCCCGACGGGCTGCTCTATCTATTGACGGACCACGAGGCGGGCGCGCTGTTGCGTATCGCGCCCGCGCGTTGAGCCCCGCTCATCAATCCCGGCTGCGCCGTTCGCGCTCGCGCTCTTCCCTTTCGTCTTCCTGACGCTCGCGTTCCGCGGCTGCGCCGACGGCTGCGCCCACGCCGCCGGCGACGAGCGTTCGGCACGCAGATTGGCTCGATGCAACCAAAATCAACAGCAAAGACGCGACCAACATTTTCATCTCAGATTCTCCGAAATCGCCGTTGTCCGTCGTGGGGCTGCAGCAACCGTGCCAGTGGAGCCGTGGCATGGAATTTGCTCCTAGGGGGAGGCCCAAGGAAAGGGATTCAAGGAGTTAGAGATGAAAGGATTTACAAATTTCGCATTCGCGGTGTTGGCCGCGGTAACGCTCGGCGTGAGCGCGCAAGACCGACATGGCGACGGCGATGAGTTCGATGCCGATACGGCCGCCGAGCGGCGTCAAGAGATTCTGTCGATGGCGAAGTCGACGATAGAGACGTTGAGCAAGGACGATTCGGTAGAAGCGCTGCTCGACAGCGCATACGGTCACGCCGTGTTCGACACGACGAAGGGCGGCTTCATCGTGACGGGCGCCGGCGGCACCGGTGTCGCCATGCGCAAGAACGGCAGCGAGCCCGTGTACATGCACATGGGCGCGGGCGGCGTCGCCGTAGGCGCAGGTCTCGAGAACTACAAGCTCGTGATCCTGTTCGAGAACGAGGACGTTTACGAGCGCTTCGTCGACGGCCAGTGGACCGCGGGCACGAGCGCGCAGGCGGCCGCCGGCCGCGACGGCGCGGCCGCCGTGGGCAAGTTCAACAACGGCGTCGCCGTCTATCACTTGACCGACAAGGGCCTCATCGCGCAGGCCGACATCACGGGCGTGCGCTTCTGGCCGAGCGACCGCCTGAACCCCGGCGTCGGGTAGCCGTTACCTTTCCGTGTGAGAGGGACACCTCGCGCACGGCGTCGCCGATGACGCCGTGCGCGCAGGTTTGAAGTCAATCGATGATGGCCTGGCGAACGGCGTTCTCGAACGCCTGGCGCGCCGGTCCCCCCTGGCCGCCCTGGATGAAATAGATCGAGACGAGCTCCTCGGCGGGCTCGATCCAGTGCGAGACGCCGGAGCCGCCCGGCCAACTGATCGCGCCTTTCGATACGGCGAGACCCGCGGCGATCGGATCGAGCACGACCTGCATGCCGAGCCCGAATCCCATGCCGCGCGCGGGCCGGCCGAACTGCCCGTTGACCATGTCGCCCGTGTGGTTCGCGGTCATCATTTCCACGGTGCGCGGGCCGAGCAGGCGATGACCGTTCAGCTCGCCGCCGTTCAAGAGCATTTGCGCAAACTGCAGATAGTCTTCGACCGTCGCAGACAGTGCGCTGGCGCCCGAGAAGTACACGACCTGCGACAAGTCGCGCGGCGTCGCTTGCAGCGCGCCGTCGCGCCGTGCGTGCACGGCAGCGAGGCGTTCGGCTTGCCGGCCCGCGTACACGAACGCCGTGTCCGGCATGTCGAGCGGCTCGAAGATGCGCTCGCGCAGGAACTCGTCGAACGGCTGGCCCGACGCGACCTCGACGATGCGGCTCAGCACGTCGAACCCCGCAAGGCCGCTGTAGCGCCACAACGTGCCCGGCTGGAAATCGAGCGGCACGGTGCCGAGCTTACGCGTGTACGTGGCGAGCGTGTCTTGCGGCGCGCGCTGCGTCGTTGCCTGGGCCGAGCGTTGACCCAAGCCGCCGCTCAAGAGCCCCGAGCCGTGCGTCAGGAGATCGCGAACGGTGATCGCCCGCTCGGCCGGCACCAGCTCGTACTCGCCCTCGGCGCCGCCCTCCTTCGGCACGGCCACTTGCGCCGGCGCCGAAAACTCGGGGATGAACTTCGAGACTGGATCCTGCAGCCGAACCTCGCCGCTTTCGACCAGCATCATGATCGCGACGGCCGTGATCGGCTTCGACGACGATGCCAGGCCGAAGATGTGGTCCGTGCGCATCGGCGTGCGCTTCGCGATGTCGGCATAGCCGTACGCCTCGAAGTGCGCGATGCGGCCGCGCCGCGCTACGAGCGTGACGACGCCCGCGATTTCGCCGGCGTCGATGTGGCGCTGCATGGCCGGGCCGATGCGCGCGAGCCGTTCGGACGAAAGTCCCACTTCTTCGGGGCGGGCGGTCGGGATCGAACCGGCCAGAGCGGCGCCGGGCCAAGACGCACCGGCCACCGCGAGACCGCCGACGAGCGCGGCGGCGAGCTTCGATACGAACGACATAGCGCCCCCCTTGGTGTGTCGCTCTCCGAATGGTAGCGGAGGCGTGGCGGAGACAGGCGCGCCGCGCGCGCTCTTGGCAAAACTCGTGACAGCGCCGCGCAAAAGCCCCTATGCTTTTTCGAAGCCTTTAGGGGGAACCCACGCGATGAAACGCCCGTTGCCGCTCCTCTCGACCGCAGCTTGCTCCGTTGCGATCGCCGTACCGCTGTTCGTCGCCGCGCCGGCATATGCCGCCACGGCCTGCGCCGACTTGGCGAAGCTCGCGTTGCCGGACACGAAGATCACGCTCGCGGAGCGGGTGCCGGCAGGGGAGTTTCGGGCGCCCGGGGTCCAGCAGCCGCTCACGGTGCCGGCGCTCTGCCGCGTCGCGGGCACGGTCGAGCCCGCCATCAACTTCGAGGTGTGGCTCCCCGAGGGCACCGGCTGGAACGGACGGTTCCAGGCCGTCGGCGGCGGCGGCCTTGCCGGCATCATCAGCTATCCGGCCATGGCGGATGCCGTTCGCGCGGGCTACGCGTCGTCGTCGACGGACACGGGCCACGTTTCGACCGACACGACCTGGATGGCGGATCGCCAGCGTGTCATCGATTACGGCTATCGCGCGATTCACGAGATGACCGTGAAGGCGAAAGCCGTCATCGAGGAGCACTACGGGCGCGCGCCCGAGTACGCGTACTTCAACGGCTGCTCGACGGGCGGGCGCCAGGGTCTCATGACGGCGCAGCGCTATCCCGACGACTACGACGGCATCGTCTCCGGCGCACCCGTCAATCGCTTCACGCAGCTGCACATGGGGCAGCTTTGGATGGCGCACGCGACGCTGAAGAAGCCCGGCGCCGTGCTGTCGCGCGACGATCTGGCGCGCGTTGGTGAAGCGGCCGTCGCGCAGTGCGACGCGAACGACGGCGTCAAGGACGGCATCATCACCGATCCGTCCACCTGCGACTTCGACCCGAGCAAGGTGCCGGGCCTCCGCGCCGCACAAGTCGAAGCGCTGAAGCTCGCGTATCAAGGCGCCGTGAATCCGCGCACGGGCGATCGGATCTACGCCGGCCTCGAGCCCGGCGGCGAGGGCCCGCAGCCGGGGAACCCCGGCTGGAGCATGCTGATGAACGGCCAAACGCCGTTCGCGATCTCGACCTCCGTGCTCGGCGGCTTGGGCTTCGAGGATCCGAATTGGGATTGGCGAACGTTCGACTTCGACTCCGACGTCGAACTCATCGACGCGAAGCTGTTCGGCGTGCTGAACGCCGTCGACCCCGACCTCCGCGACTTCAAGAACGGCGGCGGCAAGCTGATCGTCTGGCACGGCTGGAACGATCCCGGCGTCATGCCGCGGCAGACGATCGAGTACTACGACAGCGTCGTCGAGTTCGCGAGCAAGACGACGGGCGGCGACGGCGTCGCGTTCACGGACGAATACATGCGCCTCTTCATGCTGCCCGGCGTCGGCCATTGTCGCGGCGGCGTGGGCCCGGACCAAGTCGATTGGATGGCGGCGATCGCGGGCTGGGTCGAGAAAGGGCAGAAGCCGGCGTCGATCACGGCGAGCGCCGTGCGCGACGGTAAAGTCACGATGACTCGCCCGCTGTGCCCGCACCCGCAGGTGGCCCGCTACAAAGGCCGCGGCGACCCGAACGACGCCGCCAGCTTCGAGTGCGCCGCGCCGCGCTGAGCGGCCGGCGCTCTCAGTGGCCGGGCTTCAGCGTGCCTTTCTCGCGCGCGACCTCGAGCAAGTGCGGATAGAACTGCACGAACGTGCGCTCGACGGCGCCGTGCTCCGAGTGGCACTCGACGCACGAGGCCACCTGCGCGCCCGCGAGCGGCTTGGCCACGCGCGCTAAGCTCGAGCCCGGGCCGAAATTGTAGAACGCCCAACCGTCGGGAAAGCGCGAGTCCTTCACTTCGGCCTCGAGCAGCGTCAGCTGCGTCGCGAAGCGGCCGGCTCGGTTGATCGAGCCCTCGGTTTGCGACGCGCGAAACTCGAGCATGAACACCGTGCCGTCGGGCCAGCTCCCCGTCCGCATGAAATGGTCGTACGCCGCCGGATTGACGAATGCGTGCGTGAAGCGAGGGTTATCCGGGCCCGTGGCCTGAGTGCCGCGCTCACCGTCGTAGGTCATGCCGAGCCCCGCCCCGATGAAGCGCCAGGAGCGGTAGTTCGTGGGCAGCACGAGGTCGGTGCCGTTCTCGTACACGGGCCCGTCGGGCGCCGGCTGAGCGTTCGCCGAGCACGCCAACATACCCGCGCCGAGCGCTGCGAGCGCCAGTCCGCGCATCGTCATGGACATCCCATTGCCGCTTGCAAAGCTGCTCGATGATGACCGGTTCGCGCCGCCGCGCGCAAGCACGCGCTTGCCCGAGTCGTCGGCCGTACGATGCGGTGCGGCACTTTGCCGCGCGAGCCGGCCGTTGCCGCTAATCGCGTAGCGCCAGCGGGTCGGCGTCCTCGACGCTCGTGGCCGCTTGGCGGGCCACCATCGAGCGATAGACGCCGCGGCGCGCCATCAGCTCGGCTGCTTGTCCGAGCCCGGGATCCGGTGGTCGAGCGTGCCTCCGCGGTAGTCGCGGCGAAAGGCGTCATAGTGCTGACGCGAGGTGCGGGGCCGAGCCATGGGCGCCGACGATAGCGGGCGCCATGGGGCGCAGCAAACGGTTCGCATGCCAGCCGCAAGCGCCGCGCCGAACGGGTTGCATGAAGGCGACCGGCGCATTCGTGAACCGCGTCACGCTGGAAAGGCACAGGTCCGGGCCCGCGGCACGGGCCGTGTAAAGAACCTGTGGATTACGGCAACGACCTGGGCAGCGCAGGTGCCTACGCTCTCGCGCCTACACTTTCGAACGCTGCTCGACGGTTACATGGGCGACGCACGCAATACGGCTCGTTCCGGCCAGGTCTCGGCTGCCGACGTCGACCGTCGCGCAGCCTCGTTCGCCACGCTCGACGCGCTTCCGGATCCGGTCGTGGTCGTCGATGCGCTCGAGCGGGTCGTGTTCACGAATCGGCACGTCGTGCACAGGCTCGGGTTCGCGACGGCCGAGCTCGTCGGCCGGCCCCTCGACGAGCTCTTGCCCGTCGAGCTCCGCGGCCGCCGTTGGCAATCGTTGACGGAGGTGTTGCGGCGTGAGAGGCAAACGGCCACCGGCATCGAAGCGAGCGCGCGTTGCAAGGACGGCGGCCCGCGGGCGCTGGCGATCGAGGTGGGCCTACTCGAGATCGACGGCGCGGCGCTCGCCGTTTGCTTGCTGCGCGACGCGCGGCCCGCGCACGTCGACGGCTTGAACGCCGCCGCGGAGGGCAGCCTCAAGGAGGCGCAGCGCATCGCGAAGCTCGGCAGCTGGACCTGGGATCTCGGCACGAACGAGCACTGGTGGTCCGACGAGCTGTACGAGATGCTGCAGATCGACCGCGGCGAGAGCCGGCCGTTCGAGCGGTACGTCGAGATGTTGCACCCCGACGACCGCGACCGAGTCCACGACAACGCGGCGAGGATCGCGAACGGCGACCTCGTCGAGCCGTTCGACGTGCGCGTGCGTTTTCCGGACGGCAGTCAGCGCATCTTTCACAGCCAGGGCGCGGCGACGTTCGACGCGGCCGGGCGCGCCGTGCAGTTGCACGGCACCGTGCAGGACGTGACGGAGCAACGCGCGGCGGAGGCCGCGCTGCGGCTGTCCGAGCTGCGCTATCGCGAGGCACAACGCCTTGCGAAGATCGGCAGCTGGGAGTGGGACCTCGCGGCCAACACGAGCTGGTGGTCCGAGGAGCTCTATCGCATTCTCGAAGAGGATCCCGCCGCGTATCCCGCGACGTTCGAGAACTTCATCGCGAAGGTCCATCCCGAGGACCGCCCCGCGCTGATCGAGGGGCAGCGGCAGCACCTCGCGAGCCCAGCATTTCCCCCGGCCGAGATCCGCCTCGTGTTCGCGGATGGACGCGAAAAGCGTATCGAGCAGCTTGTGCAGGCTCGTGTCGACGGCGAGGGGCAACCGATCGCGATCGTCGGCACCGTGCACGACATCACCGAGCGCCGCACGCTCGAGAACAAGCTCCGCGAGAGCGAAGCGCGCTACGCGAGCACCGTCGAGCTCGCGGCCGTCGGCATCGCGCACGTGGCTGCCGACGGCCGGTTCATCTGGTTCAACAGCCGGTTTCGCGAGATGCTCGGGTACGACGACGACGAGCTGCTCGAGCGCACGATCCACGACGTTTCGCATCCCGACGACATGCACGTCACGGACCGCGAGCGGGCGCAGATGCACGAAGGCTTGATCGATACGCTGACGGTGGAGAAGCGCTACATCCGCAAGGACGGCGAAACGATTTGGGTCCGTATCACCGGCGCGCCGCGGCGCGGCGCCGACGAGACGCTGTTGTACGACGTGGCGATCGTCGAGGACATCACCGTGCGCAAGGCGGCCGAGGATCGCGTGCAGTATCTCGCCACGCACGACGAGCTGACGAAGCTGCCGAATCGAACGTTGTTCGGGGAGTTGCTGCAGCGCGCGATCGACGCCGCGAGGCGTACCGATCAACGGTGCGCCGTGCTTTTCATCGATCTCGATCGCTTCAAGGTCGTCAATGACTCGCTCGGGCACGGAGCGGGCGATTTGTTGCTCAAAGAGGTCGCCGCACGGCTGCGGCAGTGCGTGCGCGCCTCGGACGTCGTCGGCCGCCTCGGCGGCGACGAGTTCGTCGTGCTGCTCGAGCGGATCGGGGGCGTCGAGACCGCCGCCGACACGGCTCGGAGGGTGCTGGCCAGCTTGCACACGCCGATCACGATCATGGGGCACGAGTGCCGCGTCACGGGCAGCGTCGGCATCGCGACCTATCCGAACGACGCTCGCGACGCCGCCACGCTCATGAAGCACGCCGACATGGCGATGTATCTCGCGAAGGAAGAAGGCAAGAACAACTTTCAGTTCTACTCGGCCGACATGGCCCCGATGTCGGTGGAGCACCTCGAGCTCGAGGTAAGGCTCGCGCAGGCCCTGCAGCGCGCCGAGCTCTCGCTGCAGTATCAGCCGAGGGTCGACGTTGCAACGGGCCGAATCCTCGCCGGCGAAGCGCTTTTGCGCTGGTGGAACGCCGATCTCGGCACGGTGTCGCCGGCGCAGTTCATTCCTCTCGCCGAGGACACGGGTCTCATCGTCACGATCGGCAAATGGGTCCTGCGCACTGCATGCGAGCAGAACATGGCATGGCAACGGCGCGGCCTGCCGAGCATCGTGATGTCCGTGAACCTGTCGCCGCGGCAGTTCAAGGAGCCGTCCCTGCTTTCCGACATCGAATCCATCCTCGGCGAAACCGGCATGGCGCCGGAGCTGCTCGAGCTCGAAATCACCGAGAGTATGATCATGCAGCACGTCGACATCGCGGCCGAGAAGGCGGCAGCGATCAAGAAGCTCGGCATCAAGCTCGCGATCGACGACTTCGGCACGGGCTATTCGTCGCTGTCGCAGCTCAAGCGCTTCCCGATCGATACGCTGAAGATCGACCGGGCGTTCGTGCGCGACGTGCCGCAGAGCGCCTACGACACCGCGATCACGAAAGCCGTCGTGTCCCTCGGCAAGGGGCTCGGCGTTCGTGTGGTCGCCGAGGGCGTCGAGACGGCGGAGCAATATCGGTTCTTGCGCCAAAACGGCTGCGACGAGATGCAGGGCTTCTACTTCAGCAAACCGTGTCACCCCGATGCGTTCGGCGAGCTGCTGAAGCGCGCCGGCAAACGCGGCGTGCGGGCGCGCGGCAGCGCTGCGGCGCCGAGGCTCGCGCTTACCGGCTCGAGCCGCTCGCCACGGCCGCGAAATCGCCGCCCTTCATGAATGTCATCTTCTCGAGGTCGAGGTGGCGGCGCATCGCGTCGCGAACTTGCTCCGCCGTCAGCGCCTGCACGCGCGCCTCGAGCTCGGCGTCCCAGGCCATCGTGCGCCCAACGTGCGTCCAGAGGCCGAGCTGGCTCGCCAAACCGGCGTCCTGCGCTCGACTGACCTGTCTCCTTTGCGCCCAGGTTCGTTTCGCCTCCGCGAGCTCTTCTTCCGTGTAGCCGTCGCGTAAGATCGTCGCGAGCTCGTCGCGGAACGACTCCTCGACCTTGTCCATGTTCTGCGGCGCTGCGATCGCGTTGACGATGAACTGCGCGGCGTCGCTGCGCGGCGAAGCGCTGAAGCTCGAGCCGACCCCGTAGCTCAAGCCCTCTTTGCCGCGAATGCGAGCGAAGAGCCGCGAGGCAGGGGCCGACCCCAAAATGTAGTTGCCGATCAAGAGCGCGGGATAGTCGGGATGCGAGTCGCGCATCTCGATCGGCATGCCGCCCAAGAAGAACGCGTTCTCTTTGTCCGGCGTGTTGAACGCCTGCGTCGTGGCGTCCGTGGCGAGATTCGCATAAAGGTTCAGCACGTCGTCGAACGGCTTCGGGCTGTGCCAGCCGTCGAGCCGCTCGGCGACGAGCGAGCGGACTTCGCTCGGATCGAAGTCGCCGACGAGGACGACCTCGGCGTGCGAGGCGCCGAAAAAGTCCTCGTGGAACTTGCGCAAGCTCTCCACCGTCACGCCGCGCACGAATGCCAGGTCCTCGTCGAGCGTCTCGACGTAGCGCGGGTCGTCCGGCGAATAGTTGCGGGCCCAGTGGCGGCTGTAGGCGCGCGACACGACGTCCTGAGGCTCGCTGCGCGACGCCTCGAGGTTCGTGATGGTTTGATCCTTGAGCGTGGCGAGCTCGGACTCGGGGAATGCCGGCTCGCGCAGAACTTCGATCGCGAGCGCGAGCACTTCGGCGAGGTTCGCGCGCGTGCTCTGGATGCTCGCGACGGCGAGGCCTGCGCCGCCGCCTACGTTGAGCTGGCTCTGCAGACGCGCGAGCTCGTCCTGGATGTCCTGCCGCGACTTCGAACGCGTGCCACGCATCAGCATTTGCGTCGTGATGCCGGCGAAGCGGCCCGGTCCCGTGAGGCTATTTTCGTCGCCGTAGTTCAAACGGATGATCGCGTTGACGGAGTCGCCGCGCGTTTCCTTCGGTAGCATGACTAGCTTGACGCCGCCCGGCAGGTCCACGCGCGTGGTGCGCGCGTCGATGTTCGCGGGCGTCGGGTCGAACGCCTCGCCCTCGCTCCTCGTCTCGTCGCCCTTGTAGCCTTGCAGCATCGCTCTGACGTCGGCCATCGATACGGTCTCGATCTCCGCGCGGTCCGGCTCGCCGGGAATGAAGAGGCCGACCGTGCGGTTCGAGGCCTTCAAGTACTGGAGCGCAGCTCGCTGCACGTCTTCGACCGTCGCCGATCTGACCCGGTCGCGATCAAGAAACATCAGCCGCCAGTCGCCGATCGATGCCCAGTTGCTGAGTTGAATCGCGATGCTCTGCGAGTTGTTCATGGCCCGCTCGAAGCCGGAAAGCGCCTGAGCGCGGATGCGCTCGACTTCCTCGGCCGTGACCGGGTCTTCGGCGAGCCCGTCGATCGTCTCGATCATCGCGGCACGCGCCGCATCGAGATCGCCGTCCCGCGGCAGCATCGCGAAGAAGATCACCGCGCCGGGATCGCGGAGTTGCAATGCCTGCACGCCGACCTGCGAGGCGAGGCCCTGCTCGACGAGCGCCTTGTAAAGACGTCCCGACGGCACGTCGCCCAGGATCTCGCCCGCGAGCTGCAAGGGCACGAAATCTTCGTGCGCGCCGGCGGGCGCGTGATAGGCAGCCAGCAGGACCTGTGTGTCGCCGACGCGGCGCAAGACGACCTCGCGCTCGCCGTCTTGCGCGGGCTCGACGGTGTAGTTTTCGGTGAGCTCCCGGTCGGGCCGCGGAATCGGCCCGAAGTAGCGCGCGACGAGCTCGAGCGCGCGCGGCTCCTCGAAGCGGCCCGCGATCACGAGCACGGCGTTGTCCGGCTGATAGTGGCGCTCGTAGAACGCCTGCAATCGTTCGATCGGGACGTTTTCGATGTCGCTGCGGCTGCCGATCGGCGAGTTGCCATAGCCGTGCCAGATGTACGCCGTCGAGAGCACGCGCTCGAAGAGCACGCCCGTGGGGTCGTTCTCGCGGTTCTCGAACTCGTTGCGCACGACGGTCATCTCGGTGTCGAGATCGCTTTGGGAGACGAACGCATTGACCATGCGATCGGACTCGAGATCGAGCGCCCATTCGAGATTCTCGTCCGTCGCGTCGTACGTGGCGAAATAGTTCGTGCGGTCCCAAGACGTCGAACCGTTGAACTGTGCGCCGCGGCTGCGGAGCGCCGCCCATATGTCGGGGAACTTCGTCGAGCCTTTGAAGAGCAAGTGCTCGAGGAGGTGCGCCATGCCCGTCTCGCCGTAGCTTTCGTCGACGGAGCCGACGAGGTAGGTCATGTTGACGGTGATCGTCGCCTTCGACGGATCACGAAACAGCAACACGGTGAGACCGTTGTCGAGGCGGTACTCGGAGATGCCCTCGACCGTCGTGACGTGCGTGACGCCGGCCGGCAGCCCCGACTGCGCGGCGGCCGCCGCCGTGAAGAGCAGCAGCAGCGTGAAGCAGGAAGCGCGAACCGCGAGCGGCAGTCTCATTTGCATCCCCCGTACTCGTTGTCCCGCAACGTTATCATGCGGGTCGCGCGTTCGACTGCACCGCCTCGCTCGAGCCCGGTCCGGCGCCCGGAACCCCTTGATCGGCAAGGCCCCGGCGCCGGCCCTTGCAGTTGCGTTGCCGCCGCAGCGAGGCGGGGACTAGGATGCGTCCTACGGAAGAGCGCGGGGGAGAGCAATCATGGCGATCGTCGCTGTTCGGGGCAGTGAGCGGACGGCCCGATGCCGTGCCGTCGTGCTCGCGGCCGCCATGCTCGGCGCCTCGTATCGGCCCATCGTCGACTGATTTCGTTCGCTCCCAACCAAAAAGGAAAATCATGATGCAATCGAGAACGGGCCGTCTGGCGGCGGCATTGATGACGCTCGCTGCGCTCGGCGCCGCGCCGGCATTCGCACAGGGCGGCGGCGGTGGTGGCGGTGGCGGCTTCCGCTTGCCGCCGTTGCTGATGGAAAGCACGGCGTTCGAGGACGGCGGCATCGTGCCGCAGAAGTATGCGGGGCGCGACGGCGTGCAACCGGGCTTCACGTTCTCGAATGCGCCCGATACCACGGTGAGCTACGCCATCATCTTCCACGACCTCGACGTCGCGCTCCAAGGCGGCACGAACGACGTGCTGCACTGGATCGCCTGGAACATCCCGGCGTCCGCGAACGGCATCCCCGAAGGCCGACTGCCCGAAGGCTCCGTGACCGGCCGCAACATCGCGGGTCAGAACGCGTACTTCGGCCCCGGCGCGCCGCCCGGTCCGCGCTATCACCATTACGTGTTCGAGCTCTACGCGCTGAACGCAAACCTCGACCTGCCGAGCACGGCGGGGCGTGCCGAGCTGCTCGCGGCGATGGAAGGCAAAATCGTGGCGAAGGCGGCGTACGTCGGCCGCTATCGCAGCGCTCCTCCGGCCCAGTAGTCGTCTTGCAGGCGGATGGCCTTCGGGCCATCCGCCGCGCTCGCGCGTCAGGCGGCGCTGACCGCCGTGCCGCTCACGGCGACCATCAGCATCGTGCCGTTGCCGACGGTCTCGTAGTCGATGTCGATGCCGATCACGGCGTTCGCGCCGAGGCTGCGCGCATCTTCCTTCATCTCCTCGAACGCGATCTCGCGCGCCTTCGTGAGCTCCTTCTCGTAGGCTGCCGAACGGCCTCCGACGATGTCGCGGATGCCGGCAAAGAAATCGCGAAAGATGTTGGCGCCGAGAATGGCTTCTCCGGTGACGACTCCGTGGTACTGGCGGATGGACTTGCCTTCGATGGCCGGCGTCGTGGTGAGGATCATCGATGCTCCTTCGACATTTTGGAGTCAACGTTGCGCGCGCGTGGGCGGCGGTCGGCGCAGTCGCGGAGCCCGGCGGGCCGACCGCGCGGGCTGCTCGCTCTGCGTGACCGTATACAGCGGCGGAAGCTCGTGCACGCCGTCCGCGCTCAAGAACGGATTCACCGCGCGGACGCTGCCGTAGTGACGGCCGTGCGTGAAGTCTTCGGAAAGAATCTCCTCGACGCCGTAGACCTCGGCGTAAGCCCAAAGGTGCGCGTCGAACCACGACAGGCCGTACGAAGCCATGCCTCGCAGCGCCGTCAGCACGACTTCACGCGTCGGGTACAGCACGGGGTACTCGGCGAGTAACTCCTCCGCTTCGTGCCGCGCATCGGTGAGCGGCAAAAGCGGCGCTCGACCGAGCTCTTCGCGCGGCCGACTCACGGCCGCAACGAACTCGACGATGCATTGATGCGCCAGCACGATGGTGTCGTCGAACAGGCCATTGCGCAGAATTTCGTCGGCGAGGCGTTGCTTGGCGCCGTCCCGCGGGTCGAAGGAGTAGACCAGTATGTTGGTGTCAACGAGGCTTGCCACGCGCGTACAGATCCTCTCGTTTCCAGTCGCGCTCGGTGGGCGGGGTCGCGGGAAGCACCATTCGTTTTTCGCGCTCGCGCTGGCGCGCCCTCGAAGCGTCGAACAACCGCAGCCGCTCCTCGAGACTCAATAACGACCGCGAGCGCTGACGCGGCGGAATGACGCGGATGCTGTCCCCTGCCGGCACGAACTCGATGTCGTCCCCGGGCGCGATCCCGTACTCGTCCGCAATGTGCTTGGGGATCGTAACTTGAAGCTTGCTCGTGACTTTGGCCATGTCCTTACTTTAGCAAGGACGATGTCCTTGCTCAAACAGCGCGCTTGCACAGCGGGCTTCGCAAGTGCCGGACGAGCTCCGCGCCGAGCTCGCGCGCGTCGTCCTCGGCGCCGTGGATGTAGCTCGATTTCCGCCGCCGCATGAAGTTGAGCCCGAGCGTGTACAGGCCGCCCTCGACGACGCCGCCGTCGTGGCGCAAGCGACCTTTGTGATCGAGCACGGGCACCTCGAGCCACGAGTAATCCGGCCGAAAGCCCGTGGCCCAGACGATCCCCGCGAGCGGCTCCTTCGCGAGGTCGAGCGCGAGCCGCGGCGACGACTCGACGCGCGTCGGCGCGAACCGTTCCGGCGCGGCGACGAGATCGTTCATCCGCCGCTCGTTGGCCCATGCGTCGATACGCTCGAGCAAACGCTGGAGCTTCAAGTCGGCCATCGCGCAATGATTGGAAAGAGACCCCGAGAAGAGCAGCCGCCTGCCGTCGAGACCCGCGACGCGCCCGACGATCTCGACGCCTTGCTCGATCAGCGCATTGATGTCGAGCGTTCGGCGCTCCGGTGAGCCGACGAGCTGCGGCGACGGCACACGGCGTGCGCGCACGATGTCGTCGACCTCGTCGTAGCGCTCGTCGAGAACGCCTGCGGCTTCGAGCCACCACTGGATGTCGCGGCCGCGATAGAGCCGCGGCAAACGGATGTGCTCGCCGACGGCGAGCGTCACGGGGCGGCCCGAACGGCGGATCTCGTCGGCGAGCTGCAGCCCGGTCGCGGAAGCTCCGATGACGAGCACCCGGCCCCAATCGAGCTGGCCTGGGTTGCGGTACTCCTTCGCCGTCAACGTCCGAACGCCGCGCGGCAATCGCGCGGCGAGCTCCGGTACGATCGGGACGCCGTGCGCGCCGCTCGCGAGCACGACGGCGCGGCAGCGCCACGTGGCGCGGTCCGTCGCGACGGCGTAGCCGCCGTCGATCCGCCGGACGGAGGTCACCGTCGTGCCCGTCCGCACCGGTGCGCCGATCCGGCGAGCGTAGCCCGAGACGAAGTCGACGACCTCGGCAGACGTCATGTAGCCGTCGGGATCCGCCCCCGCGTAGCGGTACCCCGGCAGACGCGTCTGCCAATTCGGTGTGAGCAGCCGCAGCGAGTCCCAGCGCTCGTGCCGCCACGCGCTCGCGATCTCGCCGCGCTCGAGCACGACGTGCGGGACGCCGTGCTCGGCGAGCACGTAGCTCATCGCGAGCCCGGAGTGCCCGGCGCCGACGACGACGGCGTCGACGGCGCGCGGGGCTCCGTGAACGCGCCGCGGCGAGCTCATCAGGCCACCTCGACGAAGACGTTCGTCGGGTTCGTGACGATGTCGAACACGGCCGAGCGCCGCTGCGACTGGGCGACGAGCGCCGCGATCTCGGCCTCTGTAGCGTCGGCGTCGACGTAGAACGTGACTTTGATGCCGTCGAAGCCGTTGCGCACCTCGCTGTCGATCCCGAGGATGCCCTGCATGTCCATGCCGGCTTCGACCGTCGCCTTCACGGAGCGGAGCTGGATGTTGCGGTTCTGCGCCACGCTCGCGATGCCGGCCGTGAGGCACGAAGCGAGCGCCACGAGCACGTACTCGACGGGCGTCGCCCCGTTGTCCTCGGCGGCGAAAAGCTCGGGGTGGTCGGCGTCGTAGCGAAACGTCTTGTTGCGCGACTGCTCGGCGCCCAAGCCGTAGAATCCCTGCACGGTGCTGCGGCTGTGCGTGCCCTTCACCCAGTCGCAAGTCGCGCGCCACTTGAAGCGTGCGGCCTCGGGCGCTTCGGTCAGCGCGGCTCGCGCGGCGAGCAGCGCTTCCACGTTGACGCCGTTGTCTACTTTGATCGCGGTGACGTTCAGGTTCATGTCGGTGCTCCTCGTCTCACTAAGGGTTGGGCCGGCCTGCTGCCGGGTACGCTGACACGGTGAGCGCCGGCCGTTGAACCGACCGTGGAAGCGGGCGTGGAATTTACGCCGGCAAACGTGGAATCGGTGTCGCGACGGCGCCTACGGCGTGATCAGCGCCCCGGGCCAGATGCCCTCGACGGGCAGCGCGGCCTCGCGCTGGGCGATGCGTACGGCTTCGGCGTCGGGCGCTTCGTAGAAGCACAGCATGCGCTTGCCGTCGAGCGAGAAGTACGAATGCGTGTGGCGCACGCGGTGCGTTTCGAGACACCAGCGCTTCGCCTGCGCGAGCCCCGCGATGTCCTTGAAGCGCACCGGAGCGGCAAACGAGCGCTCGACGACGACGTTCGGCGGCCCGGCGTGCGGAGCTCCATGCACCGTGCCGGCCCAAAGGCGCGAGAGGTCCGTGTCGGGATCGCGCAGCGCGTTGCGCGCGGACTCCATGTCCGGCGCCGAGAATCGGCAAACCATGGCGTGGCCGTCGCGCGATAGAAAGCTGCCGTGCCACCGGACGCGGTGCAGATCGAAGCACCAGGCGGACTCGCGGCCGCCGTCGAGCACGTCTTCGGGACTCAACGGCTCGTCGAACGTCCGCTCGAGAAACACGTTAGCCGTCATTGCAACGCCTCGCCCGTCTCCGCCGCGACCGCCGCGGCGCGGGCGCGAGCCCACTCAGCCACGGGCGCGTTCTGCAGCGACCTCAGCGCGGCGAGGTGCTTGGCGTACCCCGCCGCGTCTGCCACGGCCTTGTGCGCGCGCGCCAGGGCGGCGTGCGCGAGCAGTATCTCGGTGGCCCGGTCGAGCGTCTCGGCGTATTCGAGCGCCTCGCTCGCGCGGGCTATCGCGGCTTCGGGACGCAGCCGTTCGACGTCGAGCAATGCGGCGCGCGTGAGCGTGTAAGCGAGCCGGTGTTTGGCGTCCGCGGCGCGCAAGGCTTCGAGCGCGGTCTCGAGCGGCGCCGCATCGTCCGCGAGCGCGTAGTGGCACAGCGCGTCGAGCGCGTGCGCGAACGGCCGTTCGCTGCCTTCGCGCAACTTCTCGCCGAGCTCGATGAGCGCCTGGCAGTGGACCCGCGCGTCTTCGGGCCGGCCGCGCTCGAGCTCGATCATGGCCAAGTACTCGTTGGCCTGAAACTCGTTTAGCCGGTCGCCGCGGGCGCGCGCGAGCGTGCGAGCCTCCTTGAACAGCTCGGCCGACTCGTCGAGCTTGTTCTCGTGAAACCGGAGCATGCCGAGAGCGGCCGGGATCGCCTCGTGAGTCATGCCTTTGCGCGCGGCGAGCGCGCGGGCTTCCATGAGCATCGCGTCGGCGTGCGTCAAATCGCGCTCGAGCATCGCGAGACAGCGCGCGGCCTCGGCGATGCCGACGACGTGCTCCTCGTCGTTGCCGCTGCGCGCCACGCGCTCGGACTGCAGGATCTCTTCGCGCGCGCCGGCGAAGTGGCCGTGCATCCAGTGAACGTAGCTCGCCATGAAATACCCGCGCCGCGCGTGCGACAGCGCGCCCAAGTCGAGCGCTTGCTCGGCGAGCGCCGCATATTCGCGGGCAGCCGCTTCCCAATCTTCGACGGGGGCCGCCGTGTGCATGATTTCGCGGAGCTCGAGCGTCAAGCAGACGCGCTCCGCCGCGCCGGGCAGGTGCTCCACCCACTGCAGTCCTTTGCTCGCGAGCGCGAAGGCCTCGGCGTTCGCGAAGAAGCGCAGGCACAGGCGCCCCGCCGAAATCATCGCGCGCGCCGCGAGCGCGGGGTCGCCGCTCTGCGCGGCATGGTGGGCGAGATCGGCAGCACGTTCCGGCTCGAGCGCGCTGTCTTCCTCGAGCAGCTTGGCTACCCGCCGGTGCATCGTGCGCCGCCGCGCGGGCGAGATGCCTTCGTAGATACAGCGCGCGATCAAATCGTGCGAGAAGCGCAAGCCGCGCTCGGCCGGCAGCAGCATCGAATGTCGCGCCGCGGTCTCGAGCGCCTCGCCGATCGCGTTTCAATCGAGCCCCGTGAGGCGCGCGAGCGAAGCCGCGTCGATTCGCGGCGCGAGCACCGCTGCCCAGCGCAGCACCTCGCCGCCGTCGGCGTCGAACCGCGCGAGCCGCTCCAAGAGCACCTCGCGCAGCGATTGACCGCTTTCGCCGGCGACCTCGGCCCGCGCCAGCTCTATCGCGAGCAGCGGATTGCCGCCGCACTCCTTGCAAAGGCGCGCCGCATCGGCGCGCGGCGCGCGGTAGCCGATGATCTCGCGCACGGCTTCTTCGCCGAGTGCCTCGAGCTCGAGCTCCTCGAGCGCGCCGGCCTGCTTGAGCCCGCGCAGCGCACGCATGACTCGCGTGTTGTCGCGCAGCTCGTCGCGCCGCGACGCGAGCAGGACGAGGAGCGGAAGATTCGCGCTCGTGCGCACGACGTAGTGCAGCGCCGCCGCGCTCGACTCGTCGCTCCACTGGAGATCGTCGAGCTTCAGCACCATGGGCCTTGCGCTCGCGCGCTCGGCGATGACCTCGCCGAGCCGCTCGAGGAGCCGGTCGCGGCTCGAGCCCGCCGCATCGCCGGGCGCGAACACGGCCGCGGCCGTGCTCGGCTCGAGCTTGCGCAACGCATCCACGAACAGCGCGAACGGCCGAATCGATTCGGCTTCGTAGGCAGCGGCCTCCAGCACCGCGGCACCCGATTCGCGCGCGACCGCCGCGGCCGCGTCGAGCAGGCGGCTCTTGCCGATGCCGGGCTCGCCGCGCACGAGCACGGCTATGCACCGGCGCTGCCCGAAGCAATCGGCGATCAGCGCGCGTAGGCGCTCGAGCTCCGCATCGCGCCCGACGAGCGGCGACTCCGGCGCGCTCGGCTCGCGGGCGGCGCCGGCGCTCGCGGTGGCGGCGGCCGGCACCCTTTCGCTGATCGCTGCGCGCGAGGCGCCTGCGGTTACTGCCGCCGGCACGCTTGCGGGCGGCGTGGAACGCGCGGCCGCCGCCGCTGCTTGGCCCGGTGCGCCGCGCCATGCTCGGTAAAGGAGGCCGGTCGAAGTCACGCCGGCCTCCCTCAAGAGGCGCGAGCCGAGCTCGTATTGCTGCTCGGCGTCGGCGGGTCGTCCGAGCGTCACGAGCAAGCGAATCAGCGCCGCCCGGGCTTGCTCGTCGTAGGGGGCGATGCGGACGAGCGCGCGCGCGTGCTCGACGGCGCGCTGCGGCTCGCCGGAAAGTCGCTTCTTGAGCGCGGTCAGCAAGCGCACTTGATGAGCCGTCGCGCGTTCGCGCTCGCCCATGTACCAAGCCGAGTAGTCGTGGAACGTCGGCAGCTCGAGCCCTTCGAGCGGTGTGCCGCAGTAGCGCGCGGCGGCGGCTTCGAGCGTCTCGATCGGGGCAGTGTCGAGGTTCCCCTGCGCAACCTCGGCGAGCGCCCGGACGTCGATCGCGACGTCGGCGGTGTCGAGCCGGACGGTGAGCCGGTCCGCTACGATCCGCTCGCGTGCCCCGTCGTCGACGAGACGGCGCAGCTTAGACAAGCTCCAGCGCAGTGAACCGCGCGGGTCGTCGGGAATCTCCCAGAGCAGCTCGCACAAGTGCTCGCGGCGGAACGCGCGCCCCGTGAGCGCAAGGTAGGCGAGCAGGGCACGCGTCTTGCGCGACGGCGGCAGCTCCAGACGTTCGCCGTCGCGAGTGATCACGAGATCCCCGAGAAAGTTGAGCGCCAGGGCCGCCATCGGGCGGATTGTAGTTGCGGCTCGCTGCTGCGGCCATGGCGCCGTTACCACGGCCGTGCTCGAAAAAACCACGATCGCTCCCACGGGCATTGCCACGGTCGGGGCCGAGCCTGTTCCGGCGAAGAACGCCGAAGGAGGGAACGATGGCCCGCTACGACAACATACTCGACACGATCGGCAACACTCCGCTCGTGAAGCTCGGCAGGCTCGCGCCGCCGGGAGTGAACGTCTACGTGAAAGTGGAGGCGTTCAACCCGATGGGATCGGTCAAGGATCGCATGGCGCGCGCCATCATCGAGCACGCCGAAGCGACCGGCGAGCTCGAGCCCGGGCAAACCGTGATCGAAGCGACGAGCGGCAATACCGGCATCGGCCTCGCGATGGTCTGTGCGCAAAAGGGCTACCCGCTCGTCGTCACGATGGCTGAAAGCTTCAGCATCGAGCGGCGCAAGCTGCTGCGGTTCCTCGGTGCGAAGGTGGTGCTGACGCCCGCGTCCGAAAAAGGCACCGGCATGCTCGCAAAAGCCGTCGAGCTCGCGAACGCGCACGGTTGGTTTCTCTGCCGCCAGTTCGAGAACGAAGCGAACGCCGACGTGCACACGCGCACGACGGCGCAGGAAATTCTCGCCGATTTCGCCGGCGAGCGGCTCGATTACTGGGTGTCGGGGTTCGGCACCGGCGGCACGTTGAAAGGCGTGGCGCGCGCGCTGAAGCAGGCGAGCTCCGTCACGCGCGTCGTGGCCGCCGAGCCCGACAATGCCCCGGTGCTCTCGAGCGGCGTTCCGCAGCCGCGCGACGGCGACGGGAAGCCGAGCGAAAGTCATCCGCACTTCCGCCCGCATCTGATGCAGGGCTGGGCGCCCGACTTCGTCTCGAAGCTCACGGAAGACGCAGTGCGCGCCGGGCTCGTCGACGAGATCGTGCCGGTGTCGGGCGCCGACGCCATGCGGCTCGCCCGCGAGCTCGCGCGTCAGGAAGGTATCTTCGTCGGCACGTCGAGCGGCGCGACGCTCGCGGCCGCGCTCACGATCGCGCGGCGCTCGAAGCCCGGCACGAACATCGTCTGCATGTTGCCCGACACAGGGGAGCGCTACCTGTCGACCCCGCTGTTCGAGGACATCGGCGAGGAGATGACGGACGAGGAGCTCGAATTGTCGCGCTCGACGCCGTCGTGCCGTTTCGACGCGCCGCCGCCCGCGCCTGCGGCCGCGCGGCCCGTCGAGGCGGAGCCGGCTCGAGCGCTCGATGCCGACGCCGAGCGCTTCGTGACCGACGTGGTGCGCGACAAACCCGTAGTGCTGTTCGCGCTCGAGTGGTGCGAGTTTTGTTGGTCCGTACGCAAGCTGTTCGCGCGGCTCGGCATCGATTACACGAGCGTCGACCTCGATTCCGTGGCGTATCAGGCAGGTGACCGCGGCGGAAAGATCCGTGCCGTGCTCGCGGCGCGCACGGGGTCGAAGACGATCCCGCAAATCTTCATTGGCGGCGCGCACGTCGGCGGCGCCACGGACTTGTTCGACGCTTGGCGCAGCGGCGCCGCTCGCGACCTGCTCGTAAAAAACGGCATCGCGTTCAATGCCGGCGTCGATCTCGACCCCTATTCGCTGTTGCCGAAGTGGCTGCAGCCGCGCAAGAGCGCCTGAGGAGGATTCGCACGCATGAGCAATACGAGGCTGCCCCTCATCGACGTGAGCGACCTGCGCCGCGCGTCCACGCAGCGCGCCATCGACGCCGCGTGTCGCGAGTGGGGTTTCTTCGAGATCGTCGGCCACGGGATCGACGACGCCACGACGGCCGCGCTGCGCCGCGCGATGCGCGCGTTCTTCGCGCTGCCGCTCGAGGCCAAGCACGCGATCATGCGCACGGCCGAGAATCCCTGGGGCTTCTACGACCGCGAGCTGACGCGCCACGCGCGCGACTTCAAGCAGATCTACGACTACGGTCCGCCCGACGGCCGCGCCATCGTGCCGCAGTTCCCCCGCGAGCTGCCCGAGCTCGCGCCGATAATCATGCGGTTCTATGCCGCGTGCGACGCGCTCGCTCTCGAGCTCGTCGAGGTGATCGCGAGCAATCTCGGCATGCCGCCCGGTGCGCTCGACGCGTGCTTCAGGCCGCACCACACGAGCTTTTTACGCCTCAACTACTACCCGCCGTGCCCCGTGCAAGCGGCAACGCCGAGCGCGGCCAACGCCGGCCATCTCGGCGTCAACGCGCATACGGACGCCGGCGCGCTGACGCTGCTCTTGCAGGACGAGCAGCCGGGGCTCGAAGTGTTTCACGACGGGGCGTGGTGCCCCGTCGCGCCGCGCAGCGGGGCGCTCGTCGTCAACATCGGCGACATCGTCCAGGTGTGGTCGAACGACCGCTATCCTGCCGCGCTGCACCGCGGTCTCGTCTCGGCCGATGCGGAGCGCTTCAGCGCGCCGTTCTTTTTCAACCCGGCTTACAGCACGGTGTACGCGCCGCTGCCGTCGACCGTCGACGCAGCGCACCCGCCGCGCTACAGGCCCATCCGCTGGGGCGAATTTCGCGCCCGCCGCGCGGCCGGTGACTACGCCGACCACGGCGAGTACCACACGATCAGCCACTACTCGCGCTAACCCGAACGGAGGCCGTCATGGCATTCATCGATACGATCTCTGCAAGCTGGGTCACGGGCGAAGCGTTCGCCATGTACGACCGTCAGCAGAAGCATTACGGCTACGTGCCGAACTACGCGACCGTGTTCTCGCACCGGCCTGAGGTGATGCGGCGCTGGGCCGAGTTGCTCGCCGCCATCAAGCGGCCGATGGAGCTGCGACGCTTCGAGCTCGCGACGTTCGCGGCGGCTCATGAGCTCAAGAGCACGCTTTGCACGCTCGCGCACGGCAAGGCGCTGCTCGCGTTCTTTTCGACGGCCGACGTGATCGCGATGGCGCGCGGCGAGACGCCGTCCTCGTTGACGGCCGCCGAGGCTGCCCTGATGCGCTTCGCGCGTGCCGTCGCGCGCGACGCTTCGAGCGTCACGGCCGGCGACGTGGCCGAGCTCAAGGGCCATGGGTTCTCGGACGCCGAGGTGTTCGACATCGCTGCGACTGCCGCGGGCCGGGCGTTTTTCACGAAGATCATCGAGTCGCTCGGGGTGGCGTGCGATGCGCCGCTCGGAGAAATGGATGCAAGCTTGCGGGAGGCGCTGACCGTCGGGCGGCCGATCGAGCTCGTCGAGCCCGATCGGCTCGACGAGCCCGAGTTCCGTGCCGTCGGCTGAATGATTCGTTCCGAACCGGTCGAAATGAGGAGGGTGAAACGATGACCGCCAAACACACGGGTGCCTGCTTCTGCGGAGCCGTGACGCTCGAGGTCTCGGGCGCGCCGGAGGCCATGGGTTACTGCCATTGCAGCTCCTGCCGATCCTGGTCGGCCGGGCCCGTCAATGCGTTCACGCTGTGGAAGCCGGAGAACGTCAAGGTGACGAAAGGGGCGCAGCTCGTCGGCCGCTTTGCTCGGAGCCCGAATAGCGAGCGTCAATGGTGCACGCGCTGCGGCGGGCACTTGCTCACGCACCATCCGCACTGGGGCCTGACCGACGTCTACGCGGCGACGATACCGAGCCTCGCGTTCAAACCTGCCGTGCACGCGAACTACGCGGCAACGGTGCTGCCGATGAAGGACGGGCTGCCCAAGCTAAGGGATTTCCCGGCCGAGCTCGGCGGGTCGGGTGCCACGGTCCCGGAGTAGGTGGCGTAGGTGGCGCGCGCCGCCGCGAAGGGCCGGGCGTAGAGTCGCCGATTTGCCGGCCGGGAGGGCGGCGCACGGCTCTCACGGGCCGACGGCAGCGATCCGCTCCTCGACGGCGAATATCTTGATCAGCACGGCCACGCGCATCCACATGCCGTTGCGTTCCTGCCGCCAGTACATCGCGCGCGGGTCTTGATCGACGGCCGGGTCGATCTCGGGACCGCGCGGCAACGGGTGCATGACGATCGCATCGCGTTTCAGCAGCGACATTTCGCGCGTGCCGATGCTGAACCGCGACAGATCCACGCTGCGCGATTCGCCGGCCGTGTCCCATTCCGTCTGCATGCGCGTGACGTACAGCGCGTCGAGCGCCGGCAGGGTCTCTTCGAGCCGTGTGGTCTCCGTGTACGGAATGCGATGCTCGTCGAGATGCGCCTTCACGTCCGGCTCCATCGCAAACTGCTCGGGCGCGATGAAGACGAGCTTGACGCTCTTGTAGTTCTTCATCAGATAACAAAGCGAGCGGACGGTGCGGCCTCGCTTGAGATCGCCCATCATGCCGATGACCTTGCCGTCGATGCCGCCCGAGCTTTCGAAGCTACGCTGCAGCGTATAGATGTCGAGCAACGCCTGCGTCGGATGCTGGTCGCTACCGCTGCCGGCGTTGATGACGGGCACGGGCCGCGGGATGCCGTTCATGAGCCGAGCGGCTTGCGCGGCGCGCCCCGACTCCTTCGCGCGCATGATGATCACGTCGACGTACGAGCTGAACGTGCGAATCGAGTCCTCGAAGCTCTCGCCCTTGACCTCGGACGACGTGGCCGGGTCGCGAATCTCGCTCGTGCGCATGCCCAAGATGTGGCAAGCGTTGTTGAACGACAGGAACGTGCGCGTCGACGGCTGGGTGAAATACAGCATTGCGCGGCGCGTCGGCAACAAATCGCGCAGCGCACGCGCGCCTTCGTCGGTCTTGGCGAGCATGCGTACGCGCGTGGCGAGCGAGCACAGCTCGTCGAGCAACGGCCGCTCGAAAACGCGCGGGTCGATCACGTGAAACAGCGAGGTCCTCGTGGGTAGGACCAGCGTCTCGCTCAAGCGCTCGGTGGCGATGGCAGTGGCCTCTGAAAGGAACGGAAGGGCGGTAGGCAAATTGTACGCCGCAAAAGGGCACGTGGTGTATCGTCTCCGCAAGGCCGCTCGACGCAACCAACACCGGAGCCCGCCCATGCCCATCCACCTTGCCGTAACGTGCCTCTGCTCCTTGGCCGTCGTCGTTCTCGCGCCCGCGCCGGTCCGAGCGCAGGACACCGGGCCCGCGGGCGCCGCCGGCGCGCCCTTGAACGTAGAGCTCGTCGGCAATCGCTTTGCGCCGCTCGAGTGGGCCGAGATGACGGAAGCGCAGAAGGCGATGACGCGCCACGTTCTGGACGGACCGCGAACGGCGATGGCCGGCCCGTTCAACGTGATGCTGCGCTCACCCGTCATGGGCGACTACGCACAAGAGCTCGGTGCGCAGGTTCGCTTCAACTCCTCGCTGCCGCCGCCGCTGCGCGAGATGGCGATCTTGATGGTCACGCGGCACTGGACGTCGCATTTCGAATGGAACGCGCACAAGCGGGCCGCGCTCGCGGAAGGATTGGATCCCGCGATCGTCGCCGCGATCGCGGCGGGCCGTCAGCCGGCCGCGATGCAGCCGGGCGAAAGCGCGTTGTACCGGTTCTGCGCGGAGCTGCTCGAGACGAAACGCGTCGGCGACGCGACGTTCGCGGCCGCCGTGGCGGCGTTCGGCGAGCAGGGTGTCGTCGAGATCGTCTATACGCTCGGCTACTACGGCCTCGTCGCGATGCTGCTGAACGTCGACGAGCACCCGCTGCCCGAGGGTGTCGAGCCGGAGCTCGAGCCCCTCGCGAACTGAGCTGGCGCGGAAACCGGCGCCTGATCGGCGCAGCCGGTGGCGATGGCGGGCGAGCGACACACTTCCTGCGCGCGTGCCGCGCTCAGCGATCCGACGTAGGCCGTCGAGCGCGCGCGTTCCACGGTCTGCGCGCGATCGAGGTTGACGGCGGAATCGTGCTCGAACGCGCGACTTGCCGGTCGCGACCCTCGTCGCGAGCAGTCGGCATTTCCAACGAGAGTCGAGCGCGTGTCAGGGTCGCATCGAGCGGCGATCCGTGCTAATTTTGCGACAATCACAAGGGCACGCGCCTCCGCGAGACCCTCGGCTCGCCCTCGTCGCGTACCGCCCGCTTAAGCTAACAAAGCGCGCGTCAGCAGACGCACGCGGCAGACGAAACGCCCGCGTCGGGCGTCTGTTTTCCGTTGAATCGGGAGGTATCGCTGTGACAGACAACTTTGTTTCCATCAATTCGACGAAGGCGAACTTCGACGACATTTACGTCAAAGACGATCCGCGTGCGTACTTCTCCGTGCTCGGCGCGCTCGACTACATGATTCCGGACGTCGCGGCTCCCGTCGTGCGCCAAATCATCGGCGCGCACGCGCGGCGCTACGGGCGCAAGCCGCGCGTGCTCGACGTCGGATCGTCCTACGGCATCAACGCGGCGGTACATCGCTTCCCGGTTACGTTCGCGAGCTTGCGCCGCCGCTATGCGCGGCACGAGATGGCCGCGCTCGAGCCTTCCGAGGTGGCGCGGCTCGATCGCAATTACTATGCGAGCTGGCCGGATCGCGGCCGCGCGACGTTCTTGGGCCTCGACGCTTCGGAGCAAGCCATCAGGTACGCGAAGGACGTGGGGCTCATCGAAGACGGCGTCGTCGCGGACCTCGAGAACGAAGCGCTGACGCCCGCGATGGCCGAAGTCTTGGCCGACGTCGACATCGTGCTTTCGACGGGCGCCGTCGGGTACGTGACGGCCAAGACGTTCGCGGCGATTCTCGAAGCGTCGGCGCGACCGCTCTGGATCGTGTCGTTCGTGTTGCGCATGTTTCCGTACGACGACTTTCAAGCGCTGTTCGAGCAGCACGGGCTCGTCACGGAGCACCTCGAGAGCGCGCTCTTCACGCAGCGCCGGTTCATCGATCTCGCGGAGTTCGAAAGCTGTCTCGGCCGGCTCTCGAGCCGCGGCCTCGACAGCAGCGGGCTCGAATCGCGCGGCTTGCTGCAGGCCGACTTGTACGTCTCGAGGCCGGCGATCGACGTCCGCAACGCGCGGCTCGACGACATCGTCATGATCAGCGTCGGCCGCAACCGGCCGACGGGCCCGCGCTACGTGCACGTACCGACGCTCGAGGGCCAGCAGGTCGCGCTCGAGCCGTGAGCTCGGCCCCCGCGGCTCGCGGGCAACCGATCATCGAGCTCAGCGCCGTCCGGCGCGTTTACGGTGCGAACGTCGCCGTACGCGACGTCGACTTGGCAGTGTGGCCGCAGGAGTTTCTCGTCATCTTGGGCGAGTCCGGCTCCGGCAAGACGACGTTGCTCAAGACGATCAATCGCCTTCAGCCTCAGGACTCCGGCGACGTGCGCATCTCGGGCCAGTCGACGAGCGCCGTCGTCGAGCACGAGCTGCGGCGGCGCATCGGATACGTGTTTCAAAGAGTCGGCTTGTTCCCGCACATGACGGTTGCGGAGAACATCGGTATCACGCCGCAGCTCCTCGGCTGGGACGGCGAGCGCATCCGCAAACGCATCGACGAGCTGCTCGCGCTCGTCAATCTGCCCTCAGGGATGGCGGCGCGGTTGCCTTCGGCTTTGTCCGGCGGCCAGCGGCAACGCGTCGGCGTCGCGCGCGCGCTGGCCGCGCATCCGAGCATCATGCTGATGGACGAGCCGTTCGGCGCGCTCGACCCCGTCACGCGCGATACGCTCGGCGGCGAGTACCGGCTGCTGCACGAGCGCATGGGTCTGACGACCGTCATGGTCACGCACGACGTGCTCGAGGCGCTGCTGCTCGCCGACCGTCTCGTCGTCATGCGCGACGGCACCATCGTCGCGAGCGGCACGCCGCGCGAGATGATGAACGACACGAGCGATGCGGAGGTCCGCAAGCTCATGGACATGCCGCGCCGGCAGATGAAGCGCGTCGCGGCGATGCTCGACGCGCGCCGATGAACGAGCGGTTCGCGAACGCCTGGGCGCTGCTGCCCGCCTATTTGAGCGAGCACGTCGTGCTCAGCGCCGCGGCCATGGCGCTCGGTTTGGTCGTGAGCTTGGCGCTCGTCATCGCCGCCGTGCGCAGCGAGCGTGTGCGCTGGCCCGTGCTCGCGTTCGCGAGCTTGATTCAAACAGTCCCGAGCCTGGCGCTGCTCGCGCTCTTCTATCCGCTGTTGCTCGCCATTTCCGAGCTCACCGAGAACGCGCTCGGCGCGGGCTTCTCGGCTCTCGGCTTTCTCCCTTCGCTGCTCGCGCTCGCGCTCTATTCGATGCTTCCGATCATTCGCAACGGCGTGACGGGCATCCTGAACATCGACGGCGCGCTCGTCGAGGCGGCCCGCGGCGTCGGCATGACGGATTGGCAGCGCCTCGTGCGCGTCGAGCTGCCGCTCGCGACGCCGCTGATCATGGCCGGCATCCGCACGGCGGCCGTCTGGGTCATCGGCGCCGCGACGCTGTCGACGCCCGTGGGCCAGGTGAGCCTCGGCAACTACATCTTCTCGGGGCTGCAAGTGCAGGACTGGGTGTCCGTGCTGTTCGGCTGCGTCGCGGCGGCCGTGCTCGCGCTCGTCGTCGATCAGCTGCTGGGGGCGATCGAAGCCGGCCTCGCAAACCGGCGGCCCGGGCGCGTGGCGGCCGGCGTCGCGGTGCTCGCCGTCGGCATCGGCGCGGCGGCGCTGCCTTTCGGCGGACGTGCCGCGGCTGCGTACATCGTCGGCGCGAAGACCTTCTCCGAGCAGTACATCCTGGCCGATCTCATGTCCGCGCAAATCCGCGCGGCGGGCGGCACCGTCGCACAGCGGGCGGGGCTGGGCTCCATAGTCGCGTTCGAGGCGCTCGCGAGCGGCGACATCGACGTTTACGTCGATTACAGCGGAACGATCTGGGCGAACGTCATGCGGCGCACGGACGTGCCGCCGCGCGGGCCGATGCTCGCGGAGATCGGCCGATGGCTCGAGGAGCGCCACGGTGTCGTCATGCTCGGCGCGCTCGGGTTCGAGAACGCGTACGCGCTCGCGATGCGGCGCGATCGCGCCGGCGAGCTCGGCATCGCCACGATCGCGGACCTTGCCGCGCACGCGGGCGCGCTCGAGATCGGCGGCGACTACGAGTTTTTCGCGCGGCCGGAATGGGAATCCGTTCGGGCCGCGTACGGCCTTCGGTTCGCGAGCCGCCGCGAGTTCGAATCGACGTTCATGTATCAGGCCGTCGTTTCGGGCGAGGTCGACGTGATTTCGGCGTTCACGAGCGACGGGCGAGTCGCCGCGAACGACCTGCTCGTGCTGGCCGATCCCGCCGGCGCGATGCTGCCGTACGACGCGATCGTTTTGCTCGCGCCGCTGCGGGCGCGCGACGAGCTGTTGCGCCGCGCGATCGAGCCGCTGCTCGGCGCGATCCCGCTCGCGCTGATGCAGGAAGCGAACTATCGCGTCGATCGGGACGAGAACAAGGAGACACCGTCCGCCGTCGCGCGCTGGCTCGCCGGCGAGATCGGCGTGCTCGCCGACTGACGCAATTGCCGAGCCGAGGAGGATAAGGGCGTGGATCTGGGCGAAGTGCTGCGGTACGAGTTCTTCGGCAACACGGTGCTCGCGTGGGCGGCGAGCGTCGGCTTGTTCCTGCTCGTTTGGGCCGGGCTCGGCGTCGTGCGGCGCCTGGTCCGCAAGCGGCTGCTCGGATCCGTCGGCGACGGCTCGCCGCCGGCTCTGCAGATCATCCGCCACGTGGTCTCGCAAACCGGCGGCTGGTTCCTGATCCTGGTTGCCTTGTACGTCGGTTCGCGGCTGCTCGCGCCGACGCGCTGGACGGAGATGATCCCGCAGGTCGTGACCATCGGCCTCGTCGTCCAGCTGGGTCTCTGGGCCACGGCCGCGTTGACGATGTTCCTGACGCTGCGCCGCGCGCGGCAGCTCGCCGCCGATCCGAGCACCGTGGCCGCCATGGACCTCGTGGGCTTCATGCTTCGGGTCGTCGTTTGGGCGGCCGTCCTTCTCGTGCTGCTCGACAACCTCGGGCTCGACATCGCGCCGCTGATCGCGGGCTTGGGTGTTGGCGGCGTCGCCGTCGCGCTGGCCGCGCAAAACATCCTCGGCGATCTCTTCTCGTCGCTGTCGATCGTGCTCGACAAGCCGTTCGTCGTCGGCGACTTCATCGTCGTCGGCGACTTCATGGGATCCGTCGAGTACGTCGGTCTCAAGACGACGCGGCTCCGCAGCCTCTCGGGCGAGCAAGTCGTGTTCTCGAACACGGATCTACTGAACAGCCGTATTCGCAACTACGGGCGCATGTTCGAGCGGCGCGTCTTGAGCTCGATCGGCGTGATTTATCAGACGCCGGCCGAGAAGCTGCGGCGGATCCCCACGATCATTCGCGAGATCGTCGAAAAGCAAGACAAGGTGCGCTTCGACAGGGCTCACTTTCAGAAATTCAGCGACTCCGCGCTCACGTTCGAGTTCGTCTACTACGTGCTCACGCCGGACTACAATTACTACATGGACGTTCAGCAGAGCATCAATCTCGCCCTCTTCGAGCAGCTCGCGGCCGAAGGCGTGGAGTTCGCGTACCCGACCCAGACCGTGTTCGTCTCCGGCGCAACCGCCTAGCTCGGGCCTGGATGCGAGTCGCGAGAGAGGCCCTGTCGGCCAACTCCGCCTTGCTGTTCGGCATGGCGCTGCTGACGCTCGGCGCCGGCTTGCAGGCCACGTTGCTCGGCGTGCGCGCGACGCTCGACGGCTTCTCGACGTTCGTCACGGGCACCGTCATGGCGTCGTACTACGTCGGCTTCGTCGTAGGCTCGAGGGCCGCGCCGGCGCTCGTGAAGCGCGTCGGCCACATCCGAGTTTTCGCGGCGCTGACTTCGACGGCCGCGGCGACGATCCTCGTGCAGGGCGTATTCGTCGGCGCATGGCAGTGGGGCTTGTTGCGCGCCGTGTCCGGCGTTTGCCTCGCCGGCATCTACGTCGTCGCGGAAAGTTGGCTCAACGACCGCGCGGACCGGCGCTCGCGCGGCGTGCTGCTCGCGCTTTACATGGCCGTGATCTACGTCGGGCTCGGGAGCGGCCAGCTCCTCTTGAATCTGGCGGACCCGGTGGGCTACGAGCTGTTCATTCTGATCGGCGTATTGATCTCGCTCGCCGCCGTCCCGATGGCGTTGACGGCGCAGCGCGCGCCGGAGTTCGCGTTGCCGCGCCGCGTGAGCTTTCGCGAGCTGCTGGCGATCTCGCCGCTTGGCGCCGCGGGCGCCGTGTTCTCGGGCGCAACGGCCGGAACGCTATTCTCCGTGGGTCCCGTCTATGCCGCGAGCAGCGGCCTCGACACGGCCGCAGTCGCCACGTTCATGGCGAGCAGCATTCTTCCCGCCGTCGTGTTGCAGCTACCGCTCGGCCGGCTGTCGGACCGCGTCGACCGGCGCACTGTCTTGATCGCGATTGCGGTCACGGCTGCGTTGGCCGCCGCGGCAGCCAGCCGGCTGCCGGCCGGATCGCCCGTGTTCTTCTTCGCCGTTGCCGCCTACGGCGGCTTGTCGCTGACGACGTACGCCGTGTGCCTCGCGCACGTCAACGACCATCTGCAGCCGGCGCAAATGGTGGCTGCAAGCGCCACGGTACTGCTCGCGAACGGCATCGGCTCGGTGCTGGGGCCCATCGTCGTCTCCGGCGCGATGCAGCTTAAGGGGCCCGGGGCTTTCTTCGGCAGCATCATCGTGCTGCACGCGGTGTTCGCTCTGTACGCCGCGTGGCGCATGCGGAGGGCCGGCGCGGTTCCGAGCCCGGACAAAACGCGGTTCGTCAGCGCGCCGCCGCAAGTGGCGCCGACGGGGCGGCTCGCGGTGCCGGAGGCGAAGGCCGCGGACGCCGCGCCGGAGGTGGAGCCGTCGGACGCCGCGTCGTAGGCGAAGCCCGTGAACGCGGCGGCGCGCACGGAGTGACCGAGTCGGGCTCCGAGGTTGCGCGGCCTTTGCCGCGCGGCGCAGCGGAGAGGTTATGATCGTCGTCGGTTGACGTTTGCCGTAGCCCCGAGCGTTGCCGACTCGAGGACGCACAGTGCCGGAATCCGACGACCAGCGGCCATTCGCGCACTCGTCACGGAGTGGCTGGCCGCCACGAAGCGAGGCGACGCCCGCGCCGTACTGGATCCATGCGCGCAGGCCTAGGCACGTTCGTCGTCTTTCTCGCGCAGCTTGCCGATTCGGCCGGAGTAGGGGCCTGGCCGATCGGCGTCTCCGGCCTCATAACGGCGTACGTCGCAGTTCTCGCTTACCGCAACAAAGCGGATACGGCGATCACACGCACGGACTGGGCATTCCTGACGGTCGCGCTTGCCGCGCTGCCGTGCTGGTATCTCACCTCGGATCCGCTTTGGGCCGTCGTGATTCTGACGGGACTCGATCTCGCGGGATTCGGCCCGACGTTCGGGTCCGCCTATGTTCATCCGTACGGCGAGCGCATGAGCTTTTATTCGTTGGGCGCATTGCGCAACGCATTGGCGATCCTCGCGCTCGAGCACTATTCGCCGACGACGGTCTTGTTCCCCGCGGCCGTCGGCATCGCCTGCACCGCGCTCGTCGTCGTGGTTGCGTTCCGGCGGAAACGCATCGTGCGCGAGACACTCGCATGACTGCGCCGCACGCGCGTCTCGACGGTGTCGTCGCGGGTGCCCGTCGCGGCGCGGCGCCGGTGGGGCTCGCGTTCTGGCTCACGGTTGCCGTGAGCGCGACGGCATCCGGTCAGATCTTCTTTACCGAAGCCGCCGACCCGGACGTCGAATGGCAGCGCGACCTTTCGTCATGGGCGATGCAAATTGCGTTCTCGCCGGATGCCAAGCACCTCGTGCTGTTGCACGGCAAGGACGGCTGGCAAGCCGTGACGACGTTCGACGCCGCGAACGGCGCAGAGGTCCGCGAGCTCGTGAACGAGGACGGCATCGCAAGCGCCATCGCGGTCTCGGCGCGCGGACGCCTCGCGCTCGCGGCGGCTGGCCACGTCGATCTGCTCGACCTGCTTTCCGCGAAGCCCGTCGTCGACCGCTTCGAGTGCGCCGGCTGCAACGTCTCCGTGCTCGCCTTTTCGGCCGACGGCTCGAAGCTCGCGATGCAGGACGCGCGAACGGTTCGGGAGCGCCTGCTCGGCATCGGCGTGGCGCGAATCCTCGATCTCGAGACGCAGGGTGTCGTCGAGCTCGAAGCCATCGCCGGCCCTCGCGGGGCGGTGGCGTTCTCGCGGGACGGCGGCCGGTTGTTGACGGCGCACACGGCCTACGTGGACCGCGCGGAAATGGCCGGCTTCAAGGTCTGGGATACTGCGGGCCCGCGGCTCGAGTACTCGGCATCCTTCCCGGGAGCGACGATGGGCGCGATAGCGACGGGCGCCGTCGACGGCGCGGCGTTCGTCGCCGTCAACGGCCACGACGGCAACATCGAGATGCGCGACCTCATGAAGGAGACGCTCCTCTGGTCGGTGCCGATGATCGACAATCCGTTCGCCGGTGCGGCGGGCCTGCCCACCGGTGTCGAGCTCGCGCACGTCGCGATCGGCGGCGACGGGTCCTTCGTCGTGAGCTACGAGCGTCCCGCCGAGAGCTTCGCGTCCATCTCCGTCCGCGGACTGCCCGTTCGCGAGTCCGGCGGAATCGTCGTTCGCCGAGCGAGCGACGGAAGCATCGTGGCCGTTTACGACATCCCCGGCGTGACGGCGCTCGCCGCTTCGCCGAATGGCAAGGCTTTCGCGTTCGCGACGCCGCGCCAGCTGCCGAGGTTGGCGCTCGTCAGAGCGCGGTAATGACCCGGCGCGCAAAGCAGCGCTAGAATCGCCCGGCGGCTCGGGATGCGGAGATCGATATGCTTCGCGCCGTCTTCGCTCTGGCTCTCGCCTTTCCGGCTTCCATCGTACTCGCCGACGTGGTGGTCACGACGGACCGCTTCGAGCTCCGCAGCGAGCCCCGCGTCAACCTGCATCACCTCTTGCTCGCGTGGGCCGCGGCGGATGCCGGAGCATGGCCTCCGTACGCGCCGGCGATTGCGGAGCGCGAGTCGTGGCGCGTGATGCTCGACGACGCGGACCGGCGTGCTTGGAGCTCTGCCGTCGGCGCGTACGCGGCCACGGCCAATCGAACCGCGCTCTTCGACGCAGGATTGCTAGCGCTCCGCGACTTCTCCGCGGGCGTTGGGTCTGCGAATGCCGTTCCCGCAGCCGACCAGCCGTTGATCGCCGCGCTCAAGGCCGCGCTGCCGATCTACGAGCGACATTGGTGGCGAGCGCACGACGCGCAGAACCGCGCCTGGATCGAGGCGGTCGCGGGCGTCCTGGCCGGGACGGAGGACGACATCGCGCGGCGCATCGAGAGCGCCTACGGCGGCCGCTGGCCGGACGCGCGATTCCGGCCGATGTCGTCCTATACGCCGGCCCGCTCGGCGCCTATTCGACGCGCGGGCGAATCACGATCGGCAGCGCCGACGTGGGTTACCGGATGCCGCAGGCGCTCGAGATGTCGTTTCACGAGGCGTCGCACGTCCCGTCGCTGGAGTCGGCGCTCGACATCGGCATCGGGGCCGCGTTTCGGGCGCGCGGGGGCGAAGCGCCGGAGAACTTCTGGCACGACATGATTTTCTTCACCGCCGGCACGGCGACTCGAGTCGTGCTCGCCGAGCGTGGACAGCCCGGTTACCGCCACTACGGCGAGCTCGGCGTCTATCTGCGAGGCGAGCGGTGGAAAGCGCAGTTGCCGCTGCTCGAGCAGCATTGGCGGCCGTTCGTCGAGTCCGGCTCCGGCGACGCGGCCGAGCGGGCGAGGGCGCTCGCGGCGATCGCCGAGGGACTGCAGTAAGCCCCAGGTCGCGCGGCGGAGGACCGCCCACTGCGCGCTCGCCTGCGCCGTCGTTTCGGCCTACCATCGAGCGAACTCATACCGCACGAGAGGTCGCACGAATGAACGGTCCGGCTCGCCTCTTCACCGCCTCGATGTTGGCGCTCGCCGTGCCGGCGATCTCGACGAGCGACATCGACCGCAACGCCGTCGACTTCGTCGCGCCCGAGGACATCAAGTTCGCTCGCAACGCCGCCGGCACGAACGAGCAGGCCGTCTTGTTCGGCGATCCGTCGAAGCCGGGGCCGTACGTGATTCAGCTCCGCTGGTTGCCGGGCAACATGAGCCGCCCGCACTTCCACTCGACGGATCGCTTCTTCGTCGTGCTCGAAGGCACGTGGTGGCTCGGGACGGGCACGAAGTTCGATCCCGACAGCACCGTGCCCGTGAGGGCCGGCACCTACGTCTACCACAAGGCCGGCCAAGTGCATTACGACGGCGCGAAGGACGAGCCCGCGCTGATCCAGGTGTGGGGCATGGGCCCCATGACGACGACGTCCGCCGAAGAGCGATGATCCGCGCGCTCGCGGCGCGGCCGGCCGGCTTCAGGCTGGCCGGCCTTCGGCGGCCAAGTCGGCGAGGATGCGCCCGTCGTAGCGGTGCATGACGAGCGCCGCGGCGAACGACAGCGCGGCGCAGCCGACCATGTAGTACGCGGCCGTCGCGGCGACGCCGGTGCTCCGTGCGAGCAGCGCAGCGGCCACCGGAGCCAGCCCGCTGAAGATCGTGAAGCTCAAGTTGTACGACAGCGCGACGCCCGAGAAGCGGATCGGCGTTGGAAACAAGTCGGCGCCGATGACGATGACGGTTCCGGCGCAGATCGAGCCGACCACGCCCGCGAGCGCGAACAGCGCGAGCAAGCTCACGCTTTCGGCCTCCGCGGCGCTGAAGAACGGCCATGCGAGCAGAGCGAGCAGCGCCGTGCCCGTCAGCGCGAGCGCCCTGCGCGAGACGCGATCGGAGAGCCACGCCGTGAATAGCAACCCGAACGACATGATGATCAGCGCCACGTTCTGCGCTTCGATGGCGCGGACGTTTTCGTAGCCCATCGTTTGCGGCAGGAAGGCCGGCATCGCGAACAGGAGCCCGTTGAACCCGGCCGTCACGGCTAGAATCCCGACCCCGACGACGACGGCGACGGGGTAGTTCCGGACTACCTCGGCGATCGGCACGGCCGACGCGCGCGCGGCCGCACGAATGCGCGCGAACTGACGGCTCTCCTCGAGCGACAGGCGCAGCACGAAGCTCACGAGGCCGAGCGCGCCGCCGACCAGGAAGCCGATGCGCCAGCCCCATGCGCCGATCTGCTCCACGGTCAACGTCTCGTGCACGACGAGGTTGAGGAGCGCCGCGAGGACGACCCCCGTGTTCACGCAGAAGAACACGATGCCCACGGAAAATCCCGAGCGGCGCGGCGCCGTCTCGACGACGTACGAGATCGCGCCGGGCAGCTCGCCGCCCAAGCAGAAGCCTTGAATCACGCGCAACAGCACGAGCGCTATCGGCGCCGCGATTCCCCACTGCGCGTACGTCGGCAGCAGGCCGATGCCCGCCGTAGCGGCCGACATCGCGAGGATCGTGATGATCAGCACGCGCCTGCGGCCGATGCGGTCGCCGATGTGGCTGAAGAAGAGGCCGCCGAGCGGCCGAGCGAAATAGCCGACGGCGAACACGCTGAACGAGACGATCAGCGACACCAGCGGGTCGTCGTTCGGAAAAAAGTTCTCTCCGATGTATCTCGCGAACTGGCTGTAAACGACGAAGTCGTAGAACTCGAGCGCTCCGCCCAAGCTCGCGAGCAGAATCAGCCGCCAGTCCGCGCGCGACAGTGCCGCTGCCGGCCGTTCCATCGAAACTCCCCTTGCCGCCGATCGGCGCACGCAGTATCCGTGCGTGGATTGCTGCAGGCAATCGGCACGCGGTAGAGTCGAATGCAAATGCATGTGAGGAGGTTCTACATGAGCCTGCGATTCATCCTGTGGCCCGCGGCCGCATTGCTCGCGCTCGGCTGTCGGCCCGAAGGCGGCGATGGATCGAGCCCGCCGGCCGGCGCCATCGCGCCGGCGGCCGCGCAAGAGATGAAACTCACGCCGCTGCCCGGCAAGGCCGGAACGGCGCCGGCGCTGACGGAAGTCACGACGGTTCGGCTGAGCACGACGGCCGGCGAGGTCCTCATCGAGGTCTACCCGCAAGCGGCGCCGAACGCCGCGAAGCGTTTCGTCGAGCTCGTGCGCTCGGGCTTCTACGACGGCACGCCGATCTCGCGAGTGGTGCCGGGGTTCGTCGCGCAGTTCGGCATCAACTGGCGCGAGCCGCACCGTGCTTACGAGAACCGGGCGTTCAACGACGACCCGAGCTGGTTCGCGCTCGAGCGCGGCACGCTGGCGTTCGCGAAGGGCGGTCTGAACACGAACTCGACGCAGGTCTTCATCAACTATCGCGAGAACAACCGGCTCACCGAGCCGGAGCTGAACTTCTCGGCGTTCGCCAAGGTCGTCGACGGAATGGACGTCGTCGACGAGTTCGTCCAGGTCGGCGATCCGAGCGGCGGGCTCAACCAGGGGCGCCTCTGGGCCGACGGCGCAGCCTACCTCGAGTCGTTGCCCGTGAAGCCGACGATGATCGAGACGGCCACGGTCGTCGAGTAGCGAAAGGGGCGGCTGGGACGCGGATGCGCGTTCCCGCGTCGCCGCTCGCTCAGCGCCGCTCGAGCAACTCGAGGTTGATCCGCCGTCGTACCGCTTCGCTTGGCGCAATCCGTCGACGACGAGGCCGCATCAGGCACCGACGAATGGGAAGTCCACCTCCGGCTTCCGGCCGCTGACGATGCGCGCGATGCTCTTCCCCGAGCCGCAGGCGTGGGTCCAGCCGAGCGTGCCGTGCCCCGTGTTCAAGTAGAGATTCGGCAGCCTCGAGCGGCCGATGACCGGCACGTTCGACGGCGTCGCGGGCCGTAAGCCGGTCCAGAACTGCGCGCGCTCGGTGTCGCCGGCGCCGGGAAAAAGCTCCTCGGTGCGCCGCACGAGCGCTTCGCAGCGCACGCGGTTCAGGTCGCGGTCGTAGCCGGCGAGCTCGGCCGTGCCCGCCACGCGAAGCCGGTCGCCGAGGCGCGAGAACACGATCTTGTACTCGTCGTCCGTCAACGAGACTTCGGGCGCGCGCGTGGCGTCGCGCACGGGCATCGTCACGGAGTAGCCCTTCGCGGGATAGATGGGCAAGCGAATGCCGAGCGGCCGCGCGTACACGGGGCTCCAGCAACCCATGGCGAGCACGTAGGCGTCGGCGCGCAGGAACTGGAAGCGCCCTTCCGGGTCCGTCGCTTCCACGTGGTCGAGCCGGCCGCCGAGAGCGCGCAGCGCCGTCACCGTGTGGCTCATGAGGAACCGCACGCCGTCGGCTTGGCAATGCTCGACGAGCTCCCGAGCGAAGCAGTTCGCGTCGCCGGATTCGTCCTGGGCCGTGTACGTTGCGCCCGCGAGCTTCGGGCGAATGTGGCGCAAGGCCGGCTCGATGCGCACCGCCTCGTCGACGCTGATCAAGCGCCGGTCGCAGCCGAGCTCGCGCATGAGCGCGGCCGGGGCCTCGGCGTCCGCGAGCTCCTTCGCGCTCGTGTAGAAGTGCAGGATGCCCTGCGTGCGCTGGTCGTAGTTGATGCCGGTGTCGCGGCGGAGCTCGCGCAGCATCTCGCGGCTGTACGTGCCGAGCTTGACGATCCATTCGATGTTGCGGCGCGTACGGGCCGGCGTGCACTCGCGGAAGAACGCGAGCGTCCAGAGCCACTGGCTGAGATCGAGGCGCGGGCGGAACAAGAGCGGCGCGTCCTCTTTCAGCAGCCACTTGAGCACCTTGAGCGGCGCGCTCGGATTCGCCCAGGGCTCGGCGTGGCTCACGGAGATCTGGCCGCCGTTCGCGAAGCTCGCCTCGGCGGCCGGCGTCGCTTGCCGATCGACGACCGTGACGTCGTGCCCGTGTTGGCGCAGGAAGTACGCCGACGTTACGCCGAGCAGCCCTGCGCCGAGGACGATGACGTGCACGATCGCGCCTCCGCCATCAAACGTTGAACCTGAAGTGAATCACGTCGCCTTCTTGGACGACGTAGCTCTTGCCTTCGAGCCTGAGCTCGCCGGCTTCGCGCGCGCCTTGCTCGCCGCCGCGCGCGATGTACTGGTCGTAGGAGATGACCTCGGCACGGATGAAGCCGCGCTCGAAATCCGTGTGAATGGCGCCGGCGGCCTCGGGCGCCGTCGCGTCGCGCTTCACCGTCCAGGCGCGCACTTCCTTAGGGCCCGCCGTGTAGAACGTTTTCAGCCCGAGCAGCTTGTAGGCCGCGCGGATCACGCGGTGCAGGCCGGGCTCGGCGAGCCCTAGGCTCGCCAAGAAGTCGGCGCGCTCGGCCTCGGGGAGCTGCGCGAGCTCGGCCTCGATGGCCGCCGAGATCACGACGACCTCGGCGCCTTCTTGGGCCGCGTGCTTGCGCACCGCGTCGACGAGCGGATTGTCGGCCGGCGCGTCCTCGGCGACGTTCGCGATGTACATCACGGGCTTCGCCGTGATCAGCTGCAGCTCCTTCAGCACGTCCGCCTCGCTCTCGGCGAGCGACACGCTTCGCGCGGGCTTGCCCTCGTCGAGGGCCGTCATCAGTTTCTTCAGCGCGTCGCGGCGCGCGACGGCAGCCTTCTCGTTCGTCTTCGCCGCGCGCTCGGCGCGCTGATGGACCTTCTGCACGGCCTCCAAGTCGGCGAGCATGAGTTCCGTGTCGATGACCTCGATGTCGTCGAGCGGATCGACTTTCCCGGCCACGTGGACGACGTCGTCGTTCTCGAAGCAGCGCA
>Ga0073934_10002070_pt1 | contig 43979 bp, 40 predicted proteins | sample LarsenN4metaG_FD_76834 | JGI IMG/M metagenome (GOLD analysis project Ga0073934, IMG submission 76834) | Hot spring sediment bacterial and archeal communities from British Columbia, Canada, to study Microbial Dark Matter (Phase II) - Larsen... ...
AGAAGATTATAATCGCAACTACCCGCACTCGGCTTTGGGTTACAGAAGTCCAGAGGAGTTTCAGGCCCAAAACCGCATAGAAAAAGCAGCCTAAATGTGTCTTGACAAATGGGGTTCACTACATTATCATCTGGTAAAGCTGGCCAAATTAGGGGCCCAGGAGTATACCCAGAATTTATATCTTGCACACAGAGATACTCTTAACATCAGTTTAAATATACTGTTTGACGTTCTTTTCTATGATGATTTCAATCGCCCGGCCACCAACCTAGCTACCGACTGGTCAATTTATGAAGATAGGTGGCGGGAATTGCCAATGGGGGACAAACAGCCTTACCAAACTCAGGCATTCTGTTTAGGTTTAGTGGAAGACACATCCTTCTGCGCCTATCTTTATAAACGGGACAGCCTTTTAATAGACCAGGTGACAGCCTGCACTCTATTCGTCCAGCAATATGACAATACCGGTTACTTGGCGGCCTTTGCTAATGGTGAACTCTTACCGGGAATCGGTACGCTACCTTCAGGTATTAGTAAGGCTTCGCTGGATAAGTACATTGGCCGCAAGCTCCGGCTCTCCTTTTATGGCTGTCCAAATGCATATATAGACAATCTGCTAATAGCCGGGTACAAGTAGCATGGCCCAGAATGTTTCCAGCCGTCTGACATCTCTGGCATATGAGATGTAGTCCTGGTGGTCGAGGGGACCACTGCTCCCATCTTAGTCCGAGCTCGCAATGACTTTTCAGCCCAAGCTGTTAATGCGCAGTTTACTACTTTGAGTGATGTATACTCCGCTTATTATCACCGCCGCAAATAGCAACATCGGCAGAGTAAAGGATTCATGCAAGACTAAAAAGGCTGTAAAAGAGGCTACGATGGCTTCTACGAATAAAAAGGTGCTGGTGTTAATCGCGGATAATCTCTGCAAACCGGCGGACCACCAGAAGTAAGCCAGGCCAGAAGGAATGATGCCTATCAAGATGAGTATGAGCCAATCAGTTCCAGATAGCCGAATAATCTGGGAAGGAATTGTTCTGGCTGATAGAAACAGAAAGAATATAAATCCGAGTCCCATGTGAAAGGTGGAAAGGAATAAAGGCTGGTGTTTCTTCAAGAGTGGCTTCATCAGAATGGTATAGCCAGACCAGGTCCCCACGCTGAATAGCGCTAATAGGTCTCCTAAATGGCCAGTAGCAGAGAGATGGGAAAGATTTCCTTTGGAAACGAAGAGCAGGACTCCGATGATGGCCACAGTCAGGCCCAGGATTTGCCGCCAGGAAACCCTCTCTTTCAAAAAAATCCAGCCCAAGAGCCCGGTGATCGGCGGAATCAAAGTTAAAATCCAGCCGGTGTTGGTTGCAGTCGTTAGCTTCAAGCCGGCCACTTGAACCAGCTGATGCAGGATGATGCCGACCGTGCCGGCTATTACTACCGGCAGCAGCTCCCGCTTATCTACGGCAAATTTTTGTCTTGATTTTAGACTGAGCAGAGAAAGAATGAGACCTCCGATGCCCAGTCGAAAAAAAAGAAAGACTTCCGGTGAGACTTTTTTCAGAATTATTTTGGCGAAGGGGAAATAGGCACCCCAGGAGAAAATGGCGGCTAAGACGAAGAGGATGCCGATTAGTTGTTCGCGTTTAGATTGACTCATTATGAATGTTACGGGAGGCTGGAAAGTTATCCCCGCCGACAAGAAAATTTAACCTCTCCCTTACCCTCCCTTCAGGGTGAATCCTTCAGGATGAACCCCAAAAAGGAGAGGGAAAGAAAGGTCAATAATTGGTGAGGCGGTCGACCAGGCCGTATTTGACCGAGATGCGCTCAAAGGATTTGTAAATGTAATGAGAGGCAACTACCAGAATCACGGTGGAAACTGTCAGAATTAATAGAAGCTCTTCCTGCGAATAGACCGCCAGAATCTGGCTGTGAGTTGTGATATTCATTGACCTCCGCACTAATTCAATCCAGTAAGTCAGAGGGAAAAGTTTGGACAAAAACAGAAGCCAGCCCGGCAGAACGTCAATCGGATAAACTGCTCCGGCAATTAAATAAAACATGCCGGCGATTCCTTCGGTCAAATACATGGAGTGATGAGCAGTGACCATGGTCAAGGAGGCCAAAATCACTCCTAAGGCGGCGATGCAGATTAAGCCCAAAAACAGACTTAACAAAAGCAAAGGATAATTAATGGCAGCTAAATCAATTTGAATGTGAAGAACCCACAAACCGAAGGCTAAGGTCACCAGCACTGAAAAAGTCGTTATAGCCAGCTTGGCAATGCCTCTTCCGGCCAGATAAAAGTACATTTTCCGGGGCGCAATGAAGACATATTTGAGCATCTGATAATGTTCTCTATCTTCTTGAATCACCCAGGAAATGCCAAAGAGCACCATATAGACGTACATGAAAAAAGCATTGCCGATATAGACGTAAGTAAATAAGGGATGGTTCAGCCTCCCCTGCGGGATGACCAAGAACATCAAGACCAGAATCAGAGTCGAGGCTACCGGCCGGGCTAAGGAATAAAGGATATAGACCCAGAGCTTGGTCCAGTTGGTCTCAATCTGCCAGCCGAGCCAGCTGCCGATTCTTAAGCCGGTGTAATCAACTAAATTTTTCATCTTACTGCCACCTTAAAGATAGTCGGCCTTCCTTTTTGCCTAATTTTTCCATGAAAATCAGGGAATAGTAAGCTGCCAAAAGAAAGGCAATGCTCAAGACCACCAAAAGTAAAATCTCGGTCTGCACGCTCAAAAAGCCGAGGGTCTTTCCGGTTTTCAGAGTCAGCTGTCTCATTCCGTCCAAGCCTAAAGTTATGGGCAGAAGCGAACCGATTGCCGCCACTGCCGCCCCCAAGGTCTTGACCGGATAATAAAATCCTCCCAAGAGATAAATCGGCTCCTGAAAGATGGTGGAAAACTGCCAGGCGCCCCGGCCAAAGAGCATGAAGACCGAGGAAAAAAGCATCCCCATGCCGTATAAAGCGAACATGCTCAAGAAAAATAAGAGAAAAAGCTGCCAGAGATTGGAAATCACAAATTCAGCCTGAAACAAAACTATGCCCAGGACAAAAATCGCCACGGCTCTCAGAGTCGCAAAAAAGAATCCGCCGGAGGCCATGCCTAAAAGAATCGACATTCTGGAAATAGGGGCAATCATGTACAGATCTAAATTCCCCATCTCCTTTTCCCAGTAGAACTGCATGGCCATGGACCAGAGGATGTTCATCCAGTAGGCGCTCATGGCTCCCCCCAAAATGACCAGGCTGGTGTATAAAGGGTCAGGATTGAGGGCGCGATAGACATAGACGTAAGCGGCCACGGACAAAACCGGCAGCAGAGTCTCGGAAATCACCCAGGAGGGTTCCCGATTGGCGCCGAAAATCCGGACGTAGGCTCTTCCCCAGATGGCCTTCAGATTAGTTTTCAGTTCAGGATTCATTTTCCAGTCCTTTGCCGACCAAGGCTACGAAGACGTCTTCCAAGGACGGCTCGGTCTTCGACAGAGAAATAATTTTAGTGCTGTCAGTCTCCAAGGCATCCGTCACCTGTGAAATGACAGAGTCTGATTCTAAAATGAACTTCAATTCGGTTTTCCCAACGTGGGGTTTATGCTCAAAGGCAAAATTCTTTACTCCTCTAATGCCGGAGAATCGGTCCAGCTTCTCGGTCGTCAAATTAACGTCAATATGGAAGACCGCCTCTTGTTTGAGCAGCCGTTTCAGATTGGCCGGGGTATCGCAGGCAATCACCTTTCCCTGGTCGATGATGGCGACCCGGTCGCATAATTCATCCGCTTCGGCCATGTAATGAGTGGTCAATAGGATAGTCTTTTCCGAATTACTCTTAACCCAGTTCTTGACATACTTTCTGACGTCGCGGGAAATCTGCACGTCCAATCCCAAAGTCGGCTCATCTAAGAATAAAATCTTGGGGTCGGTCACAAAACCTCGAATGAGATTCATCTTCTGCCGCATGCCAGTGGAGAGTTTCCCAATCCGGGTCTTCTTGAATTCCGTCAGGCCCAAGACCTCCAGCATCTCATCAATCCGCCGGAAGGCCAAGTCATTATCCACTCCATAAAATTGGGAGAACATCCAGAGATTCTCCCGCACGTCTAAGATTCCGTAGCCGGAGTGCTCCCCGCCGGAGACCATGTTAATTCTCTTCCTGACCTCATGAGCCTGGTGGGAGACATCTAATCCGTCCACTAAAGCAGTGCCGGAAGTGGGAGAAAGAAGAGTCGATAAGATTTTTATCAAGGTGGTTTTACCCGCCCCGTTAGGCCCCAAAAGACCAAACAGCTCCCCGCTCTGGACGGTGATATTTACTCTGTCCAAAGCAGTAATCTCAGAGGAGCTTTCTTTCTTGGCCTTTTTGGCCTTGAATTTTCGGGTCAGGTTTCTGGTCTCTATGGCGTAATTCATTTGGTCTGGTCCTCAAACAAAAAACCGCGGCTGTTTTTATGGGGAGCCACGGTTAAACTGCCTTCTCTTGAAATTTAACTGCGGCGCCTCCGCCTGATTTCAAAGCAGTAAAGTTTAGGATTGAATTCTGTAATCTGCATGTTTGCCTTTATGCTCTCTTATACGTCAGCTATCAATAAAAGTTGTCAGCCTGAGGGTGTCAAGCAGAAATTCGGCTCTGGTTCTGCCAAAGATTCAGTTCGGGGAGAAAAATAGGATTGCACTTTTCAGTTCAAGAGAGGAGAAAAGTCGGACTGAAGAAAACAAATTTAACTTTGGGGAAATTAATGCAGATATTTCTTGACAAAAATTTAGAAACAGATATTTTTCGCAGTGAGAGAGAGTGAAAGTTGTTTGAAAGAGTTATCACAGAAAATTTTCTGACGATAAATAAAGTAGAAAGAGAAAACTTTCTTGGCAAAAGTAACCTCTCTACACTGGAGGAGGTGAAAAGAGAATGCCGACCAAGAAGAAAGGGATGAAAAAAGCTAAGAAGGGAAAAAAGAGATAAGTTCACTTGCCAGAACAGCTTTTTAATCCCAGGAAAGTCCCCGGAGGCGGGGACTTTCTTATTTGGAGCAGATGGAAAAGGAAATCATTTTAGTTTTAATCTTAGGCGGTTTAGCCAGTTTAGATTCGACCGAGGCCTTGCAGAGCATGTGGTCTCAGCCTTTGGTCAGCGGGCCTCTGATCGGCTGGCTTTGGGGAAACTGGCAGGATGGGCTTTTAATCGGAGTCTTGTTGCAATTGCTCTGGCTCTGGTACGTCCCTTTGGGGATTGCGATTTTCCCGGATACCGCGGTGGGAGGAATAGTCGGCACCGCCACTTTTTTGAGCCTGAAGAACTGGCTGGTTTTTGATTTTCATAAGGTCACACTCTTGGTCCTGTTGTTCAGCTTTATCTGGAGCTACATTTCCGGCTGGGTGACGCTCAAAAATAGAAACTGGAATGCCAGATTGGTAAAAAAAATTGAAGGAGGGTTGACAGAAGGAAAAGAGAAGTTGAATTTTTATTTTGCGCTGGCACTGGCAGTCTCGTTCCTCAGAGGAGCGCTGATAGCCTTAGCAGGATTTGTTTTGGTGAAAGGATTGACAGAAATTTTTGCCAACCGATTTGCCTCTGTCCCGGATGACCTCTTTGATTTTGTGCTGCCGGCTCTATACGGATTTGGAGTGGCCAGCCTATTTTTGTTTTTTGGAAAGCCGAGAAACTGGTTGTTCATTTTGGGTGGGACAGTCTTAGGAACCGTTATACTCTTGGTCTAAAAAATTATGAAGAGAAGTCTGTTGAACAAACTGGTGTTAAGGTCATTATTTCTGCAGGCCGGTTTTTGCTACGAAAGGCTACAGGGACTGGGGTGGTGCTGGATGATTAAGCCTTTGGTGAAGAAGTTCCAAATTTCAAATCCGAATGATTTCTACCTGAAAAATTTAGAGCCGTTCAACGCCAATCCTTACATTTCAACTTATGCGGTCGGAGCGGTTGCCAAACTGCTAGAAGAAAAAAGGGACATAGATGAAACACAAAGATTGAAAAATTCTTTAAGGGGCCCGCTGGGCTCTTTAGGGGACAATCTAATCTGGAGGGGAATCCGGCCCACTCTTCTGGCCGTGGGAATTTTGGCTACCTTCTGGCTCGGTTTTTGGGGTGCGATAATTTTTCTGGGACTTTTCAACCTCGGCCAGCTCTATTTACGCTGGCGGGGTATCAGCAGAGGATATCAATTAGGAGAGCAAATCTTCGTGGAATTCTCCGGCAATTTCTGGAGAAAAGTGCCGGTTATTTTCAGCGCGGCTGGAGCGATACTGTCAGGAACAATGCTAGTACTCAAAGGGGGAGAATACTTTTTATGGAGCGGGGAAGTGGGGCTGGTTTTCCTTTTGGCCATGATGGTCAGCCTGATAGGATTTTTCAAAAGAATGTCAGCCCTGGACGTATTCCTGCTATGCCTGGGAAGCGGACTGGTAGTCAAAATAATAGCTGCTCTGGCCGGATGAGCGCTTTCGACCGGAGCAGGCTTTTTCAGCAATTCTGTCAGATAGCGGCCATCGGCTATTTAATTGCTATCTTCATCCTCTCCAGCATTCCGGGTCTGACCCCACCACCTCTGGGTTTTGCCTGGCAGGATAAATTCTATCATTTTTTAGAATATTCGATTCTGTCGCTGGTTCTATTCGCCGCCTTCCGCTCCACCGCCAGAAAAGCCTGGAGAAAGAATGCTCACTGGCTCACAATTGTAGTGGCTCTTTTCTATGCGGCTACGGATGAGGTCCATCAGACTTTTGTGAGAAACCGGAACGGGGATTTCTGGGACTGGGTGGCGGATGGGGTGGGGGTGATTGCGGTGCAGTTAGTTGTTCTTTTATTCAGATATGTTTCAGGAATAAGAAAACTAACCCCTCCCTAACCCTCCCCTGATAGGAGAGGGAGTAAGATTCACGTTTAAGGGGAAGGAGAAATATCACGCGTCACTGCGAGCCCCGACTAGGTCGGGGCGTGGCAGTCCCCTGGATAAAAGACGGAGCCTATTCATGGGGATTGCCACGTCCCTTTCGACAGGCTCGGGGTCCTCGCAATGACTGCTATAGCATGGGCTTGACTTTGGTCAAGTTCAAGGTATAATATATAATAGAAGTTTGAACTGCCTAAAAGGAGTTGATTGGAAAGTTTCTGGATTGAAGATTTTGCCCAACTGAAAAGAACCCACACCTGCGGGGAGCTTAGGAAATCCTATTCCGGGCAAAAGGTCATTCTGAACGGCTGGGCGCATCGCTGGAGAGATCACGGGGGTTTGCTTTTTCTGGACTTAAGAGACCGCTACGGTTTAACCCAAGTGGTTTTTAATCCCCAGACAGTTGACCAGAAGACTTATGAGGAGGCCTCACATTTAAGGGCAGAAGATGTTGTCTCTGTCGCCGGTACAGTCAGAGCCAGGCCGGAAGGAACAGTAAATAAAGAATTAACCACGGGAGAAATTGAAGTTGAGGCCAGCAAGTTAGTTGTTCTGAATAAATCGCTGACTCCTCCCTTTGAAATTATTGAGAATCCGGATTGCGCCGAAGAACTCAGGCTGAAATACCGTTACCTTGACCTCAGGCGTCCCCCTTTACAGTACAGAATTAAGATGCGACATAAAATTGCCAAGGGGGTCAGAGATCACCTGGACTCGGTCGGCTTCTACGAAATCGAGACTCCGCTTCTAATTCGCTCCACCCCGGAAGGGGCACGGGATTTTATCGTTCCCTCTCGCGTCAACCCGGGAAAATTTTATGCGCTGCCTCAGTCACCTCAGTTGTTCAAACAGATTCTGATGATTTCAGGCTTTGACCGCTATTTCCAGTTAGCCCGCTGTTTACGTGACGAAGATCTAAGAGCTGACCGGCAGCCGGAGCACACCCAGATTGATATAGAGATGGCCTTTGTGACTATGGATGACGTCTTCTCCACGGTAGAAGGGTTGATGGCTCACGTTTTCAAAACTACTTTAGGAGTAGAAATTAAGACCCCCTTCCCCAGGCTGCGTTACCAAGAAGCCATGGCCAGATTCGGCAGTGATAAACCGGAGACCAGGCTTGGGATGGAATTATTCGACTTAAGCGAAATTCTCCAGGGAACAGAAATCAGATTCTTTCAGGAGGCCTTAAAAAGCAAGGGAAAGATTCTGGCCCTGAACTTTCAGGGAGGAGCCAGGCTTGTTAGAAAAGAAATTGATGAGTTAGAAGAGGTGGCCAAATCTTGGGGAGCCAAGGGAATGGCCTCGATCGCATTTACTGTCGAGGGAGTAAAATCACCTTTGGCAAAATTTCTCAAAGAGAGTGAACTGGAAGCTCTTCGCCAGAAGGGAAACCTTCAGAGCGGCGATTTAGTATTAATAGTAGCAGATAGATTCAAGACTGCGGCGGAGTCCTTAGGCAAGGTGCGCTTGGAAATCGGCAGAAAATACAATCTGGTAGATAAAAATAAATGGAATTTTCTGTGGGTGTATGAGTTTCCGCTGTTCGAATATAACGCCGAAGAAAAAAGATTCGATGCCATGCACAACATCGTGACCTCTCCTTATACCCCCGATATTCCCAATTTAGAGGCAGGCTTCACTTCCAAAACCCCCCTCGATTCGCCGGAGCATCCCTGGGCCAATATCCGCGCCAATCAATATGACTTAGTCCTAAACGGAACCGAGATGGCCTCCGGCGGAATCCGCAACCACCGAAGAGATTTGCAGAACAAGATTTTCAACGCCTTGGGAATGACCGACCAGCAGGCAGAGAGAAGATTCGGTTTCCTTCTGCAGGCTTTAGAATATGGCGCGCCGCCGCACGGCGGAATAGCCTTAGGTTTTGACCGGCTGGTGGCTTTGATGACCGGAGTCGATTCCATCCGGGAGGTCATCGCCTTTCCCAAGACCACCAGCGCTCAGTCCTTGATGGACTCCTGCCCGGCTGAGGTGGATGAAAGACAGCTGAAGGAACTGAAAATCAAGTTAGATTTATGAGGGGAGAATGATAGGGAAGGAAATCTCTCATTACAAGATTTTAGAGAAATTGGGTGAAGGGGGAATGGGGGTAGTCTATAAAGCCCAGGATACCAAACTGGAGCGGATAGCAGCTCTGAAATTCTTAGAAATCTGGAAAGATGCGGACCCGGGCATCCCTGAAGTAGAACACGCACAGAAGAGATTGACAGAACTAAAAAAGAAAGCTTGAGGGTTTAAACAACTAATCCGCATGAAAGACCGTCAAATTGCTCTAAGACGAAACTTTCAACTCTTAACAGGAGGAAATGGTTGGCCAAAAGCATTGTGAGAAAAATAGATTTGGGGGAGGTAGACCAGGGGATTTTGTTCGGCCAGAACGGGGTCTTTTTAGAGATTCTCAAGAAGGCCTTTGAAATCAACGTGGTCGATCGGGGAGACCTGCTCACTCTGAGCGGAGAGGAGAAAGAAGTCCAGCAGGCCGAGACGGTCATCTACGATTTAATCTCCTACCTCCGCAAGAACCGGCAATTGAATGAGCGCTACGTGCTCTACTCCATCTCCATGGTCAAGCAGAGCGGGGTCGGGCCTTCGGGAGATTTGGATGTGCAAAACGTAGTAACCTCCATCGCCACTAAAGAGAGTATCCGCCCCAGAACCGTGGGCCAGAAAGAGTACGTGCAGGCCATGGAGAAATATGACTTAGTCTTTGCCATCGGTCCGGCCGGGACGGGGAAAACTTTCTTAGCCGTGGCCCAAGCGGTGGCTGCCCTTAAACAGAAAAGAGTGAGCCGAATCGTGCTCTGCCGTCCGGCCATTGAGGCAGGAGAAAGTTTAGGTTTCCTCCCCGGTGATATCAGAGCCAAAGTTGACCCCTATCTACGGCCGGTCTATGACGCCTTGCATGAGATGATACCGGCAGACAAGATTGCCCGGCTGATGGAACTGGCTACGATTGAGATTGTTCCCTTAGCCTTCATGCGCGGCAGAACTCTGAATAACTCTTTTGTCATCTTAGACGAGGGACAGAATACCACTTCTGCCCAGATGAAGATGTTTTTGACCCGTTTAGGAGAAAATTCCAGGGCAGTGGTCACCGGCGATATCACCCAAATAGATTTAGACCGCAAAAAGGAGTCCGGCTTAATCAAGTCCCAGGGCATTTTGAAGGGAATCGAAGGGATTCAGTTTGTCTATCTGACCGAAAGAGACGTGGTGCGGCACAAGCTGGTCTCAGACATTATCAAAGCTTATGAAAAGTACGAGAGCCACTACAAAGAGGGGCGGCATTAGGAGTGCTCCCAAGTTCGGGAATATTGCAGTCACCCTCACTCACTTAAAGCAAGCTGTCCCGGTCGCTAAAAGCAGAATCATTCAGCAGGTTCAAAAGATATTACAAGCAGAGAAAAGAAAGGGGCAAGTAGAGATAATCTTAGCCGGGGATGCCTTGCTCAAGCGGTTAAACAAAGAATTTGCCGGAAAGAATAAGACCACTGACGTGCTTTCCTTCTCATTCGAGGAAAACATCACTCCACAGAAAGGCTTGCACTACATCGGGGAAATCTATATATCCTTAGAGCAGGCCAAAAGACAGGCTAAAGAATATGCGGTTACCCTGCGGGAAGAATTATTGCGCTTAGTTACCCACGGAACACTACATTTGCTCGGCTACGTCCACCACAAGAAAGACGAAGCCAAGCTAATGAGAAAGAAAGAAGAAGAATATTTAAATGCCCGGTAAAAAGAAGAAAGAGTCAAAAGAGCTCCAGTCAGAAATTCAGACTGAACAGGTTCAGCAGTCAGGGCCAGGGGTTTTGTCTCAGAAAGTAAAAGCCATGACCGAGCTCCCCTTGGAAGAGACCGAAAGAAAGATGATTGCCGGAGCTCTGGAGCTGGGGCAGAAGACGGTCAAGGAAATCATGGTCCCCAGGCCGGAGATAGCCGGCGCCGAAGAGAATTCTACGGTGGAGCAGATTCGCCAGTTAGTGCAGGAAAAGGGTCATTCCCGGATTCCGCTTTATGCCGGAGAAATAGACAAGATAACCGGAATACTGCATCTGCGTGACCTGTTTGTCGCCATGGGAAAGAATGAACCGGTGGATTTGAAGAAGATTGCCAGAAAGCCTTATTTCGTGCCGGATGGAAAGAGAGTGGCAGACTTGCTGGCCGAGATGAGGAAAGAAAAAACCCACATTGCGATTGTGGTGGATGAATATGGGGGGATTGCCGGACTGGTGACGATTGAGGATATCTTAGAAGAAGTGGTGGGGGAAATCGAAGATGAATACGTCAAAGAGGAGCAGGAGATTCAGAAGGTGGATGAGCATACGCTTTTAGTCAAAGGCAAGGTTGGTCTCAAGGAGATAAATGAAGCCCTGGGGACCAAACTGCCGGAAAAGGAATTTGAGTCGGTGAGCGGATTCATTTATGATTTAGTCGGGGGAGTGCCGGAGCAGGGGAAGACGGTAAAACATAAGAATCTGAAATTTACGGTGGAGAAGGTGAGCGGGCAGAGGATTAAGTGGGTGAGGGTGAGTAGGGGGAAGTGAGGAATGGCAAAAGTTAATTGACAAGGCTGGATAAAAAGGACATTTTTGGAGACGCTGAAGTAATTCGTAAAGCACGGTTAGCTTAAACGAAAGGTTAGGAGAGTACATAATGTCCAGAAGGGACCAAAGACAAAAAGCCTCTGATGTGTTCCAGGAAAAGAACTTTATGTTTAGTAGAAAAGTGAGCTTTGATGAAGCTTTTCCCGAAATCGAAGATTTGATAATTGAGGTCGAAGAGTCAAGTGGCGTGCCTAGCCCAGGTGGCAGCAAATCTATATACAATAGACAAAACATGCCTGGAGAATACATAAATTGCAGCAATTCACTTTGCTACAACGGAGGATTTTCGATAGGGTCGATATTACGAGAGATGGTCAGTAAGAAGCAGACAGAGTTGGAGACATCAAAGTTCTGCCAAGGAAATGAAGCATCGCCGAAGGGTAGGCGCGTTTACAGGAAGTGTTGGCACTCTTTCAAAACTAAGGTATCAATCAAGTATAGAACTGAGGGCGAAAGGAATGCGTAATTTCAATCGTCATCGCCTTAAAATAGCATAAGGGTTTTGGCTCTTGTGGCGTTCATAACCCCGCTGGTCCCCCCAGCCAGGAAACGCTGAACCCCACATTAGGACAACATGGATTTACAGTTGAAAGTCATTTGACAGGAACCGTATGAACCCTGAAGACTTCAAGCGAGACGCGATCCTGCGTTTTCTCTATCATCGCCATAAGAATACACGAGGTATTGCAAAGATACCCATTGGTATCAGGGACCTTCAAGCAGTAATGAAGTCCGAACACGGGATGAAGCAACCGGAAGTATCTTCAAACCTCGACTATCTTGTTCAAGTCGGCTGGGTCAGAGAGGTTATTAAAGAGCGGTCTTTCAAAACTGAAAAAGGAATGGAAGTTAGTCAAGAACAAGTAAAGTACAAAATTTCAGATGTTGGAATCAACCATCTTGAATCTGGAACGACTTTTCGTCGTGCGGAGACATCCAAACACATAGATATTACAAATGTCCAAGGCGTCACAGTTATTGGTGAAGGGAATGTAGTCAACACCCAGTTCGGGGACTTAGCGCGAGCTTTGGACGAGCTTGACAATACCATGGCGAATGCTTCAGGTCTCTCTGACGAGCAGAAACTAGATGCCGCTGGAGACCTATCTACCATAAGGACTCAGATTTCAAAAAAGAATCCGGACAAGTCGATTATTAAGGCAGCGTGGGCGTCTCTGGAAAAAGTGGCTACTGCCGTCACAGTTGGAGACGCAGTCGCGAAAGTAGGTGCGCTATTGGGCAAGCTTCTTGGTTAAGCAATTTATTTCCGCGTTGAGGCAACTTGGGACTACAAATTGTCCACGCTGAATGGCAAGTAGATGATGATATGCCCTAGACAGGAACAAGAAACACAGTGTTAAAAAAGTTTTACATTAAGGCTACCTCACACGGAATACCAGGCTTATTGGGTTATGCGATTTTTCTAATTTGTATTAGCCTTTTAATATATTACTGGTTTGAAGCACTCATACACTGGTTGGGACCTATTATCGGGATTCTTGTCGGACTTTTTGCCTTACCCTGCAGTTTATTACTTGTTATCGTTTATTGGATTGTTGAGGGTAAGTTTGTATGGTTGTATTTACTTCTTCCAGTTTGGGCATTTGCGGGTCTGGGAATAGGCGCATTTCTCATTTATTTGTTTGATAAATCACGGGCGAAATCTCAGAGCTGAAAATGGTGAGGATTGATAACCTAAGATGACAAACTGTCCCATCCACACCCTCATCGCCGACGTCATCCTCTTGGCCGAAGGCCAGGTCCTCTTAGTCAAATACAAACAGGCTGAAAAATACGATAAAGAGACCGGCTGGTTTCTCCCCAATGATTCCCTCTCAGAATTCGAGCATCCGCAAGATTGCGCCAGAAGAATTCTCAAAGAGGAGTTGGGCTTGACCCATATAGAATTACATTTAAGCCACATCGAATCCTTCAAGGGAAATGACGGGAGCTGGCATTTGGCCTTTCACTACAAGGCTGAGTTGGAAAAGAAGCCTGCTATCACTCTCTCAGACCAGATTCAAGTCGCTGAATGGTTCCCTTTAGACCAGCTGCCAGAGCGGTCAGAAGTGGCTCATCACGGCTGGGCGAGAGTCATCGTCAAAGCGGCACTGAAACATGCCTAGCGGGTTCTTGCTAAAAACCCCTCTCCCCTATTAAGAATCCGCTTGGTCAATACAAAAAATCTGACTTTTTGATTAAGTCAGAGGATCTGAGCCCATAAATGGCGAGGAGTGTGGGACAACTTTAGAACTCTTATAATTCATCCACAAGACACTTAGGGTGACTGTCTTAGCGAGCATATACAAGGGTCTTCTCTTTCCAAAGCTCGGTTACCTTCTCCTTATCCCAGCCTAGAATCTGTTGCAGAACACTCTCCAGACCGTCTGGATTGCGGCCTGATAAAAGCAGCTCCTTTACAGCTTTTGCTCCGCCACTCTCATAAGCCGCCTTGCAGATAACCGCACCGGAGGTATAGAAGTATTTAGTACTTCCGGCCTGATAGGGATTTTCTAACATGTATCGAAAGGTGAGCGTGTCATTATTCTTCAGATATTGAGCTAAGTCTTTTACCAGGCTGTCAAAAGGAATGCCCACACTTCCTCCTAATAAAGTAGCTATACCTTCGTTTAAAAGATAGCAGGACAGGTATTCCCGGAACAGAACGTGAACTATCTCATGCGGGTACCATTCTGAGCCTAAGGCGCTGAAGACTTGGGCGTTTTTGGAGATGGATCGGCCGGTGCTGGGCCCTAATGTGTAATCCAGACCTAGTATGCGGGCCAGCTCATCCTTATGAGAGGTTATGTAGAATTCAACTGGTTCAATTTTGGGCAGCTCAAAAGCCGAGATTATCGAGTCAACAAAACCAGCCTGCTCTTTTGCCAGTTTTTCGTCGAAGCTGTGTTCGCTATTGTAAATGTAAACCAGCCGACCAACCTGTGTTCTAGGCCATTTGGCAGTAATTATAGGCAGCGGGTCAAACAGTCTCCACTCTCCATTTTCCTTACCAGCATAAAGTCTTTGTACTGCCCACGGATTTGAGCCCTGGTAAGGTCCTGCCAATCCTTCCCGATAGTACAGAGTGCGAATAGCGTAGTAATATTCACCTTCTTTTTCTATGCTGAGGATCCGGGGAGGAAAGGCGTAGAGTATATCCTTGCTGGAATAAATCCAGGCCCGGGCTGAATAGAAATCTGGGTGTCTGGATTTATCTTCTTTAGACCAATATGGGTTATCATACAGGGAATCGGGTCGGGAATTGAGGTAATTTTCAAACAGATTTAAGACTTGTTTCACTTCTAGCTGCGTGGTGTCAACTCTCACAGTCAGGGAAGGGGCAATGCTCTGTTCCTGCCCTGCTCCATTTTCTGTATTAAGGATAAAAGCTCCTGCAAGGGCGCAAGTGATCTTAGTTAGGCTTCTCTTATCCATGGGTGACGTCCTTACCTAAACGGAGAGACTGGGATTCGAACCCAGGAGGGGCTTTTTAAACCCCTACACGCTCTCCAGGCGTGCTCCTTCAACCACTCGGACATCTCTCCGGTGTAACCCTGAAAGATAAAAGCCAATCACTACCAGTCAAATCATTATTTAACGCCCGAACTTGATTGATGGCCTGTTGACAAAATGCAAATTTTTAGAGGCGGCGGATACAAAATGGCCAAAAGCATTCTTGCACAAAACATAGGTATCGTTTTACTTCTGGTCAGGTAAAAAATTAGAGGCGATTTTGTAATCGCCTTTTAAACTTTTCGGAGAGGGTGGGATTCGAACCCACGGTCCCCGCAAGGGGACAACGGTTTTCGAGACCGCCCCTTTCGGCCTCTCAGGCACCTCTCCTGGTAATTAACCGACTTCAAATCTTTCCGCGTAAAACTTCCTCAACTCCTCCTCCTTGGGCTTGAATAAGAGAAATCCCATTAGGGTCAGCGCCAGGAAAAGGATAAACCAGCTCAAGCTTCCGCCCAAAAGAAAAACTATGAATCCGTAAACCGAGGGAGCCAAGCAGAGGGAGTAAATCACCAGAGCTAAGGTCATTCCGCTTTTCTGGAGACTGAGAGCAGATGCTGTAGTTATCTTCTGTTCTGTATCACTCCCTATTCGTGATTCTGTATTTGCCAGCCACCGTTTTTTGAATAACCAAATTACAGCCAGGTCAATCAGACTCACCCCTAAAAGTACCAACATGATAAGCTGGACGTCTAAATGCTGATCTCCCTCAAAAGCTGAATGTCTCAAAAGAAACCCTATTCCCAGCAGCACCAAAGGAACAATCAGATCCATAAACAGCCCTATGTAAATCAGTCGTAAGTGAAAAGAGTCGAATGGAGTTGTTCTAATCTTTCCCTCCGTTGCCCACTGCTTTGGCTTGTCTCACCTCTTTGAAGAAAACGTTCAAAATCTGAGAGCACTCCTTTTCCAGAACTCCGAAACTGATTTCCACCTGGTGATTTAATCGGTCATCTTTGAGAATGTTGTACAAGGAGCCGACCGCACCTTTCTTAGGGTCAAAGGCTCCGAACACTATCCTATCTATTCGAGCCAAAGAGATAGCGCCGGCGCACATCACGCATGGTTCTACCGTGGCGTAGAGAGTACAGCCAGAGAGCCGCCAGGAACTAAGGGCATTGGAGGCGGCGGTGATGGCCAAGATTTCTGCGTGAGCAGTGGCATCGTTGAGAGATTCAATCTGATTATGCCCCCGCCCGATGATTTGGTCTTCACAGACAACAACGGCTCCAATCGGCACTTCTTTTTTGCTGAAAGCCTTCTTGGCCTCTTTGAGGGCTTCTTTCATCCATTTCATGTCTTGTTCTAAAGTGAAGTTATTTTGCATGGAGGCCATAGATGTACACACGCCCGGAGGGAGTCGAACCCCCAACCCCTAGATCCGTAGTCTAGTGCTCTATCCATTTGAGCTACGGGCGCGTTTTTTTAACAATATAGAGCACCCCAGATTTGAGGTCAACTGCAAACTAAATACGCAAACAAGCTGGAAAGAAACAAAAATCAGACTGCTCCAAACCCCGCCTTTAAATCTTCAATCAAATCTCCCACGTTCTCAATCCCCACACTCAGCCGGATAAAATTATCCGTAATCCCTAATTTCTTGCGTACTTCAATCGGCAGAGAGGCATGCGTCATAATAGCCGGTTGCTCAGCCAAAGATTCTACTCCACCTAAACTTTCTGCCAGACCAAATAACTTCAATTTTCTTAAGAATCTCTTGGCGCCTGCTAAATCCGACTTGAGCAAGAAAGAAATCACCGCTCCATAACCGCTCATCTGTCTTTTGGCCAGATTATGCTGGGAGTGGATTGGCAATCCGGGGTAAATCACTTTTCTCACTTTGGGATGGCGGTGCAAGAATCTTGCAATTTTATGAGTATTTTCCTCATGCCTGTCCATCCTCACCCCTAAGGTTTTCAACCCTCGCAAGACTAAAAAACAGTCTAAAGGGCCAGGCACTGCCCCGACCGCATTCTGAGAGAATTTCAATCTATCATAAATAGCCCTGCTGGACGTGATGGCTGCCCCACCCACCACATCCGAATGTCCGCCCAAGTATTTGGTAGTTGAATGAACCACTATATCAGCCCCGAAGAACAGCGGTTTCTGAAAATAGGGAGTGGAGAAGGTGTTATCCACCACCAAAATGGCTTTGTGTTTTTTAGCGATTTTTGCGACACTTCTTAAATCCACAATCTTCAAAAGCGGATTAGTTGGCGTCTCTACCCAGATAATCTTGGTTTTCTTGGTGATTGCCTTTTCAACATTTTTCAAATCAGAGGCATCCACGTATGCGAAATCCAATCCGTAATCCCGATAAACCCGCTCAAAAACTCGGTAAGTCCCGCCATACAGGTCATCGCTGGCAATTATCCGGTCGCCGGATTTTAGCAAAGTTAAAACTGCAGCAATGGCAGCCATCCCGGAGGCAAAAGCCAAACCAAATTTCCCTTCCTCTAAAGAAGCTAAACATTCCTGCAGGGCTTTGCGGGTCGGATTGTCGGTACGAGAGTATTCAAAACCTTTATGCACCCCGGGCGATTTTTGAACGTAAGTCGAGGTCTGGTAAATCGGAACAATGATGGCGCCGGTATGAGGATCCGGCTCCTGCCCTACATGAATGGCTTTAGTCTCAAATTTCATAAGCTTATTCTCATTATCGGTTTGGTTTGGTTATTTGAAATCGTTACAGTAAGAGTGAGGGTCGTAGGTTAGAACGTCGCCAAGAAAAAATCATTCCTGCTTAAATCTCTTGGCTAAATAATCGATGATGTCAATTTTGGTTATGATTCCCAGCAGCTTCTCCTCCCCATCCAGCACCATGGCTACGTTTGATTCGGTGGCCGAGAATTTCTGGGATAAATCGCTTAAAGCAGTTTCCGGAGAAGCCTTGAGATAGTTGGCTTCTACCAGAGATTTTATGCTGTCGTTCAAGCGGTGTTTTCCCACCACCATGTATTTCAGCAAATCAACTTCCGTGACAATGCCTGCTAATCTGCCTTTGCTGATAACCGGCAGCTGGGAGATGTCGTATTTCTTCATCTTGTTAATCACCTGAGAGACTCGGTCAGAAGCCTGAGCCACGACTACCGGTCCTCTCCCCTTCAATAAGTCTTTGACCGTCCCTAGGAAAACTTTTTCTTCCAAGAACCCATTATCCCGCATCCATTCGTCATTGTAAAACTTGCTCAAATAACGGGTGCCGGAATCCGGGAAGATGGTGACGATTATTTTATCCCGGCCAACTTTTTTGGCTAAGTCAATGGCCACTAAGGCTGCCCCGCCGGAAGAGCCTCCTACGAACATTCCCTCTTTAGTTGCAATTTTTCGAGCCATCAAAAAGCACTCCTGGTCGGTCACCTGAACTGCGTCGTCTAGTACTGAAAAATCCATAGCCCCGCAGAGCATGTCTTCCCCAATGCCTTCCACTTTATAGACCTGGGGCTGGCCGATCCGTCCGGTCTTGAAGTAGTTGTAATAAACCGAGCCGACCGGATCCACTCCGATGACTTTGACTTTGGGATTCTTTTCTTTTAGAAATTTTCCCACTCCGGAGACGGTTCCGCCGGTCCCCATTCCGGCTACCAGGTAATCAATTCTTCCTTTAGTCTGTTTCCAGATCTCCGGACCCGTGGTCTTATAGTGCGCCTCGATATTAAGCGGGTTGTGATACTGGTTCAGGTAAAACGAATTGGGGGTCTCTTTGGCAATCCGCTTGGCGGTTTCGTAATAGCTCAAAAGGGAGTCGGCCGGAACATTGGTGGGGGTAACAATCACCTTGGCCCCGAAGGCCTTCAGCAGATTGACTTTCTCAGAGCTCATCTTGTCCGGCATGGTAAAAATGGCTTTGTACCCTTTCAGGGCAGCTACGATGGCAACTCCGACGCCGGTATTGCCAGAGGTATTCTCCACAATCGTCCCCCCGGGTTTAAGCCACCCCTTCTTCTCAGCCTGTTCAATCATGTATAAAGCCATCCGGTCCTTGACCGAGCCACCCGGGTTCATGAACTCGGCCTTGGCATAAACTCTGGCTGACTTGGGACTCACCAGATTCTTCAGCCGCACTAAGGGAGTGTTGCCGATGGCCTCTAAGATGCTGTTTTGAATCATATTTCTTGAAGCGGTCAGTAAAATCAAAAAACCTTATCCGCTTAATATACAGATAAGGTCGGTTTTGACAAGCTGATTTAGAAGAGGTTAAATCGAGCGGCTGGCGCAGCGCCTTAAACTCTGGTGTAAAGGCGCCTCCCCCACATCTACGGTCTTCACCATCTGCTTCCCCTCCCTGAGGAACATGATTTCCACCTTGCTTCCGGGTGCAATCATTGAAATTACCTGTCTAAGGTCTCGGGCATTTTTTATCTCTTTACCATGGCAGGCTATGATTATATCGCCGGGTTTTAAGCCGGCTTCCTTGGCGTAACTCCCCTCGGCTAATTGAGCAATCATGTTAGGAGCTATTTTATCTCTTTCCACTCCCTCTCCGACCGTACCGGAAGGACAGGGGCGGCCCACGTAAACTCCAATCCAGCCTCTTTTTATTTTCCCCTTCTGGCGGGTCATGGCCTGCATTACCTCCTGGCAGGTGATGGCCGGCAGAAGAAAAGTTACTTTCTGCTCGTTCTCTAATCTCCCTTCCGCTATCCCGATTAATTCTCCTTTATGGCTGAAGACTGGGGTCCCGCCTGAACTCTCCCCCTGGGCGCGAAGAGTGAGCAGGGGATGGTCATAAGGGTCGTCGCTATCCAGAGACGATTTAGCAATGGTCCCGTAAGAAATATCCAGCCCCTCGCTGTAGGGTGAATTTCCAACCACGATGCCGATTGTACCAGGAGAGATCTCACCTTTTACGCAGGTGACCGGCTGTAAATCACTTTTCTTCAGCTTTATAAAGCAGATATTGGTCTCGTAATCAGAACAGACCTCCTCAATCTGAGAGGTCTCAATCTTTTCCCCGTTCTGGAACATTACCGTTAAACGCGAGGCATCTCCCACCAATGCTTCCGTGGTCAAGATGACATTTGGACTAATGACCACACCCCCACCTAATCTTCTCTCTCCGGTGATAGGGTCAACCGCGCGTATGGCCACCACCGAAGGCCCCACCTTGGCCGAGACCTCAGCTAACTGCTGTTCTAATTTCTCTATGTAATCGGTTTGGCAGGCCAGCCCCAGCAGTATGAAGGGGATCATGCCTAAAAGAGCGAGCCTGGCCTTAATCATGCTTAAGTCATCCTTTAGCATTTCGGCTATAAAAACTCCCTTATCTGGTGGTTGAGCTGGAAGTGGTGGCAGGGGCCGCTGTAGGAGCTGTGTTCTGAGCTAAAGTATAAACCGTCAATCCGTCTTTACTATTGGCCCCATTTGGCTCAAAGCGCTCGACCACCAAACTGCTTCTAAAAGCTGAAGCGGGTCTTAGGGCCGATATGCTGTTTTGAGATATTGGCAGAATCGCGAAGACTGCAATTATGACCATACCGACCACCGCATAAGCCGGCACCGGTCCCCAGATGGGGCGGCTAATTAAACTGATAGCGTTTCTGGTCCACTGGGTCAAACTCTCCGACCAGCTTGGCTTTACCAAACGCTTAGAGAGCTTGCTCCAATAATGTGAAAAATCCTCCAGTTTTTCTTCTGACTGGAGGTTTTTGCGGCAGAGCTCGATTGAATTGGCCAGGTTCTGAAATGATGCCCCGCATTCAGGGCAGTCTTGCCAGTGGAGGTTCAATTCTTCTTGACAAGTATTTGACTGCTCCCAAAAAAGAGTTCCTAACTTTTTAGCTTTTTTACAATTCATGTGCTCCTCTCTAAAATGTGGGGGTAATTTTTCTGTAGCTCCTGTCTTATTCTTGAGCGGGCTCGATGTAGGTACCAGCGGACCGTGGCTTGGGGCATGGCCATCACCTGGGAGACCGATTTGATGTCCAGTCCTTCCAGGTCGCGCAGCACAAAAACCGATTTTTGCTTGAAGGAGAGTCGCTCCAGCGACTTCTCTATGGCAGCCCTTATCAATCCTCTCCGATAGACCTCCTCGGCGTCTCCTTTGTTCTCCTTTAACTCCTGTAGGTTGTCTTCCACCGACTCATGTTTGTATCTACGATATTTACGTAAGAAATCTATGCTGGCGTTAATGGTAATTCGATACAGCCAGGTCGAAAATTTCTTGCCTAACTCGAAGCGATGTAAGTTCTGATAGGTCTTGACAAAGACCAGCTGGGAGATGTCCTTGGCATCCTCATAATCTCCCACCATCTTGAAGGCTACGCCGATCACCTGAGAGCGATATTTGTCCACCAGTTTCTTGAAGGCATCCGGGCCGCCATTCTGGGCCTTGATGATAAGTTCCAGGATTTCCTTATCTTCTGCTGACTGGTCGGCATTCAGGCCGGATGGTTTAGCCTTCTCTAAGTCACCATCTTTTGCTCTCTGGTTATCGGAGAATGACGCTATATGTTTCTTCATTACTATACGTTAAAGGATAGTGGTCGTTGGTTCGGGTCTCAGTTTATATCAAACTTATACAACCAATCTAATCAAAAAGAAGTCCTAAGCAACCGTTTTTACCAGCCCCGGTTGCCAAGATTGGGCCCGGCTTAGCTAAAGTTGTGAAGAGGGCCTATTTTTTTAGCCCAAGGCGGGGTTGTGAAAAGGTTTGCAACTATTGGTCGGTAGCCCGCGGGCAGGAATGGGAAAACGGCTGACTATTTAATCAGGTGGAATTCCCGGCGCAGGACCTTATTGACTACCTGAATGAACTTATCGTAGTTTAAGGCCTGCAAACTGTAAAGGTGCCAGTGGGTTTTGGCTGGCATCTTATACCTTCGCCGGCCGCCGTTGTTTCTATTTTTAACCGACATTCTGTGACTCTTGAATGCTTTTTGGTCTCACTCATTAATGAAGCAACTGTTATGCCACAAGCCTGGCTGGTGCTGGATTTGCGCAGCTCGGTCATGCTTTTGGGTTCCAGCAGATTGTAGTCTGATTAAAATCTGCGCTGGGAGTGCCGCCGATTTGCAACTGCTTATTTATTGTGTCCTCCCCCTAACCTGTAGAAGATTCTCTGCGAAATTGAAGGTCAACTTTTCCGGTTGTATTCGACTGCTCGGTAACTTATTTTTCGCTGGCCTTAGATTGAGGTCATTTTTCTGAAACCAAAAGAGAAACAATTTCGTAAGAGAAAACCGAGCGGCTCCGAAGTTAGAAAACCGGACCAGGAGCTGGTCAGGCAGGCTCTGAGAGGTAACCAGGCCGCCTATCAGGAGTTACTCCAGCGCCACCAGAAGGCGATATTTGCAGTGGTCAATAAGCTGGTGCGCCACCGGGAAGAAGCCCGGGACCTGGTTCAAGAGACTTTCATGAAAGCGTTCGGCTCTTTGGCAACCTACCGGGAGGAATATCAGTTTTCCACCTGGCTGCACCGGATTGCCTCCAACTGCGCTATTGACTATATCCGCAAGAAGAAAATTGAGGCGCTTTCCTTAGACCAGCCCATCCAGATCAAGGACAGCCAGGTCACCCTGGAGGTCCCGGACTGGAGCGCCAATCCGGAGACCGAATGGGTGGAAAAACAGAGAAGTTTGACTATTCAGGAAGCGATTGATTCTTTGCCCCAGGGATACAAAGAGGTCATCCTCTACCGGCACAAAGAGGAGAAAACTTATCAGGAAATCGCCGCCATCCTGGGAATCCCGGTGGGAACCGTCAAAGCCAGAATTTTCAGAGGAAGAGAGTTGTTAAAGAAAAAATTGAAAGCCTGGAGGAAAGGATATGCAGGTTAGTGCCAGACCGATTCTAAGTACCCTGGTATTGCTGAGTTTATTGAGCGTTAATACCGTTAAAGCGGGAGAGGTGTTTACTTTTCCCTTTGACAAAGAAGTTACGGTTGGCAACCAGCCGGTCTTAGACATTTCTAACACCTCCGGCTCCATCACCATCACTTCTTCGAGCGCCAAGACGATAAAGATTCAGGCCTTCAAGAAAGTTAAAGCCCGCCATTCCAAAGAAGCTGAAAAAATAGCTTCCCATATTGATATAAATGCCACCACTGCCGGAGATCAGGTGACCGTAAAGACCGAATTTGAAGATTTCAAAGACGAAAATTTCTGGGAATTCTTATTCGGGCGCAGGGCCAGCCATTCCGCCTGGGTTGATTACCAGGTCTGGGTGCCGGAGAAGTGCAGGCTTTTGGTTTCGGCCACTTCGGCGGACATTGAGATAACCAGGATTAAGGAGAATGTTCAGATTTCTGCCACTTCCGGAGACATCGAAATCAGAGACATTAATGGGGACACAGAAATAGATGTCACCTCCGGTGATTTGACTCTCTCCGGCCTCAAAGGAAAAACTGCTATCAGCGCCACCAGCGGAGACCTGAAGGCCCAGAATCTGGAGGGGCCTCTACTCTATCAATCTTCCAGCGGCGATTTGAGGGCTGAAGAGATTAAAGGCGCAGTGCAGATTGAGACTTCTTCCGGCGACATTCGCTTAATTAAGGTGGCCGGCGATGTCAACATCGAATCCTCCTCCTCGGACATTCTGGTCGACCAGCTGGAGGGCGCCCTTTCGATTCACACTACCAGCGGAGAGATTGTGGCCAGCACCCAGAAACTCTCCGGAAAATTCTACAGTTTAGAATCCAGCAGCGGAGACATCAGATTCTCACTTCCCAGCCAGCAAGGAGGCAGACTGGAGCTGGAGACATCCAGCGGCACTTTGAGAGCAGAAATACCGGTGACTGTGGAGTCGGTCTCAGACCGCAGATTTTCCGGCTTCATCAATAAAACCGGTCCGGAGATTACGATTCGCACCACCAGTGGCGATGTGCTTTTAAGCGGAAGGTGATAATGAAAAAAATTTACGGCTTGACTCTGGTCATACTGTTTCTTCTGGCTGGTACAGTCTCTGCTCAGAAAGCGGCCAAACCGGCCCTGCCGCCTGAGCCTCCTGGCGATAGTCTGACCCTTAGGGTAGAGCGGATTGAATTGGGGCCGGGTGGAATCATTCTCAAAGATAAACAGGGGCGAATTTTGAAAATTGAACATCCGGGCGAGATTAATTTGGAGCAGATTGACTCCATACTCAGAGCGACCGGTAAGACCAAAATCGAAGTCGAGAGACTGAAGAAAGAGATCGAAGCTTTTCATGACAGTTTAATGGTTGAATTTCCCTGGGAGGAGCCACAGCAGGGGGATGTAGTTAAATTTGGCCAGTCCATTCACGTCGGCCCGGGTGAGATGGTCCAGGGGGATGCAGTCGCCATCGGCGGCTCCATTATTATTGACGGTGAGGTGCGAGGCTCGGCCGTGGCTATTGGAGGGGGAGTGACGGTAACCAATAGCGGCCAGGTGCAGGGCGATGCGGTAGCAGTGGGGGGGCACGTGGTAAAACATCCCGGCGGCAGAATAGGAGGAGAAAATGTCAGCCTGGGATTTATCCCCATTCCTTCTTTCACTTTTTACCAGGGGGCGCAACTGGTCTCGGTCCTTTTGCTCTTTATCATCTCCCTTTTCGCGGGAATAATGAGCTATTCTCTGGTTCCCAAAAATGTCAATAAAATTAGAATCAAATTGGAGAAGAATTTCATCAAGTCGCTCATCCTTGGAATCGTGGGTCCCCTTTTGTTTTTCGTGGCCTTTATTCTTTTGTGTGTCACCGTAATCGGCATACCGGTAGCTTTTCTGATATTGCCGGTATTGCTATTTTTTGCCCTGGTTTTAGGCTTTGCCGGTATTGCTTATCAGGTGGGAGACAAGCTCAGGCAGAACACCCGGCTGGCCACCCAGACCCCCTTAGCCACCATTCTTTTGGGAACCACCGCCTTATATTTCTTACTCATCTTATGGGCGGTCATAGATTTCTTGGAGACCTGGATTCCTTATCTGGGGGGTCTGCATGTGCTGATTCTGTTGCTTCTGGCGATTGCAGTTTTGTATCTATTCAGCACTGCCGGATTCGGCGCGGCCATACTCTCTCGACTCGGAACCAGGCCTAAGGATGTAGCCGTGCAGCCAGCCCCACCCCCTCAGACAACTACCTCGGCCCCTGCCACAATTTAACTGAATTGGTTGTTCGGGCATAAATTAGCAGTGCGAGATGAAAAACTGCATAAACATTTTTGAAGCGTTGCCGTATTAAAGCATCAGATAGATAAGTAGTATTAAAGGCGATGGGGTTCGCCTTTAACCGCCTAAACGGCTGATAACTCCTACCGGTTAACTTTTAGAAAGGAGATTTGCTGTGAAGGCGGATTTTGTTCTTCTAATCGTAGGTCTGCTTGTTTTTCTTTCGAGTCTGGTCTCCTTGAGGCTGGGACTTTCTGTCGCCATTATCGAAATCGTGGGCGGTGCTGTGGCCGGCAACTTGGGTCTGAAACCGGAAGATTGGATGGCCTATTTGGCCAATTTTGGAGGAATTATTCTGACCTTTCTGGCCGGAACCGAGATTGACACCCGCTTAATGAAAGAAAAATTCAAGGAGAGCTTTCTGATAGGTTTGTTTTCTTTCCTCCTTCCTTTCCTGGGAGTCTTTCTTTTCACTTACTACATAGTGGGCTGGAATCTGAAAGCGGCTTTGATTGCTGGAAGTGCCCTGTCCACAACTTCCCTGGCAGTTGTCTATTCGGTTTTGGTAGAAACCGGTTTATCAAAAACCGAGATTGGCAAATTAATCATGGCCTCTACCTTTGTGACTGATATGGCAACTGCCTTGGCTTTGAGCGTCTTATTCATCAAACCGACACTCTATACCTTCATTTTCATTTCAGTTTCCTTAAACGTGATTTATTTTGCTGACAAATTCTCTCACTATGTTTTCGAGAACCCGAAGTTAAAGAACAAAGTCATTGAGCCTGAGATAAAATATGTCTTCGCGCTCTTACTTACGTTCATGTACTATGCCAACTTGGGAGAGGGGCACGCCGTTTTGCCTGCTTTTGTATTGGGGCTTTTGATGTCCAAGCATTTTTCTGAGACATCCAACACCAAGATGGTACGAAACAGACTGAGAACCGTGGCCTATGCAGTCATCACCCCCATGTTTTTCATAGCCGGCGGCCTCAAAGTCTCTTTGCCTCTAATTTTATCGGCCCTGGGGATATTCGTAATTCTCTTTGGCATCAAGCTCTTGACTAAGTTCATCGGGGTCTATTTCTTGGCGAAAAAATATATCCCCCAAGGGAGCATTTACACTACCCTGCTTATGAGTACCGGTTTAACTTTCGGAACTATCGCCAGCGTCTTCGGTTTTAATTCTGGTTATATCGATCAAGTGCAGTATTCGGTCTTAATTGGAGTAGTGATAGCCAGCGCGGTAATTCCAACTTTCATCGCCCAGAAATGGTTTTTACCGGTTCACTCCGAGGACTTGGTGGATATCGATAACGGTCATGCCTAGCCCCATCCTATTTGTATTACTCGGAGTAATATTTGGTTCTCTGGCAGCCGCTGGAGCCTTTCTGATAACTTTGGAGGAATACAAAAAACATTTCCTAGAAGGCGGGCGGCCCCTACGAGAGGCACTCCAAATCGCGGTGATAACCTTTTTCTTTTTCATAGCTTTGGCAGTTATCGCTGGTTATCTTTTGTCAAAAAAAATACTATAGACTTCTGCTTTGAGACAAAGCAAGGACATATCTAGAAGCTCTGCTTTGAGGTTTGTCATTCTGTTGGGGGTGGTGAGTCTATTTGCAGATATGACCTACGAAGGGGCGCGCAGCATCACCGGCCCTTATCTGGCTATTCTGGGGGCCAGTGGAACCGCGGTGGGATTTGTGGCGGGATTCGGGGAGCTGATTGGATATGGGCTGCGGCTTGTCTCCGGATATGTGAGCGACCGAACTGGGAAGTACTGGACTATAACTCTCTTGGGCTACACCATAAACCTCTTAGCAGTCCCACTCTTGGCCCTGGCTGGCAGGTGGGAAATTGCTGCAATTCTCATCATGGCTGAGCGGATGGGGAAAGCGATCCGTGCCCCGGCCAGAGATGCCATGCTATCTCATGCCACCCATCAGATTGGGAGAGGATGGGGGTTTGGGCTGCATGAGGCTTTGGATCAAGTAGGGGCATTGCTGGGCCCGCTTACAGTTGCTGGAGTACTTTATTTCAAGGGGGGTTATCAGATGAGCTTTGGCATATTACTGATACCAGCCCTCTTAGCGCTGAGTGTACTAATTGTAGCGCGGCTAACCTATCCCCGACCTCGGGATTTCGAAGCAGTCTCGGTCAAACTGGAAAGCAAAGGCTTCCCAAAGATATTCTGGCTCTATTTGGCTGCGGTGGGTTTGATTGCTGCGGGCTATGTTGATTTTCCGCTGATTGCCTATCATTTCAAAAAGGCTTCAGTCGCTTCAGACAGCTGGATCCCTATCTTCTATGGGGTGGCCATGGGGGTCGATGCCCTGGCCGCACTAATCTTTGGAAGGTTATTTGACCAAATCGGTATTCCGGTTTTGATTGTGGCGGCTGTCATCTCTTCCTTTTTTTCTCCGCTGGTTTTCTTGGGTGGATTCCAGCTTGCCCTCCTAGGCATGATTTTGTGGGGTGTCGGTATGGGGGCCCAAGAATCTATTCTGAGAGCCGCCATTGCAGGAATGGTTCCCTCCCATAGGCGTGGCACTGCCTATGGGATTTTCAATACTGGCTATGGTTTGTTCTGGTTCTTGGGCAGTGCCCTTATGGGAATCCTGTACGACATTTCCATCCCAGCCCTCATTATATTCTCCGTAGTAATACAGCTTGGTTCCGTCCCCCTATTCCTCCTAATAAGAAAAAAGCCCGCCATCTAAGACGGGCTTTTTCTTTTGCTTAACCACTTTCTAATTCAAATACGCCCTCAAGGCCTTACTTCTGGAAGCATGTCTCAATCTCCGAATCGCTTTTTCCTTAATCTGCCTTACCCTCTCCCGGGTCAGATTGAACCGGGCGCCGATTTCCTCTAAAGTCAGAGGCTTTTCGTGATTTAAACCGAAGTAGAGGGTAATCACCTCAGCTTCCCGGGCAGTCAGGCTGTCTAAGGCGCTGGATATCTCCTTCTTGAGCGAGTCGCTCAATAGAGACTCATCCGGAGAAGGTTGCAGGTCATCCTCCAGGACGTCAATTAGGCTATTGTCTTCGGAAACCGAAAAAGGAGCATCCAAAGAGAGATGGCTGTTGGAGATTTTCAGGGTGTCGGAGACCTCCAGGGTAGAGAGGGCCAATTCCTTGGCAATCTCATCCGGGGAGGGCTCTCTTCCGAACTCCTGCTCCAGGGAGCTGGAAACCTTGCCGATTTTGTGCAGGGTTCCGACCCGATTCAAGGGGAGCCGCACAATCCGGGACTGCTCCGCCAGGGCCTGCAGGATGGCCTGCCTGATCCACCACACCGCATAAGAGATGAATTTGAAACCACGCGTCTCATCAAACCTTTTGGCAGCTTTTATAAGGCCGATATTGCCTTCGTTGATTAAATCTGCCAGGGAGAGACCTTGGTTCTGATACTGCTTGGCGACCGAGACCACAAAGCGCAAATTAGCTTTGGTCAGTTGGTCGAGCGCGCCCTGGTCTCCTAATCTGATTTTTTTGGCTAACTCCACTTCCTTTTCAGCGTTGATTAAGGGAGTGGTGCCAATTTCTTTTAAATAGAGGTCCAACGACCTCTCCTCATCCCGATATCTTTTGGCTGGCCTGGCCAATGGTTTTACCTTCCTCCTTCTGGGTTAATTAAATCCTAAAACTTTTAGTCGCTTTCTTTCAGGGCAAAGAACCTGGTTATTCCTTCTTCACCTCGGACTACTAAGACCGATACGGCCCGGCTCGATTTCTTCAGCCGGCCGGTAACTGCGCGGTAAGAGTCTGAGTCAGTAACTTCCTGGCCGTCAACTTTAGTGATCAAATCTCCCGCTTGGATCCCTTTTTCATCAGCGGCTGAACCGGGTTCAACATTGGTGACTATGACACCGGGCTCATAGCGGACGCCGTACTGCTCCGCCAGGCTGCGAGTAGCAGTTTTTACGGTCAGTCCCATCCAGCTTTCCTCTTTCTGAGGCTGTTCAGGCTGGTTTTGGGCCAGCATGCTCGGCCTCTCTCCCAATTTTACGGTCAAAATTTGAGTTTTGCTATTCCGCAGCACTTCTAAATCAACTCTTTTACCCGGAGAAGCAGCCGCTACCAGGCTGCGGAACTGGTCATCGTCATTTACTTCCCGGCCGTCAAACCGGAGAATAACGTCACCGGTTTTCAGGCCGGCTTGGTCGGCCGGAGTCCCGGGCTGTACCTGTTCGACTAAGACTCCTTTAGTATCTTTAAGTTTCATGGCCTCGGCAAGATCCGCGGTGAGTTTGACCGGAGAAATTCCCAAGTATCCTCGGGAGACCGTTCCGCTCTTGGCTAACTGAGGGGCCACCTGCTTGGCTAAATTAATGGGTATCGCAAACCCAATGCCGACGTTCCCGCCGCTGGGAGTGGTTATGGCGGCATTAATCCCGATGACTTTACCATCGATGCTGCACAAGGGGCCGCCGCTATTGCCGGGATTGATGGCGGCGTCGGTCTGAATGTAGTTCTGGATATAGGGAGTTATCTCTCCCCCGAATTGGAGATTTTTTCTGCCGGTAGCGCTGATGACACCAACGGTCAAAGTTCTTTCCAAATGCAACTGCGGGAAGGGATTGCCGATGGCAATGGCCCACTCTCCGACTTGAATTGAATCTGAATCTCCAAACTCAACAAAGGGGAGCTCTTTTTTGGCGGCTATTTTTAAAATAGCGATATCGGTCTCCGGATCTCGGCCCACCAAGTCGGCCTTATATTCGGAACCATCTGAAAGGGTAACGGTTATCTTATCCGCCACCTTGTTCCCGCCGCCGGTGATAACGTGATTATTGGTCAGGACATAACCTTCCGGAGAGTAGATGAAACCGGAGCCCAAGCTTTGGGACTCCCGTTTCCGCTTTTGTCTGGGCTGCTGCTCGTATCCGAAGAAGCGGCGGAAAAAATCGTCATCAAAAGGAGAAAACCCCTGGTGGTAGGTCCCTTCTTCAATTGATTTGGCGCTGATGTTCACCACCGCCGGACTCACTTTTTCAGCCACATAGACAAACGGGGATTTGGAAGCGCTCCCTGCAAAAGGAGGCTGAATCTGGGACTTGCCGACCTGGGCGCTGCTCCGGCTGGAGAGGTCTAAACTGGCCGCAACAATTATGCCAATCAGGATGCAAACTAAACCAAACCCGGCCAAAAAGGCCCAATTCGTTTCTCTTAACTTATTAAACTGCAACATATTAAGCTATCTCCTTTTTCTCTCTGGAAAATAGCTCGGAAATAATGGTGACCTCGCCTAGATAAATCCCTAGGCAGGCTTTGATGAACTGTGGTGAATCTTTAACCATCCTTACCGGTTACCAGTCTCTCAGAGAGAAGATACGTAATATAAAGTTAAATGTTATACATTGTCAAGCTCTTTTTTTCTCTGCTCTCTTGATACTCTCCAGGTAACCTCATGGTTCCCGAGGAAGATCACGGTTTTCGGTAGGTCAGCCAACCGATTCTTCTGAGCCGGCTTTAGGGAGTTGCGGCCTTAGGAGCTTGACCTGGTCTGAAGATTTAATTAAACTATTAGTTTACAAAAGGAGATAATTTAATGAAGAAAGTGATCATCCCCACCTTATTTTTGACCCTCTGCTTGATTGGTTTTGCCTCAGCTCAGAGCAAGTCGGACGGCAAAGTGCTCAAGCTCTTTGAGGACCTGCAGAACGTCATCATCTCGGTTTCTAACTCAGTCAAGGCGGCCGTAGTGCATATTGAAGTGGTGCAAAAGCAGGATGATTTGAAATTCAAATCCCTGGCTTCTGGGTTGATTGTAGACCAGAAAGGATACATCCTGACCAATGAGCATGTGGTGGACAAAGCCACCGCGGTGGTGGTGACTTTGGCTAACAAATTGGAGTATCCTGCTGAAATCATAGGTGTGGATAAGCAGACCGATTTAGCCCTTTTGAAAATCAATGCTCCCGGGAAGCTGACTGTGGCTAAATTAGGAAATTCTGATGAAGTGCAGGTGGGAGAATGGGTAATTGCGGTCGGCAATCCTTATGGATTTGACCGGACCGTCTCCTTTGGAGTGGTGAGCGGCAAAGGGAGGGTGATTCCCAATATTCCAACTGAGGTGCCCTTGATAAATGATTTTATTCAGACTGACGCCGCCATCGACCCGGGCTCCTCTGGAGGGCCGCTGGTGAATCTAAGAGGAGAGGCGATTGGGATTAATTCTATGGGCTTAGGACGGGCGCAAGGATTCACCATTCCGATTAACATGGCCAAAGATGTGATGCAGAAGCTGCTCCAGTCCGGCACTATCGAACGAGGCTGGGCCGGAATCGTGCTGCAACCCTTCAGCCGCAAGTTCGCCCGCTACTACGGAGTGCCGGATTTGTCCGGGGTAATAATCGGCGACGTGCAGGAAAATTCCCCAGCTGCCCAGGCCAGCCTAAAGCCGGGAGATGTGGTCCTGAAGTTCAACGGCCAGGAAGTATCCGCTGAAAAAGATGAAGATTTAAACAAATTCTCTCTTTTAATTGCCGCCACTCCGGTAGGGTCTAAAGTCCCTTTGGAAATCTTGCGCGACCAGAAAAAAATCAATCTAACTTTGGAAATCGGCACCCAGCCCAAGGTCAAACCGGAGGAATATGAGACTGATTATGGCTTCACGGTGCAGGAGATAACCGACAATCTCTACCGCATGCGAAGACTGGAGGACAAAAACGGAGTCTATGTCTCTTACGTCAGTGTAGGCGGAGCTGCTGGCCAGGCTGACCTCGACCCCGGTGATGTCGTCAGACGGGTAGAGTCAACGGAAGTGAATAATCTAAAAGAGTTCAAAGATGCTCTACAGCAGGTCAAAGGGAAAAAACAGATTCTCTTACAGGTAAAGAAGGGGAAATTGGGGAGGTTTGTATTACTGGAGCCGGAGGAGAAGCAGGCCAAGGCTGGGGAATAGCTTAAATCAGCATACGCACCCAAATCGCGGGGTAACCCTACCTCGTAAAATCACATTCACCAAATACACTATGTCCACAATATCCACTTTACAGTCAGCGTTCACATCGCACAAGTTTAGAATCGGAGGAGTAAAACTCCTCTTAAGAATATAGTTAGCCAGAACAATTACATCTGCTAAGCTTAGGTTACCGTCTACATTAACATCCCCTGCAGGCAAGTCATTACCTTCTATGGTGTCCTCTAGGCTAAACAACTCAGGTGAGAATGAATGCCTTCCGTCATCAAAATGAGTATAGAATTCGATAATGGTGTGCGTCGTATCAATTCCCACCAACCCTGTGTCTCCTACAGAAAAACAGAGGTAACCGAATACTCCGCTGTCTGGCGGTATCCTCGGTGAGCCAGCGTAGGCATTCATTATGATAGTAGATGAACCAGGATAAAATCACGCTGCGGGGGAAAAATACTTTGCTCGATTGCCAGAAAACTTTGCACCGAAGGGATTCCACGGACCCGTATACCTAAAGACCAGCCATATGTCCGCTAAGAATTCATCATTGAATACCCTTATCGGGACCCGAATATTTCCAGTCCACGGCGAATCTGCCGGCACTATCGCCTCCCAAGGTCCAAAACTTAGCGAATCCCTTATACCCGGGTCATACTGTGCAGATGCCATCCCCCCCAGCCCCAAAAACACAACGCCCACCCAAAATTTCATTCTTACTAAGCCTCTATTTTGAAAATAACATAACACCAATGTGTTGTCAAGCAAAAAACAATTATCTGAGAGCGCGTCTCAGAGCCCCTACTTCCCTATCAAATAAATCCTGCTATCAAACTCCGCAAGAGCAAACCCAATCCCGGTAGCCAATTGATTAGCGCTGGTCTTAATCACTTCCCCATTGACCAGCTCAGTCAGCTTTAAGCTCCCTTTCAGCCCCAGCCTTTTGGTATCCAGCTTCACAATCACATCCTTCTTATTTTCCATTTTCGGGTTCCAGAAACTGCCGGTCGGGTTAAAAAGATAGAGCAGGTAAGAGTCATCGCAGCGCTGAATCTTTAAATCCACTTCCAAATCGCTGACCGTGCCGGGCGAGTAGATTTTGTTTTCATTGAAGAGCTCTTGCAGATAGAGCAGCTTGACCGGATTTTTGTGGGAGGTAAAATCAAAGCTGAAGAAGTAGGCCACTCCTTTACCGGAAGCATAACGGCTGGCCACGCATTTGTTCTGGGCCCACAGAATCTCCTTGGAACCTTTGCCCGATTTTTTGAGGTGTCCTAAAACATGGGCCGGGAAACTTACTTCCCGACCTTCCACTTCTCCCAGTTCCTGGCCCGCCGAGCTCTTTAATTTCATAAATTTGGAAAGAATCTGGCAGCTTTTGAATTCCAGGTCAAAATGGGGGACCAGCCCGTAAAGAATGACCTTTTTGCCAGACTTGACCAGGCTGACTATCTTGGTTTGAACTGCCGGAGACATAAACTCGGCCGAAGGGATCAAGATTATTTCGCTATCTTGGAAATCGCTGGTTTCTAAATCTGCTACTTTGTAATCGATTTTCAGATAATTCAAGTCCTGGCTCAGCCCCGCAAAAATCTTCTGTAGCTCTCCTATGTAATCGAAAGGGAATCTGGTTCCCAGGCTGCGGTACCACCAGTAGGGGCGATAGAGCGCCAATGCGACCGGGCCGGCAGACTGGAGATAATTGACCGGAATTTTCTCAGTTAAGGCAACCAGGCGGGTCACTATTTCATAGTTGGGCTGGATTCCGCCGTCTGTTCCTAAAGGGGAATCATACCAGTGGTCTCGCTCCACAAACATGGAGAAGTTAAAAGCTTTGATCCCGCTGGCCAGAGCCAGGCAGAAAAGAAACTTGGTGGCCCGGGGGGTGACCGGAAAATACTTGCGGTGCTCCACTGGATTAGAAGAAGAATGGCCGCACGGGAATCCGGTCAACCAGGGGAAAGCCAAACTCCCCCAAAATTTTAGTTCTCTCTGCAGTTGAAAGTAATCTTCTTTCCAGAACACCTCGCCGGTAGGAAAGATATGGCCTTCCTGTAAATCGGCCCAGGAGACATTGGGCAAGATTTCAGAATGCTCCCCGAAGTTGCCGAAGAAAAAGATGGAAACCTCATTTTCGTTGAAGTATTCTTTCAGGTTCTTCAAATAGCGGCCGGTCTGCTCCTCCCGAAAGACCAGCCAATCGAAATACTTCACTAACTCAGCCGGACTCTTTAAGCTTAGCTGAGCCGGAGGGGTGGCCGCTTCAAAGTTCTTCCACTTCTCTTTGTAAAAGGGGTGGAGAGCTTTCGGATCCGCATACTTTTTCTGCAGAAATTGAGTGTAAGCCGGCCTGACCGCTTCTAAGTTATAGTCCCAGCTGAAAGGGGAGCCAAACTGATTGGTCTGATGGTCTAATTGAATGGCAAAAATAGGCCCTTTGGGGAAGGAGTAGTTTTTTACAACCTCGCACAAGTTGTTGATGTATTTTCTCACCTGATTCCGGAAACGGGGATGGTCTAAGCTGGGATGCCTATCAATTGCTGAAGTATCTTCCTTGAGGGGGACCAAAGCCCCCTGGCTATCCCGGGCCAGAATCTCCTGCATTTCCAGTACATAATCAGGATACCCTCCCCGGGGCCACTGGGAATCGATATAAGGCCCCGGCTTGAGGATGACCTTGAGGCCGAACTCCCGGGCAAGCTCCAAGAAGACAATCAGGTCTTTGCGCGGGTCAGTATGCCCGGAGAAATCAAAGCTGCCCGGTGGAGCTTCGTGCAGATTCCAGGGGATGGCTGTGGCGATGATCCGAAAGCCGGCTTTGCGTATTCTCTCGAAGCAAAAGGACCAGTACCTCTTATTTACTCTGAAATAATGGATTTCGGCTGAGAAAGGTATAAACTCCTCTTTACCGATTAGGAATCTCTGGTTTTCGACTTTTAGGACTTGTTTACTTCGTTGAGTAGTTTGAAGTTGCGAGAGAAGCTCTTCTTGCATTTTGTTTAGTAAAGCCCTGAAATTTTAATAGTCTATTTTAATGTCTGGCAAGAAAATGTCAACAAAAATCATCCCCAGCCAGCTTGAGATTATTAATCTATTGTGACTCAATCAGTTAGCCGAAGATTTTTAGGAGTGGGCTTACTATCCAAAACAAAGGCCCTATGCATTTTATTTTTTTTAAGACGTTGGGACCCAATGTATTATAGAAATGCCGCCTGTGACTACCCTCTGGCACAGAAATGATGCCGAATAGCTCTCAGCCGCATTCTAAATCCAAACATTCTCAACAAGCATAAAAAACTACCTTCTGAGTTGCACCCAGAAGGTAGTAAAAATCAGGAACGAGAGACGCTTGATTACTTGATAAGTAACATTTTCCTCATGTCAGTGAACAGGTCTGCCGCCTTGATTCGGTAGAAATAGACTCCGGTTGATACTGTGTTTCCTCTCTGGTCTCTTCCATCCCAGGTTACCTGCTTGTATCCGGCCTGCAGCTCTTCATCCACTAAAGTTTTGACCTTCTGGCCCAGTACATTGAAGATTTCCAGCTTGACCAGAGAAGTTCGAGGCAGGGCAAATTGGATAACGGTGGTGGCATTAAAGGGGTTGGGAAAATTCTGATCTAAGGTGAAATCTGTAGGCAGCTTCGCCCCTTCACTGTGTCTTGTATCTTGCACATCTGAAAATATACAGGAGTCTTTGGCCCAAGCCGGCGAATATCCCTCTGCCTGGTTCGTCGAAACGAAGTTTTGAATAGTTGGTGACGTGCCGCTGAGTGTGTCGATGGTGATGACTGAGTTGATGCTTTGTAATCTCAATCTAATGTTGGCAAAAACGCTGTCCATTGAAAATACACCAGTGCCGAAGTCAATGGCTCCCAAAATAAAATGCACTGGTGATAGATTGGGATCCGCTCCGCCCTTAGGATCTGTACCAGTTGACTTAATGCTGAAGCCTGAGACCATGGTGCCAGCAAAAGTTCGGGTAACGGTGGTGTCCAAACTGATCAGAGCGTTATTTGAAACCGTTATAAGAATTGGCCAAGACAAGCCAGAAACCCCGTGATTTACTGTGTTATCAGTCTTGAATCTTAACTTGATGAGCAGGGTATCTCCAAGTAATCCATCGCACTGAATATAAAAAGAGTCCAGCTGACCCTCCGGGTCCTGCGCTTCAGCAGGAGTTGCGAAAAGACTCATTAGGCTGAGTCCTAACAATACAAGAATTAAACCTTTAGCGACTTTGGGCATTAATCCCCTCCTAAGTTTAAGAGTTTCGGGCATAGTTCTTTTCTTATGTTGCAAGCCTATATAAATCAAGCCTGTTTTTAAGTCAAGAGAAAAATTAAAAAAACTTTATTTTTCTTTTAATTTACTCAAAAGGTTGTTGGCTCAGTTTTCCCCTAGTCTCGGCCGCCAACCGTCAAATTTGGCGAATGCTCTGGAACCAGGGTCTAACAACTCCCCTTCTTGTTCCAGAGGAATAGGTCAGCATTTAACACGCCACTCACTAAGTAAGTATGCTCTGATACCATCATAATTCCCCTGAATCAGCGCAGCAACAGCATCTTTTTAACTTCGGAAAATCTCTCCCCGACCTTGAGTTTATAAAAATATACTCCGGAGGCGACAGTTTCTCCTCTCTGGTTAGACCCGTCCCACATAACCTGCTTGTAGCCCGGGCTTAACTGTTCATCCACCAGAGTTCTGATCTTTTGCCCCAAGATATTGTATAGTTCGAAGGACACCTGGCCTGCCTGGGGAATGGCAAACTCAAAGATGGTGGTAGCGTTAAAGGGATTGGGATAGTTCTGGCTAAGAGAGAAATCTGTGGGAAGGTTGGAAGGTGAACCTTTTCCCACATCTCGAACAGAACTGGTGACGCCGCAGGTGAAACCACCTGATTTCCATCCGGGAGTATAAGAGTCTGCCTTCTCGGTCACCAGACTGGGGTTTAGCGCACCAGTGGACAGAGTATCAACGGTAACCGTGGTAGTATCCCCGGTTAGTATCAATTTCAGGTTGGCAAACAGGCCCTGCCCGGTGACACCGTTACCAAGCGTCACTGCTCCTATCACAAAATGGACCGGGGAGATGGTCGGGTCAGCGCCACCTGTGGAATCTGTATCGGTGACTAAAAAGTCGAAGCCGGAGACCATGGACCCGGCAAAGGTGGCCGCTACGCTGGTATCCAGATAGACTAAGGCATTATTGCTGACGCTCACTAATACTGGCAGTCCAAAGCCCATTATACGATTTGAGTCGGTGTTGTCGCTGACAAATCGCAACTGAATCAAAACCGTATCAGCTTGTCTGGGACCGCATTCGACATAAAAAGAATCCAGTGACCCTTGAGGGTCTCCCTGACCCCACAATGCTCCGGTCAGAAGTAAAATTACTAACGCTGCCCACACCAACAATCTGGGTAGGGTACCAAGATTTTTCACCTCTCCTCCTGCAATTATGTATACTGAGCTTAATCCTCTCAATCTGCTTGAATGCTCTAAATCCTAATTTAAGATAATAAAAGCCGGGTCTCTCCTCAACTAAATTCCTTTGAAGATCCGGTTAACTATCTGAATAACATCCGCCAGTTCAATATTGTTACTAACGTTGAAGTCTCCCAGCCATAGAGGATCAGGTGTCCAGCAGTTGCCCGGATCAGTGCCTTTGCATCCGGTGGCTGCCCGATCCTTATCAAATATGTAATTGACCAGCTGGATTGCATCGGGCAAATCTAAACGTCCGTTTTTACTTACATCTCCTCTGGGCCAACTCTCTATTGCCAGGATAGTGCCTATAAATTTAGGGTCGTAGATTCCCATCTGGGGATCTGTGCTTGTGACCAAAAGAGTAGAACTGCCTATAATTGCAGTATCCACATAGGCCGTGTCCCCAACCAGTGAGGAACTGTCCAAGCTAAAATAAGCAGTCCCCAAAAGTCCTGCCCCAGGCGCCAAAGGCGTGAAGTCTGAAGCCGATATGAGAATCGTCCCGCTATCGTTATCGATACTGCCGGATTTAACCAAAAAGGAGACAATCCGGCTGCTCTTGAAACCGACCGAGTCGCATTTTAAGCCGGCCGCGCCGCTGAATCTGATCGGGATGGTCAAATCGGTAACCGGATAGATATTGCGATAATAGATCGGTACTGGAATCTTGCTTTCCCCCGGAGCGCCATGGCAAATTACGCTATACATAGAGTCCGCGATGACAAAAATTAAATTGTCTTTGCGTTCCACCGAAGGTATCCCGTACAAAAGGCCAAAGGAGTCAGACCAGGCCAACTGTCTTACCGTGAATCTTCCCGGAGCAGTGTAAATATGAGATGGATTGGTGTCTACTGAAGTGCCTCCATCCCCAAAATCCCAGAATAAAGAGTCCACCGGACCTTTAGATGAATCTGCGAAGCTTACCGTAAAAGGGACATGCCCTCGAACCGGGGAAGTGGCCGCAAACTGGGCCACCGGCACCTTGGAGAAAAAGTTGTTGGCATTGATCAGGCCGGAGCCAAGCAGTCCCTCATAGCCAGGGTTCAGCTGGTCGATGCTGTCTGTGGTAGTAACAATCCACTCCCGGATTTGCTCTCCAGTAGCATTCGGGAAAGCCGATTTCATCAGCCCGGCCAGGCCAACTATGTGAGGGGAAGACATCGAAGTTCCACTCATATCAGCATAGGCCTGGGTATAATGGCTGGAATAAGTGCTGCGGATGCTTGACCCAGGAGCAGAAACCGTCACCCAGCTTCCGAAGTTAGAATAACTCGATCTGGTTCCTCCCATATCGGTCGAGGCAGCTGCAATAACTCTGTTGGTTGTTCCTAAAACAGTCATGGTATCTATAACGCTGGGGACGTTGGTATTGCCATTGCCGGCCGAGTGAACCACAATTATCCCGTCTAAAAGAGCGTTTCTGACTGCATCTTTGGTCGCGGAAAGATCTGCTATCCCAAAGCTCATGTTTATGGCAGTTACCCCTTTGCGCCTGGCATAGTTGATAGCCCCTGGGATCATAATAGACTGCACATAGCCCTGTTCAATGGAAGGGTCATTAATATCCGGTGCCGAGTAACCGATTCTCAGAGCCATCAGCTTACAGCCCCTTTGTCCGGTGTACCACCCTCCGGCTATTCCGGCAATTCCTTTGGAGTTATTGGTGATGGCTGCCGCAATGCCGGACACATGACTGCCGTGGCCATTAAAATCGAGGGGGTCATTGTCATAAGGCGCCCCATCTTCTCCGGGCCAGCAGGAGGGGTAACATGAGGTTACAAAATCCCAGCCCCGCCAGTCGTCCACATACCCATTAGTGTCATCATCAACTCCGGCAACTCCGTTATACTCTTTCCAGTTATACCAGATGTTGCCGTCCAGATAATTGTTGCCCGAGGTCCCTCCCAGGTCAATATGAGTTCTAAGAATTCCAGTGTCGATTATGCCCAAAATGACCGCACTATCGCCTCTTTCATAATCCCAGGCTTCTGGCATATCCAGATCGTAAAAGTAGAAAGGATCATCTAATGACCATTGCTCCGGCCAGGTAAAATAGGGGTCATTGGGCCTGGAGTCATCCACTTTGGTAATCGGGCATTGCTCCGCCGTGACCACAAATGGATCTTTGGAGTAGTCGGCCGCGATTTCATCAAGATTCACCTGGGCCGGAAATTCGATGGTATAGTAGCGGCTTAAATCGGCATAAAGCGACCCGGGCGCAGGAGGTTCTTCACCCGGAAAAAGTTTTTCGATCTTGGTAACACCATACTTCAGGTTTAAGGCATCAACTGAGGCCACCCCTATCCGCGCTATCCCTGCAATTTGCGGCTGTTTGGCCGAATCTAAGTTGAGCGGCTCCTTAAACTTGAGGACCAGGACTCCTTGCTCATAACCGACGATCAAAGCGCTTGACTCAGCCCCCTGTGAATTCGGCAGGAGCACTCCCCGGCCTTTCTCTGGAATAAGAAGCAGACCCCCCACGATCAAGAGCACGACGACTATTCTCCATCTTCCAAACATCTATACCTCCTTTACCTGCGGTCTCTGATTACGTTGCCAAATATAATCGGCCATCTTACTTTGGCCAAGTACTTCTCCTAAAAAAGTTCATCCCGCCCTCTGCAGGCGGGATGAACGGTACTAAACAACTTACCCTCTTACCTGGATCAGCTTATCTCCAATTAGCGTTCTGCCAGAGAGAGGATCTGGATAACTGAGCTTGAAGATCTGCCGGTAAGAAGCGGTTCTTGTCAACTGGAACGTTGGTTCCCTTGAAGACGTAATTGGCTAAACTAATGACGTCAGCCAGAGTCACCTTGCCGTCACAGTTGATGTCACCCTGGTCGTTGAATGGCCACGGCTTGGAAGTACCATTCAGGACATAGTTGACTAAGTAAACTACGTCCACGATGTTGATTCCGCCGCCATTGGCAGCTGGGCCAAGGTCAACGCCAGCAGTGCTTCTCTCGTGCCCGCGGTTGTCAGTGTTGACATCTCCACGGTAGAACCCTTCCTGACGCAGCCAGACTTTCCACACTGTCTTGTCAAGAGGAACATCGGTGGTGTCCCAGCCGAAGATAATGTACTCTTCCAGGTGTTTCTCGCCCGGGGCCAACACAATGCCAGAAGTGTTTATAGTGATAGACCGGTCATTAGGTCCCAGACCGTTATTGGAGAGGTCGAATGTGCCGGCCGGCGTGTTGAACCACTTCCGCAGACTGTCCGGATCGGGCTTCAGGGTCGGGCCATAAATACTGGTGGGGTTGTCCACTAGGAACCCACCTGCCAGTAGATCGTCTGAGGGCTTCCGCATGATACCGACCTTGTCCTGGGGATCCGTGCTCGGGTCATAGAGCCAGAACAGCCAGTGAGCCGCATCAGCCGCTCCCAGGTTGGCACCGCTATGTAAGTCCCAGTCCATGAACAAGCCGACCTGCAAGGTACAGGTCACGGCACCAATGTTCTCCAGGACGTACTTCATGATTATCATGGAGTCGCAGAAGGCTCCGTCAAACAGACCGATAGTGTACTGCCGAACCATTAAGGGAACAGTCGCCGCCGCGCTGGAAAAAGAAGTGCTGCACACATGCACCTCAGATACGTAGTCGGAAGTAAAGAAAGTGTCGGGTTGCGTAACTACGCTGGAGAGGATGTTGTTTTCCGGCAGGAAGTGCCCCATATTGTCATAGGCAGCTTCCAGGACCGTGTCTGAAGTGATAACCACTATGCCAGCGCCGAACAGGCCGCCAGAAGCACCAGCCCATTGGAAACCATCCTCAGAAGGAGCTATTTCACCGTAGTTAGTGATTTCGAGCTGGGCATCCGAAGCGTCGCAGAGGCCGACTTCCGGAACGAAACCGACTATCAACTCTATCGGGAGAATCAAATCAGTTCCGCCGTAAAAGTCCGGGTCCGGCTCATTCGGAGCCACGGTCATGTGTAGGTCGGCATAGTAGGTGCCTTTAGCCAGAGTGGCCGAGCTGGCAATCAATTCGATGTCAGCGCTTCCACCCGGAGCAATCGGGCCACCGCCAGTCAGGTCATTGATGGTTAACCAGACCGGAATAGCAGCCGTAGTAGCAGTCTCTCTCTGCTTTGTGAAGAAGGCGCTCTTGGCTGGCAGCTCAGGGAAGTTATCCATCAGGGCCAACTCTTCGTGGGGCTTTAACTGCTTGTGCATAAACAGAGCCTTGTCGGTGACAGTTAGCTCATCAGCTAACTTCAGAGACAGCTGTTCCCGTCTGGAGCTGGTGTTTCTGGCACGCACCTCCATGCGGGTGATATTCTGGTTATTCAGACTGGCAGAGTAGGGTGTTCCGGAGACTGTGTAGGAGCCGGCGCCGTTTCCGATGTTGTACCAGGTAATCGTGTCAGCCCTGCTTCCGTTGAACGGGAAGGGGACGTTGAGAGATACCATTGCATAGCAGAAAGACTCATCGACCCATCTGGCTCTGGGGGTGGAAGATTCTTTGAAAGCGTGAACCGCTCCATAACCCTCAGAGGTGATGAACTTAATCTGGTCGGCGCTGGACCCATCCAGCCACAAGCTGCCGCTTCTCTGTAAAAAGCCTGCTGAAGCAAGATAGGCCTTGTTCCACCAGTCAAAATTGGTGGTTCCATAAGGAGAATGAGCAGGGAAGATGTACAGCTTGGCATCCGGATCATCCGTGTTGATGGCGGCAATACCAAACCCATCCGGGCTGGTAGCAGCCGTGATAGGCGATTCCGGAAGAGCCATGTTGCAGGCAAACAGGTTGTACCTGAAGCCGCTTCCGCCACCTCTCATGGTGGGGATGTTTCTGGCTCTGGCCACAATCGGTACCCCGAAAAAATTAACCGCACCCTCGGTCGGAACGACAAAGATGGTGTCACCAGTCAGGGGGTCAGGATAGACCACTCCGCTGGAAAATACCGCCCGGTTGTTTATCGAACCCTGTCCCAACTTAACGGCGTTGCGGTCCAGGATGGTGTAGCGGCCATCGGTTCCGTTCACGCCGTAGCCGGCTACACAGACAGTATTGTCATCGATATAGACCACCGCCGCCGGGTACCCTTCGTCTTCGTAAATACCGTCTATCAGCGGGTCGAAACTACCAATAATCGCACCAGTGGTGGTGTTAACCGCATGCACCCTACCATGCCCGGTAGTCAGAATGGCCCAGGTTCCCAGATAGGCGACTTTGCCATCGCTAGAGGTCGACGGTCCAAATAAAGTGTAGTATCCGGCATCCAGAGTCGCAAACCAGGCAAATGCTCCAGTCGATGCGCTCCAGGCGTACAAACGGCCACCCTCGGTGCCGGCCATGACGATGTCATACTTGCCGTCACTGTTAGTGTCGGCTAAAGCCGGACGAGTGTACCGCATTCTCTGGCCACCAGAAGGCGCTGAGAACTTCGGAGTCCCGTCAGCAGCCCGGTAGCAGTCAAGGCCGGCAGCACCACCGGATGCACCGTTGGCAACATAGACCAGGTCGGCGTAATCGCCCGCACCGGTCGTGTCAACGGTCGCTGCGGTCGGCGTGCCTCTCCCTGCAGTACCAGTAGCGGCTAAGGGAGTAGACCAAAGCAGGGCTCCGGTATTGACATCCAGGGCCTCAAGCAGGTTGAAAGCTGCGGTAAATGAGGTCCAGTGTACAAATACCCGGCCATTGAGTTCCACCGGTTCTGACCAGAGCAAAGCATGGGAAGGATGCATATAAGTCCAATGCTTGGTCAGCTTCATCTGATCCACCGAAGAGGTCGGGTTGAACCCGGTCCTCTGGAAGTTCATTTGACCAGTGGACCAGCTGGTGGCCATAGCCAGGCTGGCTGTAGCAAGCATCGCTACAACTGTTAAAAACAACCATATGAATTTACGTTTCATCTCCAAACCTCCAAAAATTATTTGTGTGAACTCGCTCCGAGAGCTGTTCGGAGACTGTTATCAATAACTTCCCCCTCATCTATTGAGGTTTAAGTCTCGCAGCTTTTGTCTTTCTTACCACCTCCCGTTCTCTTGGGGTGGGGGTGGGACTCTCCACCCCCACCCACATTTTACTCGTGTTTCCTAGCTTCTACTGTTCATTTAAGGTCTCAGTTCTGTTACTTTATTCATTATTAGGCTTCATAATGGCTGGCAGCAGCTAAGCGTCGGCACTGGAGGCCAGCAGGTTCCCGGGTCGGTGCCATTGCAAGGAGGAGTCACCCGGCTCTTATCGAACACAAAGTTCACCAGGTAAATCACATCCTGCAGGTTGGGCGTCCCTCCGGAGCCATTCACATCACCCCGACAGAGCGGGGTTACCGGCCAGCAGGTTCCCGGGTCGGTGCCATTGCAAGGGGGACTTACCCGGCTTTTGTCGAACACAAAGTTCACCAGGTAAATCACATCCTGCAGGTTGGGCGTCCCTCCGGAAGCATTGACGTCGCCCGGCTTGGCATCACAGGCACTGAGCTTACAGTGCAAGGTG
>Ga0073934_10002072_pt1 | contig 43908 bp, 41 predicted proteins | sample LarsenN4metaG_FD_76834 | JGI IMG/M metagenome (GOLD analysis project Ga0073934, IMG submission 76834) | Hot spring sediment bacterial and archeal communities from British Columbia, Canada, to study Microbial Dark Matter (Phase II) - Larsen... ...
CGCGGACGGATCCGACGCGGACGGGGAGGCCCACATCATCGCGGGGCTCCGCGGGAGTCGTCCGGTCAGGATGTCCCCGAACGCGGCCGCCAGGGAACCCTCGTGCTCCTGGAGCAGCCACAGGGCCTCGGCCCCAGCGCCCGGATCGAGGGTCACCGGCCGATCCAGCCCCAGGTCCACCTTCAGCTCAGCGACGTTGAAAGCACCGCTCCGCATGGATCTCGCGGCTCGCCTGAGGCGCTGAGGAGCCTCCCCGAGCAACCGGGACGTGCGGGGTAGGTCGAGGCTCGAAACGACCCTGCGGGCGCTGAACCGCCCGTGATGCGTGTCCGCCAGCGCCCGCTCTCCATCCCAGGCGATCCTCGTGACCGGCGCGTCGGTCACGATCCTGCCCCCTTGCTCGTTCACCGCAGCGACCAGCGCCGCGGTCAACCGTGAAGAGCCGCCGATCGGCCGAGCCGTTCGTGAGGCATGCATCGATGGACCGAGCAGCGCGAAGATCCCTGTGCCAGGCAGCCAGGGCGGGAGCTGGTTGTGCGCACCCGCCATCGCGACGATCGAGCGGAGCCTCGGGTGTTCGAGCTGTTCGGCCAGCACGGCCTCGCTGGAGGAAACGAGCAGCCGGACGAGGTCGACCCTGCCGGGTGCCGCCGATGCGAGGGCGACCACGTCCTCGAAGCTTGGCGGGGTCGGCTGGTCGACGAGCCCGAGGACCGCGTCAGCGACGGATGCCAACCTACGGTAGCGCTCTCCGTCACCGGGGAACGTCCGCTCGATCCGGCGGACGGTTTCGTCGAGATCCCGCGCGACCAGCAGCCGGTCACCGTCGGCGAATCGCGCCCCCACCAGCTCTTCGCGCGGTGCGTACGTGAGGCCGAACCGCTCGAGCCCGAGCTCCTTGGCGACGTCGATGACCATCGAGTGATCGACGGCTCCTCGCTCCAGGCGGTGACCGGACGGGAGGGTCTCGGTCCAGACGCACCCCCCAGGTTCGGCGTTCGCCTCCAGCACCGTCACACCCAGGCCGGCACGCGCGAGCAGGGTGGCGCACACCAACCCGTTGTGCCCGCCGCCGACGACGATCACGTCGTCCGCAGCCACGAGGCCCCCGAGGCGACCAGGCCCGCCCGCTCCGCCAGCTCGACCGCCAGCGGCCGACACGAGGCGATCGCCGCGGCCTCGTCGAGTTCGGTCGGCACACCGTCGGCGAGCAGCCGACGACCGTCGACCCAGACATCGGCGACGGAGCGCGGGCTGGCGCAGTAGACGACCTGCTGGTACGGATCGTGGATCGTCGCGAGCTCGATCGTGCCTGCGAAACGCACCAGATCCGCTCGCTTGCCGGGCTCGAGTGAACCGATCGCATCCTCGAGCCCGATGGCGCGGGCGCCCTCACGCGTCGCCAGCTCGAGCGTGTCCCGGGCCGACATCACCGCGGGATCCAGGGCGGTGACCTTCTGCAGGAGCGGGGCCGCCTTGATCGCCTCGAGCATGTTCTGCGAGTCGTTCGAGGCAGCGCCGTCGGTCCCGATCCCGACGGTGATCCCCGCGGCACGGAGCCGCTGGACCCGGCAGACGCCGGAGCCCAGGATCATGTTCGCGACGGGGTTGTGCGCGATGGCCACCCGATGGTCGGCGAGGGTGGCGACGTCCCGCTCGGTCAGCCAGATCCCGTGCCCGGCGATCACGGGGTGCTCCAGCAGGCCGACGTCCTTGGCGTGATCGACCGTCCGTCGGCCCCAGCGCAGGCTCGCCTGGACGACCTCCTCGCGGACCTCGGCGAGGTGGGTATGCACGCCCCAACCGTGGGTCCGGCAGAGTGCCACCCCCCGGGCGAGCAGCTCGTCGGTCTGTCCCAGCAGCGTTCCGATACCGAGCCGGAACCCCATGAGCGGCGATGAGGCGGCGAGATCTGCCAGCGCCTCATGCTCGGCGACGATGTCGTCGACGGCCATCGGGGCCATCGCTGCCGCGCCCTCGACCCGATCCTCCGCACCGAAGCTCACGACCCCGCGGAGCCCGGCCCGGCGCAGGCCCTCGACGATGCCGAGCGAGGCGAACGATCCGGGGTTCGCATGCACGAACATGTCGTTCACGCACGTCACCCCGGAGTGGAGCATCTCGATCGACTTCAGCACTGCGCCCTCACGCGCCATCTCGCGCGTGAGGTGCTCTCCCACCGGACCGACGATCGAGCGGCCCCACTCGAACAGCGTCAACTCGGAGCCCATCCCGGGCACGAGCGCCTCGGAGAGATGCGTGTGCGTGTTGATGAGTCCCGGCGTGACCACGCCGGTGCCGTCGCCGATGACCTCCACCTCGGGGAACGCCCGATGCAGCCTCTCGAACGCATCGACCGCTTCGATCGATCCCTCACGCAGCAGGACGGCGCCGTCGCGCACATCCCCCTGCGGACCCATGCTGAGCACCCATCCGGCCCGGACCAGTGCCCGTCGCCCTTCCGCAGCCACGTCTACCCCTCCCGGAGCACGTTCAGGGAGGCGTCGAGCACGTCGACGAGCGTATCGAGCTCCGCCTCGGACACGATCAGCGGCGGTGCGATCCGGATGGTTCCCTCTGCGTTCAGCATCGAGCCCACGATCACCCCCCGTCCCTGCATCTCGTTCACGAGGGGCATCGCGAGCTCGGCTGGCTCGAGGTCGATCGCGAGCCACAGCCCGAGTCCCCGCACCGCGACGACATGCGGATCGACGTCGCGGATGGCTTCGAGGCGTGCACGCAGGCTGGCACCGAGGGACTCGGCCCGAGCGACGAGGCCCTCCCGTTCGATCACGTCGAAGGCTGCGACCGCGGCAGCGCACGACACCGGATTGCCACCGAACGTCGTGAGGTGTGACAGCGGGGGGTCCAGGAACGTCCTGAAGATCCGGTCGGTCGAGATGAAGGCCCCGAGCGGAAGACCCCCACCGAGGGCTTTCGCGGTCGCGATCACGTCCGGCGTGACACCCCAGTGCTCGAAGGAGAACCACCGTCCCGAACGGCCCATGCCGCCCTGGACCTCGTCGCAGATCAGCAGCGCCCCCCGCTCGGAGCAGAGCTTCCGCAGCCCGGGGAGGAAGCCGTCGCTCGGCACCCGCACGCCGCCCTCCCCTTGGATCGGTTCCACGATGACGGCCGCGGTGCGCTCGTCGACCGCTGCGTCGACCGCCGACAGATCGTCGAAGGGGACGAACTCGACCTCCGGCAGGAGCGGCTCGAACGGCTTGCGGTAGGCGTCCTTCCAGCTCACGGACATCGAACCGAACGTCCGACCGTGGAACCCGCGCTCGAACGCCACGAACCTGGGGCGCCCGGTGAACTTGCGAGCGAGCTTCAGGGAGCCCTCGATCGCTTCCGTTCCGGTGCTCGTCAGGAACGCGACGTCGAGGCCGTCCGGCGTGACGCGCGCGAGCCGCTCAGCGATCGCAACCTGCGGGGGGAGGACGAACCGACCGTACACGTTGACGTGCGCGAAGCGGCGCGCCTGCGCCACGATCGCCTCGACGACCTCCGGATGACAGTGCCCGACGTTCGAGACGGCGATGCCGGAGATCATGTCGAGGTATCGACTCCCGTCCGCGGCCCACAGGGTGCACCCGGACCCTCGGTCGATCACGAGCTCCTTGCGGCCGGGCACCGTTTGTGCCAGGTGCTTCATGAACCCATCCCGCAGCGCCTCGATCTCGTCCCGGCTCATCGTCGGGTCCGCGGTCCTGGGGATCGAGCCCATTCAATGCTCCTTCCGTTCCACGTAGTACCAGGGGATCGCGAGGCGTTGGATCAGCGCAACCAGGCCGAAGAAACCGACCCCGAGCAGGGACAGGACGAAGATGACCGCGAACACCACATCCGTGTTGACGGCCCGGTTCTGGAGCAGCAGGAGGTACCCCAGTCCCCCGCGGGCTCCTACCCACTCGCCGAAGACGGCTCCCAACACCGCGAAGGCAGCGGCGACCTTCATGCCGGTGAACACGTGCGGCAGCGCCGCCGGGATGCGTACCTCGCGGAAGATCGTCGACTTGCTCGCTCCGAAGGCGCGCAGGAGGCGAACGAGATCCGGGTCGACCGCCGTCAGGCCGTCAGCCGTCGACACGGCGACCGGGAAGAACGTGATCAACGCGACCACGAGCACCTTCGGCAGGATCGAGAACCCGAACCAGATCACCAGCACCGCAGCGATGGCGGGGACGGGGACGGTCTGACTCACGACCAACCACGGATAGATCGACGTCTTGATGAGGCGTGAGTAGGCGAGGGCGACGCCGAGGGCGAGGCCAACCGCGACGCCGAGGACGAAGCCGACCACCATCTCGACGATCGTCGTCCACGCGTTGCGAGCGAGGAGGGCGGGGTCCCTGGCCATCGCGCGAAGCACGTCCATCGGGGAGGGCAGGATCCTCGTATCCGCGTCGAACACGACCGTCCCGAGCTGCCATCCCACGATGACCAGGAGTCCGAACGCTACGGGCGCTCCGACGCGTACCCACGTTCGATCAGCCATCGGTACCCGCCAGGTCGGGTGTCTCCTCGTCGGTGTGCAGGTGAGCGATGGCGATCGCCTTCAGCCTGGCGAACCCCTCGGTGAGGACGGTCGCGTACGGGCGCGGGCGCGCGAGGTCGACGTCGATCGTGACCGCTACCTTCGCGGGCCGCTCGGTGAGGACGTAGACCCGGTCGCTCAGCCTGAGCGCCTCGTCGACATCGTGCGTGATGAAGAGCACCGAGGCGGCGCTCTCCTGCCAGACGTGCAGCAGCCACGACTGCATCTGCAGCCGGGTGAGGCTGTCGAGCGCCCCGAACGGCTCGTCGAGGAGAAGGACGTCGTTGCCCGCCAGGAACGTCCTTGCGAGCGCCGCACGCTGACGCATGCCTCCCGAGAGCTGGCTCGGGTAGTGATCCGCGAACGCGCCGAGCCCGAAGCGCTCGAGGATCTCGACCGCGCCGCGCTTGGCCTGGGCCTTGGACTCTCCCCGGACGACGCGGCCGATCGCCACGTTCTCGGCGATGGTCTTCCACGGCATCAGCAGGTCCTTCTGGGGCATGTACCCGCATCGGCCGATCCGGCCGACCGTGTGCCCATCCACGCTGACCACACCCGCGGTCGGCTCCTCCAGACCGGCGACGATGTTGAAGAGCGTCGACTTCCCGCACCCGCTCGGACCGAGGAGGCTCACGAACTCGTGTCGGCCGACGTGGACGTCCACGTCGTCGAGGACCTGGACGGTCCCTGCGGAGCCCACGAAGGACTTCCGAACACCCCGCGCCTCGATCCGCCGCTCCGCTGCGACCACGTTCCCTCCCGTATGCGTCTGGGGAGGCGATGGGTCTCGCCTCCCCAGACGCGAGCGCACGATCACTCGGGGACGAACTCCGTCGTCACGAGATCATCGGGAACCGATCCGATGATCCCGACATCCGCTGCCCAGGCGAGGTAGTCGGCGACCCCATCCTGGGACACCTCGCCGAACCGCCCGTTGGGACCAAGGAAGTGGGGTCGGACGTTCTCGAACTCGGCGGTTGCGAACTCCACGTCTACCCCGTCCGCATTGGCAGCGAGATCCGCGATCGCCTCCTCGGTGTTCTCGAGCGCGAAATCGTATCCTTGGGCCAACGCCCTCGTGAACCCCTCGAGCACCTCGGGCCGGTTCGCGATCGTGTCTCCGCTCGCGAAGAACACCAGTTCGGGGTAGGGAGGGGCCCCGTGCTGATCCGGGCGGAAGATGATCGGGGTCTCGCCCTCCAGCTCCAAGGCCACGGCCTCCGCGCTCCAGAAGCCGATCGCCGCGTCGACCGACTTCGAGATCAGGTTCGCCACCGCGTCGAAACCGATCGTGATGAACTCGACCGTGCTCGTGTCCACACCCGAGTCCTCGAGGATCACGCGGGCGATCGCTTCGTCCGAGGGGACGCCGGTGACCCCCACGGTTCCTCCGGCCAGCTGACTCGGATCGGTGATCCCGATCGCCTCGGTGCTCATGAGCGCCGCCAGCGGCACCTGGTCGAGCGCGAGGAAGACCTGGATGTCCTCCCCGTCGGCTCGCAAGCTCGCAACGTCCGCGATCGGCGCGATGCCGATGGTGGACTGACCGGCCAGGACGAGTCGGAGGGTATCCGCCGATGAGGTCGGTGACTGGATGTCGACGTTCAGCCCCTCATCGGCGAAGTACCCCTCCTCCTTGGCCGCGAAGATCCCCGCGTGGATCCCTCCCGGGACGAAGTCGAGGATCAACTGGATGTCGGTCGGCGTCCCATCACCTCCGTCATCCCCCTCCCCCCCGTTCGAGCACGCCGCCGAGACGAGCGCGAGGACCATCAGCGCTGCGACCCAGCGGATCGACGAGCGGCCACCGCTCATCGAGCATCCCCCCTTTCCCTCTGCTCACGGTCACCAACCCTGGGCACCTCCGGATACGTCGAGCCCTCGGTCTCACCGCCGAACCGAGTCGTGAACCACGCGATGGCGCGTCGCAGCTCGGGTGGCACGTGATGCGCTCGTCGTTCCCAGATCTCGGAAGGGATCGGCGCGTCGACCGGTACGGCACCGAGGGCCACGCGGGCGCGATCCTCCAGGAACCACAACCGCGTCGCGGCTTCGTCGAGCGTGACCCCGACCGTTACAGCTCCGTTCGCCCTGAGCAGCATCGCCCACCCGTCGCCGAGGGTCGATGCGGCGGCGGTGGCGGCGGTCGGGGAGGCAACCAGGTCGACCTCTGTGTGCACCGGGACACGCAGGCCCGCCAGGGCGCCGAGCCCGTGCAGCAACGGCAGGTCGCGGGTCCCGATCCCCCATCGGACGACGTGCGGCGGGTGACCGCGAGCGATCCCCCCCACATCGGGTCGCGCCGCATAGATCGCGCGATGCAGAGCGATCTCGATCGGCGCCTCCTCGACCGGACCGGCGACCGCCCGACCGTCGGCATCGAGGACGACCACATCCTCCGGCTCCAGGGCATCCAGCGGCCGGGTGGACGAGATCGCGATGCCCTCGTCGGACGTGCGCACCGAGGTGTGACCGAAGGCGTGCACGAGCCCGGCGCGGGCGAGCATGCGCGCGCCCCGGGCGACCTCGACGCGAGGGTCACCCATCTGCGTCTCCGATCGGTGCGGTGGCCGGACGCACACCGCGGAGCGCGATGAACCGCGTGCGCGTCAGCTCCTCGTAGCTGTAGCCGAGACCTTCCCTCCCGTACCCGGCCATGCCCACGCCTCCGAACGGAACCACCGGAGGTCGATAATTGTTCGTTCCGTTGATCACGACGCCACCGACCTGGAGCCGCTCGGCGATCGAGATCGCTCGAGGCAGGTCGGCCGAGAAGACCGCGGCGGTCAGACCGAGCGATGACGCGTTCACCACCCTGACCGCCTCATCGTCGCCAGCGACCGGGATCACGGTCGCCACGGGCCCGAAGATCTCATCATCTCGGGCGACGTCGGCATCGATCGGGACGTCGGCCAGCAGGGCCGGCGGGAACCAGGCGTCGTCGACCTTCCACGAGCCACGGACCAGCGAGGCTCCCTGCTCGCGCGCGCGACGGACCTGATCCGCGACGCGAGCCGCCGCCGACCGATCGATCAGCGGCCCGAGCTCGCTCGCCTCGTCGAGGGGATCGCCCATCCGCACCGCGCCGAGGGCCTCATCCAATCGCTCGGTCAGGTCCCGAGCCCTCGAGCGCTCGACGACGAGCCTCTTCGTCGCGGCGCAGGCCTGACCGTTCATCAGCGTCCGGCCCCGGATCGTTTCGAGGACGACATGTTGCAGGTCGGCGTCCCCCAGCACGATGGATGCACCGTTGCCACCCAGCTCGAGGTGCAGGGGACGCAGCAGCTGCGCAGTGGCCGCTGCGACGGCCAGTCCGGCCCCCACGCTTCCGGTCAGCGAGACGGCGTCCACACCTGGCGCGGTACAGAGAGCTGAGCCCACGTCGGCACCGCCGGGGACCACCTGCAGGACCGCCTCCGGCAGCCCGGCCTCGACGAGGATCTCGACGGTGCGCGCCGTGGCCAGCGGGTTCTGCGGCGGCGGCTTCACGATGGCGACATTGCCCGCCGCGAGCGCCGCACCGGCCTTCTCGATCGTGAGCTCGACCGGGAAGTTGAACGGGATGATGCAGACGATGATCCCCAGCGGCACCCGCTCCACCCAGGTGAGATCGCGCTCGAACCCGGGCACCGCACCCGTGGGTGCCACCTCGCCCTTGGCGAACCTGCCAAGGGAGGCGTTCGCCTCCAGCAGGTCCGCGGCGCCGAGCACCTCCTTGCGTGCCTGGGTGATGACCTTGCCGCTCTCCCGCGCGTGCAGCGAGGCGAGCTCCGAGAGATGAGCTCGGAGCCCCTCGGCGCCGCGTCGCAGGATGGCCGCCCGGGCGTGGGGCGCGCCACGGCGCCACCCGTCGAGCGCATCCCTGGCCGCCGCCACTGCCTGCTTGACGTCGTCCATCGTCGCGTTGGGGAGCTCGCCGACCTCAGCACGGTCGGCGGGAGCGCGCACGGCGTGTGGCGCGCCGCTCGCCCGGAGCCAGACGGTCACGCGCCCGCTCCGGATGCCGTCCGGGACCCGCTCATGCCTCCCACACCTTGAGCAACATCGAGGTGGGGTTGAAGTCGTTGCACGGGGTCAGGTCCTGCGGGCAGGCGGATAGGAGGACGACGAGGTCCTGATGCGCTTCCAGGGTGATCGTCGCGCCGGCCTCGTGGTCCGCGCGATCGGTGACCACGGAGCCATCGGGCTCCACCCGGTTGTGCATGAACACGTTCCACGCCATCTCGCCACGGAGGTCGAAGGTCTCGTTCAGGAGCCCCAACGCCTGCCGCAGGTTCCCAAGGCAGTGGGGATGGTCCGGCAGCCCGTAGTCCCGCTCGTACCGTTCGCGGTCGCAGCAGGGGACGACGATGTCGTGACGTTCGACGTCGTCACGGACGATCGTGAACACGGGCTCACGGCGGTTGGAGAACACCTGCATGCCGGCGCCGAGCCGGATCGACGCGTTGCACGAGACGGTATGCGTGGGCGAGAGGTATCGGCTCGGATCCGAGGCGAACCACGCCACGAGGTCGCCGACCTGGTGCCCCTCGACGTCCACCACGTCGAGCAGCTGACCGGCGCGCACCCGCACCCCCCGGCCCTCTCGGGCCGGGACCAACACCTCCCCGACCGTTGCGCCCATCCGCTCCTCCTCGCTCATACGTGCCCGGACCCGGGCGGCTCGTCGATCTCCGGTGTCACCACCACCGCGCGAGTGGCCGCAGGGGTGTTCCGGGATCGCAGGGCGCGGATGCGCCCATCGATCAGCACCGCGGAGATCCCCGGGATGTCGCCGCGCGCCAGCGCCCCGACGGTATCGGTCGCTCGCGACCCCCAAGGGGCGTCGCTCACGACGAGGTCGGCGGGGCGGCCCTCCTCGATCGTGCCCGACTCCAGACCGTACACGGCGGCCGTCACACCCGACGCCCACGCCCAGACGGTCGAGGCCGGCACGCCGCCGAGGGACGCGAGCTCGGCCATCGTCTTCAGGACGCCAAGCGGCATCACGCCGGTACCGGTCGGCGTGTCGGAACCGAGGATCACCCGGTGCTCCTGGCCGCGTTCGCGGACGCGTTCGACGATCCTGAGGGCGCTCCCGAGGTTCCCCGCCTGGACGAGCTGGAGGACCATGTCGGTGTCGTCGATGATCGAGCGGAGCCCCTCCTCTTCGAGCGATGTTGGGCCCCCGTTGATGTGGCCGCACACGTCGGGGCGGAGTTCCAGCAGCGTTCCGGCGGTGATCGGCTTGGAGCCCGGTATCGAGGCGCCACCCGAGTGACACATCACCTTGATGCCGGCCGCTTGAGCGTCCCGGACCTGGGGCACGCCGTCGACCGGATCCTCGTAGAGCCCGAACCCGAACTTGGCCAGGAACACGCCCTCCGCGGCGACCTCGCGGAAGTCCTCCGCGGTCAGCACCGGCTCGATCACGATCGCTCCGCCGTGCACCTTCATGCCGTTGGGTCGGTACTCTCTCCAGGCGCGCTGCGCGAGGATCGCCAGCGCCTTGACCCCCGCGGCGTCGTGAGGCCGACCCGGCGCGTGGATCTCGCCCGGCGAGATCGCCTGACAGATCCCGCCGTGAACGTAGGAGGCGAGGAAGCCGACCGTCTGCTGCCTCGGCGTGTAGTCCCCGAGCACGACGTGGCAGTGCGAGTCGATCAGTCCGGGACCCACGGTCGCCCCCTGGACGTCGATCACGCGGTCAGCGCTCCGCAGATCGGCCGAGTCCCCGAGAGCCGAGAGGCGCCCCTCCGTGATCAGCAGCGCGTCGTGCTCGGCGAGCGGCCGATCCAGTATGCCCGTGAGCAGCGTCCCGATGTTGACGATGGCGGTGGCGATCGGCTCGGGCATGGCCCTATCTCAGTCCGTCGCCGACGCTGATCTCGGTCGCCCGCAGACCCCCCAGGCGGGCGTGCGGCCGTCCGCGGTTCGCGACGGCGACCGCGACGACCACCTCGTCCGGGGCCGGCGCGTCGCCCGGGTAGAGGGTCACGGCATCGTAGTGATCGCGTACGAACAGGGCGTCCTTGTGGGCGAGCGGCAGCGTGAGCGGCGTCCCCGGTGCGCCCACGATCGTCGCCGAGGAGATCCAGGCCTTCCCTCCGCCGACCGCTTCGCGCAGGGCGTCCCCGAACGGCGTGGTCACGAACATCACGGCGTGCTCTTGGGAGCCGGCGGTCCCCGCGATCCCGCCCTTGCCGTAGCTGAGGGCCGGCTCGCCCAGCGCATCCACGGCCATGCGCCCGAGCAGACTCCCGAGCGTCGGCGACCAGTCCACGGCCGCGGACAGATCCTCGACGTACCGGCCGGCGTAGGGGTTCTCGAGGACCGCGGCGGCGACGACCTTGCGCAGCGGGGGCTCGATCTCACGCCCCTCACGGAGTCGCTCCTCCCAGACCTGGATCATGGTGCGGCGGACGGTGAACCCGGTCATCGACCCGACCTCCCGGCCTCGCGCGCAGGGGGGTACACGTCGTCGAAGGACCCCTCCGGCAGTCCCTCCAGGTATCCGACCACCTCGTCGGTGTCCGTGACGTCCACGTACTTCATGTGCAGATCGAACAGCGAGATCTTGTGCGAGACCTCACCACGGTCGAACACCGCCTCGTGCGGGATCGTGACGCGCAGGTCGTAGGAGAGCGCATCGACCGCGGTTGCCCGAACGCAGCCGGACGTCGTGGTCCCCGTGAGGATCAGCGAGTCCGCGCGCATCATGGTGAGGTGGCTCATCAGCGGTGTCCCGAAGAACGCCGAAGGCTTCCGCTTCTCGATGAACAGGTCGTCCGGCCTCGGGGCAACCTCCGCGACGATCTCGTTACCCTTGTGGCCCATCACGTCGACCTCGTCGGTCGCCCGAGAGCTCTTCGCTGACCAAACGCCCAGATCGAACCCGTCGGGGCGCCGGGGGTTCGTCGTGTACACGACAGGCAGCCGCTTGCGGCGGGCCACATCCAGGATGCGCCTGATGGCGGGGATGCCCATGGTCCAGGCCACCTCCCCGCACGAGTAGCGCCAGCGCTTGATCGACTCGAGGATCGGTTCGGGACGATCGCCGCAGAAGTTGTAGTTGACGTCGATCACCATGATCGCGGGGCGCTGTCCGAACCCGGCTCGGGTGCCCCATCCGGCCGCCGCGAACACGGCTCGGTCGCGTTCGGTGAGGACGTCATCCCAGATCGGCACCCTGCAGACCCCCTCTCACGGACGCGTAGCGGAGCGTCTCGTCGCAGAACCCGGGGCGACGGAACGGGTCCGCCGAAGCCCGGTCGTGCGGCGCCGTCCGAACCGGGCTCGTGAGCTCGATCTCGGGCTTGCGTGCACCCAGGGTCCGGGCCAGGTACCGACCACGAGGGTCACCCACGGGTCGCATCCCCGGGCTATCGTCCGACCACTCGGCGGTGACCTCGCCCCGGAGGATCGTCATCACCGGCCATCCGGTGAAGCTGTGACCTTCCATGATCGACCATCCGGATCGCGTGTTGATGTGCTCCTTGCCCACGGTGACCTCCCGGCCGGCGTCCACGATGACCATGTCAGCGTCGAACCCCGGCAGGAGCGAGCCCTTCGTCCCCCACAGCCCCGACGTCTTCGCCGGGTTCTCACAGCTCACCTGCACGAGCCGCTCCATCGTGATACGGCCCTTAGCGACACCCTCGGAGAGCATCACGGGGAGGAACAGCTCGACCCGGCTGAAGCCGGTGCGGCAGTTCCAGATCACGGGGTCGTACATCTCCTCGTACGACGAGGGTTCCCATCCCACGACGTGGTCGGAGCCCACGACGTCGACGATCCCCTCGGCGACCGCGCGCCACAACGCTTCGATGTTGTCGCGGCGACGGAGCGGCACGTTGATCCGCCACCCGTACTCGGGCTCGGCCCAGAGCCACGCGGGGCCGGTCTGCGCGTAGAGCTCGAGCCCTTCGGATCGGGCCCTGCGGACCTCCTCGAAGCTGAGCTGGGTCGTGCAGTGCTGCAGGTACAGGGGCACGTGTCCGGGCGTCTGCATCGCGAGGTACGCGTAGGAGCGGATGTGCTGCGCCTCGAGGAAGTCCGGCGAGCGATCGGTCCAGGCCCCGAAGTCCGTGCGCCCGGCCTCGCGGAGGCGATCCTCGAACACACGACCGATCTCCCAGTTCTCGGGATGGATGTGGACGATCCCCGGATACCCGAGGGCCGCGACCTCCTCCATCACGAGGTACACCGTGCCGTCGTCGATGCCGGCTCCGAGCCCAGCCCGCCGGCTCGGCCAGTTGCTGTCATCGTCGTCGGCCATGCCTTTCAGGCCGCGCGTCTGCAGGTAGAGCTTGTAGGAGGTGACGCCGTGCTCTTCCGCGTACTGTGGGATCTCCGTCGCGTGTTGATCCGTCTCGAGCATGTACGTGAGATAGGCGTCGACGTGGCTCACGTCCTCGATCACGCTCCTGGCAGATGGGAACGCCTCGTTGAACGAAACGACGTCCGCGCGAGAGACAACCTCCTTGAACGGCTCCATGCCGAGGCGGGTCACCGGCGCCTGGATGCCCCACGTCGTCACGCCCGCGCACGCCGCCGCCCTCGACTCCGTCCTCATGTCATAGTCGAAGGGCACGTAGCAGCCGGGATGTGCCTCCGAGTCCACGATGCCGGGGAGGATGTGGTTGCCACGCGCATCGATCGTCCGGTTCGCCTCGGGCAACAGCTCCTCGGGCGCGAGCATCGCCACCTTGCCGTTGCGGACACCTACGGCGACCGGGTAGCTCCCACCCCCCAGCACGACGGTTCCGTTCACGACCGCGAGATCAAGCTCCGCCGCCATCCGACTCTCCTCGTCTGTCGTCTGTCTGAATCAGGTGGCACGATAGTGACACGCGGGTCGGGTGTCCACCCGGCGAGGTAGGGTCTGGGGCCATGCGGATCGACGAGGCCAGCTCCGGCGTGTGGGAGCGAGGGAACCCGCAGCGGTTCTCCGGAGAGGTCTGGCTGCGGTACACGCTGCTCGACGACGAGGGGACGAACGTCGGGGAGGTGCACTTCTCCGCGGGCGCCAGAACCCACTGGCACCGACACCCGAAGGGACAGTTCCTGTACGTCCTGAGCGGGAGGGGGCGGACCCGGTCCAGGGGGGAGACCGGACGCGTCCTGCTCCCGGGCGACGTGGTCCACGTCACCGAGCAGGAGTGGCACTTCCATGGCGGCGAGCCCGGATCGCCGATGGTTCACGTCGCGGTCAACCTCGGGGGCAGGCCCGAGTGGGGCGACCCCGTCCCCGACGACGAGTACGACGAGGGGTTCTGAGTCATCGAACCCGTTTCGAGGGCATGTCCGGTGAGTCAACCCGCAGGGTTGACCCGGGCCTGACGGTGTCCCTATGCTGCGGTTCCGTTGTCGCAGACAGGACACAGAGCGGGGGGACCGTGAGTCCCCATCCCCGGACGATGGGGCCCGAGGATCGACTCGAAGAGTCCCGGGCGAAGATCCATGCCCCGTTCGCCCTGGACGACACGATGCGCTTCTACTCGCCTCAGGACAATCTGGACGCGCTCGAGCACCCACGCGTCCGATCCTTCACCCGGTTCGTACGGCGAACGTACGAGCCGGATCTGCCGCCGGGGGAGGCGATCGCGCTCCTGATCCCCTGCACCAAGCACAAGCCATACAGCGTGAGCATCGAGCATCGCCGGATCAACGGAGCGCTGCTGCGTGCCGGCTTCGAGCCTGCCGGGGACGTCCGCCCTCCGGATGCCCTCTACGACGTGCTGGAGCGGCGCGAGGACCCGGAAGTCCTGAACGCCGCACCGCTCGTCCGCCGTGGTCGCATCGTGCACCGGTTCGTGGTGTCCGAGCCGCTGGCGCTCGTGCCGTACGAGCACATCTACACGTGGCGCGGTGGGCAGTCACCGGCCGCCAGCTACGACGACCCGGGGCTCTTCGAGCACCGGGGCACGTCGGTCGCCCCGTGGCGCTCCGACTGCACCGCGACCCCTATCGGGTCCGACGGCCGGTGGCGCTGGGGCGACAACGAGCGGATGGCGTACGTCCAGGTTCACAACCGGCTCAGCCGCTCGATCGCGGAGACCCTGTCCCGACTCGCTCATCGCTACACGCGCCGTGTCGCCTGGGTCGCTCCAGGATTGACGCATCGGAGCTTCATGCTTGCCGACGGCGAGCGCACGAGGGAGAAGGTGCCGCGATCGAGACGGGTCGGCCGCGGGCGGGAGCCCTTGTTCGGCGTGAACGACCTGGTTCCGGAGCTCGTGGAGGTCAGGCCTACACGGTCGGAAACGGAGGCGGCGCTCAACCGGCTCGCGATCCGTCTCCGCGGAGCCGACCCGAGCACGACGGACCGCGCGATCCTCGCCGTCTACGCGCGCGGCGGAGGCGGAGCCACGCCCCTGGCCTTGCCGGAGCTCCTCGAACGCCTCGTGGACACGCTGACGCGCTGACCGCCTGGCGGGCACGTCGGCGACACGTATCATCGGCTGAGGTCGAGGGAGGGACGATGGATGGAGCCACGCCATGACCCGGCCCGCGCTGTCCGCAAGGGACATCAAGGAGGCCATCGAAGAGCGGATCCTCCGGGGTGTCTACCGGCGGGGCACTTCCCTACCATCGGTGCGGGTCCTGGGCGCCGAGCTCGGTGCGAGCCCAAGCACGGTGAGCCGAGCGCTCCAGGAGCTGGAGCGCGAGGGGTGGGTCCAGGTCGCGAGCCGTCGAGGCGCCGTGGTCGCACGCAAGCTGCCGCGCGCGCAGGGACAGGAGGCCGGCATCGAGTCAACGCTCCGCGGTCTCGCGATCCGCTGGCGACTCAGCGGCCGAGAGCGGAGCGGCTTCGAGGCCATCGTCGGCCGGGTCGCCGACGAGGTCTTCCGCTCGGAGTCGACCGCGTACTTCCTCGAGTGCAATCGGGTCGATCTCGCCCGGATGGTGGAGGAGGTGCGACGCGGAGCCGCCGATCGTCACATCGTTCCCCTCCTGATCGACGACGTCCGGGCAGACCCGGCGGTGGTGCGCGACGGGGTGGTCCTCGTGCCCTTCTTCCACCTCGCGGACGTGCGCACGTTCCTGCCCCAAGACCTCCAGATCGTTCCCCTCAACTTCGTGCCGTCGCAGGACGTGATGCGCACCCTCGCGCTCTTGGATGCGCGGACGCACGTCGGCGTCATCGCGCAGAACGAGCGCTCGCGACGACGGATCGAGGGCATCGTCCATCAGTTCTCGGTCGCGCGCGCTGAGAGCACGACGATCGACGATGCGGACGCCGTCGACCGACTGCTCAGGACCGCCGATGTCGTCGTCACCGCGAACTCCGCGGGACTCAGCGACGAGCAGCTGAAGCGAGCCGCCCGTGCCCTCATCGTCAACTTCGAGCTCGAGCGAGGTGAGCTGGACGTGTCGAGCCTGCTGGCGGGAGGGCCTGACGCGAAGCGCACGGCGCCGGATGGCGGGGCGGCCACGTCCAGCGGGTGACGTGATGGACGGCTCGGACCTCTTTCTCCGACGCGGTGATCCGGGCCTGGCCCGGATCAGCTGCGCTGGCCGGGCATCTGGGTCTTCAGCCACCCGACGAGGTCCTGGGGGCTGCGGGTCTGGAGCCACACCGTGCCGGGGCCTTGGAACCGCACCACCAGACCCTCAGCCCCGAGGATCGTGGACTTCCACGAGCCGGCCTTCTCGACGCCGTACTCCATCCCCTCGGGGAACGCCACCACGTGCCCGGTGTCGATCACGTAGCTCTGCCCCGCAGGCAGGTCGACGGTCGTGATCGCCCCGTAGCTCGAGACGAGCACGTCCCCTTGACCGCTGCACTTGAGCAGGAACAGCCCCTCGCCCCCGAAGAACGTCTTCGCGCCACCCCACTTCGTATCGACGTCCACCTCCGGATCGGACGCGATCCACGAGCCGGACTGGACGAACCAGGTTCGACCCTCCAGGGGCAGCAGGCGCAGATCGCCGGGGAGCTTGGCCGCCACGGCGACGTGTCCGCCCTCCTGTGACCGGAAGGTGTTCACGAAGAAGCTCTCGCCGCCGAGCACCGAGCGCTTCAGCCCGCCCATCAGGCCACCGGTGGCTTTGGTCTCGATCTGGACGTCGCCGGTCATCGACGCCATCGCCCCCGCTTCGACCTTGACCTCCCGGCCCGGCCCGACCGCGATCCGACCGTACGCGTACGCGGGTGCCGCCTCGATCTCCACATGCATGGCTCTCCTCCTTCACCACTTCGCCGGTGCCGGTTCCACCGCGGGCTGTTGCACGACCTCCCGACGCCAGCTGCCCTTCGCCCGCCAGATCCAGTACGTGAAGATGCCGATCGGGATCTGGATGGCGAACGTGAGTGCCCTGAAGAGCAGGACCCCAGCCACGATCTGCGCGTGCTCGCCCTGGTCGATCGCCGTCAGGCCGGCGACGTAGCCGAGATCGATCACCCCGACCCCGCCCGGCGTGAGGGGGATCGCGGACAGCAGGCGGCTGAACGAGAAGACGGCGAAGATCTCGACCGTCGGCAGCTGCTGCTCCGCCACACCCATGTGCCGCAGGGACAGGATCAGCACGAAGCACAACGCGAGCTGGCTCAGGATGGTCGTCCACGTCAGCCGGAGCCACCGGTGCTCGACGAGGCCGATCGTGTCACTCCGGAACCGCACCGCCGCATCGCCCATCTCGGTGCGTGGTGGTCGGCGGAACCACCGAAGCACCGTGGAGATGACGGCACCGACCCCGTCACCCACACGCCGCGCCATCCGCTCGCTCCGGAACAGCGCGGCGAGCAACGCCGCGGCGACGATCAGCACGGTGACCCCCACGAACGCGGCGGCCGCCAGCCCGGGGCTGGACCGTCCGGTGAAGACCAGCAGCGCGAGAGCGACCACGGGCAACGCGAGCTTCGCGAAGATGTTCCAGATCCCGGTGACGCCCACGTACAGGGCCACGGCCGTCGCCGAGAACCCCCAGGAGTCCAGGATGCTGTAGGTGAGCCCGATGGCGACGGCACCACCCGCGGGCAACGTGTTCGCCACCGTCGTCGTGGTCTGGGTCAGGACGGCCGACCTCGCGATCCGCAGACCCGGCAGCGCCGCCTTGTTCGCCAACCAGTACGTGAACAGGTTGAAGAGCGTGGCCGCGAACAGTGACCAGAACTCGATCGGCGTCAACGTCTTGAGGGCCGCCCAGACGTCCCCGTAATCGGCGAACTTCGGGATGGCGTAGAGGAAGACGCCGAGGACGATGATGAGCCCCACCGCGGCCGAGACCCACGTCTTCCAGGTCGCCCTCTTCCGCGGCCGTTCGCTCACGTGCGTCGACCCCTCATCCGGTGCACGTTAGTCCAGCCCTCGAAGGGCTGCACGAACGCCCACACCACCGTTCGCGCACGGGTGCTTGGGAGGTACCCGTGTCGGGGAGCGAGAGGTGGGGCGCCCGCGACGGATCCCACAGCGGTCGAGCCCGGTCCGTCGGGTGCGTCGGCGGTCTCAGGCCGGCGCGAGCATGTGCGCGCGTCCGCTGGTGGGCGCTGGAGGGCTCGAGCAAGACGACGTCGACGCGCTGCGTAGAGGCATCAGGGTGCTCGCTCAGGCGGTGATGGAGACCGAGGTCTCCGCCCAGATCGGCGCCGCGCCCTACGAGCGGAGCTCCGACCGGGTTGCCCACCGCAACGGGTACCGCACCCGTCGCCGGGACACCCGGGTCGGCACGATCGAGCTCAAGACCCAAGGCGAGCGCCCTTCCCCTCGCTCCTCGAGCCCCGCCGCCGCGCCGAGAAGGCGCTGCACGCGGTCGTGGGCGAGGCCTACGTGAAGGGCATGTCCGTACCTGTGGCTCGACGCCACCTTCCACAAGGTCCGTGAGGCCGGCCCGGGTGATCTCGATCGCCAATGTGGTCGCGATCGGGGTCACCGAGCAGGGCGAGCGCACTTTGCTCGGCGGGGCGAGCGAGGACCACCAGTTCTGGACCTCCATACTTCTCGAAGAAGCCGCTCTCGTTCGAGATCATCTCGAGCCTGAGGGTGAACTCCGTCTCCCGTCCGAAGCCAACCCTGGTCGACGTGAGATGCGCCAGCATGGGCACTGGAGGGCTCGTACCTGCGACCCCTTCCTCCTGGCCTGTGCTGAGCGCATACTCGGCTACGACTTGACGAGGATCAGCCGTCAGGGCAGCGCACGTCCCATCCAAGACTGCCCGCATCGCGCGTCAGGAGAGCTGCACAGCATGAAGGGAGCGAGCCAGTAGCGGCCACCGACGACCTCGGGTCGCGGTGCTTCTACCATGGCACCCGGGCCGACCTGAAGCCAGGAGACCTGATCGAGCCCGGCCATCCCCCTGACGCCGGCGAGCAGGACGGGATGACCGCCTATGTCTACCTGACCCGCGATCTGGATGCGGCCATCTGGGGGGCGGAACTGGCGGCTGGAGAAGGTCCCGGCAGGGTCTACATCGTGGAGCCGACCGGCCAGATCGAAGATGCCCCAGAACCGACTGACCAGCGGTCCCCGGGTCATCCGACGATGTCATCGCGCTCCCGTGCGCCACTGCGGGTCACGGGCGAGGTCACGGAGTGGCGTCTGTACCACGGCACTCGGGCTGACCTCGAGCCAGGAGACCTGATCGAGCCGGGTCATGAGCCCAACTTCGGTGAGCGGGACAGGACGACGACCTACGTCTACCTGACCCGCACCTTGGATGCAGCCATATGGGGAGCGGAGCTGGCCCTCGGCGAAGGTCCGGGCAGGATCTACATCGTGGAACCAACCGGCCCGATCGAAGACGACCCCGATCTGACGGACAAGAGGTTCCGGGGCAATCCGACGAAGTCGTTCCGCTCCCGGGAGCCGCTGCGGGTCACGGGCGAGATCACGGGTTGGCAGGGGCACTCCCCCGAAGCGCTCGAAGCCATGAAGGAAGGCCTCGAGCGACTCGAGCGACGTGGTGTCGAGCCGATCGACGACTGAAGCCGGAAGCGTGGTCATCGAGTCGGGGGTGACGCGAGCATCCCCGAGCGCGGTCAGCCCACCCTGCTCGTAGCGAACGATCCAGTTGCGGATGCTGTGACGCGAGACACCCAGATGACCCCGTTCCGTCAAGCATCACCCGGGACACGACAAGCGTCCGTGGGCGCTGGAGGGCTCGAACCTCCGACCTCTTCCTTGTAAGGGAAGCGCTCTTCCGCTGAGCTAAGCGCCCGAGAGCCAGGCGGGCTCGACCGATACCCCGCGGACGTGACCGCACGCCCGGCAGACCACCTCGCCGAGCATGACGGACAGACGGGTGGCGCCGCAGGCCTCGCAGCGGTCGAGCTGCACGGCCCAGTCGGGGCGCTCCTCCTGGCACGTCGGGCACACCAGCACCTGGTGCGCCTCGACGGTGGCGCGAACCCAGGGACGGTCCCGCTTGTCGGGATCGAAGGTAGGACGGCCGCAGAGGAAGCACGCGGGGCGCGTGACCTCGGGCGCGACGGGCGGCTCGGTCGAGCTCACGAGGTCACAGGATAGGGCACAGCGCCCGAGCGTGACTCACACCTCGACCGCGGTCTCGAAGCGCTCCCCCGCCCGATACGTCCGACGCTCGCCCTCGTGCACGACCATGGCCCCGCCCGAGCCGTGCACGACCCACCGCTCCCCATCCCCCACGATCGCCGTCCGCTCGTCGATACCCACGAACCACGATGCGTCGGGGATCCGCGAGGTCACCCACCACCGCAGCCCGGGGATCTTCGACATCCGGTCCCAGTGCACGCCGAACGACACGTGCGGGACGAGGCCGAGGCCGAAGGTCCACGACGTGCGCGTCCGGCGCTCCCTCGCCTGCACCCGCGACTGGCTGGCGACCATCGCTCCCGCGCTGCACCCGGCGAACACCGCGCCCGCGTCGAGCGCGCCGAGGAGCGCGGCCCACAGCGCGGTGCCCTCGATCGTGGTCCCGAGGTGCTTGGGGTTGCCGCCCGAGAAGAACACCAGGCCCGCCCCTTGGAGCTCCGAGGCCAGATCCTCCCGCTCGGCGTCCTCCCGCGTCTTGACCGGCAGCACGGTCGCGGGCCAGCCCATCGCCGCGTAGTGCTCGAGGCCCATCCGCCCCCAGCGCTCGAACACGGCATCACCCTCGGGCGCGCTCGCGGTGGGCAGCACGACGACGCGGGGATCGGCCCCGCCCACAGCGGCCCGCTCCACCTCCTCCGTCCACGGCTCGAACTCGCCCGAGCCGAGCAGCACGAACCTGCGGTCCTGCACCACCCGGGCAGGCTACCTAGGATGGTGGCGACCACGGAGGAGGTTGCGATGGACGAGTACAGCGAGCGGGCGGCGAGCTCCCTGGAGTTCGAGCGGGATGCGAGCGTGGAGCGCTCGCTGGTGGGTCTGGTCCGGGCCAGGGACGTCCACCTGCACCAGGCGGTGGCCGGCCCGGTGGCGGCGGGCGGGAACCTGTCGATCCTGCAGGGCGGGTGCGGGCCCGTCCTCGCGAACGGTGCCGTCACGATCCGCCAAGGTGGGTGCGGACCGCTGATCGCGAACGGCGACGTCTCCATCGAGCAGGGCGGCACGCAGAGCGTCATCGCGGCGGGCGGCGCCACGCTCGGCGACCACGCCTACGTGGGACTCGTCCTCTCACCCAGGGTCACCGTCGAGGACGGCGGCAAGGTCCTCATGAGCACGCCGCAGGCCCTGGCGTTCGGCGCCGCGGCGGGTCTCGTGTTCGCCTTGCTCTCGCGGCTCGCCCGGCGCTGAGCCGCCTGCCTACCCGCCGAGCACGTCGGCGAGGCGGCGGGCGAGCACCGGCAGCATCGCGACCGCGATGCGGGGCTCCTCCTCGAGCAGCCGCCGGAAGTCCGGTCGCCCGATCACCAGGCACCGGATCGGCGAGACCGCCCGCACGCGCGCGGTGCGGGGCACCTCGTCGGCCAAGATCGCGAGCTCGCCGAAGAACTCGCCCGGCCCGAGCTCCACCGTCCCGTTGGGCAGCTCGACCGAAACGGCTCCCTCCTCCAGGAGGAACATGCCCGAGCCGGCGTGACCGTGCTCCACGATCACCTGCCCGGCCGGCGCCTCGACCTCGCTGAACAGCCCGGCGACCCGGGCGAGCCCCTCGTCGTCCAGCTCGGCGAACAGCGGGATGCCGCGAACCTTCTCGATCGATCCGGTCTCCGCCATCACAGCCCCACCCCTTCCTGCTCCATCGGTTCCTCGGAGACGTACGCGGGAGCCGCCTGGACGCCCGGCCGGTGCCGGCCTCGGTGCCCCCGTGCCCTCCACGTGGCCACGAGGGCCGACCCGAGCCCGAAGGCCGCCGCGAACGGCCACGTCGCGGCACCGATCGTCGGGACGGCGAGGACGGCCACCAGGATCGCCCAGCCGATGAGGAGCGCGACCGGGCGGTTCCGCGGCGGCGCCCAGATCAGCCGTCCCAGGACCCACGCGCCGAGGGCGTACCCGACGAACAGGACGAGCGCCAGGGCGAACAGAAGCGCCAGCCCCAGCGGCAGCCCCAGCACGCTGACCAGCAGCAGCACCCCGAGGACCGGGAGCCCGAGCACCGCACCCAACCCCCATGAGGCCGAAGCGACCGGCCCCGTCGTCGCCGCCGCATGGACGGCGTCCATCCCGCGCGGCATGAGCAACAGCAGGGCGAACCCCAACACCAGCGTGGAGGTCGCCAGCGCGAGCCACACGAGGGCGCGGCCCACCACCTCCAGGGGTCCGGCCAGCGAGACCGAGACGCCCTCGCGGACCGTGCCCCCGACCTGGGCGCCCTCCGCCCGCCGGACCTCACCGCTCGCCATCACGTTCCCGCCCACCTGCGCCCCGCGGCCGAGCGCGACCGGGCCACCGAGGTTCACGACGGCCCCGCTCACCTGACCGGTGATCGTGATGTCACCCTCCAGCACGACGACGTCGCCGAGCGCGACGCCGGCCACCGTGACCGAGCCGTGGAGCACCACGATCTCCCCCGCCTCCTTGCCGCGTGGGACGGTCACGCTGCCCGACAGCACGATCTGGTCGGGCGGATCCGTCGTCTCGGCGGCCGACGCTCCCGGCGCGAGCACCCCGAACGCGACCACGAGCAGCGCGCCGGACGCGAGCGGACGTCGGAGGGCGGCGGCCATGCGCTGCATCCTACCGACGCCGGGGAGCGCGTCCGTGGTTCGCGGTACGGTTGGGCCCGTGACGCTCGAGGTCTTCTCCCCCGCCGTCCGCGAGTGGTTCTCTGCCTCGTTCGAGGCGCCCACGCCCGCCCAGACGCAGGGCTGGCCCGCGATCGCCCAGGGTGAGCACACGCTGATCCTGGCCCCCACCGGCTCGGGCAAGACGCTCGCGGCCTTCCTGTGGGCCCTCGACCGGGTGGCGAGCGAGCCCGTCCCCCCCGCGGGCGAGCGCTGCCGCGTCCTGTACATCTCGCCGCTCCGCGCGCTCGCCGTCGACGTCGAGAAGAACCTCCGCGCCCCGCTCGCCGGGATCCGCCTCGCCGCCGAGCGCCTCGGCGTGGAGCTCCACGCCCCCACCGTGGCCATGCGGACCGGGGACACGTCCGCCGCCGAGCGCCGGCAGATCGCGCGACGGCCGCCCGACATCCTCATCACCACGCCCGAGTCGCTGTTCCTCATGCTCACGTCGCAGGCCCGCGAGATCCTGCGCAGCGTCCGCTGGGTGATCGTCGACGAGATCCACGCGATGGCGGCGACCAAGCGGGGCGCCCACCTCGCACTCTCGCTCGAGCGTCTGGAGGCGATCGCGCACACGCCGCCGCAGCGGATCGGTCTGTCCGCGACCCAGCGGCCCCTGGACGAGATCGCCCGGTTCCTGGGCGGCCAGACACCCGACGGCCCCTGCCCGGTGACGATCGTCGACGCCGGGCACCGCAAGCCGATGGAGGTCCAGGTGGTCGTGCCGGTCGAGGACATGTCCGAGCTCGGGCAGCCCACGGACGACCTCCGCAGCGGGCCGGCCGCCGCAGGCCCCGCGCGCACGAGCATCTGGCCGTCGATCCACCCCGAGCTGCTCGAGCTGATCCGCTCGCACACCTCGACCCTGGTGTTCGTGAACGCGCGCCGGATGGCCGAGCGACTGGCCGCCGCCCTGAACGAGCTCGCCGGCGAGGACCTGGTCCGGGCGCATCACGGCTCGATCGCACGCGAGCAGCGTCTCGAGATCGAGGATCGGCTGAAGCGGGGCACCCTGAGAGGTCTGGTGGCCACCAGCTCGCTCGAGCTCGGCATCGACATGGGCGCGGTGGACCTGGTGATCCAGGTCGAGTCCCCGGGCTCGGTGGCGCGGGGCCTGCAGCGGATCGGCCGCGCGGGGCACCGGGTCGGGGAGCCCTCCCGGGGCACGGTCTTCCCGAAGTACCGGGGCGATCTGCTCGAGGCGACCGTCGTCGTGAAGCGGATGCTCGAGGGCGCCATCGAGGAGACGCGGTATCCGCGCAACCCGCTCGACGTGCTCGCGCAGCAGATCGTCGCGATGTGCGCGATGGATGCCTGGACCGTGGACGAGCTCGGCGCGCTCGTGCGACGCAGCGCCAACTTCGCGGAGCTCTCCGAGGACGTGCTCCGCGCCGTGCTCGACCTGCTCGCCGGCAAGTACCCCTCGGACGCGTTCGCCGAGCTCCGTCCGCGGATCGTCTGGGACCGGCGGACCGACACGCTGCGCGCGCGCGAGGGCGCCGGCCGGGTCGCGATCGCCAACGCCGGCACGATCCCGGACCGAGGCCTCTTCGGGGTGTTCACGTCCGACGGCCGACGGGTCGGCGAGCTCGACGAGGAGATGGTGTACGAGAGCCGGCGCGGGGAGGTCTTCGCGCTCGGCGCGTCCTCCTGGCGCATCGAGGACATCACGTTCGACCGCGTGCTGGTCACCCCCGCGCCGGGCGAGCCGGGGAAGATGCCGTTCTGGAAGGGGGACAAGCCCGGTCGACCGCTCGAGCTCGGTCGCGCGCTCGGCGCCGTGACCCGCGAGGTCGCCGCGCTGCCGGAGCGCCGCGCCGTCTCCACCCTCCGAACCGGGTTCGGGCTCGATGAGCTCGCGGCGCGCAACCTCGTGATGTACCTGGAGGAGCAGCGCGAGGCCGCGGGCGCGATCCCCGACGACCGCACGATCGTCGTGGAACGGTTCCGCGACGAGCTCGGGGACTGGCGGGTCTGCGTGCTCTCGCCGTTCGGCTCGCGGGTGCACACGCCGTGGGCGATGGCGATCCAGGCCCGTCTGTCCGAGCGGCTGTCCGCCGACGTCCAGGCGCTCTGGAGCGACGACGGCATCGTGATCCGGCTCCCCGAGTCCGTGGAGCGCATCCCGCTCGAGGACCTGCGGTTCGAGCCCGAGGAGATCGAGGAGCTCGTCGTCGCGCAGCTGCCCGGCACCGCGCTGTTCACCTCGGTGTTCCGCGAGGCGGCCGCCCGGGCGCTCCTGCTGCCGCGCCGGCGCCCGGGGTCCCGCACGCCGCTCTGGCAGCAGCGCCAGCGGGGAGCGGACCTGCTCCAGGTGGCGCTCGGCTACCCGGACTTCCCCCTCCTGCTCGAGGCCACGCGGGAGTGCGTGCGCGACGTGTTCGACCTGCCCGGGCTGCGCGAGGTCCTGAGCGACATCCGTGCCAGGAAGGTCCGGCTGGTGGCGGTCGACACGGACCGGGCCTCGCCGTTCGCCCAGTCGCTCCTGTTCCGCTGGATCGCCGTGTACATGTACGAGGACGACGCGCCGGTCGCCGAGCGGCGGGCGGCGGCCCTCTCGCTCGATCGGGACCTGCTCCGCGAGCTGCTCGGCGCGGAGGACCTGCGCGAGCTGATCGATCCCGCGGCGCTCGGCGACCTCGAGCTCGAGCTCCAGTCGCTCGCCGAGGGGCGTCGCGCCCGGGGGGCCGACGACCTGCACGACCTGCTCCGACGTCTCGGAGATCTCACCTCGCGCGAGCTCGCCGCGCGCAGCGAGCGCGATCCCGGACCCTGGCTGGAGCAGCTGCGGCAGGAGCACCGCGTGATCCGCGTGCGGGTCGCCGGCGAGGAGCGCGTGGCGGCGATCGAGGACGCCGGCCGGCTCCGCGACGGACTGGGCGTCAGCCTTCCCAAGGGCATCCCGGCGGCCTTCGCGGAGAGCGCCGCCGAACCGCTCGAGGGGCTGGTCTGGCGGTACGCGAGGACGCACGGGCCGTTCCATCCCGCGGACGTCGCGACCCGGCTGGGCGCGCCGCTCGAGCGCGTGGTCGCCGCGCTCGGCGTCCTCGAGGCGCAGGGGCGGGTGGTGCGCGGGGAGCTCCGGCCTGGGGGCATGGAGCGCGAGTGGTGCGAGGTCGACGTGCTCCGGGCGCTCCGTCGCCGCTCGCTCGCGGCCCTCCGCAGGGAGGTCGAGCCGGTCACCGCGCCGGCGCTCGCCCGGTTCCTCCCGGCCTGGCAAGGCGTGCTGCGGCCTCGGACCGGACCGGACGCGCTGGTGGACGCCATCGAGCAGCTCCAGGGCGCGGCCATCCCTGCCTCGATCCTGGAGACCGACGTCCTGCCCTCGCGCGTGCGGGGCTACCGACCCGCCGACCTGGACGCGCTCTGCGCGAGCGGCGACGTGGTGTGGATCGGCGCCGGGGGGATCGGCGCCGACGACGGTCGCGTCGCCCTGTACTTCCGCGACGGCCTGCGGACGCTCGCCCCCATCGCCGCGGGCCCGGCGCCCGAGGGCGAGCTGCACCGGGCGATCCGCGACCACCTGGCGGACCGCGGCGCCTCGTTCTGGCCCGACCTGGTGACCGCCTGCGGGACGGGCGACGAGCGGGTGGTGCTGCAGACGCTCTGGGAGCTGATCTGGGCCGGTGAGGTGACCAACGACACCCTCGCTCCGCTCCGGGCGGTCCTCGGACGCCGACCCCGGGCACCGCGCGGCAAGCCACGCCCCGGGGGCCTGCGGCGCAGCGGTCCGCCTGCGGGTGCCGGTCGCTGGTCGCTCGTCGCGCCGCTGCTCGAGCCCGCGCCCCCACCGACCGAGACCGCCCACGCGCGGGCGATGCAGCTGCTCGACCGTCACGGCGTGCTCACGCGCGAAGCGGTGCTCGCCGAGGGCGCGCCCGGTGGGTTCGCCGGCGTGTACGGGGTGCTGCGGGCCCTCGAGGACTCGGGCAAGGTCCGGCGGGGCTACTTCGTCGACGGCCTCGGCGCGGCGCAGTTCGCGCTCCCCGGCGCCGTCGACCGGATCCGCGACGTCCGGGAGTCGGACCCGCGAGCGGAGCCGTTGGCCCTCGCGGCCGCGGACCCCGCTCAGCCGTACGGGGCCGCGCTTCCCTGGCCCGACACGGCCGGGCGCCCGAGCCGGACGTCCGGGGCGTACGTGGTCCTCGTCGCGGGCGAGCCGGCGGTCTTCCTCGAGCGGGGTGGGCGCACGCTGCTCACCTTCCCGGCCGCCGAGGAGGTGGCCTGGCCGGACCCGCTCGTGTCGCTCGTCAAGGACGGTCGGGTGCGGGCGATCGAGGTCCGCCGGGTGGACGGGGTGCCGATCCACGAGAGCGTCCACGCCGAGCGGCTGCGCGCCGCCGGCTTCGTCGAGAGCTACCGGGGGCTCGCCCTGCGGGGCTGAGGAGATCGCCGTGCCCGAGGGCGACACGATCTTCCGGACCGCGGCGACGCTCCGGCGCGCGCTGGCCGGGCAGCCCCTCGTCCGGTGCGAGATCCGGCGTCTCCCCGCCGGAGCCCCGGAGCCCGGCACCCGCATCCGCTCCGTGGAGGCACGCGGCAAGCACCTGTTGATCGCGTTCGGGGACGGGCGGGTCCTGCACACGCACATGCAGATGTCGGGCAGCTGGCACGTGTACCGGTCCGGCGAGCGGTGGCGCCGGGCGGCGGCGGCGGCTCGCGCGATCCTCGAGGTCCCGGGCACGGTGGCCGTGTGCTTCTCGGCGCCGGTCGTCGAGCTGCTCGGCGAGCGCGAGGTGCGGGCCCACCCGCGGTTGTCGGCCCTCGGACCCGACCTGTGCTCCCCGCACGCCGATCTCGACGAGGCCCTGGCACGGTTGGACCGGCTCCCGCCCGAGACCGAGATCGCCGTCGCGCTCCTGGACCAGCGGGTAGCCTGCGGGGTGGGCAACGTGTACAAGAGCGAGACCCTCTTCGCGTGCCGCACGGACCCCTTCGCGCGGGTCGGGGACCTCGACGGCCGCACACGGCGCGCGATCCTCGCCACGGCCTCGGAGTTGCTGCGTCGCAACCTCGAAGGAGGTCCACGCGTGACCTACGGCGACGGTCTCGCCGTGTACGGGCGGGCGCGTCGACCGTGCCCACGGTGCCGGACCCCGGTGCGTGCGCGTCGCCAGGGCGGGTCCGCCCGCACCACGTACTGGTGCCCCTCGTGTCAGGGGACCACGGAGGTGACGTAGGTGGCGCGCGCCCTCTCGGCCCGCGGTGGACGGTTCGCGCTGGCCACCCCCCACGTCGCCGCGACCGAGGCCGGCCTGGCCGCGTTCGCGGAGGGCGGGAACGCGGTCGACGCCGCCCTCGCGGCCGCCACGACCCTGGCGGTCGTGTACCCGCACGCCTGCGGGGTCGGGGGGGACCTCTTCGCGCTCGTGGAGGAGCCGGAGGGACGCACGATCGCGGTGAACGCCAGCGGCGCGGCTCCCCAGGGGGTGGACGTCGAGGCCGTCCGTCGTCGGCATGGCGACGTGCCGGAGCGGGGGGCGCTCTCGGTCACCGTCCCCGGCGCCGTGTCGGGATGGGCGCTGCTCGCCGACCGTTGGTCGCGCCTCGGCCTGCCTCGAGCCCTGGCGCCCGCGATCCGGGCTGCCCGATCCGGCGTGGGGGCCTCGCGCGCCCTGGTCGAGGCCCTGGAGCGCGAGGCAGCCGCGTTCAGCGCAGATCCCGGGATCGCGGAGCTCTTCTACCCCGACGGGCGGCCGCTCGTCGAGGGGGAGACGTTCGTGCAGACCGCGCTCGCGGACACGCTCGAGGATCTCGCCGAGCTCGGTCCGTCCGCGCTGTACGGCGGGCCGGTCGGACGCCGACTCGCCGGAGCCCTGCGCGAGGCCGGCTCGCCGATGACGCTCGAGGACCTCGCGGTCCACACCCCCGAGGTCGACTCCCCGCTCACCGGCCGCTACCGGGACCTGCACGTGAGCGTGCCGCCGCCCAACTCCCAGGGCTTCGTCCTGCTCGAGATCCTGGCGGCGATCGAGCGGCTGGGCGTGGACCCGGACCCGCTCGGCTCGGACGCCCCGATCCTCGCGGAGGTGTTCGCCTCGACCGCCGCCGACCGAGACCGCCACAACGCCGATCCCCGGTTCGCGCGGGTCCCGGTCGGCACGCTCCTGGACGAAGGACACATCGGCGGGCTGGTCGAGCAGGTGCGCGACCGCGAGGCCGAGGGGCCGGCCGCCCATCGTGGGGGAGACACGATCGCGCTCGTCGCGGCCGACGCCGAGGGATGGTCGGTCTCGCTGGTCCAGAGCCTGTGGGACGCGTTCGGCGCGGCCTTCCTGGAGCCATCGACGGGGATCGCGCTGCACAACCGAGGATCGGCGTTCGTCCTGGACCCCACCCACCCCAACGTGCTTGCCGGAGGGAAGCGGCCGGCCCACACCCTGACCCCGGTCCTGGTCCACCGGGACGGCCGGCTGGCCGCGGTGAGCGGCTCGCGGGGCGGCGGCGGGCAGCCGCAGATCAACGCCATGTCGATCGTCCGCGCGTTCGATCTCGGCATGGACGTCGCCGCGGTCCTGGACGCGCCGCGCTGGTTGGTCGGGGGGATGGACCTCCGCGCGGGCCGGTGGATCGAGGCCGAGTCGCGCGTCCCGCTCGCCGTCGCCGACGCCATGGGCCGTCACGGCTTCGACGTGCGTCCGCTCGAGGCCTACGACGGGGCCGTCGGGCACGCGCACCTCATCCACGTCGCGGCCGACGGCTCCTTCGAGGTTGCGACCGACCCACGCGCCGACGGAGCCGCGGCGGCCGTGTAGCTCCCAGGGTCTGCCGGACCCCTATCAGCTTCGCGTCAGCTCGGCGCACAGGTGGCGCATCATCGCCACCTCGTGCATCGCCATGTGCAGCTCGTAGGTCAGACGGTCGTCGTGGACCTCGATCCGCCGCCGCAGGACGGTGACGGGCGAGCCCGTCGAGGTGGTCGCGACGCTCGTCGAGGCGGCCTGGATCGTGGTGCCCTCCAGCGTGCCCTCGGCGACCTCCGCGATCCCGAGCGGGTGCGCGAGCACGATCTCCACGCGCCCCGCCCCCGCCGGCCGGGAGAACCCCCGCTCGAAGTGGAGCGGGGCCCCGTCCTCGAGCATCCAGCTCCGCTGCGAGTACAGGAGGAACGGGTCGCCGACGTGCTCGAAGGTCATCTCCTCGCCGTAGCGGAACGGCTCGCCGCGGGGCCACTCCCCCTCGCCCTCGCCGCGCCACGTCCCGAGGAGGAACGCCAGGTCGGCGCAGTCCGGGTGCAGCGTCGGTTCCACGACCCGACGCTACCACCCGCTCCACCCGGCGGTCCTCCCCCCGAGCGCCAACGCTGCTAGCGTGGTGCCGCCATGCCCACCGTCGCGCGGTTCAACGTCACCCCCGTCAAGTCCACCCGCTTGCACCACCCGAACGAGGTACGCATCGAGCCGCACGGGGTGGCCGGGAACCGGGAGTTCTTCCTGGTGGACGAGGACGGCAGGCTGATCGGCGGCTCCAAGATCGGCGAGCTCGTCCAGATCCGGGCGGAGCACGACCCCGGGTCCGACAGCCTCCGGCTCCGGTTCCCCGACGGCACGGAGGTCTCCGGCCCGGCGGCCGGCGGCGACGAGCGCCTGGAGACGAACTTCTGGGGTCGGACCGTGGCGGCGCGGATCGTCGAGGGACCGTGGACCGACGGCCTCGCGCGGCTCGTGGGACGACCCCTGCGGCTGGCGCGGGTCGAGCGCCCGGGCGACGGCAACGACGTCCGCCCGATCACGCTCGTGTCGCTCGCATCGGTCGAGGAGCTGAGCCGCCAGGGCGGTCGCGAGCGCCCCGTCGATCCCCGGCGGTTCCGCATGACGATGGAGCTCGAGGGGATGCGCCCCCACGAGGAGGACTCCTGGGCCGGGCGGCACGTCCGGGTGGGGAGCTCGGTCCTGCTCGTCGGCGACCCGGTCCCCCGTTGCGTCGTCACGACCCAGGACCCGGACACGGGCCTGCGCGACTTCCCCACCCTCGCGGTGATCAGGCGGTACCGCGGTGTCAGCGAGGACGGTGACCTGCCGTTCGGGGTCTACGCCTCGGTGGTGGAACCCGGCACCGCGACCATCGGCGACCCCGTCGCGGTGGTCTCCTGAGGCGCGGATAGCCCGATGTGACCACCGGCCACATGCGGCCGGGTCATTCATCCCTTCGGGGCCTCAAGCGCTCCCCCGAACGGCCGATACCCATGCCTGGAAGCTGGGCGTCGCGACGACGCCCGGACGTCAAGCACGAAGGAGGAACGGCATGGCCCGCAGGCTCCCCAGGAGGCTCTCGCTCACGGCCGTCGTCTTCGCCGGCCTCATGGCCGCCGGGATCGCGTTCGCGGCGTGGACCGCGACCGGGACCGGCTCCGGCTACGCGAAGGCGACGACCGCCCAGGCCCTGACCACCGTCGACGTGTCGGCGACCACCGCCGCGACGCTGTACCCGGGCGCCACCGGCGACGTGGAGCTCGAGATCTCGAACCCGAACCCCTACCCCGTGCGTGTGACCTCGGTGACCGGCAACGGGGCGATCACGGCGAGCGACCCGGGCTGCAACGCGGGCTCGGTGAGCTTCACCGACCAAGATCCCGTGACCCTCGACGTACCGGCGAGCGGATCGGCCTCCTTCACGCTGAGCGGCGCCGTCACGATGGGCGCCGCCGCGAACGACGCCTGCCAGGGCGCCGTCTTCACGATCCCGGTCTCGCTCTCCGGCCAGAGCAACGCCTAGGAAGGCTCGTCCCTCGCGGGGGCGGGGGAACCCCGCCCCCGCCGGGGGAACCAGCCGGTCACGCCCATGACCGTTCGGCCCATCGTCAGATTGGGGGCGGCCGCCGTGCTCCTCGCGCTCGTCGCGGGCGGCGCGCAGGCCGACCGCGAACGATCCGCCCTCGAGCCGGCCGCTCGCCCGGCGTCCGACCGCCTCGCCGTCCGCGGCCGGGTCCACGGCCTGTTCCCGGGGATGCGCACGCGGATGCCGGTCACCGTCCGCAACCTGACGCAGGTGCCGCTCGAGCTGCGACGGATCGCGGTCCGGGTCGCCCCGGCCTCACCGGGGTGCCTCGCGCGATACCTGGTCGTGCGTCGGTTCCGCGGCGAGCGCATCGTCCCCGCCCGGGGGACGGTCCATGTGCGACTGAAGGTCCGGCTCCGCCGATCCGCTCCCGACGCCTGCCAGGGCCGGCGCTTCCCGCTCACCTTCGTCGCGGAGGGAGTGCCTGCGTGAGGCTCGGGCGCGCGGTCGCGATCGTCGGCGTCCTCGCCGTCGCGGTGATCACCGCGCCGGGGATCGCCTCGGCCTCATGGAGCGCCACGGCCTCCGGCGCGGGCTCCTCCGCGTCGTTCTCGATGCCCGCGGGCACCACGCCGGTGGGGACCGCCTCGGGACGGGACGTCGCCGTGTCCTGGTCCGCCTCGACGTTCCCCAACGGCGACCCTGTCGGCGGGTACGTGGTCGCGCGGTACGACGTGCTGACCGGGACGCCGCAGGCCGTGGGCGGGGCCTGCAGCGGGATCGTGACCTCCACGTCGTGCACGGAGACCGGCCTCCCGCCCGGGCAGTGGAGCTACGCGGTCACCCCCGTCCAGCACGGATGGACGGGGGTCGAGGGCCCGCCCAGCGCCACGGTCGCCGTCGACGCGCCGCTGCTGTCGCTCACGCCCACCACGATCGGCGCGCTCCCGGCCACGTTGACCGGATCGGCGGGCAGCTTCCTCACCGGCGAGGCGGTGACCTTCTACCTGGATGACCCCGGCACCCCCCTTGCAGGGGGGATCGCACCAGATCCGATCCCGGCGGGCGGGGCGACCTCGGTCTCCGTCACGATCCCCGCCGGCACGCCTCGTGGATCGCACACGGTGTACGCGCTCGGCTCCCAGGGGACGCTCGCCGGCACCCCGATCCAGGTCGTCGACGCCATCGCTCCGACCATCTCGGCCGCCGCGATCGGCAAGACCGAGGGCGGATCGACCGGCTGGATCCGCCAGGGCGGCACGTACCACGTCTACGCGAACGCCGCGGACCCGGGCGACCCGGCGAGCGGGGTGAGCTCGGTGACCGCCGACGTCAGCGCCGTCACGGTGGGCCAGACCGCGGTGCCGCTGGTCGCCGGCTCGTACGCGGTGGGCGGGACCACGTACGGGTACCGGAGCGCACCGCTCACCGCCACCGCCCCGCTCGCGGAGGGAGCGGTGACCTTCTCGATCTCGGCCACCGACGCCGACGGCAACCAGGCGATCGTGGGCGGCTACGTGGTGACGGTCGACAACACGCCGCCGAACGCGGCGGACGTCCAGACCTCCAACGCCTCCGGCGGGACGGTCGGCCGTGCCGAGACCGGGGACACGATCACGCTCACGTTCAGCGAGACCGTCGAGCCCGGATCGATCTTCACGGGATGGGACGGAACCGCGACGACCGTGACCGTCCGGCTCGTCCAGGCGAACCCACGCGACCGCCTGCAGGTCTGGGACTTCGGAGACGCCAACCAGCTGCCCTTCGGCACGATCGATCTGGGCCGCAACGACTACACGAACGCCACCCGACGGTTCACGGGCTCGACGATGGAGCTGAGCGGGACGACGATCACGATCACGCTCGGCGTCCCGAACGGTGCCGTGGGTACCGCGGGCAACAACGGCACGGTCCGGTGGACCCCCGTCGCGACCCCGATCGACCTCGCCGGGAACGTGTGCCAGACGACCACGCGCAACGAGACCGGCGCCAACGACCGCGAGTTCTGAGCCGCGTTCGCGCCGGGGCCCGGGGCGCGGCATGATACGGGCCATCGGAGGGGCGGCGATCCGCCGTCCATGAGAACGCGGCGCCCGCCCGGGCGCGGACGCCGAGAGGGGGCCATCCCGATGTCCGCAACCCCGTCCGGTCCGCGGCCGGTGGCCGGTCGAGAGCCCGACGTGCTGTCGATCCGCGACGGCCGCCTGCACGTCGAGGAGCTCGCCGCGTCCGCGCTCGTCGAGCGCTTCGGCTCCCCGATCTTCGTGTTCTCCGAGACCCAGCTGCGGCGCAACCTCCGGAGGATCCGGAGCGCCTTCGCGGCCGGCTGGCCCGACGGCGCTGTCGACGTCCTCCCGGCCTTCAAGGCCAACACGATGCTCGCGACCCGTCACATCCTGAGCGAAGAGGGCGCCGGGGCCGACATCTACTCCCCCGAGGAGCTGGACGGCGTGCTGCGCACCGGCGTCGATCCGGCGCTCGTGTCCGTGAACGGCGGCGGGAAGCCGCGCGAGCACCTCCGTCGATGCGTCGAGGCCGGCGTGCGGATCACCGTCGAAGACGTGCACGAGATCGACCTCATCCAAGAGGTCGCGGCCGAGCTCGGGGCGCTCGCCAAGATCCGGTTCCGGGTGAAGTCGATCGCCCCCAACCTGTGGCGCCGGACCGACTTCAGCCAGGCCTCGGTGCCGATCGACCTCGGCATCCAGGTCTACAAGTCCGGGGTGCCCCAGGAGTACCTGATCGAGATGGGGCGGCGGGTGTTCGCGATGCCCAACGTCGAGCTGGTCGGCCTGCACATGCACCAGGGTCGACATCACCCGAGCACCTGGTACTGGGAGGGGCTGATGACCCGCTTCGCCCGCACGGTGGGTGAGCTCTGCCGCGCCTGGGGCGGCTGGCAGCCGAAGGAGCTCGACATCGGCGGGGGCTTCCCGAGCAAGCGCGATCCCCACAACAAGGAGATGCCACGCTCGGAGTTCGTCCTGACCGCGCTCTCCTACCCGCTCATGATCGGTCTGCGCGGGCTCGGGGAGACCGCCTACCACGGGCTGATGGCCAAGGTCCTGCCGATGCTCACCAACGAGCCGAAGCCCGCGTATCCGCCGGCGATCGAGGACTTCGCCGAGGTGGTCACGACGACGCTGCGCACCGAGCTACGCCGGCACGGTGTCGGCACGGCCGGCGTTCGGCTCCAGATCGAGCCGGGACGATGGCTCTACGGCGACACGGCGGTGCACCTGGCGCGGGTGAAGGTGGTCAAGCGCCAGACCCGACCGATCCCGTACGCGTGGGTGCTCACCGACACGACGTACTTCTTCCTGGCAGGCGGCACCTTCGAGCACAGCCGCTTCCCGTACCTCGCCGCGGACCGGGCCGACGAGCCCAGGACCCTGTCGGCCGACATCGTCGGGCACTCGTGCTTCGCGGACATCATCAACCTCGGCGCCCGCTTGCCCGAGGTGGAGCCCGGCGAGGTGATCGCGTTCCTCGAGACCGGCGCCTACCAGGAGAGCTCGTCGTCCAACTTCAACGCCCTGCCGCGGCCGGCGTCGATCCTGGTCCACGGCTCGGACGCGGAGGTCATCAAGCGCGCCGAGACGATCGAGGACGTCTGGTCCCGCGACGAGGTCCCCGAGCGTCTCCGCACCGAGCCGCGAACCGCGGGTCGCTCCGAGGCCGGCGCGGCGCCGTGACCGACGACCTCGCGACCTGGCTGGTCGCGGGCGCGCAGGTCCTGGCCGCGGCGCTGATCGCGGGGTTCTGGCTCACGTGGTTCCGGCAGCCTCACACCGAGCCCTGGCTGCCGCCCGGCTACGTCGAGCACGAGCGGGTGTTCGTGTTCCCGGACTCGGTGCTCGCGCTCGTCCTCGTGACCTCGGCCGTGCTGCTCGTGCTCGAGGAGCCGCTCGGACGATCCCTCGCGCTCGTCGCGACGGGGATGCTCACGTTCCTCGGCGTGATCGACCTCGCCTACTTCGCGCGGCACGGGATGTTCCGCCGGGAGCGCGAGGGACCGCTCAACCTCGCGCTCGTCGTCGGCGTGCTCGCGCTCGCGGCGATCCTGATCTGGAGGTACGCGTGATGGGTGCGCGGAACGATGGGAGCTTCCTCCGCGACCACCACGTGATCGTGACCGGCGGCTCGAGCGGGATCGGTCTCGCGCTCGTCCGACGGGTCGCCGCCGCCGGCGCCAAGGTGTCGGTGGTCGCGCTCGAGGATCGCGACATGGAGCGCCTGCGGGACGCTCCGCCATCGGCGTCCCACCCGGTGCACCTCGCGCCCGCCGACGTCGCGCAGCGTGACCAGGCCTACGCCGCGATCGCCTCGTGCATCGAACGACACGGCCCCGCCGACGTGCTCGTGACGTGCGCCGGCGTCGTGCACCCCGGCTACGTCGAGGCGCTGCCCGACGAGGTGCTCGAGCGCGAGATGGCGATCGACTACTTCGGCACCCTGTGGTGCATCCGCGGGGTCCTGCCGGACATGCTCGAGCGCGGGAGCGGCACGATCGTGTGCATCTCCTCGTTCGCCGGATTGATGGGGGTCTTCGGGATGGCCGCGTACTGCCCGCCCAAGTACGCGGTCCGAGGCCTCTGCGAGACCCTCCGCACCGAGCTCAAGCCTCGGGGGATCCACGTGGCGTCCGTCTACCCGACCGACGTCGACACGCCGGGGCTCGCGGCCGAGATCCCGCAGCACCCGCCCGAGCAGGATGCGATGCAGGGCAAGATCCGGCCGATCAGCCCAGAGGTCGTGGTCGACGCGATCCTCGACGGCATCGCGAGACGCCGCAAGCGCATCTACCCGGGCGGATGGAACTGGTTCCTCGCGCGGCTGGCCAACGGCGCCCCGTGGATCGCCGATCGGATCGCCGATCGCGCGGTCGCGAAGGCCGTCGCAGGGCGCCGGGCCGGGACCGCGAGGTAGCCCGGCGGACCTATCAGGGACGCGTGTACGCGGTCTTCACCTGCGTGAAGAACTCGATCGCGTAGCGGCCCTGCTCGCGGCTCCCCTGGCTCGACCCCTTCGTCCCGCCGAAGGGCACGTGGAAGTCGACGCCGGCGGTCGGCAGGTTCACCGTCACGATGCCCGCCTGCAGCCCGTCGCGGAACCTGGCGGCGTGGCGCAGCGACGTGGTGCACACGCCGGCGGACAGCCCGTACTCCGTGTCGTTCGCGATGGCGAGCGCCTCGTCGGCGTCGGCGGCCTTCACCACCGTGGCGATCGGCCCGAAGATCTCCTCGCGGTTCACGCGCATCTGGTTGGTGGTGCCGACGAGCAGGGCCGGCGAGAGGAAGAACCCCTCCGTGTCCCGCTCGAGGCGCTCGCCGCCCCACGCGACCTCCGTGCCCTCCTCCCGACCGATGGTCAGGTAGCTCACGTCCTGCTCGAGCTGGCTCTCGTCGACGACGGGACCGATCTGCGTGCCCTCCTCGAGCGCGTGGCCGACCCGCAGGGTCTTCATCGCCTCGACCATCGCCTCCACGAAGGCATCGTGGATGCCCTCCGTCACGACCAGGCGAGAGCTGGCCGTGCACCGCTGCCCGGTCTGGAAGAACGCGCCCTGCATCGCGCAGTCGACGGCGGTCTCGAGGTCCGCGTCATCCAGGATCACCAGAGGGTTCTTCCCACCCATCTCGAGCTGCGCCTTGGCGAAGCGCTCCGCGCACGCGAGGGCCACCTGCCGGCCCACGGTCTGCGAGCCCGTGAACGTGACCCCGCGGACGTCCGGGTGATGGATCAATCGGTCGCCGACCGTGGAGCCGCCGCCGATCACGAGGTTGAACGCGCCGGGCGGCAGGCCCGCGCGCGAGACGATCTCGGCGAGCGCCCAGGCGCTCGCGGGGACGAGCCCCGCCGGCTTGAAGACCACCGCGTTGCCGTAGGCGAGCGCCGGCGCGATCTTCCACGCGGGGATCGCGATCGGGAAGTTCCACGGCGTGATGACGCCGACCACGCCGAGGGGCTCGCGGAGCACGTCGACGTCCACGCCCGGTCGGACCGAGCGGACGTGCTCGCCGCCGATCCGCAGCGCTTCCCCGGCGAAGAACTTGAAGATCCACGCGGCCCGCTGCACCTCCGCGATGCCCTCGAGCTTGGGCTTGCCCTCCTCGCGCGAGAGCTCGGTCCCGAGCTCGACCGACCGGGCCGCGAGCTCGGCGCCGATCCGCTCGAGCGCCGTGAACCGGTCGGCCGGGGTCGCGGCCGCCCACGAGGGGGCCGCGCGCACCGCGGCCTGCACCGCGGCGTCCACCTGGGCCGCGTCGGCCACCGCGAACTCGCCCACCACGTCGGAGAGGTCCGACGGGTTCACGTCCAGGGTCGTCGTCGCCCCGGCGACCCACTCCCCACCCACGAGGTTCCCGAACGTCGCCACGATCAGCTCCTCCGCTCCACGGCGGCACGGGCAGCCGCCCAGGCGAGCCTACCGGGTCGCCGAGGGCGGCATCGCTCAGCCTCGTCGGGGCATCGGCTCGCCGCGGACGAACCCCTGACCCGGACCGTGGACGACCCGGATCACGCGCGTCGGCTCCGCGGCGGTGAGGCGGACGGTTCGCCGATCGGAGGCCGGCGGCGCGATGAGCGTGTGGCCCGCGCGCAGCCCCGCCCGCGTCTCGTCCAGGCGGAGCCGCCCCTCGCGCACGCTCACGAGCCCGCCTTCGCCCTCGCCGAGCTCGAGGCCGACGGTCGCGTCGGCCGGCAGCGTCGAGTCCGCGAACAGCCGGATATCACCGTTCACGCGGAGCGCCGAGCGGGGCCCGACGAGCTCCTTGGTGCTGACGCCGTCGCCCTCCTCGTACCGCGGGGCGTCGGCGTCGCGCAGGACGTCGAAGGCCGTCCGCTCGGGCACCGGATCGGTCGTGTAGACCAGGATGTACGCGCGTGCGTCCACGTCCCCGTGGTTCCACTCGGAGTGGATCATGCCCCGGCGTCCCTCCGTGAGCTGCCCGACGTCGCCGGTCCCCATGTGGCCCGTGATGCCGTTCAGCGCGTCGTCGTGATCGAGCTCGCCCTCCTCGATGTAGAAGAGCCGTTCGTTCAACCGGTGCGGGTGATGCCCGATGCCCAACCTCGCCCCCACGGTCGAGTCGTGCACGGTGATCAGCGGTCCGGACGCCTGGATCCCGACGAACGGCCCGATCGCCTCGATGGCGACCAGACCGGGCATGCCGAAATCGGACTCGCCGAGGACCACGTGCTCCTCGGGCGCGAGCACCACGTAGGGGCGTTCGGTCTCCATCGCTACCGCCTCCGCTCCGCCCGCACCGTTCACCGGTCCCGTGGGGGCTGACCAACGCCGGTGGGGCGGGCAGGACTCGAACCTGCGACCGGCGGATTATGAGTCCGCTGCTCTGACCGACTGAGCTACCGCCCCGCGTAGTGGGGTGTCGCGGTTGGAGTCTAGACGTCCGCGTCCCCGCATCCTCCGCGGTCCTCCAACGATCTCGTCTCGATCGGACGGCCTCGAGGACCGTCTCCGAGTGGGACAGGCGTTAGGATTCAGCGTTCCCGCTGGGAGGGGTGCTCGATGAGGCGCGTCGCAGCAGGTGTCGTCGAGGTGATCCTGCTCGGCGCGGTGGTCTGGATCGTCATGACCGGAGGTCCGTTCGCCTCCTCCCCCACCCCCACCCCGGCGCCGACGGGGCCGTCGGCGCCCGCGACACCCACCCCGGCCGATCCGACAGGCGCTGCGGGGGCGCTCGTGAACGGGCCGACGGGCGTCATCGGCAACCTCGTCGGCTGTGCGGCCGGGCTGCCCCCAGGGGTCACCATCGGACGGTCGCCTGCTTCGGAGGCACGCGGCCCGGCTGCCACCCTGGTCGCCGACTACCGGTTCCAGGGCTCCCTCGGCCCGTCGACGGGCACGGCCCCGGCGCTGTCGACGACCGGACCGAGCACGAGCGGCTTCGTCACCGAGCCCTTCGACGGGAGCGGCCGCAGGGTCCTGTCGTTCCCGGCGGGAGGCGGTCTCGTCCTCCACCCTGTCGGCGACGTCCTCCCGGACGGCGCCTACTCGATCGTGATGCTGTTCCGCCTCGCGCAGACCCGCGCCTTCGCGAAGCTCGTGGACTTCGAGGACGCGACCTCGGATGACGGCCTGTACAGCTACGCCGGCTGCCTCAACTTCTATCCAGCGGCCACGGGGACGATGGACGTGATCGGTCCCAACGGATGGGCGCAGGTGGTCCTGACCAGGGGTCGTTCGGGAGTCGTCGTCGGCTACGTGAACGGTATCCGGCAGTTCTCGTTCACGGACGAGATGGGGATCGCCGCGTTGGGAGATGGTGCCACCCTCCGGTTCTTCCAGGACGACAACGTGACGGCCGGAGAGCAGGCGGCGGGAGCGGTGGCCAGAATACGGCTCTACGCGGGAGCCCTCACAGGACCGGAGGTCGAGGCCCTGACCTGCGCCGAGCTTCCATCCGCGATCTGCGGCGCGGACGGACCCAACACCCTGATCGGCACGCCTGGAGATGACGTGATCCTCGGTCTCGGCGGCGACGACGTGATCGTCGGGCTGGAGGGCACGGATCTCCTCGCCGGAGGGAGCGGGGTGGACGTGCTGAGGGGCGGGGAGGGCCCGGACCGGCTCACGGGCGGGGCGGACGCCGACGCGCTGGACGGTGGGGGCGGTCGGGACGTCTGCGACGTGTATCCGGAGCTGGACACCTTCGCGGCCTGCGAGGCGTTGCGCTGACCGACCGGGTGTCCCGTAGCATCCTGCACGATGCTCCCGCTCCTCACGCCGCGACTGACGATCCGCCGGTTCACGCTCGACGACGTCCAGCAGATCCACGAGACGTACGCCGCACCCGCGAGCGGGTGGCCACTCGCCCCCGGCGGCGTGTCGGTGGACCTGGAGGACACGCGTCGGGTCGTGGAGCGGATCATCGACATCTATGGGGAGTGGGACGGCCTCGGGCCGTGGGCGGTCGAGACGCTCGAGGAGCCGTTCGTGATCGGCGACTGCGGGCTGTTCCGCTGCCGGGACCCGTGGGCCCGGGACGAGCTCGAGCTCGGCTACCGGTTGCGTCCCGCGTCGTGGGGCCGCGGCTACGCGACCGAGGCGGCACGAGCCGTCCTCACGTACGCGTTCGAGGAGCTGGGTGCGCCGCGCGTCGTCGCGGACGCCGACGCGGCGAACGCGGCGTCCCTGCGTGTGCTGGAGAAGATCGGCATGCGGGTCATCGGCGGCGACGGCATGACCCTCTGGTACGAGGCCGACGCTCCAGAGCACGGCTGACGCCCTGGACCACCCTCGGGCAGCCGACGCCCGTTCACCCCATGACCCAAGGCCTCCGGTCGATTACCGTTCGGACATGCGACGGCTCATCGCGCTCCTCGCGCCCGTGCTCCTCGTGGTCTTCCCCACGGCGCCGGCCAACGCGACGATCTCGATCGTGTTCACCGGGGGCGTGTTGACGATCTCCGGCGACGGCGAGCCGGACACGATCGCGGTCGCCTGCTCCGGGAGCGAGGTCCGGGTGAACGGCGCGTCTCCCCCGAGCGGCGCTGTCGGCTGCGATGCCGTCGAGGAGCTCGTCGTGCGGGCCGGCGGCGGGGGCGACCGCGTGAACCTGTCCGCCGTGACGCGTTCGGCCTTCGGTGGGCTCGGCTCAATCCGCGTCCTCGGTGAGGACGGGGACGACGAGCTGACCGGCTCGGCGCTCGCCGACCGTCTGGACGGCGGCCCCGGCGTGGATCAGCTGCGGGGTGGGGACGGCGCCGACCGCCTGATGCCCGGCCCGGGGGGCGGCTCGGTGGTCGGCGGGGAGGGTCGGGACCGCGTGATCATGTCGGGCGGCGGTCACTGGACGATCAACGACGAGCACGTGGTGCGGATCACGCCGGATGCCTCGGAGACCACGCTCCAGGGCGTCGAGCTCGCCAGCCTCACGGGCGGATCCGGAGACGACGCGATCTCCGCGTCGACGTTCTCGGGCTCGGTGACCCTCATGGGCGGTCGCGGGGACGATCTCCTGCAATCCGGCCGCGGCGGCGACACCCTGATCGGCGGCGGGGGCGACGACTGGCTGGACTCGGGCGCGGGCAACGACCTCCTCGAGGGTCAGGGTGGGAGCGACGTCCTGCGTGGCGGAGAGGGCAACGATCAGCTGCGCGCCGGACCGGGCGACGACACGTGCGTCGGCGGGCCCGGCAACGACGCCGAGCTCTCCTGCTGAACGACGTCCCGCGCGCCCTCAGGCGGCCCGGAGGGCGATCGTCATCCGTTCCCGATCCGCCAGCTGCACCCACTGCCGGAAGCCGTCGGACGCGCCGGCCCAGTAGGTGAACCGGCTGTCACCGGACCCGAACGCGTACGCGGTCTCGCTGTCGACCTCCGCGCTCCAGGACAGCCCGACCCCCGGCTCGCACAGCCCCTGGAACCAGGCGTAGGCGCGGGCCACGTACAGGCCCGCTCGGACCTGCCGCAGGATGCCCTCGACCCCGACGTAGGAAACGGTCGAGCACGTGATCGTCCCGCCGATCGTCGCCGAGCCCCCGATCGGGTCGTAGGTCCCCGTGGTCGCGACCTCCAGCGTCGCTTCGAGCGGCTCGGTCGAGACCTCGTCCACCCGCAGGACCAGGTGACCGCCTCCGGAGCTCTGTCCGCTCCCGCAGCACTGGGCGACCATGATGTAGTAGGTGGTGCCCGCGAGCGCCCGGAACCGGACCCCCGAGGCCACCCCGAACCGGTCGTCGTTGCACCGCACGGGGTTCGTGCCCCCGTCCACGGTGTACACGCTCAACACCGTGTCGTAGTCGCTGCCGATCGTGTCCACCTGGACCCGGACCGGGTCCGACGGCGTGAACCTGAAGAAGACCGACGTGTTGTTCCCGCAGAACCGCGGCCCGTTCGCGTCCGCCCCGGTCGTGTCCTGGTCGTACGTGAAGGGGATCGAGCGGATCTCGACCGCGGTGGATGGCGAATCGTTCGGCGGCGTCGCCGCCGCCGCGGGTTGGGCCACGAGCAGCACCATCGCGATCACCGCCAGGAGCACCAGCGACGTCCTGCGCATCGGTCCCACCCCTTCCCTCACTCCGGGTCCGTCCACCCATCGCCGAGCGTACGCCTTCCGCCGCACGTCTGTGCGGTGCGGCTCCGGGCGAGGCCTCGCATCCCCACCCCCGACCCGTCCGGCGCCGAGATGACGCCCCGCACAACCCTTCGCGGGCCTCGGGGGTATCCTCCGCCCATGTGCGTGGGCTGTCCGTGTCAACCACGGGGATGGGCGGAGCCCACGGGTTCGGCCCGAGCCTACGGGGGACCCGACACGGAGCTCCGGAGACCCTGGCTCCGGGGGAGAGACTCGAACTCTCAACCTACGGATTAACAGTCCGCCGCTCTGCCGATTGAGCTACCCCGGAACGAGCGTGGGGCAGTCTACCAGCGGCGTTGCGATGGACTAGGCTTGCCGTTGGGGGACTGACGGAACGGAGCGAGCGATGAGGTTCACGACCGGGTTGGCCGTCGGGGTCGTGATCGGGTGGGCCATCGCGAGCCGGATGCAGCGGCAGGAGGTCGAGCAGGAGGCCCGGCGCGAGGCGCAGGGCATCCTGGGTGCGATGACGCGGCACCCCTCGACCCAGCGGCTCGGCCGTTGGGCCCGGGAGAACCTCCAACGCAGGCTCGAGCCCGGCGTCGACGACCTGTCGATGAACTAGTCTGAGACGGACTAGCCCCGGCTACTCGAGGTAGTCGCGCAGCTTCTGGCTGCGGCTGGGGTGGCGCAGCTTCGAGAGGGTCTTGGACTCGATCTGGCGGATGCGCTCCCGCGTCACCCCGAACTCCCGGCCGACCTCCTCCAGCGTGCGGGGGTGCCCGTCGAGGAGGCCGAACCGCAGCTGGATCACCTTCTTCTCACGCTCGGAGAGCGTGTGGAGCACCGACTCGAGCTGCTCCTGCAACAGGATGAAGCTCGCCGCGTCGACCGGGACCACCGCGTCGGAGTCCTCGATGAAGTCGCCGAGGTGTGAGTCCTCCTCCTCCCCGATCGGCGTCTCCAGGGACACCGGCTCCTGGCTCACCTTGAGGATCTCGCGGACCTTCTCCGCGGGGATGCCCATCTGCTTGCCGATCTCCTCGGGCGTGGGCTCCCGACCCAGGTCCTGCAGGAGCTGACGCTGGATGCGCACGAGCTTGTTGATCGTCTCGACCATGTGCACCGGGATGCGGATCGTGCGCGCCTGGTCGGCGATCGCCCGGGTGATCGCCTGACGGATCCACCACGTCGCGTAGGTCGAGAACTTGAAGCCCTTCCGCCAGTCGAACTTCTCGACCGCGTGGATGAGGCCGAGGTTGCCCTCTTGCACGAGGTCGAGGAGCGGCATGCCCGACGCCTGGTAGCGCTTGGCGATGGACACGACGAGCCGGAGGTTGGACTGTACGAACTGCCGCTGCGCGTCCTCGCCCTTGCGGACGAGCCGCTGCAGGTCGCGCTTCTCGGTGCGGGTGAGACCCTTGTCGACGGAGGCGATCGTCTCGGCGGCGGCCTTGCCGGCCTCGATGTCCTGCGCGAGGCGCGCCTCGTCGTC
>Ga0073934_10002073_pt1 | contig 43854 bp, 32 predicted proteins | sample LarsenN4metaG_FD_76834 | JGI IMG/M metagenome (GOLD analysis project Ga0073934, IMG submission 76834) | Hot spring sediment bacterial and archeal communities from British Columbia, Canada, to study Microbial Dark Matter (Phase II) - Larsen... ...
AACACCCGATCCCAACAGCTCAGCACTCCGGCGATCTGATCGTGGAGCCGCTCGGTCAGTAGCTCGATGCCCATTACGGCATCATACCCGGACCTCTTTGGTTCCGGCTACGCCGGGTTAGGGCTCCACAACACCAAGGAGTCGCCAAATGACGCCCGAACAACCAGTGGGACAAACTGGGTCGTCGCCCGATGACGTCCGGTTCACTTCCTGGAAAGAGATCGCCGCTCACCTCGGTGTCAGCACCAAGACGGCACAGCGCTACGAAGAGGAGAAAGGCTTGCCGGTCAAGCGAATTGGCAATCGCGTCTCCGTTGCCGCCGCGGAGCTGGCCGCGTGGCAGGCGAAAGTCCTCACGGCAAAGCCGTGGTGGCAGCGGGTGGTTCCGCTCCGTCGGATCGCGATCGCGCAAGCGTTGTTCCTGGTTTTCGTTCTTGGTGCGGAGGCGGTTCGCTACTGGCGCGACATGCCGGGGCCGGTCGCGGCGGTCTCTTGGGAAGGTCAGGCGCTGGTCGCCAGGGACCGGCTTGGCAGAGTAGCATGGCGTAATACTTTTGACGGCACACCCCTGTTGCCGAACATTTCTGGCGACGCGCCTCTATTTCCCCGAGTCTCAGATCTGGACTCGGACGGACGTCCCGAAACCCTCGCTGTCTTCACCCATGCAAGGAGGGACGTCGACGGCTGGGACCTTTCCTGCCTCGACCATCGCGGCGCCTTGCGATGGAAGCTTAGCAACTCCGAGAGCATATCCACTGTCTCCGGCATCTTTCGCCCTCCGTTTGTGATCCGGGCGTTCACGGTATTCGACTCACCCGAGCGCGACAGAACCAAGTGGGTCGCCGCGACCTTCGTGCACTACACGGATTTTCCGTCCGTTCTCCTGGTCGCCGACAGCAGGGGGACCCAACGCGGCCAGTATTGGCAAGTCGGGCACATGAATGACGTCGTCGCCCTCGACATCAATGGCGACGGCATTCAGGAACTTATCGCGGGCGGGGTACAGCACGACGTCGAGCGCGCCAGCCTGGTGGTCTTCGATCCCCGGCGCGTCTCCGGCGCGACGCAGATGGCTCCCGGAGATCCGCGGGCGTTTATCGGCAAGCAACCAGGCACGCAGATCCGGACCGTGCTGTTCCCGCGAACCCAAATCAGCCTGAAACTGACCCGTTTCAACTTCGTGAGCAATCTCTTTCTCCAGAACGGGGGATTGGCGGTTCGGGTCTATGAGAGCGTCCAGATTCCGGCAAGCTACTTATCATACGAACTCAACCGCGACCTCACGGTCCGCGGCGTCAGCCTGTCGGTCTCCTTTGAGGACACCGTACGTGAACTCAAAAGGAAGCGCGAACTGGATGAGGTGTTTCCTGAACGCGAAGTGGAATCACTCGGCGCGAAAGTCACGTACTTCGAAGGTCCGGTCCCTCGCGGTTTCCTCGCGGCCCTCGGACAGCCAGCGCCGCAAACTGGCCGGCCGGACTGAGCCCGCCTGCACAGGGAATCGCCACCCCGTGCTTCGAATCCGCGGGGTGCACAACAAAGCCGCCGGTTGCAAGCCCAGGGCGGGACTGTCCATTATGAGGCTGGTTGCCGGGGTCTGCGGGACATTCCACTTTCTGTCGAGGGTGCGGCGGGCCGGCCGGACCGCCCCAGTGGATCCGCGCGCAACCTGCCGGCCGGATCCGCGGAGCGCGACCCCATGCTCGCGGCCCGCTGCTACTGCTTCGCCGCCGTCGCCGCCGCCTTGGCGAAGCTCCCCGCCTTGAAAATGCTGATCGACGCGGGCGTGACGTACTTGCGGAAGGCTGCGTTGACCTGATCGAGGGTCAGCGCCGCGACCTTCTTCTCCAGGTCCTCCTGCCACGCCATGGTCCGGTCCCAGTAAGCGTTCCCGGAAAGGACGCCCAGGAGGGTTTCGTCCTGCGCGCGGGCCACCTGCTGGCGCTCGAGCCAGGAGGTCTTGGCCTTCCTGAATTCCTCCTCGCCGAATCCGGAGTCGATCGCCTTCTTCAATTCTTCCTGAAAGCCCGCTTCGAGTTTCGGCATGTTCTCCGGCGCGAGGATCGCGTACGTCAGAAATCCGCCGCCGTTTTCCTTCGTTCCCGCGCGAATCGACGAACGCACGCCGTAGGTCCAACCTTCTTTTTCGCGCATGCGCGTCCAGAGGCGGGAGGCCGGATTCGCGCCGAACATATGGTTGGCCAGCACGAGCGCCGGGTAGTCGGGGTGCTCGTCATCCAGTTCCAGATTCATGCCCGCGGCAAACAGCGCGTTGGGCTTGTCCGGAATCTCGAACGACTTGTTGGCGGCCTCGATTTTCCGGTACGGCTGTTTGATTCTCTCGACCTTCGCCGGGGTCTTCCAGCCGCCGAACAGCTCTTCGGCGAGGCGGGAGATCTCGGCGGGGTCGAAGTCGCCCACCACGGTCATCACCGCGCTCGGCGAGCCTCCGAAAAAGTCCTGGTGGAACTTCCTGGCGCCGGCCAGCGCCGTTTTCCTGATTTCCTCCACTTCCTCATCGGGTGTCCGGACGGCGCGGACGTCGCCCGGCGGATACGGATTAAGGTGCCGCCGCAGCTCCGTCATGGCGACCGACTGCGGATCGCGGCGGCGCGCCTCGATCTGCGTCAGGGACGACTGTTTCAAGGACTCGAACTCGCTTTCCGCGAAGGCCGGCTCGCGCAACACCTCCGCGACCAGCCGCAGGGCGGGCGCCAGGTTCGCCCGGACGGTCTCAAGGTTGGCGCTGCCGAGCGGCACGCCGCCGCCCACGCCGACACGGGTCTTGAGCCGGTCAAACTCGTCCCGCAGCTGCTGCCGCGAGTGCTTCGTGGTGCCGCGCATGAGCATAGCCCAGGCCAGTTCGGATTCCGTCTCGCGGCCAAACAGGCTCTTCTCGTCGCCGTAGCGCAGCGTGACTTCGGCCAGAACCGTCGCGCCGCGGGTCTTCTTGGGCAGCATCACCAGCTTCATGCCGTTCGACAGGGTCTTGCGGATTGTCCGTGATTCGACGTTCTTCGGGGCCGGGTCGAACGCCTCCCCCGCCTGAACGGCTGCCCCGCCCTTGTAGTCCCGGGCCAACGCGGTCACATCCGGAGTCGGAGGGATCTCCGCGCGATCCGGCTTTTCGGTGGGGATGAAGACTCCGGTGGTGCGGTTGTCCTCCTTGAAATAGGCCTTGGCGACGCGCAGCACGTCTTCCGGCTTCACCTGCTTGAGCCTGTCGCGGTGAATGAACAGCATGCGCCAGTCGGCCATCGACGCCCACTCGCTCAGTTCGATGCCGATCTGCTGGCTGTCGGTCATGTTCAACTCGATCTGCTTGAGCAGCTTCGTCTTGCCCCGTTCGACCTCCTCGGCTGTCGGCGGTTCCTTGATGACGCTTTCGATCGTCGCCAGAAGCGTGCGGCGAGCCTCTTCGAGCGACTGGCCTTTCCCGACCTGGGCGCCGAACAGCGAGACGCCGGGCTCAGCGTTCTGGAATTCGCCTCCCATGATGCTGGCGGCCTTCTTGTTGTCGACCAGCGCCTTGTAGAGCCGCCCGGTGGGCGAATCCGCCAGCACGCGGCCGAGCACCTCGAGCGGCGCGTAGTCGGGGTGCGTGCCGGCCGGAATGTGGTAAAGGCACATCACATACTGGGCATCGCCCACGCGCTTGACGGTGACGGTTCGTTCCCCGTCCTGCGTGGGCTCATCCGTGTGCGTCGCCGGCAGCTTGCGCTCGGGCCTGGGTATGGCCCCGAAGCTGGCCGCGATCAGGGCGAGGGCTTTGGCCGGGTCAAACTTGCCCGCCACCACCACCATCGCGTTGTCGGGCTGATAGTAGCGCCGGTAGAAGGCCTGGAGATTCTCGATCGGCACCTTCTCGATGTCGGAACGAGCCCCGATCGGGGTGTTGCCGTAGTTGTGCCAGTCGAAAGCGGCCGCCATAACGCGCTTCATCAGGACGGCGAAGGGCGAGTTCTCGCCGGCCTCGAACTCGTTGCGCACCACCGTCATTTCCGTGTCGAGATCGCTCTTGGCGACTTTCGAGTTGACCATGCGATCGGCTTCCATCTCGATCGCCCACTTGAGGTTGTCGTCGGTCGCGTTGAGGGTCTCGAAGTAGTTCGTGCGGTCAAACGATGTGGATCCGTTGAACTGGGCGCCACGCTCGGTCAACTGCTTCATGAGACCGGGATTGTTGTGCGTCCCTTTGAAAAGCAGGTGCTCGAGCAGGTGCGCCATGCCGGTCTCGCCGTACCCCTCGTGCCGGGATCCGACCATGTAGGTCACATTCACGGTCACCTTCGGTTTGGATTCATCCGGGAACAGGAGGACCCGAAGCCCGTTGTCAAGCAGGTACTCGTTGATTCCTTCCACGGAGGCGCCCTGCCGGACGCCTTTGGGTAGTCCGGTCTGCGCCGGAAGCAGTGACACCGCGGCCAGCGCCGCCACAGCGAGAACAGATCGATCGCGATTCATGCGGTACTTCATATTGACGCCTCAAAGCGGAACGAGGTTCTCCTAAAGTATAGCCTTGCCGCGGCAGGCGATCCTGTTGTACCGTATCCCGGTATGCGGCGACTCCTCGTTTCGGGCTTCGGCCTCCTGCTGGTCTGGGCCGGAGCGTCGAGCCAGACCAGCCGGGTGCGGGAGCTGGCTCCGGGCGTCTGGATGTGGCAGGGCGATCGCGACGCCCGCGAGCCGGCCAACTGCGGCTGGATCGAGTTCAAGGACTATGTCTTTGTGATCGACGCCAATTTCCCCTGGGGCGCCCGCAAGATCCTTCCCGAAATCCGGCGGACCACCACAAAGCCGCTCCGCTTCGTCTTCAACACCCATTACCACGGTGATCACGCCTACGGCACGAGCCTGTTTGTCGACGCGGGGGCGACGGCGGTCTGCTCCGAGGATTGCGCCGCCGAATCGCGCACCAAGGGGCAGAGAGGTTGGGACGCCAACAGGGAAACCGGAGAGTTCAGCCTGAAGCCCTTCCGGCTCGAGCACCCGACGGTGACGTTTGCCGAACGGATGGCGTTCGACGACGGCGTCCATCGGGTGGAGTTGATCAAAGTGGGGCCCGGACACAGCAGGGGCGACGCTGTTGCCTACCTTCCCAGAGAGAAGATTCTCTTCACGGGCGACCTGTGCACGAACTGGAAATCCGGCAACAACACGGCGGATGCCGACGCGGATCACCCCAACTGGGTCAGCGCGCTCCGCCGCATGGCGGAGTGGGACGTGCGGACCGTGGTTCCCGGGCATGGTTCGCTCGGAACCGTGGACACGCTCCGCCGGCAGGCCGACTATCTCGATGACATGTGGCGGCAGGTGTCGGCGGGAAAGAGGGCGGGAAGGCCGGTGGATCAACTTGTCAAGGAGATCGATCTGTCGCGCCACGGAAATTTCGCCGCCGATGCGGCGCGCAACGAGACCTCGATCAGGTCAATGTACAAAAAGGCGATCTGAGCTCCCCGAGGACTACAGCTCTGTTTCCGTCTCCCGCCGCAGGCCGTCCCTGTCGAGGATTTTGACGGACCGGCCGGCGATTTCCACCAGCCCTTCCGCCTGGAACCGTCCCAGGTTCCGCGTCACCACTTCGCGCACCGTGCCGAGCCGCGACGCCAGTTCCTGGTGCGTCACCGGCAGTGTGAATTCGTCTCCCGCGTATTCCAGCAGGTGCGCGGCCAGGCGCTGCCGGATGCTGCCGAAACTGATCCGCTCGATGGTCCCCACCAGCTGCCGCAGGCGGCGTCCGGCGGCGCGCAGGCACTGCATCGGAATCGCCGGGAACTGCCGGCACAGTTGCTGGAAGTCCCGGCTGTCGAGAAAGAGAACCAGCGCTTTCTCGGTCGCCACGGCCGACGCCGGATAGGGTGCGCCGTCAAACAGCGGAACCTCGGCCACGCTGGACGGCGCCGGGATCAGCGCCAGCATCACCTCGCGTCCGGACGGCGAAGTCTTGAATATTTTGACGGTCCCGCGCCCCACCAGGTACAATCCGCGGCACGGTTCGCCTTCGAGGAACAGGTGTTGGCCCGCTTCATACTCGGTCGACGTCACCCGGGAGGCCAACGCCTCCATTTCCGCCTCGCCCAGGCCGGCAAAGATCGGGATCTGGGCAAGCAGCGGCTTAACGGAGGGAATTGACATACGCGATGAGGTCGCTCAGTTCATTCTCCTTGAAAACCGGCCACGAAATCTTGCGCTCCGCCATCTGCTTCTGCATCACCGGACCGTGACGCCACAAAGCGGTCACCACAGAGATGCTGTTGAGCGGCTGGGAGCGTTTGACGAGAGATGGAGCATACCAGCTTTTGTCCCCGTGACAGTTGCCGCACTTCTTCGCCGCGTACACCTTGGCGCCTTTGCGCGGGCTTCCAAAGGGCTCAAAGTACTGGGTCGACCACAGGTATCCGACGATCCGCCGCATCTCGGCCGGACTCAGTTCCGGGGGCAGCTGGACCATCTTGCCGGAGTGGTTCCACATGGAGGCGGCGAAATCGGCCGGCGTGCGTCCGAAGTAGCGCCGGGAGATGTCGAGGCTTCCACGATGGCACTGGCCGCATCCCTTCACGCGGAAGAGAAGTTCGCCCGTTTCCGCCTCCGCCGGGGAAAACTTTTCCTCTCCCGCCTTGGCGCCGGGCGCGTTCTTCACATACACGGTCAGGTCGCTGATCTCCTGCGCGGAAAGTTCGGACCACTTGATGCCGCGCCGGGTGAACGCTTCGCGCATCCTCGGCGCGTGGTTCCACATCGCGCCGGCCAGCGCGATCGGGTCCGAGATCGATCTCCACTCCGTGATCGGCAGCGCGCCTTCCGGGCCGGCCCCGGAGCCGGACGGGCTATGGCACTCGCCGCACATCTTGCCGAGAAAGACCTGCCGTCCGCGTCCCGCGTCGCCGGGCTTTTCGAAATAGCGGAACGCATAGAAGTAGGCGTAGAGGTCGGCGGCCTGCTGTTCTGTCAGTTCGGGCTTCGCGATCCCGGCGGCTTCCATCGCCGGCCACATGCGCGGCGCGTGGTTCCACATCAGACTCGCCATCAGAGCGGGCGTGAAGGCGCGCCCGGTGGCCTTGCCCAGGTCCGGCGCGGCCCTGGCCCCCTTGCCGCCGACACTGTGACAGGCGATGCACTTCTGGGATTCGAACACGGCGGCGCCTCGGGAGGAGTCGCCCGGAATCGGGGCGCCGATTGCCAGAAGGAAACAAAGCGGGAACATAGCAGGCCTCCTTTCCAGGCCACGATCCTACCGGCTCAACCGCAGGCCCACAACGGAGAGATGGCTCCGGAATCCCTCCACGGGGAAGAACGCCTGAGCTAAGCCGAACCATCGCCACTCGGCGTATGCTTCCACCGAGGGCGCCAGCGGTATCTTGAACCGCACGAGCGGCTGGTAGTAGTCCGTCGGGCGGCTCCCGTTTGACTTGAAGAAGGATCCGCCGAGCGCGAACGAGGGCGTGCGCGCCTGCTTTCCGGGCAGGCGGATGTCCAGGAGCGCGCTCGCTGTGTGCGCATTGTCGCGGTAGAAGGAGATGTCGCGGAAGAAGTCCTGCGGAACGATAAAGGAGATCCGGGATCGGAGAGTGGACCGGGTGTAGTCCCCGAGAAGCGTGATGTGCTTTCCCGCCTGGGGAGTCCACTCGAAGCCGGCCGTGAAGGCCCGCGAGCGGAACTCATAGTCGAACCCCTGTTCGGCCCGGGCGGCCGGGTTGCGGTTGTCGAGAAAGAGGAAATTGGCGGACACGTGCAGCGAGGGGTGGATCTCCGCCCGCGCCCGGGCGCGAACCTGGTGATACTCGTGGAGACTGGTGCGGAAGTAGGACCGGTCTCCGGGAGAGCCCTCGTAGTCGAGGTTGACGCTGCCGTTTCCCGGCAGCCTCACGGTGAACCCCGCCAGGGCCGCGTGCTGGCGCAGCAGTCCGCGTCCGGGAATGGCCCGGACCGCGATCGTCGCTCCCGGGGTGACGGCGTCGCCCCAGGTGTAGCGCTGGCCGCCGCGCAAGGTGACGCGGGATGTCACGTCCAAAAAAAGATCCGTCTGCTGGCGGCTGAAGTTGAGAACGAGCCGTTCGTTCGCCAGCGCGGACTGCAGTTCCGCCGCGGTGCTCGCGAACAGGAACTGCTCGGCGATGAGGAGGGAGGCAGCGTTGTGGAAGCGGTCCGTCATCCACGACTCGACAAGGCGGACGCGCTGGCCCCATCGCAGGTCCGCGCCGGCTGAGGCGGAGTTTCGCGGAAGCCTGGCTTCGCCGGAGGTAAGCGTGCCAAAGCCGTTGAAGAACCGCGTTCCGCCAAGGAAGAAGACGCCGCGCCCGCCGTCGGAATAGCGAACGTCCGTACGCGGCTGGGAGTGTATGAACTGAGCGTATAAATGGGCCCAGTCCGCGGGCGCGGCGGTAAGAACCGCCTTCTGATAGAAATTGCGGCCACGAATGCCGTAGGCCTGCTCGAGGCTCTCGAGCACGAGTGTGTTGTTGAAGATCGGCGTCGTGCGATTGCCAGGGTTGCGCTCGCCGGTGAAGACGCGCTGGTCGTCTTTGAGGGTGGCGCCGCCGAGTTCGAGCGTGACGTGGTACTGCCGCCCGTTCACGCGGACCCCGCCGCGATAGAGGTTCGTCTCGTCGCGCAGCGCGGTCGCCACCGGGTAGTCGTTCCCGTTTGCGACGTACGGGGTGATCCCGCTGCCGGAACCGGCGTCGCGGGCGAATCCCGCATACGGCGAAACGAGCGCGCCGGGCCGGAACTCCAGTTCGAAGCTCGAGCTGCGGCGCAACATGTCATACGAGCGCTGATTCAACTGGAAGTCGACGGTCGCGAATGTCGGAAGGAAGTTGTAATAGGCGATGTTGCGGTAGTCCGCGTTCAGCCGGTACCAGCCGGCCTTCTCCGCCGAAAGCCGGAGGGTGTTGTACGGTTCGCCGCCCCAACTCTGCGCACTCGCGGCCAGGCGGTCGAAGAGCCGCTTCTTGGGATCGTTCAGGGTGAAATCGAATCCGAAAAGCTTCGGGCCTTCTCCCAGGTTGACGACGGATCGGTAGGTCGGGAAACTCCCGCCGACGCCGCTGAGAAAGCGGTACCCCGTGTCGATCGTGACGGCGACGTCCTTTTCCGCCACCGGCGTGATCGGCGCCTCGGCCGCGGCCGGCTCGGGCTGGGGCTCGGCTGCCGCCTTGGCCTCTCCGGCCGCTGGCGCCTGTCCGGCCGGCTTGGGCTGCTCGGGAGGCTTCGTCTGCTGGGCCAGCGCGGCCCCGCACAACAGGATGACGAAGAGCTTGTTCATCGCAGCAGCCTCCTGTCAATGTGCGATCCGTGGATCTTCTGGTGACAGATGGTGCAATTCTGGAACCGGATGGTGCGCAGGTCGTGGAGCGCCGGGGGCGTGGTCCCGAGCGCGCCCGACCGCGTGCCGCCGTTGGGAAGCGCGATGTTGGCGTGGCACTCCAGGCACAATTGCGGAACACGGGGCCGGGTCAGCATCCGCGGATTCGCCGATCCGTGCGGTTCATGACAGGCCGTGCAGCCTTGCAGCCGCATGGGCGGGTGTTCGTAGGCGAAGGGGCCGCGCTTGTCCGAGTGGCAGTTCAGGCAGCCGGGCTCGCCGCCGATCGCTGTCGAGATCGCCTTCGGCAGCATGGTCCCGTGCGGATTGTGACAGTCGACGCACGCGACCACACCCTCATTGACCGCGTGCCCGTGCGGACGCACAAACGAGGCCCGCTCGGCCCTGTGGCAGGCGGAGCAGGCGGCGTTGAGCCGCGCCGCCCGGGGTCCTGTCCGGACTTCGGCGGCGTGCACCTTGTGGCAGGAGGAGCATCCCACCTGGTTGCGGCCGTGGCCGTTGAAGACACGGCCCACCTGGGTCGGCTGATTGGTGTGGCAGGCCAGACAGGCCTTCTCGGCCTGGCCGGGACGCGCCTTGGCAGGGTTGCGGATATCAGACTTCTCTGTGGTTTCAGCGTGCTTGGCGCCCGGCCCGTGACAGGCCTCGCACGCCTTCGTCTCCCACCCGCGGCGTTTGTCCGTTTCGAGCGCCGCGTGGCGATTGTTCTTCTGAAACGCCTTGAAGATATCCTCGTGGCAGGCCTGGCAGGTTTCCGAGCCGACGTATTCGGGCTGGGCGGCGGCTGGCTTTGCCCCCGAGGCGTCGGGCTTCTCCTGGGAGAGAGCGGACGCCGCCAGGACGAGGAAAAAGGGCAGGGCCGCCGCCGCTCGGGCGGCCCTGCTGAGCGGATCACACTTCACGCGCTTTGCGTGCATGAATCGATCTCCTCTTTCCCACTCGCCGGCGGCTTGTCCCCGGCCCGCTACTGCGCGTGGACCCGCCGGACGGCAAAGTCGGCATTCGGTCCGTGGCAGGCGGCGCAGCTTTCACCCAGGCGGCTCGTGTTGACCAGGGAGTGCGACGCCGCGGCAATCGAGCTGTGGCAGCTCGTGCAGGCCGCCGTCGTCGGACCCATCGGATTCAGCGGACCCCGCGGATCGGTCACCTCCGACAGGTTCGCTCGCAGCGGCACCAGCTCGGAGTTGTTGACGTGGCACATCGCGCAGTTGTTCCGGTTGCCGGGGAAGCCCACGTCGCTGTAGTCGTGCTCGACGTTCCCGAACCCGAAGATGGAGTATGGGAATCCGAGCTCTTTTCCGGTGTGAATGCGGTGAATCATCGTCCGGAAATCGACCGACTCAGCCGGCAGCCGGGCCCCGGGCCGGCGCGCCACGTCGGTTTCCCTCGGATTGTGACAGAGGACGCATTGCTCGATCGTGTTGCGGTTGTCGCCATGGAGATTCAGGAAGGCGTGGCAGGCGTTGCACTTTTCGAGCGAAACCACCTGGCGCCGCGGCTCGACTGGAGAGCCGTCCACGGAGAAGTGCATGACCTTGTTCATGCCGGCGTCGCGGACCACTCTCTCCTGGCGCGTTCCCGGAAGCAGCGTGATGTTCCGGTACCCCTCGATGCCCACGCTGAACGAGCCCTTCGCGTCGGCGGGAATGGCCGCGTTGAACGTGTAGGTGTGCCGGCCGTCCGGGCTGCTGGTGGCATTCGCCCGCACTTCCTCAACCACATAGGAAGTGTAGTCCGTCGTCGGTCCGGCGAGCACCAGCGCCAGGCGCGCCATGTCGGAGGCGCGGATTCCGTTGCCGTTCTTGTCGCGAACCGTGAACGTGACAGTCGGCTTGCCGCCCGGCGCCGCGCCCGTCACGCCGTTGATCTCGAAGATGGTGCCCGGCAGGTTCTTTGAGAAGCGCGGCGCAAGGTGCGCCCCCATGATCGAAGCGTCAAAGTCGAGTTCGCCCTGCGGCACATGGCAGTTCGTGCACTGGTTGTCGCTGACCTGTGGGAGGCCGACGTGGCCGACGCCCGTCGCGAAGTTCACGTCGTCATGGCAGGCGCCGCAAGCGGCGCGATTGGGCCTCAGGTAGGCGGCTTCCTGACGGGCGCCTTTGCCCTGCTCGTGGCAGACGTTGCAGTTGTTGACGCCCGGATAGGCGGAGAAGCCGATCTTCGAATAATCATGCACCGATTGCTGGTTGCCTATGATGATGTACGGCTTGCCCGCGATCACGCTCGGAAGATTCCGTCCCATGTGGATCCGGTGGATCATCTCCGGCATGTTCACAGTGTTGCCTGTGTCGGGATCAGTGGTCTGGGGCGTGTGACACATCACGCATCCTTCCATCGACCGGCGCGAGCCGCCGTGGAAGGCGAGCTGGTCGTGGCACTTGTTGCAGGTGGCGGTCTTGATGATGTCGCGCGTCACCGAAGGTGTGCCGCCCGCGGGAATAAACGTGAAAACGTCGTCGTCATAGTGGACGCCAAGGTCGAACTCGTTCAGGTTCCTGTTTCCGTAGATGTGAATCGAGTGCGTGGCGGTCCGGTCGAGCGACGCCGGCGCCTTGGTCCCGAAGGTATACACGTACTCGCCGTCCGCCACCTGGGTCCAGCTTCCGCCAGTGTCGGAAGCGGCCTGCACCGCCGACTGCCGGGTGATGGGGCTCGTTTGCGTCCGCGTGGTGTACGACACATACTGGGTCTGCCCGTTCGGGATGGTCGCAGCCACGAAACTCACCGACACCGCGCCCGGCGTGTTGATGCCGAGCCGGTCCAGAGGGGCGCCCACGCGGTCGGTGAGCCGCACGCGGGCCCGGATGGTGTTGTCCGCCAGGATCTCCGCGCTGAGAATCTTCATTTCGAGACCGGGACGGACGAAATTGACTAGATTCGGATCAGCGTAGAAAGCCTTTTCGCTGTCCGCAAACGGAGATTTTGGCGAGCTGACCAGCGTCGCCGCCACGACCAGGAGGATCAGGGCTACGGCAAAAGAGCGGAGTTTCATTGGCATTGCTCCCGTGGTTTCGTAAACCTCACTTGAGGTGCTTCGCAAGCAGGCAACCAAACGGATGTTGTTGAATCAACGTGCCGGGAGAGAGCCAGCCTCCAGGCAGTGGGGCAATTCGCCTTAACGTTGGGGGATATCCCACAACAGTCAGCCTACCATGACGGAAGATGGTCGCATTTTCAATAGCTTCGGGCTCCATTTCGGGGGCGCTCGCTTGCATGGAACAGCGATATGGCAGGCCAGATTTCCAACCCTGGGAACTCGTTCGCAGTCATGGACGGCAATGAAGCGGCCGCCTGGGTCGCGCACCAGACTAATGAAGTGATCGCGATCTATCCGATCACTCCGTCTTCGCCGATGGGCGAATGGTCGGATCAGTGGTCGAGCGAGGGTCGCCGGAACATCTGGGGCACCACGCCGCACGTCATCGAGATGCAGAGCGAAGGAGGCGCCGCCGGCGCGCTGCACGGAGCGCTTCAGGCGGGTTCGCTGTGCACGACGTTCACGTCTTCGCAGGGCCTGCTGCTGATGATACCCAACATGTATAAGATCGCCGGCGAGCTGACGCCGACCGTGTTTCATGTGGCCGCCCGGTCGATCGCCGCGCATGCGCTGTCCATCTTCGGGGATCACCAGGACGCCATGGCCGTACGCGCCACCGGTTTCGCGATGCTTTCGTCGGCATCGGTCCAGGAAGTGATGGACTTCGCGCTGATCGCGCAGGCGGCGACGCTCGCCACCCGCGTGCCTTTCCTCCATTTCTTTGACGGGTTCCGCACGTCGCACGAAGTCGCCAAGGTGGACCGCCTGACGCCAGACCAGATGCGCTCGATGATCGAAGAGAGTCTGATCCGCGAACACCGCAAACGGGCCCTCAGTCCGGACCACCCGGTGATTCGGGGAACAGCGCAGAACCCGGATGTCTACTTCCAGGCGCGGGAGGCAGTGAACCCCTACTACCTCGCCTGCCCGGCGATGGTCCAGAACGAAATGGACAAGTTCGCCATGATCACCGGGCGCAAATACCGGCTGTTTGACTACACCGGCGCGCCGGACGCCGAGCGCGTGATCGTGCTGATGGGTTCGGGCGGAGAAACCGCGGTCGAGACCGTTCAATACCTGGCTTCGCGAGGGGAGAAGGTGGCGGTCGTACAGGTACGGCTGTTCCGGCCGTTCTCCGCAGCCGATTTTCTGGCAGCCCTGCCGAAGTCGGTGCACCACATCGCCGTGCTCGACCGCACAAAGGAACCCGGTTGCGCCGGGGAGCCCCTTTATCAGGATGTGCTCACGGCCCTGGCCGAGGGTTGGGAGATGGGCCGTCCCCCGAAGGTCATCAGCGGACGGTATGGGCTCTCCTCCAAGGAGTTTACCCCGGCGATGGTCAAGGCTGTATTTGACGAGATGAAGAAGCCGAAGCCGCGCAACCACTTCACCGTGGGCATCGTCGACGATGTGACTCACACCAGCCTCGCCTACGACCCGGCGTTTTCGACGGAGGATCCCGAGACGGTGCGCTGCCTGTTCTACGGTCTCGGTTCGGACGGCACCGTCGGCGCCAACAAGAATTCGATCAAGATCATCGGGGAGGACACCGGTTTCTACGCTCAGGGCTACTTTGTCTACGATTCGAAGAAGTCCGGATCGATGACGATCTCGCACCTCCGTTTCGGACCGCGGCCGATCCGTTCGACGTACCTGGTCAGCCGGGCCAGCTTTGTGGCCTGCCATCAGTTCTCTCTGCTCCGCCGGCTGGACGTGCTCGAGTGCGCGCAGCCCGGGGCGACCTTTCTGCTCAACAGCCCCTATGGCCCGGGCGAGGTCTGGAACCATCTGCCGCGGTTCATTCAGCAGCGCATTCTCGATCTCGGTCTTAAGTTCTATGTCATTGATGGGGACGCCGTGGCGAAGGCGTCCGGCATGGGCAACCGGATCAACACCATCATGCAGACCTGTTTCTTCGCCATCAGTGGGGTGCTGCCGCGCGAGGAGGCCATCGCCGCCATCAAGAAGTCGATCCAGAAGACGTACGGCAAGCGCGGCGAGGCCGTCGTGAGGAAGAATTTCGCCGCCGTGGACGCGGCGCTGGACCATCTCCATCAGGTGACGCCACCCGCCGCCGTCACCGCCCCCAACGGCGATCTGGGCGCGATGCCGGCGCACGCCCCCGCTTTTGTTCGCGATGTCGCCGGCCCGATCCTGCGCAATCAGGGCGACTCGATCCCCGTCAGCAAGTTCTCCGCCGACGGCACGTTCCCGACCGGAACGGCGCGATGGGAGAAACGGAACATCTCTTCGACCGCACCCGAGTGGGACGCGGAGATCTGCATCCAGTGCGGCAAGTGTGTCATGGTCTGTCCGCACGGCGTCATCCGCAGCAAGATCCTGCCCGTGGAAGCCGCCGCCGGCGCGCCAGACGGCTTTCTCACCGCGAAGGCCCGCTGGAAGGAGTTTGGCGACCGCCTCTACACGCTTCAGGTCGCGGCCGAGGATTGCACCGGTTGCGCTCTGTGCGTCGCGGTGTGCCCGGTGAAGTCAAAGAGCGACACCTCGCACCGCGCTGTCAACATGGCTCCGCGGGAGGGCAAACTCAAACGGGAACGGGCCTGCTGGGATTTCTTCCTGTCCATCCCCGAGCAGCCGCGGGAGGAACTCAACCACAACCTTGTCAAAGATATCCAGGTGCTCGAACCGCTGTTTGAGTTCTCGGGCGCCTGCGCCGGCTGCGGCGAGACCCCGTACATCAAGCTGCTGACGCAGCTGTTCGGCGACCGCGCCCTGATCGCCAACGCCACCGGCTGTTCGTCCATCTACGGCGGAAACCTGCCGACAACGCCCTATACCGTGAACGCGGAGGGCCGCGGACCGGCCTGGTCGAACTCTCTGTTCGAGGACAACGCCGAGTTCGGTCTGGGCATGCGGCTGAGCCTCGACAAGCAGATGGAGTTCGCCCGGGAACTGGTGGACTGCTCCCGCGCCGCCATCGGCGAGGATCTCGCCTCCGCGATTCTCAGCGCCGACCAGTCCACAGAGGCTGGCATCTTCGCCCAGCGAAAGCGCGTCGCCGCGCTGAAGGCAAAGCTGGAATCGGTGGATACGCCGGAGGCGCGCCGGCTGCGCGGCCTCGCCGACGCGCTGGTCCGCAAGAGCGTGTGGATCGTCGGAGGCGACGGCTGGGCGTACGACATCGGCTACGGAGGGCTCGACCACGTGCTCGCCTCCGGACGCAACGTGAACGTGCTGGTGCTCGACACGGAAGTCTATTCCAACACCGGCGGCCAGATGTCGAAGGCGACGCCGCGGGGCGCCGTGGCCAAGTTCGCCGCAGGCGGAAAGCCCGCCGCCAAGAAAGACCTGGCCGCCATGGCGATGATGTACGGCAATGTTTACGTCGCCAAGGTGGCCTTTGGCTCCAACGATACCCAGACTCTCAAGGCCTTCCAGGAGGCCGAAGCCTACGACGGACCGTCGCTCATCATCGCCTATTCGCACTGCATCGCGCACGGCTATGACATGCTCTACGGGCTCGACCAGCAGAAGGCCGCCGTCAACAGCGCCTACTGGCCGCTGTTCCGCTATGATCCGCGCCGCCGCGGGGAAGCCAAGAACCCGTTCCAGCTGGATTCGCGGGCGCCGTCCATCCCGCTCAAACAGTACGCCTACAACGAGGGGCGCTACACGATGCTCGCCCACGCCGACCCGTCCGCCGCCGCGGCGCTGCTCGAGCAGGCTGAGCAGGATGTCCGCGACCGCTGGAAACTGTACGAAACGCTGGCCGCCGATCCGGAGAAGGCCAAAGCCCCGGTGGCCAAGTAACGGGAGTTGCGACCATGGACCTGTCAATCGATTATCTGGGACTCAGACTGAAAAGCCCGCTGGTGGCGTCGGCCGGGCCGCTCCAGAAGGACATCGCCAACGTGAAGCGCCTCGAGGACGCCGGCCTGGGAGCGGTCGTACTTCACTCGCTGTTCGAGGAACAGATCGAACTGGAGGCCGTGCACCTGGACCGCGCGCTGAGCATGGGCACCGACAGTTTCTCCGAATCGTTGTCGTACCTGCCCGACCTGAGCCATTACAACATCGGTCCGGACGCCTATCTGGAGCATATCCGCAGGGCGAAGGCCGCGGTGAAGATCCCTGTGATTGCTTCACTAAACGGCGTCACACCGGGCGGATGGGTCGAGTACTCGCGATCCATGGAGCAGGCCGGCGCGGATGCCATTGAGCTGAACATCTACGACTTCCCGACGTCGCCGGAGGTGAGTTCCGCCGCGATTGAAAAGCGCTACGAGGACCTGGTGGCGCGCCTGCGCGGCGACATCCGCATTCCGATCGCCGTGAAGTTGTCGCCCTACTTCACCTCGCTTCCCAACATCGCGCAGCGGCTGGACCGGGTCGGCATTCAGGGGCTTGTCCTTTTCAACCGCTACTACCAGAGCGATTTCGACATCGAGGAGCTCGAGGCGTTCCCGAACCTCCACCTCAGCGACCCGTCCGAGATTCTGCTCCGCCTTCACTGGACCGGAATCCTGTACGGACAGGTCACCTGCTCGCTCGCCGTGACCGGCGGCGTTCATTCGCACTTCGAGGCGATCAAATCGATCATGGCGGGAGCGAGCGCCGTGATGATGACATCCTGCCTGCTCGAGCGCGGAATTCCCTACGCGACGCACATTCACGACGAGATGGTGCGCTGGCTCGAAGAGCATGAGTACTCGAGCGTCTCCCAGATGCGCGGCAGCATGAGCTATCGCTGGGTGGCCAACAAATCGGCCTTCGAGCGGGCCAACTATATGAAGGTTCTGTCGAGCTACGCCCTGCGGTGAATCCGGATCCCGGACGGCGCGGCGGATCAGGCGAAGTCCTTCGCTGTGACCGTACGGACCTCGGCGATGCTGAGGTCCGCGCCCCAGGCGATCTTGGCGGCCCCGATCGCCAGATCCGCCCCCACCCGCGGCAGACGCCGCGTGGCGACCGCGTCGAAGAAATCCCGGTACATGAGCACCTCATCCTCCTCTTGTGGGCGGTCCACGGGCGGCATCGGCCTGGGCTTTCCATCGGCGTCGTAGAGGGAGAGTTTGCCGCTGTCAGGCGGACGGGCCCTGGTTGGTGTTGGTGAAGGCCTGTGGAGATTCAATTTTGGCGACGCCGGGCAGAATCAGCAGCGCGAACACGGCAGTCGATGGAGACTTCATGGTCCCTGCCTTCCAGGTCTTCGTTCGCGCCGATGACATCACGCGGGGCCCGGCTGCATGCAAACAGACAGTCGCGGCTGGTGTGACTGCCAGGCAGTCGTCGTTCCGCCGCAGGCGGCGGCAGCCGGCGCGCTCACCGCGGCAGCTTGCGGAGGTACGGGCCCAGATCGCAGGCGACGATTTCCGCCACCGCCGCCGCGCCCTTGTTGGTGTAGTGGATGAAATCGTAGAAATAGTCGAAGTTCTTCGGCAGCTCGTGCGCGAGGTCAACGACAGCGACGTGTTGTGCTTTTCCGGTCTCGCGGACCACGTCGTTGTACCATTCCAGAACCGTCCAGGCCGTCAGTCCGTCCAGGCCGTCGTCCGTTGAGACCACAGTGTCGAGCTGGATGCCGGTGACCGGTTCCCTTCCGCTTCCAAACAGCGCCGGTTGCGTGATCAGAATCGGGACGATCCCGTTTGACCGGCACAGGCCCACCAGGCGTTGCACCCGCTGCCGGTAACCCTCCAAAGCGTGCTCGTGCTGGTGATGAAGCAGGGTGATCTCGGCCGGGGTGGACACGTGGTCTTTTCGCGGGCTGTTCCGGAGGTCAACCACCCGGTGAGTCAGCCCCCGCCGGCCTGCGCGCCAGGCCCGGTGCAGATTCAGGGCGGTGCCGGCGACCTCCGAGTTTTCAACGATCAGCGAGAACAACTTGCGCCCCAGCGAACAACGCGTGCAATCCTCGAGCGCCTGGTCGGAAATGCTCGTCGTCGTCCTTCCGACGTCGTTGATCCCGATCAGGAAGATCACCACTTTCGGCTTGAGCGGAATCACCACCTGCCGCAGCAGGTAGGAATGGCCAAACGTCGAATGGCCGTCGAGGCCGGCATTGTTCAGCCAGAGATCCGGAATCGACGTGCTCAGGCGGCCGGCGAGCAGATCAGGCCACGTCCCGCCGTCTGAGATGTAGTGACACTCCGTTGTGCTGCCGCCGACTGTGAGGACGGAGAGCTTCCGGGCGTAATCGGGCGGCATCTCCGGACCCCGAAAGCCAAGCGAGTTCCGGGTGACCACAATTTTCGGGTCCATCCGCGGAATGCCCGTGTTTTCGAACACGACCTTGATGTTGGTGCTCAGCCGGAGCGTATTGCCGCGGACACGGGCGGGAAGGGGATCGACGATTCGGAGCGCCGCTTCCAGAAACGCGAAGCTGACTCCGACGCTCAACGCGAGCAGAATGAGCTTCGGCGTAATGGAAGAGACCTTCTCCGGTCCCCCTGGCGCCAGCCCCGTCGCCGCATAGTTGATCGCTCCCATCCCCCTTCACACTCCTTCAGTAATGTCCGCCATGGGCGATCAGAACAGCGTATAGATGAATGGCGCGGCCGCCGTGCCCGACAGAAACACCAGGACGCCAAACAGCAGCAACACGGTGACGATGGGGATCATCCACCAGCGCTTGTTGTTGGCGAGGAAGGCCCAAAGCTCGCCGAGCGTGCTTGTGCTCCGGGTCGCTCCGGCCTGCGCGGCGCGTTCAAACTCCGTTGTTTGGCGTGACATGAGGTTTCCTCCGTGATGATCAAAATTGTCTGAAGTACCCGCTGGCTTCCGGCGCCGGCGGCCGCTCGATCCAGTAGGTATCGCGGTTGGGCTTCCGCAGCAGCAGCCGGTCGCGCCCGGCGAGGCGGAAAGCGAGCCCGAGCGGCATGAAGATCCCATAGTATACGATCCCCAGCAGGACATGGGACACGACGAATCCGATCGGAAAGACCAGAAACATCGCGCCGACGAAGACCCATCGCAGCAGTCTTGGGGCGGCCACACCCGCGACCCCCAGCAGAGCGCCCGCCGCGATCATCGCCTGGGAGAGGGCGGCTGGGCCGTTCGAGTACCACTTCCAAACGCCCAGTCCCCCGAAAACGGCGAGAGAGAGCAGGCCGAACTGGCGGAGCGTGGTCAACTTTGGATTGCGGTCGATATCGGATAGCTTCATGGTCTGGCGTCCGTGTCAGTCGAGCTGAAATTGTGCGAGGTACTGGGCGCGTTCGGCGGCGCCGACGCCTTCCTTCATGTCCCGCTTGTCAAGCACGCAGTCCTCGAGTACGAGCACGTCCATGTCGGTGGCGAGGAAGCAGCGGTAGGCGTCCTGCGGCGTGCACACGATCGGTTCGCCGCGGACGTTGAAGCTCGTGTTGACGATCACGGGACAGCCGGTCATGTCGTGGAAGGCGCTCATCAGTCCGTACAGACGCGGGTTGCGGACGGCGTCCACGGTCTGCACGCGCGCGCTGTAGTCGATGTGGGTGACCGCGGGAATCAGGGAGCGGACAATGTTGACGCGCTTGCGGAGGTCCGGGGACGTCCGCATCAGCTCGGCCTCTTCCGGGGGGAGCGGCACGCGCTTGCCCTCCCGCACCGGCGCCACCATCAGCATGTATGGACTCTCCTCGCCCGGCTTCATGTCGAACCAGTCGGGCGCGTGCTCCTGGAGAACGCACGGGGCGAACGGGCGGAAGCTTTCGCGGAACTTGATCTTCAGATTCATCGTCGCCTGCATTTTCGGCGACCGCGGGTCGCCGATGATGCTGCGGCCGCCGAGCGCCCGCGGGCCGAATTCCATGCGTCCCTGGAACCACCCGACGATCCGCTCCTCTTTGAGATGGGCGGCGACATGGCGGAACAGCTCGCGGTCCGAGGCGAACCTCCGGTGCGGCACGCCCTCCTGTTCGAGCCAGCGCAGTATCTCCTCGCGCGAAAACCGCGGCCCGAGGAAGCTTCCCTTCTGCCGGTCCGTGTCCGCCGGCCGGCGTTCGTTTTCGAGCAGCTGGTGCCAGGTGAACAGCGCCGCGCCCAGCGCGCCGCCCGCGTCCCCTGCCGCGGGCTGAATCCAGATCGACTCAAACGGGCCCTCGCGCAGCAGTTTGCCGTTGGCCACGCAGTTGAGCGCCACGCCGCCCGCCAGCACGAGGTTCTTGCACCCTGTCTTGGCGTGGAGATCGCGGCCCATCCGCAGCACCGCCTCTTCGGTCACAACCTGGATGCTCGCGGCCAGATCCATGTGCTTCTGCTCGAGGTTCGATTCGGGCGGACGCGGCGGTCCGCCGAACAACTGATCGAACCGTTTGCTGGTCATCGTCAGGCCCTGGCAGTAGTTGAAGTAGTCCATGTTGAGCCAGATGGTGCCGTCCGGCTTCATGTCGATCAGGTGCTTGCGAATCGCATCGGCGTACACAGGCTGGCCATAGGGAGCAAGCCCCATGAGCTTGTACTCGCCGCTGTTGACTTTGAATCCGCAGTAGTAGGTGAAAGCCGAGTAGAGCAGGCCGAGCGAGTGGGGGAACTGAAGTTCATGCGTGAGCCGGATCCGGTTGCCTTCTCCGATTCCGCGGGTCGCCGTGCTCCATTCGCCCACGCCGTCGAGGGTCAGAATCGCCGCCTTTTCATAAGGACTGGGGAAGAACGCGCTGGCGGCGTGACTTTCGTGGTGATCGGTGAACACGAGGGGAGCGCGCAGGTCTTTTCCGAGGTCCCGCCGGAGATTGCTTCGCAGAAAGAGTTTCTCTTTGAGCCACACCGGAATGGCCGTGGCAAAGCTCTTGAATCCGGCCGGGGCGAAGGCCAGGTAGGTCTCGAGGAGCCGTTCAAATTTCACCAGCGGTTTATCGTAAAAAACCACGTAGTCGAGTTCGGCCGGAGAAATTCCCGCTTCTTCGAGACAGTAGCGGATGGCTCTGTCCGGAAATCCGGGATCGTGCTTTTTCCTGGTGAAGCGCTCCTCCTGCGCCGCGGCGACGATTTCGCCGTCAATCACCAGGGCTGCCGCGCTATCGTGATAGTAAGCGGACAGACCGAGAATCTTAGTCGCCATTGCGATGTTTTTTGCCTCTCTTCCCGGGGCCGCCGTCGCTGCCGCGAGCCGATTCCGGGTTCCTCCGCGGGAGGCCCGGATTGAGGAAAAAAACTCTCCCACTTAGGGGGTCCTCCGCGTCTGGTCTGCCTCAGAATAGCAGATCGGCCACGACGGTCAAGTCCAACGAACGTCCGGGTCCGCACATCGAACGGCTTAGGCCCAGAGATTCAATCGAGTCACTTTCGGACCGATGGACGGCCTGGCCCGAGCCATGGTGGAATAGAGGAAGCCCGGCCAGCGCGACAGGACCCGCCGGAGAGGGTCGCCTCGCGCCAGCGGGACCCTACGAGATGACAACGGAACCTACCCCGCAGCAACGGCTCGCCGCGGCCGCCGGCAAGCTGGGTATTGGACGCATTGCCCGCCACATCTTTCTGTGCGCCGACCAGACGAACCCGAAATGCTGCGACCGGGACCGCAGTATCGCCGCCTGGGAGTTCCTGAAGAAACGCCTCGCCGAGCTGGGCCTGGTCCAGGGCGACCCTTGCGTCTACCGTACCAAGGCGAACTGCCTGCGTGTCTGCGAGCAAGGCCCGGTCGCGGTAGTGTATCCCGAGGGGACCTGGTACCACTCCGCCGACGAGACAGTACTCGAGCGAATCATTCAGGAACACCTCATCGGGGGAAAGCCCGTGGAACAGTTCCTGTTCGCCGCCAACCCCCTGCCCGCCCCGCCGCGTGACGGAGGTCCGCAGTGAGCCGCCGGGTCGTGGTCGCCATAGACGGTCCCGGCGGAGCGGGGAAAAGCACGGTTGCCCGGCGGCTGGCCGGCCGACTGGGATTTCTTTACATCGACACCGGAGCGATGTACCGCGCGGTCGCGCTCGGGGCGCGTCAGCAGGGAATTTCCTGGGACGACGGAGCCGCCCTCGGGCGCCTGGCGGCGGAGGCCGAGATCCGGCTTACGGCAAGCCCGCCCGGTGTTTTTCTCAACGGCCGTGACGTCACCGAAGCGATCCGAGAACCGGAAATCTCCCAGGGCGCATCGAAGGTGTCCGCGGTGGGTGCGGTCCGGCGGGCGCTGGTCGCCAAGCAGCGGGAGATGGCCCGGCAAGGGTCCGTCGTGATGGAAGGCCGCGACATCGGCACCGTCGTGTTTCCTGATGCGGACGTGAAAGTCTACCTCGACGCCCGGCCGGAGGTGCGGGCGGAACGCCGCGTCAGGGAGCTCGAGCAAAAGGCGCCTCCTCCGCCGCCCAGGGAATCGGTGCTGGCGGAGCTGGAGCAGCGTGACCGGCGCGACACGACCCGCGCTGATTCCCCGCTGGCGCAGGCGCCCGACGCGGTCCTGCTTGATTCCTCAAACCTGTCGATAGAAGAGGTTGAGGAAGCGATTCTGAACCTGGTCCGGAACCGGACCGGAAACGGGAAGGAACAGTAAAGGTGAACAATCTCCTGGTCATGAAGTTCGGTGGAACCAGCATGGGCTCCGCCGAACGAATCAAGGCTGCGGCGAAGCTGACCCGGGAACAGCACGAGCAAAGACCTGTGGCCGTTGTCGTCTCGGCCATGTCGAAAATCACGGACCTGCTCCTCGATACCCTGCGCCGCGCCGAGGATGACGACGCCGAGGCCGTCGAGGCCAATCTCAAGACGCTCGCTGAGCGCCACCTCGTCAGCTGTGGAGAGCTGCTGACCGGCGCCGCGCTGGACGAGGCCGTCAGCCACGTGGAGGACCTGGTTGCCGAGTTCAGCCGGATCGCCTCCGGCATCCGGATGCTTGGCGAGAGGCCGCCCCGGGCCGTCGACGAGGCGGTCGCCGTCGGCGAACGGCTGGCCGCCGCGCTGATGGCGGCCTACCTGAACCGGACGGGATTGCGGGCCAAGGCGGTCAATGCGCGCGAGGTCATCGTGACGGACTCGGTTTTTGGAAACGCCACTCCGTTGATGGAGTTGACGAGGGAGAAAGCGCAGCGGGTGCTTCGCCCGCTCATCGCCGACGGAATCATCCCGGTGGTGACCGGCTTCAACGGCGCCACCGCCGACGGCCGGCCCACCACGCTCGGGCGCGGCGGGTCGGATTTCTCCGCTTCCATCCTGGCGGCTTCCCTCGACGCCAGCGAGCTGTGGATCTGGACCGATGTCGACGGCATCATGACGGCCGACCCGCGGATCGTGCCGGACGCCGGCGTGCTGGCCGAGGTCACCTACCGGGAGGCCGCCGAGCTGGCCTACAACGGCGCCAAGGTGCTGCATCCCCGGACCCTTGCGCCGCTGCTGGCGCGCGAGATTCCCGTCTGGAGCAAGAACAGCTTCGCTCCGGAAAAGCCCGGCACCAAGATCGTCCCCGAGACGCAGGCCCCGCCGGGTCCCCGCGCCGTCACGTCCATGGCGCACGTGGCGCTCATTTCGGTTGAACCCGCCAGCCCCGAGATCTCCGGAACGCGGATCATGGGCCGCGCGCTGGACGCGCTGTCGTCCACGAGCGCCGAGGTGCTTGCGATGACCAGTTCAAGCTACCGCCAAAGCTTCTGCTTTCTGGTCCGGAGCGACGAACTGCAACGCGCTATCGACGCGCTCGAATCGGCTCTGACGCTCGAGTTCGCGCACGGCTACCTCAAACCGATGGAGGTCGACGAGAACGTCGGGCTGCTGGCGATCGTCGGCGAAGGCATGCGCGGAACGCCGGGCTGGGCCGGCCGGATCTTCACGGCGATTTCAAAGCAGAAAGTCAATGTCATCGCCATCGCGCAGGGTTCCAGCGAGCTGACGATCGCGGTCGTCGTGGCGCGCGACGGGATCGAGAAGGCGGTTCGCGCGGTCCACGCCGAGTGCAAGATGGCGGAGAAGGCAAGACCCCAGTAGGATTCCGCCTCCCGGTTCGCCCGGCAGGGCGCCGGAAACAGGTTCCGTCATGGGTCCGCTGAAGCGCCGGTGTCGAACCCCGGTGCACCACGCCCGGGAACGGGGCCGTGAGCCGACCCGGTGAAGCCGGCTTCATGCCCGGCCGCCCCCTCGTTCGTTATCCTGATGGGTTAGCCGATGCGGATCGCGCTGGGCCAGATCAACACCACTGTTGGCGACATGAAGGGCAACACCGCCCGCATGCTTGCTTACGCGCGGCGGGCCGCCGAAAAAGGGGCGGAGGTGGTGGTCTTTCCGGAACTCGCCGTGACCGGCTATCCGCCCCGCGACCTGATGGAAAAGCCCAGCTTCCTCGAATGCGCCGAGGCGGCGCTGGCGATGCTCGCGCGGGACACTGCCTCCCTTCCGGTCACCGTCATCGCTGGTTCGGTGGCCCGGGCGGAGGCCTCCACAGGAAAGCAGGCCCTGAACATCGCCGCCGTGCTCGAAGGCGGCCGGCAGACCTTCCGGCAGGTCAAGATGCTGCTGCCCACCTACGACGTCTTCGACGAAGGACGCTATTTTCTCCCCGCCGACAGGCAAGTGGTCGCGAAGGTGGCCGGGGAAGCTGTCGCGCTCACCGTCTGCGAGGACGCCTGGAACGACAAGCAGTATTGGGAGCACCGGCTCTACCAGCGCGATCCGGTGGAGGAACTCGTGGCCGCCGGGGCGCGCGCCCTGCTCAGCATCAACGCCTCGCCCTACCAGATGGGCAAGCGCCAGTTGCGCCGCGAGATCTTCTCCGCCATCGCCTGCCGCCACGGCGTGCCGGTGGTGTACGTCAACCAGGTGGGCGGCAACGACCAGCTCGTGTTCGACGGTTCGAGCTTCGCCCTCAACGCGCAGGGCGACGTGATCGCCTCCGGCCCTTCCTTCCGTGAAGAGCTCATCTTCGCCGACCTCCACAGCGAGCGCGGCGATCACTTCGGCAACCTTGAAAACGAGATCGAAGCCGTCTATGAAGCGCTCGTGCTCGGGACCCGCGATTATCTCGCCAAGTGCGGATTCCGCCGCGTCCTGCTCGGCCTGTCCGGCGGAATCGATTCGTCGCTCACGGCCTGCATCGCTGTCGACGCCGTGGGCCGCGAGAACGTGACCGGCGTCGCGATGCCGGGTCCCTTCTCAAGCGACCACTCCCTGGCTGACGCGCGCGCGCTGGCGGCGAATCTTGGCATCCGCTTCGAAGTGGCGCCCATCTGCTCCACTTACGACTGCTTTCTTGAGGTCCTGGATCCCATCTTCGGCGAGGTCCGGCGCGACGTGACCGAGGAGAACCTCCAGGCCCGGCTGCGCGGAGTCACGCTCATGGCCCTGTCGAACAAGTGGGGCGCGCTGGTGCTCACAACGGGGAACAAGAGCGAACTCGCCGTCGGCTACTGTACGCTCTACGGCGACATGTGCGGCGGACTCGCCGTGATCAGCGACGTGCCCAAAACGCTCGTCTACGAACTGTCGCGCGTCGCCAACACGCGCCACAACGGGGCGATTCCGGAGAACGTGTTCGTCAAGCCTCCGTCGGCCGAACTGCGCCCGGATCAGAAGGACACCGATTCCCTGCCGCCTTATGAGATCCTTGATGCGGTCCTGAAGGCGTATGTGGAGGACTACCGGCCGGTCGCCGAGATCGCCGAATCGCTGGGCATTCCGGAAGATGTCGTCCGCGACATTGCCAACAAAGTGGACCGCAACGAATACAAACGCCAGCAGGCGGCGCCGGGACTGAAGGTAACAAGCAAGGCCTTCGGCGTCGGGCGGCGCTTTCCGATCGCACAGAGGTTTACCGAATGAAAAAGATCGTCCCGACCGCCCTCCTGCTGCTTCTGGCCGGATACCTGGTCTCGCAGCCGGCTCCCAGGGAAACCGTGGGGCCGCTGCGCGACGGAGGCGTCCGTCTGGTCAACGGCTGGACTCTGCGGCCCGCCGGGAGGCAACTCGCTCTCGATACCTTCCCGATGTCTTCGCTGCTGTCGGCCGACCGAAAGTATCTTCTGGTGCTGCACGGCGGATACAACCCGCCGTCGATCGCGGTGATCGACACGGCCGCCGAAAAGGAGGTCAGTCGGACTCCGGTCGCCGACGCGTGGCTCGGCATGGCCCTCACATCGAACGGCCAAATCCTGTACGTCGGAGGCGGATCGCGCGGCGCCGTCTACGAGTTCCGGTTCGAAGACGGCAAACTGACGCCCACGCGGACCTTCGAGACAGTCCCCGCCGCCGAGCGGACGCATCGGGACTTCATCGGCGACGTGGCCCTGACGCCGGACGGCCGGCTGCTCTACGCGGCGGACCTGTTCCACGACCAGGTTCTTGTCATCAATCCGCAGTCCGGGCGCGTGATTGAGAAGTTCCCGACCGGAAGACGTCCGTACCGGATTCTGTTCCATCCCGACGGCCGCTCCTATTTTGTCACCAGTTGGGCCGATGGAACGCTTTACCACCACGAGGCCGCCAACGGCAAGCCGTTCGGACAGGTCCGGCTGGGTCCGCACACGACGGACATGCTCTGGCTCGATGCGCCGGTAAGCGCGGCCAAAGAAGACGACGAACCGTCCTACAAGGGACGGATTTTCGTAACGGCGTCGAACACGAATCGCGTTTACGCGGTCGGCGTCGGGGAAGACAAGAGCCTGCGGCACATCGAAACGATCAACGTGTCGCTGACGCCGAACCAGCCCCTGGGGATGACGCCGAGCGCGCTCGCCGTCAATCCGGCGAAGGATCGGCTGTTTGTCGTCTGTTCGGACGCCAACGCGGTGGCCGTGGCCGATATCTCCGGAGCCAGGACAAGGCTGCTGGGGTTCGTTCCCACCGGCTGGTATCCGGTCGCCGCCCGTGTGCTGCCGGACAATCGCCTTGTCGTGCTGAACGGGCGCGGTCCCCGGAGCTATCCGAATCCCAAGGGCCCCAATCCCGCGGTGCGGCCTTCGCCGGTGCACGGCGGAGTGCAGGCGATTGAATATGTCGGCCGGATCCAGAAGGGCTCGGCGTCGATCATCGATCCGCTGACCCCGGAAGCGCTCGAACGCCATACGCAGACGGTCTTCGCCAACTCGCCCTACGAGGACGCGCAACTGGAAGGGGTCAACATCCCGGCCGGGAATCCGGTTCCTTCCCGCCCGGGAGCGGCCGGGCCGATCCAGCACGTCCTCTACATTGTCAAGGAGAACCGCACCTACGACCAGGTTTTCGGTGACATCGGCAAGGGCAACTCGGACCCGTCCCTCTGCCTGTTCCCGGAGAAGATTTCGCCGAACCACCACAAGCTGGCGCGGGAGTACGTGCTGTTTGACAATTTTTACGTGAATTCCGACGTGAGCGCCGACGGCCACAACTGGTCGACGGCGGCCATCGCGCCGGACTACGTGCAAAAGATGTGGCCGAACAGCTACGGCGGGCGCCGCCGGCACTACGATTACGAGGGCGGGGACCCGGCGGCGAGGCCTCCGGCCGGCTACATCTGGACCGCCGTCCGCGCCGCCGGACTGTCGATGCGCAACTACGGATACTTCACCGAGAATATTCCCGCCGCCGAGGTGAAGCCGGGCGGCGACCAGGTGCGCAACATCCGCGATCCGGCTCTGGTTCCGGTGACGCACCGTGGCTACCGCGGCTTTGACATGGACTACCCGGACGTCGAGCGGGCCAAGGTGTTCATCGAGGACTTTCAGCGTATGGACCGCGAAGGTTCGGTCCCGCGTTTCATGGTCCTCCGGCTCGGCAATGACCACACCTCGGGCACTGCGGCGGGCAAGATCTCGCCGCTCGCGGCGATGGCCGACAACGATCTCGCCTTCGGCATGATCGTCGAGGCGTGCTCGCGAAGCAAGGCGTGGGCCCGGATGGCGATCTTCGTCCTGGAGGACGACGCTCAGAACGGACCCGACCACGTCGACAGCCACCGCGCCCCCGCCTTCGTCCTCTCACCCTACACCCGGCGGGGCATTATCGACAGCACGTTCTACAACACCACGTCGATGCTCCGGACCATGGAACTGCTGCTCGGTCTCCGGCCGATGACACACTTTGACGCCTCAGCCAATGTCATGTGGGCCGCTTTCAGCGCCCGTGCGGACCTGACGCCCTACACGGCTGAGAAGCCGCGCCACCCTCTCGACGAGCGCAACCCCGCCGCCAGCCCGACCGCCGCGCGGTCCGCGGCAATGGACTTCTCCGAGGCCGATCGGATCGATGATGACGAACTCAACGATATACTGTGGATAGCACTGCGGAAGGAGCCGCCGCCGGCGCCCGTTCGCAGCTATTTCGGCCGCTGAGATTCACCGGGGGGAAATGCCGAACATCTACGTCTGCTTCGTCTGGCACATGCACCAGCCTTTCTATAAGGACTTGGTGAGCGGCGAATACCACCTCCCCTGGACCCGGCTGCACGCGCTCAAGGACTACTACGGAATGGTGCGGATTCTCGATGAGTTTCCGCAGATTCACCAGACGTTCAACCTCGTGCCCTCGATGATGGTGCAGATCGCCGAGTACGCCGAAGGGCGCGCCGCCGATCCGTTCCTGCGCATGGCGTTGAAGCCGGCCGAAGAGCTCACCGAGGAGGAGCAGGCCTTCATCCTGCGCTACTTTTTCCAGGCTCATCCCGGCCGCATGATCCGCCGCTATCCCCGCTACGGGGAGATTTATGACGGCTGGCTGGCGGCGGGCAAGAATCCGCGGCGCGCGCGCAACTTCTTCTCCACCCCGACCCTTCGCGACCTCCAGGTTCTTTCCCAGCTGGCCTGGTTCGACGAGGAGTTCCTCGATCATGATCCCGAGGTGCGGGAACTGGTCGACAAGGGCCGCGGCTACAGCCTGGCCGACCAGGCCCTGGTCGGCCGGAAGCAGATGGAGATCGTCAACCGCGTCCTGCCCGTCTACCGCACCTTCGCCGAGGCCGGACAGGTTGAGATTTCGACGACGCCTTTCTACCATCCCATCCTGCCTCTGGTGTGCGACTCCAACATCGCGGGTGTCTCTCACCCGTATGTTCCGCTGCCTTCGCCCTTCCGCTACCCCGAAGATGCCCGGCACCAGCTCGAACGCGCCAGGGATTTCATGAAGGCGGAAACGGGCGTGGCGCCGGCGGGGCTCTGGCCGTCGGAGGGATCGGTTTCCGATCAGGCGCTCGGCATCGCCGCCGAGACCGGGTTCCGGTGGGCGGCGACCGACAATGGAGTGCTGGCGCGAACTCTGGGCCGCCCGGCCGGCCCGGAACTCACCTACAAGCCGTATCTCTGGGAACAGGACGGCCGAGCATTGCGCATGCTGTTCCGGGATCACGAGCTGTCCGACCTGGTGGGCTTCGTCTATTCCAAAATGGATGCGCACGAGGCTGCCGGCCACTTTGTCGAGCGGATCCGCGCCAACTGTTCCGGCATCCTCGCATCCGGCCGCGACGCGCTGGTGCCGGTGATCCTGGACGGGGAAAACGCCTGGGAACACTACGAACGGAGCGGGCGTCCGTTCCTGCGCGATCTCTACCAGCGTCTGACCATCGACCCGCAGATTCACGCGCTCACCGTTTCCGAGGCGCTCGAAAGGGTGGACGCCGAACGAATCGGCCACATTTTCCCCGGCTCGTGGATCAACGCGAACTTCGACGTCTGGATCGGCGCCGAGGAGGACAACCGCGCCTGGGAGATGCTTCTGCGCGCGCGGCAGGCCTACGAAAACGCGGTCTCCGGTCCGCACGCCGGCCACATCGCTCCCGCCCAAAAGGCGCTGGCATGGGAGGAGCTGCTGATTGCCGAGGGGAGCGACTGGTGCTGGTGGTACGGCCCGGAACACTACTCGGAGAACCGCGAGGAGTTCGATCTGCTCTACCGGTCGCACCTGGCCAACGTCTACCGGGCCCTCGGATTGCTGCCTCCCGAGGACCTGAGCCGGCCGATCCTGAAAGTGGCCGCGACGGAGTTGCATCATCTGCCGACCGCTCCCATCCGGCCGGTGATCGACGGGGCGGTGACGTCCTACTTTGAGTGGCTCGGCGCGGGCAGCATTCGGGTGGATGGCCGCTCCGGGTCGATGCACGGCCAGCGGTTCCTGTTGCGGGAACTGCTGTACGGAACCGACCGCCAGAACCTTTTTCTGCGGCTCGACTTTGAGCAGGAGGCGGGCGATATCCGAGTTTCGCTGAACTTCGACGGCAAGGCGTGGAACATCGAGATCACCGGCGGCGTGGTGACCGTGAAGGAGCCCGAAAGCCCGTTAACGGTGGCCTTTGGGCGGGTGCTCGAGGTCGCGGTTCCGCTGCCCGCCGTCTGCGCATGGCCCCACACCGATTCCGTGCTGCTCCAGGTTTCCTTGTGGCGCGGCGCCCTTCCGATGGACGCTCTTCCCCAGGACGGATGGCTGAAACTGTCGGTGGCGGACCCGAGCGAATGGCACACCTAGACCCGGCCATATTTCTCCGCATGGCTGGCGAAGGCCGTCTGGAAGAAGTCCGCCAGGCGCTCGACCGGTCGCCCGAGCTCGTCAACGCCTCCGGCCCGCATCCGTTCTGGGGCGGCCGTCCGCAGCCGCTCCACATCGCCATCGAGACAAGGCAGTATGCCTTGTTCGAACTGCTGCTCGAGGCGGGCGCGGACGTCGACGGCGCCGGAGCCGATTATGACCTCTGGTCGCCGCTGATGCTGGCCTCCGCCCACCCCGGGATGCGCGATGAACTGCTGCGGCGGGGCTCCCGGGTCGGGGTTCCGGAGGCGCTCCTGCTGGCGGATGATTCCGCGCTCGAGGACCTGCTCGCAGGAGGCGTCGCGGCGCTGCCGGACCGGGTTCCCGGCGGGGGCTCTCTGCTCAACTTCGCCCGGACGATCCGCGCCATCGACCGTCTCGTCGCTCTGGGCGTTTCGACGACGATGCCGGACCGCTGGGGCGCGACTCCCCTCACGGCCCTGAGCCGGCTGGGCGCGCGCGGCGCTCCACTGGTAAGCCATCTCGTGGCCCTCGGCGTCCCGGCCGGCGCGGAGCACTTCGCGCGGCTCGGCGACCGGGCCGCGTTGGAGGCCTTGCCGGAAGCCGAAGTCGCCACGGACACGGTGATGATCGAGGCGGTCGAGAGCGGCAGCCACAGCCTCGTGCAATGGCTGCTCGAACGCGGTGCGCCCGTCCAGGCGCGGGCGCCGGGCAGCGCGCGCCAGACCGCACTCCACTGCGCCGCCTGGAGAGGGGACCTGAAGATGGCGGAGATTCTGGTCCGCGCCGGAGCAAGCCTCACCGCACGGGATGATGAACACAACGGCACGCCGGAGGAATGGGCCGACGCGGCGGCCGTGATCACGAAGAACGAGGCCTGCCGGAGCGTGTCCCGCTTTCTTGCCGCCTGCGCCGGAGGCGCCGGTTAGCTGTTTCCGGGCTTGCGCCTGCCGGGCCGCTGCGGACATCATGGTGAATATGTTGGCGAGTTCATCCTCCGATCCTCGCGAGCAGCTGGCGATAGACCTGTTCCGGCAAGCCTACCGCCTCCAGATGGACGGCGACTTCGACACCGCCGCTGACCTGTACCGGAAATCGATCGAAGTCTTTCCCACCGCCGAGGCGTACACCTTTCTCGGCTGGACTTACAGCTTCCAGGGCCGTATCGAAGAGGCGATCGTGCAGTGCAAGAACGCCATCCTCATCGATCCCACTCTCGGCAATCCCTACAACGACATCGGCGCTTATCTCATCGGACTGGGCAAGCCCGAGGAAGCCATTCCGTGGCTCGAGCGGGCCATCGCCAGCAAGCGGTACGAATCATATCACTTCCCCTGGTTCAATCTCGGCCGCGCCCACGAAGCCCTGGAGTCCTACCGCGAGGCGCTCGCCTGCTACCGCAAGGCGCTCGAAATCAAGCCCGGCTACAGCCTGGCGAAGGCCGCCTTGAACCGGCTCCGAACGGGAATCCAGTGAAGGCCGCGGTGGCCTGCGCCGCCGTGTTCCTGGCGGCCGGGTCCCTTTGGATCGACACCCCGGGACTCCAACAGGACGAGGCCTTGTTCGGAATGGCGATCTACTACCCGCATACCGCGGTCTACAAGGCAAAGGTGTTCGGCCGGGAGATTCCGTTGATGCAGTTGCCGTACCTGGGGTCGTTGAAAGCCCTGCTCTACCGCCCGCTGTTCCGGCTGTGGAGCCCGTCGCCGGCGTCGATCCGGCTTCCGATGGTGGCGCTCGGCGCGGCGTTCATCCTGCTGACATGGCTACTGCTGCGGCGCGTCGCGACGCCCTGGGCCGCGACGGCGGCGGCGGCGCTGCTCGCGCTGGACCCGTCGCTGCTCTGGGCCGTCCGTTGCGATTGGGGTCCGGTGGCCATCCAACTGGCGCTGACCGCCGGCGCCACTCTGGCCGCGGCGGCGGGCCGCGCGCCGCTTGCCTTCTTCCTGTTCGGACTGGCCCTCTGGAACAAGGCGGTCTTTGTCTGGATCTTCACGGGACTGGCGGCGGCATGGGCCGCCGTCCATCGCCGTCTGCCCGGCCGCCGCACCCTCGTGCTGGCGACCGTGGCGTTTCTCCTGGGCGCCTATCCCTTCCTGCGGTTTAATGCCAGCAGCCGCGGCCGTACCGTCCGGGAGACAGCCCGCTTCACGTTGGCCGGGTTGCCGGCCAAGTTCCAATCCCTGCACGCCGCGCTCGAAGGACGGGCCGTGTATGGCTACCTGATGCGGGAACGGGACGTCACGCCCACGCTTCCCCGATCGTCGGCCACGGCGTGGCTGTTGGCGGCCGCCCTGCCGCTGGCACTGCGGACGCGCAGCGGACGCTTTTTCGCGGTCGCGGCCGGCACGTCGTGGCTGTTCATGGCGCTGACGGTGAACGGCGGCGAGTCGTTGCATCACACGGTCCTGTTATGGCCGTGGCCGCAATGCCTGATCGCCCTCGGGGCGGCCGAAGGCTGCCGGATGGGGTGGCGCAGGACGGCGTTCGCCGCGATCGCCGTCGCAGTGTTGCTGAACGCGGGCGTCACCACGCGCCATTACGAACTGGTCGTGCGGAACGGCGCCGATCCGCCGTGGTCCGAGGCAATTCATACGCTCGACAGGGTGCTGCGGGAGGAGCGCTTCTCGCGCATCTGGGTCAACGACTGGGGCATCCTCGACTCGCTCGGGGTTCTCGGGGAAGGGCGGCGCAGTCTGGAAGCAAGCTACTCGGCCGACCTGGCCCGTGTGACTTCGCGGAAGGACTGGGTGATCGTCGGCCACGTCGACCGTTTCCAGGCCTTTCCGGGCGTCAACGCCCGTCTGGCCAACGTACCCGGCTACAGGAAAGAGACTCTGCGGACGATCACCGACCGTCAGGGTACACCCGTCTTCGAGATCTACCGGCTGGCGCCGGACGCCGTCACCAGATGAGAATCTGCTTTATTTGCAACGACTATCCTCCCGGGCCCCACGGCGGCATCGGCACGATGACCCAGGTGCTCGGGCGGGCGCTGGCCGCGGCGCGAGCGGAAGTAAGGGTGATCGGCACGTACGGCCCCGACTACGCCGCCCCGGACCGGCACACAGACGGAGCCATCAAGGTCTGGCGCCTGCGGGAAGGATCCGGGAGGCTGGGCTGGATCCGGGCCCGGCTGGCGCTGTGGCGGCAGGTCTCCCGCTGGGCCCACGCCGGCGAAATCGACATCATCGAAGTTCCGGACTATCAGGGAGTCGCGGCGGGTTGGCGGAAGCTGCCGGTGCCGGTGGTGTGCCGGCTGCACGGATCGTCGACCTATTTCGCCGCGGAGATGAACCAGCGGATCGACGGGATCTCCCGGCGGATCGAAGGCGAGTCGCTGCGGCGCGCCGACGCCTGGGTTTCCGTGTCGCGCTATACAGCGGAGAGGACGAGGAGCCTGTTCGGCCTGAAAACCGACGCGGCGGCGATCCTCTACAACCCCGTCGAGACGGGCCAACCCGGCGAGCCTGGCGGTGTGCGAGGCCGGAGAGTGGTGTTCAGCGGAACGCTGGTCGAGAAGAAAGGGGTCATCCCGCTCGTGGAAGCGTGGCCAACGGTCCGGCAGCGTGTCCCGGAGGCGGAACTGCACATCTACGGAAAGGACGGCCGGCACGGCGGCCAATCGATGCGCGCGCACCTGGAGTCTCTCCTGGCGGAAGGGGTCCGTGAATCGGTCGTCTTCCACGGTCACGTCACGCGCGCCGAGATCTTCGAGGCGCTCGCCACGGCGGGCGCGGCCGTCTTTCCCTCCTACGCCGAGGCGTTCGCGGTAGCGCCGCTCGAGGCGATGACGTGCGGCGTACCGACCATTTACAGCACGCGGGGCAGCGGGCCGGAGTTGCTCCGGGATGGGGTGGAGGGCTTGCTTGTCGATCCCGGGCAGCCCGCGATGATCGCTGACGCGATCGTGCGCATCCTGACCGACCCAGTACTGGCGCGGAGCCTGGGAGAGGCCGGGCGCGCGCGGGTACTCGAGGCGTTCTCGATGAAGGCGATTCTCCCCCAGAACCTCCGGTTCTACGAGGAGACGATCGCCCGCTTCCGGCGCGGCTGAAGCGGTCAGCAGGGCTACCGTCCGCTGAGGACCTCGTCGGTGAACTCGAACAGGACTTTGGTGGCCGGATCGTCTTCGAGGCCGAGGTCCCGGTCGAGCTTGACGTGGTCCGTTCCCTCAGCGCCGAAGATCCGGGCGCGGATTCCGGCCTGGTCGAGGGCGTCCCAAAGCCGGTGGGCCTGCGCGGTCGTGTCGGTGTGGCTCGCCACATGGAGCAGGAGGAACGGAGGGATTCCCTTCCCCCGCGCGACATGGTTCACGGCCGAATAGGCGCGCTGCCGGTCCAGGCCGCCGAACTTCTCCGGATGGCCCATCTTCGGAGGCGGCTGGCCGAGGCTCTTGCGGCGGGCGGTGGCGGTGGCGACCTGGAGCGGAACGTCGTAGGTGTCGCCGTCCACGGGCACGCATCCGCGGATGGTCGCCAGCGGAACTTTTTCGGCTTCCAGGTGGCGGGCGTCGGTGCACAGAATCGCCGCCAGTTGCGCACCCGCGGAGTGCCCCATCAGCAGAAGGCGGCCGGGATCGCCTCCATAGCGGGCGATGTTGCGGCGCACCCAGCCGACCGACCGGGCGACGTCGGCAATGATGTCGCCCATGGCGACATGAGGAACGAAGCGGTAGTTCATGGCCACAAACACAAACCCGCGGCGAAGGAAGGCGGCGGGCTTGTGATCGACCGACGCCTTGCTGCCCGCCATCCATCCTCCCCCGTGAACCCAAACCACGACGGGCCGGTTCGACCCGGACGGCGGCGCGTAGACGTCAAGGAGCTGACGCTCGTTGCGGGGTTCGGCGTAAGGGATGTCCCGCTCGATGCGCGGGGCGTCCTGGGCGGAAGCGGCCAGACACGACAACAAAAGCAGAAAGATCATGGCGCTTATGATACCGGAAAGGCAGCCCCTTCCCCTTTCACCCGGCGGGACTTACGGGAATTCGGGTTCGTTTCGCCGCGGCCGGCGGCTGCTCCGCCGCCAGTCCGGCAAGGACGGTCTCGATGTACTGGCGGGCGCGGCGATTGAGGATATCGACGCGGTCCGGATCGGCCGGCCGGGGCACGAGCGGTTCGAACACGTTCTCAAAGGCCAGTGGGATGGTGCGGCCGGTTCTCATCATGGGCAGGAAGAGCTTGTAGTGGTCGATCTCGCCATAGCCGGGGCCGCAGTCCTGGTCCTTGGGCGTGTCGCGATGATCCTTGATGCAGAAGGAACGGATCTCGTCGACGCAGAGCCGGATGTCGGCAATCGGGTCGTTGCGCTCGTAATCGAGCACGTTGCCGGCGTCGTAGCACATCTTCACACCTTCGTCGGCCACTTCGCGGACAATCTTCACGCAGTCGGCTCCGGTAGCGGTGTTGCCTCCATGCTGCTTGATGACCACCAGGACGCCGGCCTGGCGCGCCAGCGGCCCGGCCTGCTTGAGCGTGCGGATGGCCGCCTCGTACAGGCCCCGCTCGGTCTTCCCGAACGTCAGGATCTGCGGGATGCCGGCGGCGTGGGCCTGCTCGATGCGACGCGCGTGCGCCTCGGGGCCGTCCGGCGACTCCATGTTGATTCCGGCGAACATCATCACGGGAGTAAGACCCTCGTCGCGGCACTGCCGCGTCAGTTCGCGGGCCTTGGCCGGCGGGTCGCGCCAATCAAGCAGCGGCGCGCGCTTTCCGGAGGAGTCGGTGTGGGTGGTGCCGAGAGCGACGAAATCGAAACCGGCGTTGCGAATCCCGCGCAGCGCGCGCAGGTAGGAGAACGGCGAGTAGGTGAGGGTCATCCCGGCGAGCTGGAACCGGGTGGGCCCGGCGCCGCGGGCTGACGCCGCGGCCAGGGCGGAAGCGAGAAACGTTCGTCGTTCCATAAGAAGTACAATACCCCATCATGACCACACATCCTTCGCGGCGGGGCTTTGTCCTCGCCTCCTCCGCCCTGTTGACCGGCCCGGCCCCGGCGCAGCAGAAGCCGCCGGACAGGGAGATCCGCGCCGCCCACATAGGCATCGGCAATCGGGGCACGTCCCTGCTTAAGCAGGTGCTCGGACAGCCCGGCGTCAAGGTGAGAGCCCTCTGCGACACAGACCCGGGCAAGCGCGACGCCGCCCAGACGCTGGCCCAGCGGGACAACCCCAAGTCGTACGCCGACTACCGCCAGGTGCTGGACCTGTCGGACGTGGATGCCGTGGTGATCGCCACGCCGTGCGATCTGCATGCCGAGATGGCCGTCGCGGCTCTCCAGGCGGGCAAGTATGTCTACTGTGAGAAACCGGCGGGGGTCACCCCGGAGCAGGTGGCGAGCCTGCTCAAGGCGGCGAAAAAAGCCCGGACGTGGCTGCAAATCGGCCAGCAGTTGCGATACTACCCGAGCATCCGGGAGTCAATGCGGCAGCTGCACGAGGTCGGCGCGATCGGAACTCCTTTCGTGATCAAGGCGCAGCGCCATTCGACCCCGCCCGAGGCGGGCAAGGAAAGGGAGCGGCCGGCGTGGTATCTCGATGTCAAGCGGTCGGGAGACCTGATTGTCGAGAACGCCGTCCACAACCTCGACGTCTGCAACTGGGCGGCGAGAAGCCGGCCGGTCAGCGCCTACGGGCACGGGAAGAAGTACCTGCCCAAGCCGATCCCCGCCGGGTCTGTGATGATGGACGGGTTCAGCGTGTCCTACCTCTACGAGAACGACATGCACCTCGACTACAGCCAGTTGTACCTTCACCCGCGGCAACTGAAGGAGCTGCGCAACGGCCAGTGGTACATGGTGTTCGGCGAGAAGGGGTCGCTCGAGATCAACAGTGGAACGCTGTACCCGATGCACGGCGAGGCAACCAGGTTCTTTACCCCGGAGATCGAACACGGCAGGGAAGACGCGATGGGACAATTCTTCGCGGCGATCCGGGAGGGGCGTAAACCCTATGCGGACGTGACGATCGCGGCGACGGCGGCTTTAACGGCCATTCTCGGCCGCGAGGCGATCTACCGGCGTAGGATGGTTACCTGGAAAGAACTAGGGGTAGATCTCTAGGATGGGTCACAGCGCAACGAGCGCGGAACAGGTACCGATTCCGAGTTGACGACGGTTGTATCACTGTCGTATTCTGCTGTAGGCACTTGAAGTGGGTGGTAGGCAGCCTGCCTACTTCAGCACTGAAATTTGCTGACAGCAATTCTGGGGGGAGTCATGAGGAACAAAGTAAGTTTGAGGCAGGCGGAATCCGCCCGTTGGGATCTGGAGGCAAGGCTCGTTCGGTACGGGGCGATGGCGGCCGCGGTGGCGCTCGGGGGAGGAACGGCCGAAGGGGCGATTGTTTTCCACAGCGGAGGAGACACCACGACGACGGGAACCACCAACGTGCGGTTCGATCTGATTTCGGGCGCGGTTTCGACATCGACCTTCAGCCAAGTCGCACCCGTGCCGAATCTGCCGAGCTTTGGCGCCCTGTTCGTTCTCCAGGGAGGGGACTTCGGCGGTTTTTACTATGCCGGAGTGTACCAGGATGTGGGCGGCGCTTCCGGCACGGGAGGAATCCTCGGCGCGACCTTCAGCTCCTTCACTTTCTGGGCGGACCGGTTGCAGTCGAGCTCAAACGTGGGCCCCGGGAACTTCGGCAGCTTCGCCGTGCTTGCCAAGACGGATTCCTCGACGGGAAACTTCTATCCGTTTAGCGGAAGCGCGCAGCGGGGGTTCATCGGGCTGCGGTTTTCGTTTGACGGCGGAGTGAACCGTCATTACGGGTGGGCGGACATCACGGTCAACCCCGACTTCACGGTGACGCTGCACGGGTTCGCCTTCGAGAATTGCGCCAACGAACCGATCCACGCAGGGAGCACCTCCGGCGGCGCGACGTGCAGTTCGGCGCCGATTCCGGAGCCGCATTCGGCGGCGCTTGTGGCGCTGGGAGCAGCGGGTCTGCTGGCCTACCGGCGGCGACGAAAGGGCGCCTGACTCCCAGTCTGTTTCCCTCACATTCCGGTTTCCATCACATCCGGCCGGACGCGCATCGCGGCGCGACGCGGTCCCATTGGGCTTCGCCCTCACCCTAAGGGGCGTTGACCACCATACTGTTCGGCCCCTGTATTCTAGTCTAAAATTGTGAGGCAGTGGGTATCGGGAAATACCACATCGCAATTCAACGGCAAGGGTAGAGGAGGCAAATCCAAAGTGTAATCGAAAGGTTCGGAATCCGGCAGCGGGAGCCTGGAGGCAAGACTGGCGCGGTATGGGGCGATGGCCGCCGCGGTCGCGCTCGGGGGCGGGACGGCGGAAGGGGCCATCGTTTTTCACTCGGGAGGCGACGTCTCAACGACGAACACCACGGAAGTGCGGTTCGATCTGATTTCCGGCGTGGTCACCACGAACACGTTCACCCTCGGAGGCGCACCCACTCCAAACCTTCCGAGTTTCGGCGCGCTGTTCGTGCTGCGCGGAGGGACGTTCGGTGGTTTCGGCTATTACGCCGGGATTTACGAGAACGTGTCAGGCGCTTCCGGCACGGGAGGCGTCCGCGGGGGCGTCTTCAGCAGCTTCTTTTGGTTGGCAGACCGGTTGCAGTCGAGCGTGAACGTAGGCGGCGGAGACGCCTTCAGCAGCTTCGCGCTGCTGGCCAAGACGGACTCCTCAACGGGGAACTTTTATCCGGTCGGCGGGAACGCACAGCGCGGATTCATCGGGTTGCGATTTTCGTTCGACGGCGGGGTGAACCGGCATTACGGTTGGGCCGACATCACGGTCAACCCGGATTTTTCGATCACTCTGCACGGATTCGCCTTCGAGAGCTGCGCCAACGAGTCGATCCACGTGGGCAGCACGTCGGGCGGGGCGACGTGCTGCGCAGCGCCGATTCCGGAACCGCATTCGGCGGCGCTGGTGGCGCTGGGAGCAGCGGGTCTGCTGGCCTACCGGCGGCGGCGCAAGACAGCCGCGTAGTCTACATCCTGGTCCAGCCCGAACCTCAGACCCGGCACAGGTGGGCCTTCGAGAACCGCGCCGAGGAGCCGATCCATGCAGGCGGCACCTCAGGCGGGGCGGCGTGCCGCCCGGCGGCGTAGGCCCGCTGCGTAGAGCGTCGCACGGGTCGTCCTGACATTGAGTGCAATTCCAGCGGCGCCGAGCTCCCTTCTCGGGGGCAGCACACCCGGCGCGGCCGGCTGTTGTGCGATTCTCAAAATCATGCCTTCCTTCGCGATCGCTCTCCTGATTGTGGCAGCCATTCCCGCGGCGCGGGGGAGCGTCGCCATCTACGTTGGCAAGAACCTCACCCGAGACGGCAGCGTCCTGCTGGCGGGCTATGGAGACGAGCCGTCGAGCCACTGGCTGGTCATCGCGCCGCGGAAACAGCACCCGGAAGGGGCCGTGATCAACGTAGGCGGGACCGCGTCGGCGAGACTTCCGGGCCAGCTCATGCAGATTCCTCAGGCCAGAGAGACGTATCGCTATCTTTCCATGGATTACTCCTACTACGCCGGATTCCCGGCGCCGCTGACCAACGGCGGCATGAACGAGCATGGTCTCGCGGTACGCGACGTCGCGCTGTACTCGCGCCGCGAACTGGTCGAGATGACGCCGAAGGATCAGCGCGGGCTCAACTACAGCGACGTGGCCCGCATCGCGCTCGAACGGGCCAGAACCGCGCGCGAAGCGCTCGATGTTTCCATCCAACTCGTCCAGCGCTATGGCGATTTCACCTATGGCGGCAACTCGCATGTGTTCGCCGACCCGAACGAGGGATGGGTGTTTCTGACCTTCGCCGGCGGCAAGGGACTCTGGGTGGCCCGGCGGCTCGGGCCGGACGACGTATGGCTCAACTGGCGCGGCTACACGGGGCTCGGCTACGTGCAGGATCTTCCGGAGAACCTGAGCAACAATCCCGACTTTCTCGCCTCGGACAACTTCGTCTCGTTCGCGATCGGGCAGGGCTGGTACAAACCGGACGGGGGAAAGCCGTTCAACGTGATTCGCGTCTATTGCCGCGACCGCTCCGGAGAAGCATCCGGTTCCGAGGCACGCCGGGTGGAGGCGGCGGTGCGGGCCGCGGCCGGCAAGGTTGACGTGAAGTTGCTGCTCGATCAGATGCACGCAACGGGCAGGGACTCCTCCGGGTACGGTCAGGTGGCGCATCTTCGCGCCGGCATTCATCCCGATCTGCGCACCCTCTGGGTGGCGCCGGGGCCGCCGGTCACGGCGGCGTTCGTGCCATGGCGGATGGGCGCCGAGTCGGTCCCGCCCGAGTACCGCCGCCACCGTTACATCACAGCGGGCGAGGCCGAGAAGCAGACCATCAGCGCGGCTGATCTCGGTGTCGAAGGAACCCGTTACGTGAATCGCGCGGTGAAGCGCCTTCTGTACCTGGTCGAAGAGCATCGGGAGGCGTTTCTGCCGGAAGTCAAAGGCGCCCTCAGCGCGTTCGACGACCGGCAACTGGCGGCGCAGGCGGGCGTGGAGCGAACCGCCCAAGTCCTGCTCGAGGCGGGCGAGCAGGCGTTGGCCCGGCGCTACCTCACCGAGCAGGCCCATGCCGCGGCCGGGGAGGGGATGCGCCTCATCGAGGCCCTGGCGGATTCGATCGAAGCACGGACGAAGGTGTTGTTCGGAATCAGACCGGAGGATCGATGACGCTTTGAGCGCCTCGCTCTGAGTGATGTTTGGAGACGCGTAGCGCGCCGCGCAGGCGCTGGGCGTCCCGCTGTTGATATCAACGTCAGCGGCCTTCGCCGTTCCTGCGATCGCCAACTTTTGTACTGGGCCGTACTAGTTTTCTTTGCCGCATCGTACTGCCCTACGACCAACCTGATCAGAAACGCGGCGATCTACATTAGAAAATAGTCATCAAAATTAGTACTTTTTGTCCCGCAAACAGGTTAGTTCTACCCTGGGGTCCTCGGTACCGATACCCTCAAAAAAGCAACTCCATTAGTACTTGGAATGGCAGACTATCTGCACCTCGATGCCTGTTGCCGGAGCATCCATCAGCCCTGAATCAAGTACTTGGAGCCAAAGCAGTTCCAGGACCCGGTAAAAAAGACCTCGTAAAAAAGTCCTGTAAACGAGGTCCTACGAAAATACAATTAGATAACTAATGAACGGGCGAGAGTTGTCTTTGCCCGCCGCGTCTGTTGCCGATAGAAAAAACCACGAAGGAAGAGAACCATCAATGAGGAGAAGCCATCTGAGAGAGACCCTGGGTTCGTTATCAGCGTTTGCGCTGATGACGAGTCTGCTCGTGTCGACCGCAACTTCAGGTTCCGCACAGACGTTCGCCCCCCTGCCTCTGCGCATCAACTGCGGCGGCTACACGACCGACATCGCCGGCAGTGACGGAAACATCTGGCTGACAGACCGCTACTTCAGCGGCGGCACGACCTATGCGTCGTCGCTACCCGTGAACGGGCCACCCATCCCGCGGCAGGTGTGGATCAATGGACGGGCCGGGACCGCCACACAGGACTTTCAGTATTCGATCCCCGTTCCCAATGGAACCTACCGAGTGACCCTTTATTTCGTAGAGATGCAGGTGAAGGCCGCGGGGAAGCGGGTGTTTCAGGTTCTGTTGAACGGCGCGAATCTCCTTTCCGGACTGGACCTCTTCAGCAAGGCGGGCTACGGCTCCCCGACCTCGCATACATTTGCCGACGTCAATGTCTCCAATCAGACGCTTCAGATCGAATTGCAGCGAACCAGCGAGCTTCCGCCGGTTCTTTCGGCGATCCTGGTCGAGCAGACGGCGCAGGCCCCGGCGCCGACGATCACCGTGTCGCCCGCGTCGGTGGACCTGAAGGCGGGCAAGACCGCCCAGTTCAGCGCCGCCGTGACCGGCATACAGCCTTCGACAGTGACATGGTCGCTCAGCGGATCGCTGCCGAATCTGGGCACGATCTCGCCGTCGGGGCTCTACACGGCGCCCTCGACGATTCCGAACTCGGGCACGGTCACCGTCAAGGCGACGAGCACTATTTCCACGTCGGTGTCGGGCACGGCCAAGGCGAATCTGCTGCCGGCGATCAACATCACTGTGTCGCCCGCGAACGGCACGGTGGTGAGCGGACAGACCCTGCAATTCTCCGCTACCGTGACCGGCACGTCGAACACGGCGGTGACCTGGAGCGCGAGCGCCGGTTCGATTTCCCCGTCGGGGCTGTTTACGGCGCCGACTGTCAGCACGACGACGTCGGTTCAGATCAGCGCGAGAAGCGTGGCCGACTCCGCGGTGGAGAATTCCGTGACCGCCAGTGTGACGCCGGCCACGCAGAACGGCCCGCTGACGTATCTGGAGTCGGGTGGACAGGTGGTGATGGAGGTGGAGCGGGGACAGATCGTCAACCGGAGCGGAAAGACCTGGTCGGCGGCCACTTCGATCGCCGGGTTTGCCGGAAGCGGCTACCTCAGCGCACTGCCGGACTCGGGCGTCAACTACGGCAACTCCTATCTCAAGATTGCTCCCGAGATTCAGCTTCTCGTGCGGTTCACAACTCCCGGAACGTACTACGTCTGGGCCCGCGGAAATGCAACCAGCTGGGCGAACGACTCGATTCACGTCGGACTCAACGACCAGGCTGTTCGCAGCGGAGAGACGCTGACCAACTTCGCCGTGCAGACTCCCTCCGTCTGGAGCTGGGGCGGAAGCGAGATGGACACCTTCGCCCGCCGGACTCTTGTGATTCCATCGGCGGGAGTACATAAGATCAACATCTGGATGCGGGAGGACGGCCTGCACCTCGACCGCCTGTTGCTCACGCGGAACTCCCAGATGACGCCGACGGGCGTCGGACCGGCCGAGAGCGCCACCGACAGCACCACGCCGATTCTGGGTGTGTCGCCCGGGTCGCTTACCTTCAATGCCGTCGTGGGGGGCGCCAATCCGGCCACGCAGAACGTGAGCATTCAGAACCTGGGTGGACAGGCGCTGAGTTGGAATGCGTCGGCGACCCAGCCTTGGGTCAAATTCTCGCCGCCATCCGGCCAGGCGCCCGCGACCATGGCTGTCGGGGTGGAAATCGCGGGGCTCACCGCGGGAACCCACACGGCGAACCTGTCGGTCAACGCGCCGGGTGTGCAGGGCGCGCCCAAAACGATCCCCATTACCCTGAACCTCACCGCGCCGGCTCCGGCGACCCTGAACGTGACGCCGGCCAGCCTTTCCTTCACCGGGACGGCAGG
>Ga0073934_10002074_pt1 | contig 43848 bp, 46 predicted proteins | sample LarsenN4metaG_FD_76834 | JGI IMG/M metagenome (GOLD analysis project Ga0073934, IMG submission 76834) | Hot spring sediment bacterial and archeal communities from British Columbia, Canada, to study Microbial Dark Matter (Phase II) - Larsen... ...
TAGGCATTGGTGGCATAGGAGGTCACCAGCTTAAACGCTGTTTTCTCTCCCACCATCGTTGCGGCAACGGTCCGCCCCTGCTGCATGGCGTTGAGCCAGTTTCCATTAACCATTTGCCGCTCCACAATCGGGTCAAAAAACTCCGCGATGTCGCCTGCCGTGTACACATCCGACACGTTCGTCTCCAAAAACTCGTTGGCTTTTACGCCCGCGCCCACCTCAATCCCCGCTTCCTTCACGATGTCGAGATTAGGCCGAATGCCGATACCCACGCCGAGGATGGCGCCCTCGGGCGGCTTAGCGGCGCCCGTTTGCACCTCAACGCCCTTTGAGCGCAGAAGTTCGTTGAGCAGCGTGCCGCTTTCTTCATCAAACACGTTGGACCAGAACCACGGCGACCGAATGGCGAGCGTGGTGGGCATGCCAAACTGCGCAAAGATGTTGAGATACTCGCACGCGATGAATCCCCCGCCCCAAATGCCGCAGCGCGTGCCAGCAGGCGTTTCGCGTAGGAGTTGAAGCATGTGATCGGCGTCGTCGATGGTGCGGAAGTACGAGATGCCACGGCGATCTTCCATGTCGAGCGTGCGCACATCTCCTCCCGCGGCGATGAGCAGTTTGTCGTACTCGATCTCACGGCCCTCGGACGTGGCAACAAACTTATTGCGCACATCGATGCGCTTGGCAGTGATGCCGCGCTGCCAATCGATATTCTGCTGGCCGTACCATTCTTCTTTTTTGAGAAACACGCGCTCGCGCGGCACTTTCCCCTTAATGAAGTGCGGCAACAGCACGCGCGAGTATACCGGGTGCACCTCCTCCGAAATCAGCGTGATCTCCGCGTTCGGATCGCGCTTGCGCAACTCTTCCGCACACGTCGTCCCTGCAATTCCTCCACCAATGATGACGTGTCGCATACTAAACCTCCGGAAACAACTGCTTGCCTGATTCGTCGTAAATGAAAATCGCGAGCGTCGGGCACGACTGCGCGCCGAGGATGATGTTTTCCTTTTCCGCGTCTGTCACCTCCACCACGCGCTCATAGGTGCGCGGCGTGGGCTCCGTGCCATGATCAAGCACGTAAGCCTTGTTTTCCTCGTTGAGCTGAAACGTCTCTGGAGCAATCGTGACACAGGACGCCGCGCCAATGCACAAGTCTGGATCTACTTTGATGGTGAGTTTAGGCATACGACTTATTCTTCGATGAATTCTACCTCCGCGAATTCGGAACAATGCTCGGCGACCAGGTCCGCCAAGCCGTCTTTGTACGAGGACACACAACCGCACCCTCCGCAAAATCCGGAGAGTTTAAAAACGATTTTTTGATCGTTCGTGGATACGATTTCGATGGAGCGTTTCGCGGATTCAAGCACAGGTTTGAGCGAGGCGAGCTTTGCCTCGAGGTCGGACATGGCCATACTAAGCGCCAAAATATTTTTCACGATAGAAACGAATCAATTCCTCGACCGCCGGAAGCACGCCTGGGTTGCCGATGCCGACTTTCGTTTTCTGTTGGACGGCTTCGAGCGTAACCGCCCCCTCGAGCACGGCCTCCTCGATATCATGATCCGTCACTTTGGAGACAGGATCAATCACGCGAGCAGACTCAACAACAATTTTATCGAACTGCTCCGTGCGGCGATAGAAATCATTGATGGCGTCGCGCAGGGCTTTGTCGCACAACACGGAACAGTGGAATTTGCGCGCGGGCAAACCGCCGAGCCGGTCCATGATGTCCTGCGGTCGGAGCTTGCGAGCTTCGTCGAGCGTCATGCCGCCGTTTTCGGTGACCATCACGGATGCGATCGAAGTGGACGCAATCGCGCTGCCACATCCAAAGGTTTTCCAGCGAAATTCCTGGATGCGTTCACTCGCGGGATCCACCTTCATCCACACGCGCAGTTCATCGCCACAGGCCGGCGATCCGACTTTACCGATCGCGTTGTAGGCGTTTGGATCCGCGTCTTCATGCATGAAATTGCGCGGATTGAAAAAGTGATCCTTCACGACGTCCGTATAAAACCAAGATTGTGCACCATCCTTGGTGGTGACGTCGCCCTTGGTTCCTTTTTCGGGCTGTTGAGAGTAGGACATATTACGTAAAGTATTTTTCGTCCACGCGCACCGGGCTGATTGCACGCAATTTTTCCACAAGCGGCGGAAGGACATCGAGCACGTAGGCGATATCTGCCGCGGCGGTTGAGCGGCCGAGGGTAAACCGGATGGAGCCGTGTGCCACCTCGTACGGCATGCCGAGCGCCAAGATGACATGACTCGGATCGAGCGACGCGCTCGTGCACGCGGACCCGGTGGAAGCGTACACCCCGCTCGCGTCGAGGTACAGCAGGAGCGCTTCGCCCTCAATATCCATGATAGACATGTTGACATTGTTGGGGAGGCGCTCGGTGGCATGGCCGTTGAGACGCACCTTTGGAATGCGCTCGCGGATGCCCGCAATGAGCTGATCGCGAAGCGGTGCAAGGCGTTGCGATTCGCTCACGCGTTCGGCTTGCGCCAACTCGAGGGCACGCGCCATGCCCATGATGCCCGCAACGTTTTCGGTCCCTGGGCGAATCGCGCGCTCTTGCGCGCCGCCAAACTGCAGAGGCTGGAGCTTAATGCCGCGCCTCGCATACAGCGCCCCCACCCCTTTGGGTCCGTACATCTTGCTGCCGTTGATCGTAAGCAGATCTACATGCAGTTTCTCGATATCAAGATCGAGATAGCCGGTCGCCTGGCAAGCGTCCGTGTGCAGAAGGGGGAACGCGCGTTTCGATTCGCTCCTCCGTTTGTGCACCGCGTTTCCGATCTGCGCGATCGGCAAAATCGTGCCGATCTCGTTGTTGGCGTACATCACCGAAATCAAAATGGTGTCCGGGCGAATCGCGCCCATCACTTGCTCGACCGTAATCCGACCGTCGTGATCCGGCGTGAGGTACGTCACCTCGAATCCTTCTTTCTTCTCAAGGTGCATCATGGCCTCGAGCACCGCGTGGTGCTCATACGCGGTGGTGATGAGATGCTTGCCCTCCTTTGCGTTGGCGCGGGCAATGCCGAGAATGGCCAGGTTGTCGGATTCGGTTCCACCGGAGGTAAAAAGCAGTTCATCGGGTCGGACATGCAACAAGTGCGCCATGCGGGCACGCGCGTCGTCGAGCGCATCCTTCACCTCCTTTCCGATGGAGTGAAAGCTCGACGGGTTACCGAATTTCTCATCCAGGAACGGCAACATCGCCTCGCGCACGCGCGGGTCAATCGGAGTCGTTGCCGCATGATCAAGATAAACCTGACGCATAACAAAAGTGAGCTGGAATGTACCAATTCCAGCCCCTTGTGTCAATCGTTCTATACGGTGTTTTCATCGTCCGGATCTGTCGTTGCCAGATACAATTCCGGATCCTCCAGAAAGATTTTCAAGCAATCGTTCCCACACAAGAGAACGGGCTGCACGCCGATGAGATATCGAATGGCCGTTTCGTCTTCAAGCGATCGGTGGCAAATAAGACATGCGTCCCCAGGCTCGCCGACGACCGCGCGACTAATCTCCATACATTACACAGCCTGAACGCCGAATTGCTGATGGGCAATTCGACCAATGAGGTATCCGAGAATGGCCGCACCGATGGACACAACAACCATTTCCACACCCCCCTTCCATACCGAACGCTTGGTCACCTTCGCGCTCCACACACCGACGAGGAAAAGGATCACGACCGTTGCGGCAACGGATGGCCATACCGCGGCCGCGACCGGAAGGAAAAAATACGGCGCCAACGGAACAAACCCGCCGAGAAAGTAAAAAATCCCCATCACGATAGCCGCGCGCAGAGGCGTTGTTTCAATCACGGCATCTTTCCCTTCTTCTTTCGCGATTTCGCGTTCCGCCTCTGCAGCCGACTTTGAGGAAAGATAACTGCCCGCCGACATAGAGGTTGCCTCGACTGCAATCAACACGAGCCCGGAGAGCAGGACGATGTACGTGCTTTGCGTACCCGCCGCAATTCCTGTGATGGTGCCGAGCGTAGAGACGAGGCTATCCTCGAGTCCAAAGACGATCTCCCGAATAGAGCCTAAGAGCCGATGTTTTGCATGATTCGCTCGCATACGGGGATAGTATATACTACAAACCGTGATTCGTGATCTTCACTAACCGTACGCGATATGCAACTTCCGCAAGAATTTCGCTCTTTTACCAAACCGATGCTGATCGTTGTGATAGACAGCGTTCAGGCAAAGCTCTACCGCGCACACGAGCGTACCATCGAGCCGGTCTCCGTGATTTCCGCGCAAACGGATACACTTGATCGCGAACGGCTTGCCGTCAAAACAGGTGCGGGCGATATGCGCTCTGCCGAACCTGAGGACAACCGCAAAGCCTGGTCGCGTGAACAGCTCTACGAAGGCCTGTCGGCAGATCTGATGAAGCGACTGCAAAACGGAGAGTTTGAAGAGTTGGCTATCGCCGTCCCAGAGGAGCACAAAAACGCTCTCGAAGATTCCCTGCACATCGATCTTCTCAAACGCGTCAAGGTAACGATTCCCAAACTTCTCACCGGCGAGGAGCCGCTCGATTTGGCGGCGTGGGTCCAGGAGGAGATGTAAGTATGAGCATCATGCGCGATTTGCCGGAGGCCTCGCGCGTGTTTGTTTTTGGGACAGCAGAGGAGCGTAGCGCGCTTCAAGCGCGGTTTGGCCTTACGGATGACGACATGCGCCGGTTCACGCATTACGCCACCCTGCGCCACAACGTCCTCTCCCGCCTGCAAACAGACGGCGACTGCTCCATCGAAATTGAACCGCAGGTGGCCGAGGCGGTACGAAAACTGAATCAAAAGGGGTATAAAACGTTTTCTTCGGGGTTCGCGAGCGCTGGCGAGGCCCAACACCTTTCCTGCTCAGACGCCCCATTCCATCCAGCCATTATCCCGGAGGAGATCCTCGATCGGCTTGCGGATTTCGACCTTCAGTTCATCGTCACGTCGCACGCCATCACATTTCAATCTTCGCGTCTTCTATCACTTGAGGAACTGACGTTTATTTGGAACCGTGTTGCCGACGCTTTGCCTCCTCGCACCACGTAACAAGCAGGTCGCCGAAATCCCGTCCGCTCGCACGGACGGCTTTTGGTAAGAGCGAGTTTTTTGTCATGCCCGGGATCGTGTTGATCTCGAGAAACCATTCTTGCCCTTGCACGTCGACGATAAAATCTGAACGTGAAGCATGGCGCGCACCAATGACCTGATGCATCGCGAGTGCAGACGCTTGAAGGCGCGCCCGAAGATCGATGGGGATCTGCGCGGGGCAGATTTCTTGCGCCATTTTTCCTTCCGTATATTTTGCGTCGAAGTCAAAATTTCCGTTTGCGGCAATGATCTCAATCACGGGAAGCGCGACTGGCACTCCTTGTTCCTCGATGATCCCAACCGTGAACTCTCTTCCTGAAACGAATGTCTCCACCAATGCATCGTCGTTTTGCTCAAGTGCGAGTTTTACGGCTGCCTCCAATTCTTCGGGGCGGCGCACAACGGTCGTCGCAATCGTGCTTCCGCCGTGCAACGGCTTCACCACGCACGCCGAGGTAAAAGCTGCCTGAGACGAATCACGAGCCACCTGCCACGGGGCTGTTTGCACACCCGCCGCGCCTGCCATCTGTTTTGCCAACGCCTTATTCATGCCGACCGCATGAGCTTCGACGCCAGAAAAGACGAACGGAATCCCGAGCGTTTTCAAAAAACCTTGCAGCACGCCATCCTCGCCACCGCGACCGTGCAAAACAGGAATAATCGCATCAAAATTTTCTCGTTGCGCAATAAAATCCTTCATCTGCTCGGGTAAGACGAAACGCGTAGTCTGAACCCTGTCGCGCAACGACTCCTCTACATAATCCGCAGACCAAAGCGCCACTTGTCGCTCGCTACTCTCCCCTCCGGTTAAAATCGCGATGTTCATACCAAGGTATTATGACAGAAAACGCGCCCCGGTTGCGGAACGCGTTTCCATGGAGGCCATGGCCGGAGTTGAACCGGCGCATAGCCGTTTTGCAGACCGCCGTGTTAACCACTTCACCACATGGCCGCAGTGAGCGAAATTTATCAGAAGTCCGAAGAGAGCGCAACCGAAAACGCCACCCGTGCGGGCGGCGTTGTTGATCTAGTAAACCTGGACGGTCGCGTATTTAACCCCAAACTGTTTGGCATCCTCTTTGGAACGCATCCAGATATCCATACGGTAGTAGTAACGAGCATTCATCCGATCCACCACCGTAAAGACGCGGTCGCCGTAGAGCTCGGGAATGCGCACCTGCGCTCCGATCGGTAAAAAATTGGCGGCAACCACGTTCTCTTCGTTATGCGCACACAGATCAAACCCGCGCGCGGCGATGCATGGTGTATCGTCGGTCTGACCCGGCTCGGAGTTGTAAGCGGAAATCGGAATGGTAAACGTGCGGCGCGGAGGTGCGTTCTGTGCTTCCGGAAGGTCACCGCTCTCGCGCATCTCGTTGAGCATGGCGTCGATCATGAGCGCCACAGCTCGTTCGCTTGGCACGGGAATGCCCGTATCGATGTTCGCGCTTGCGGCCGTTGGCATCACGATCGTGGCGAGCACCACAACCACGAAAGCTCCAAGCGTCGCGTCGACCAGATGGCGACGCGCAAACGTTTTTATCAAACACACCTTCGACGACATTTTTCGCATATCCCGCGATCCTCCTTGGCTTGCAGCCAGGCCGCGAAACATGCGAAAAACAAACGTCCCCTCTCGGGGACGGGCGACAGCTTACCACAAAAATATGCACTCGTCCATAAAGATGTCCCCAACGAAAACGCCCGCCTGTTTTGCAACAGAACGGGCTGAACTCACGTCGCGGCGCCGTGCTCGAGGATGAATGCGAGCGCCTGACGCGGGGAGAACGCCGGATACCACGACACGAAGTCGTCCGGGCACTCGGCTGGAGCCGACGGCGCCCAGGCAGCGCGGACGAGCTTCACGTGCGGCGCGGCTTCTCGGACGTCGTTGAGCATCTCGGTGCTATCGTCGACGAAGAACGCGGGCATGGTCACGGGGCCGTAGCGGGCGATGACCGCGCCCTTGGACTCGCCGGACGGGACAAAGTGGCGACATCCAGGATCGAAGAACGGGACGACGGTGTGCATCCCGTCGAATTTGCGCTGCTGGAATGCCGGGACGCCACGCGTCACCAGCACCTGGTGCGCCCCTGCCCCACCGAGCTCGTAGAGCGCGTCGAACACCCCCTCGAAGACGTGCTCGCTGGCACGCGTCGTGAAGTGCCTATCGAAGCGGCCGATAAGCTCGGCCCATAGCGGCACAGGAACGCCGAGCTCCTTGAGAAAGAGCTCCCAGGTGAACCCCTGGCGGTTGGCCACTTCCATGGCCGCCCGGGCATCCCCGACCGTCTTCCCCGCGCTCTGACTGGCGGCCGAGAGGACAGCGGCCACGAGTGTGTCCGTATCGAGCTGGACCCCGTCGAGGTCCCAAAAAACACGAAAGGGCATAGTGCCTCCTGGCCGGACCTTAGCAAACCCTTCCAAAATCAGCAATTTTTCGCTACGCTACGGGCATCTATGACCTCTCCCTCCGTCAAACAAGGCTGGAAAGCATCCCGGCGCTCCTGGCACTTCAAACTCCCATTCAAGTGGCCATCCAAATGGCCAAAACCGCCCAAGTCATTCTGGAAAAACGCTGTTCTGGCCTGCGTTGCCCTCTTTATCCTCGGGACTCTCGGCATCCTGGGACTGTTTGCCTATGTAAGCCGTGACCTCCCAGACCCAAGCACGCTCACCACACGCAACATTCCGCAGAGCACCAAAATCTACGATCGCACAGGCGAGCACCTGCTCTATGAGATCCATGGTGATGAAAATCGCACGCTCGTAAAACTCCAGGAGGGGTTGTGTGAGAAGGGCGATGCGAAGCTGGAGACAGACCCCAACGGTATTCCGCTTCGCATGCTCCAGGCAACCATTGCCGCGGAGGACCATGCGTTTTGCACGCACTATGGATTTACCATTAAGGGCATCGGGCGCGCAGCCCTTTTTGGCGGATCACGCGGTGGCGGATCCACTCTCACACAACAGCTCGTCAAAAACGCGATCCTCACCAATGAGCGCTCGATCATTCGCAAAATCCGTGAACTGATTTTGTCGATCGAGCTTGAGCGCCGCTACAGTAAGGATGAAATTCTTCAGATTTACTTCAACGAAATCGGATACGGCTCCACCTACTACGGTGTTGAGACCGCATCGCAAAACTATTTTCACAAACACGTGAGCGATCTGACCCTCGCCCAGATGGCGACGCTGGCCGCACTCCCCCAGCGCCCATCCACGTTCCTCAACGACCCAGAACTCCTCAAGGGGCGACGCGACTGGATTCTCGATGAGATGGTTGACCTGGCGTTCATTACGCGTGAAGAGGCTGACGTTGCCAAAACCGAGGACACCTCCATCGCCGTAAACGTCACGAATATTGCGGCGCCGCACTTCGTGTTCTACGTCAAAGATTTACTCGAAGAGAAATACGGCCAGCGCGCCATCGAAGAAGGGGGCTACAAGGTCATCACCACGCTCGACTTCGACAAGCAAATAATCGCGGAGGAGGAGGTACGCGCCGGCGTTGAGGGTCGTGGAGAGCAGTATGGGTTCACCAACGCCTCGTTGGTGGCTCTGGACCCAAAAACCAGCCAGGTGCTGGCCATGGTCGGTTCCAAAGATTACTTCGATGACGAAATTGACGGGCAGGTGAATGTGTCCCTGCGCCCGCGCCAGCCTGGATCATCGTTTAAACCGATCGTCTACACAAAAGCGTTTGCCATGGGATACACGCCAAATACGATTCTTTGGGATGTAAAGACAAATTTTGGAACCGCTTCTGGCACCTATTCGCCAAATAACTACGATCTAGGCGAGCGCGGACCGATCCGTGCTCGGGAAGCGCTCCAGGGCTCTCTCAACATTCCCGCTGTACAGATTCTCTACATGGTGGGAGTCGACAACGCACTGAATTTTGCGACCGAACTCGGGTACACAACATTTGAAGACCGCGCAAACTTTGGGCTGGCGATTGTTCTCGGTGGGGCCGAGGTGAAGCTTTTGGAGCATGCAAACGCCTATGCCGCGCTGGCAAACGACGGCGTGTCGCGGCCGCCAGTGGCGATCTTGCGGGTGGAAGATCCGAAAGGAAACGTGATTGAGGAGTGGAAAGAAAGCGAGGGAAAGAAAGTGCTTGAACCAAACGTGGCCCGCATGATCACCAACGTCCTGTCTGATAACGGGGCGCGCGCCTACGTGTTTGGCACGGGGAGCTATCTCCAACTCGGCAACCGACCTGCCGCAGCAAAAACGGGCACCACGAACGACTACCACGACGCGTGGACCATGGGATATGTTCCATCGTTGGTAGCCGGTGTGTGGGTTGGAAACAACGACAACAGCGCCATGAGCCGTGGTGCGGATGGTTCTATCATCGCTGCACCAATCTGGAATGCCTTCATGAAACGCGCACTTGATACCACGCCTGTTGAATACTTCACCGCGCCCGCGATTCCCACAACCGGCAAGGATATTATTGATGGAAAAATTCCTTCAACGACCGTCACGGTTGATAAGGTGTCGGGTAAGTTGGCGACCGAGTACACGCCATCGGAGTTGCGTGAGGAACGCACCTACGCCGAGTATCACAGCCTGTTGCACTATATCGACCGCGCAAACCCGCTCGGTCCGCCTCCTTCTGACCCCAAAAACGACCCGTACTACGAGCCATGGGAGAAGGCGATCCAGGATTGGATTGCCAAGCGTGAGGCCGAAACGGGGATCAAGATTACACAACAAGCTGTCCCCACGGAGTACGACGACGTTCATACACCCGAGAACACGCCCACGGTGCGCATCATGGATCCAAATGATGGTGCGGAGCTGGTAGGCCGCGATGTTTCCATTGATGTCGATGCGTTTGCCGCGCGAGGAATCACGCGCGTTGAGTATTACGTGGATGGATTCTTCCTCGGATCAAGCTCGTCAGCGCCTTATCGGCTCAACGCCATTCTTCCGGACACGATTACGCGCGGCTACCACACAGTTAAGGCTGTCGCATACGACGACGTGCAAAACACAGGATCTGATACGATTGGAATCCGTGTTGAGAGCGACGGGGTAGAGATTGGATTCGAGCTGGTCGATCCAAAAAATGGTCAGACCATCGAACGAATGGGCTCAACATATACCGTTGTATACTCGCTCCAAAACCCCACAGACTACTCAAGCGTCACTGCGTACTACCAACCAATCGGTTCTGGGTCGCAGTCGGTGCTGGGCGTCGCAATTGACCCAACCGCCCCGTTCCTCACGTTTACTTGGACCCTACCCGAGGATGGTGATTATGCTCTCTCTGCTTCGGCGATGCCAAAGAGTGAGGGCGGACGTGTAGAAACCGCAGCTGTCGTGGTTCACGTAACAACAGCGGATTCTTCCGAAACACCTGCCGAGGAGGCGCCCGCCGATCCTGCAGACACGGGCGAAACAACTCCAGAACCAACCTCGCTGCCGCCGCTTGATCCGTTCGCACAACCAGTAACTCCATAACAAAACGCCGGGGGCTTCCCCGGCGTTTCTGTTTAGCCTTACTTTTGGATTTCCACCTCCAGAAACGTGTCTGGCTGGTGAAAGTCTGGCTCTGCCCCGGGCACGGGGCTCATCGCGAGAAACTTTCCGTCAAAAATGGCGTATGCGTTGAGCCGTGTGAGCGGTTGAGGGACCATCTCCCACGGAATCGTGATGATGCTCTGCCAAGTTCCGGCAACCGCGGAGCTGTTGCGATGGTCTGGATGGAACGTCGCGTAATCATTGCTGCGCTGACGAACCCCATCAAACCCCAAAACGAGCCAATGCCCGCCGGCTCCGAGCTCTACTTCAAGGTATTTGCCGTCCGCCCCCACCAAAAACACTTCCACAACATCATACTCCCACAACCCATCCACACGCGTGTCGCGTGGGGCGTCCGGGATTCGCTGATGCGGGAGGATTTGGCAGTGCGTGCGGATGACCAGCCCCTTAGAAGATTGACTGATCCAAACCTCTGCATGGTACGGGGCATCCGGACATGGTGTCCCGTTCCAAAATTTATCGATAACAAAGTAGAGGGATCCTGGCTGTGGCGGAATGATGAGCTTTGACATACGTGTTTATTGCCGAATCGGCATCACGATGTAGAGGAACCCAGGCGTGCCGTGCGGAGTAACGACACAGGGGTTCCCTGCATCGATCATCTGGAACAAAACCTTCTCCGCATCCATAGACCCAAGACCATCGAGGAGGTACCGGTAGTTTAACGTGACCGTGTTTGGGCCGCCAGTGAGGTCCGCTGCGCACTGGACCGTGTTTTCCCCACGCGACGCGTCCGTCGCGCGCACAGAGAGCTTCCCAGCGTCCAGGGAGAGCGTCACATCAAAGAGACCGGCACGTGAAAACAAACTCGCTGCCTTAACCGCGCGAATAAAATCCTCGCGATCAATCACCGCCTCGGTTCGAAACTGGCGTGGAATGATTTGCGTATAGTCCGGATACACCCCCTCGATCATGCGTGAAATCAACTCGACAGATCCGTAACTGAACACGATCTGGTTGTCAGAAGCACTCATCACGACATACGAGGGAGAGTCCACCTCGTCCTTGAACACCGAAAGTATTCGGTTTACTTCGGCAAGCGTTCGTGAGGGCACAATAACGCGATATTCGTCTGTAACCTCAGAAACAAGCGGAATCACAACCTCTGAAAGACGATATGAATCCGTTGCCGCTAACACAAGCCGTGCCTCACCATCACCCTTTGTAAACTTCAGACAGGCACCGGTGAGTTCTGGGCGTGATTCGTTTGTGGCTGCCGCAAACAACACGCGAGAGAGGGCCTTCTTAAAGTCCTCGACAGGGATTTTGAAACTGCGCGCAGCTGCAACACCTGGGACAAGCGGAAACTCAGACGATGGAAGGCCGTTCATGCGCGTCTTGTGTGAGCCACACACGACGTGCATGCTTTCCCCGTCTGTCTCCATGCTCACGGTTTCATTTGGAAGCAAGGAGACGTAATCGTAAAACAGTTTTGATGGAATAGTGTACTCACCGGGTTCATCCACTTTGCCGCGAACGGTGCAGTTTACGGCAACCTCTAAGTTTGTCGTTGTGAACTTAATCGCCCCTCCCTCAGCTTTCACCAAGACGTTTTGTAGGATCGGGAGATTCACGTTCTTGGTCGTGAGGTGACTCGCGATCGACAATCCTTGGTGAAGATTCTCTCTCGTGACAGAGATCTTCATATCGCATTATCAGTATTATAGAGAGGGATAGATATAAACGATAGTAACAGTAAGGGAGTGGATAGCGGGGATAAGTGTCGGAAGCGAGGAAAAACCTAGAGTTTTTTTCGGCGGCGCTGTGGAGGGTTGTGTGTGTGGATGTGGGTTGAACCGTGGATGGTTTGGGGTGACCCATCGGGGGTAAAAGTGATCCACCGTTCATTCCCGCATCACACCACAGGGTTGCGAACCGGTTTTACCAGGGTCTTCCACATGTGGAGTGCTGTGGATGATCTGTGACTACATCGCGTAGAGTCGCTGTTTGATCATCTCAAGATCGTGCTGAAGCTTTTCGTCTTTGGAGAGGCAGTTCGTAATTTTTTCGTATGCGTGCATGGCGGTCGTGTGGTCGCGTCCACCGAGTTCAGAGCCGATAGACGGGTAGCTAGACTTCATTTCCTCGCGCATGAGGTACATCACGACCTGTCGCGGGAACGCGAGTCGCTTCTCACGGCTTTTTCCGAGAAGGTCCTCGTGTGCGACGTCGAAGTACGTGGCAACCGCCTGGATCAACTGCTTTGGAGTGACGGTTTTACGGGTCGAGGCGGGTTGGAAGCTGGCCAGCATGGGTTTGACCGTCTCCACCGTCGGCGCCAGGTTTTTGAATTGGTGGAAGGCGATGATTTTGTTGAGGGCCCCCTCGAGCTCACGGACGTTGCTCTGAACGATGGTTGCGATATGGTGGAGAATCTCGCGGGTGAGCGGGTAGCTTTTTTCTCGGCACTTGGTATCGAGGATGGCGACGCGTGTTTCGAAGTCCGGGCTTCCCACATCGGCGAGCATGCCGCTCTCAAAACGCGAAACCAAACGGCTTTCAAGTGCGGGGATGGCCTTTGGAGGCCGGTCTGAAGAAATCACGATCTGTTTGTTGTTTTGGTAGAGCTGGTTGAACGTGTGGAAAAACTCCTCCTGTGTTCCCTCCTTCCCCGTAATAAACTGAATGTCATCAACAAGCAACAAATCTACGCCACGGTAGCGGTTTTTAAACTCTTTTGCCTGCCCGCCACGCACGGCATTGATGAAATCGTTTGTAAAACGTTCGCAGGTGACGTAAAGCACCTTTTGATTGGGATTTCGGCGCATCAGCTCGTTTCCGACAGCTTGAAGGAGGTGAGTTTTCCCTAGGCCTACACCACCATAAATAAAGAGGGGGTTGTACGTTCCTCCTGGTTGGGCCGACACCGCCTGGGCTGCGGCATGGGCTAACTCATTCTGTTTCCCCACGATAAAGCTTGAAAAAACGTATTTTGGGTTGAGCGAGAGCTCCCCCGTCCCATGGGCCGATGCGTGAGAAGGCGACCAGGTCTGTGTCGCGTCTTGATATTCCTCCGTGCGCTCCACAGGGGGCGTGGGAGGGGCCGCCATGGGCTCATCAATGACCACGGAAATAGGAGTTTGTTCCTTGTTTCCCACGATTTGTGGGGTGCCTTGGCGAACCTCAACGCGGTATTGGACGTTCCGAACGCTCGATTGGGTCAGGTTTTGGAGCGATTGAACGATCTCTTTGTGGTATTTCTTCTCTAGCCACGCTTTTGTAAACAGGTTTGGCACCCCAACACACACCTCGCTCTCATCGTAAGAAACAATGAAGGTATTTTTAAACCACGTTGTAAAATTCGCTTTACTCAGCGAAAGTTCAAGTTCACCGAGGACGGCCTGCCAGAGCTCGCTGGTGTTCATACGACAAGGGAAAAGTAAGGCAACGAGAGCAGTTTAGACTATTCATCCACAGGTTGCCAAGTGATTAACAGGTGGCAAGAAGGGTTGATAAGTTGTGGATATGGTGGTAGGATCTGTGCATAATTGATTTGTATGCCAAAACGCACCCATCAACCGAAGAAAGCGCGCCGCGCCAAAGTGCACGGCTTTCGTACGCGCATGCGCAAGCGCGCAGGACGCAAGGTGTTGGCCCGCCGCCGCGCCCAAGGGCGCAAGCGCGTGACGGTTCAACGCAAGAAACTCAAGTAGTGTGTTGCCTCAGGCACATCGACTACGTCACGAAAAAGACATCAAGACGCTCTTTGCCAAAGGCAAGGGCGTCTTTGATGTCGTGTGTGGCATGAAATATCGCCGCAACGATCTTCCGGTTTCGCGGTTTGCGGTGGTCGTTGGCTCAAAAGTGTCAAAAAGCGCCGTGAAGCGCAACGTGATTCGCCGGAAAATTCGAGAAACCGTTCGTGAACTCCTTCCCCGCCTCGCTCCCGGCTATGATGTTGTGTTCCTTGTTCGTCCGGATGCGGCAAAAAAAACGCAGACTGCGATCGGTGAACACGCGCTTCAAACCCTGAAACGATCTCCGCTATGGCCACGCGCCGCATCGCCCTCTTCCTAATCCGCGCGTATCAAATGACCCTTTCTCCAGATCACGGCCCGCTGCGCAGGCTGTATCCGTACGGGTATTGCCGCTTTCATCCCTCATGCTCGGCCTATGGGTATGCGTGCATCGAGCGCCACGGGGTTCTGAAGGGTGGTTCGTTGGCCATCCGGCGCATTGTTCGCTGCAACCCATTTTCAAAAGGCGGTTTAGACCCTGCGCCAAAATAACAAAAACGCCCCTGAGGGCGTTTTTGCATCTGCGTACCAGACTACTTGCATTCACACGGGTCCTTGTGGCACATCGGGCACATGTCCGTCATAGGATTGGTGTTACAAGTTAACGCACGCTATCTTATCAAAAAAATGAGGTTTTGTCAAGGAAAATAGATAAAAAATTGGCTCTGTTGAGCCAAATATTATGCAACGGAAAATTGTTTGATGCGTGTCGTTTTTCCTCGAATGAGAGCAATCCGACTCTTTGATACACCGAGCGCCTCAGCGAGCTGGTCGCGGATCGCCTCGGTTGCCTTCCCTTGCTCTGGCGCGGCTGTCACGTGAATTTTCACCGTCGTTTCATCGAGCCACTCCACACGATTCTCTCGCGCGTTCGGTTTTGCGTGGACCGTGATGATCACATCTTTTGAGTGCAGTTCGCCGCTTTGATCTTTTTGGTGATGTCGACGAGATGTTTGTGGATGTTGGCGTTCGTTGCAACCACATCCTCGCTCTTCATGGTCCATCGGCATCCGCAATAATCACTCACGCGCCCACCCGCTTCGCGCACAAGGAGAATGCCTGCAACGGTATCCCACGGCTTGTTTCCTGTGAGGATTACCGCCTCCGTTCGCCCAGCGGCAACGTACGCGAGCATGATGGCGGCCGTGCCAAGACGGCGGAAATAACTGGTTCTTCGCTCCAATTCGTAGATGATTTTTCCATGTTTCTCGAGATCTTTTTCACGATACCCGCGCCCGGCATACAGCAGTGCGCCGCGCACCACATCGCGCCCAGACACACGGATGCGTTTGCCGTTAAGCCAGGCACCCCGCCCTTGCTCGGCCACAAACATTTCGTCGTGAATGGGATCGTAAATAACCCCTAGTTTGATAACACCACGCTCCACGAGCGCGATCGCGACAGCAAATAAGGGAACGCCGGAGATAAAATTCGTGGTTCCATCGATCGGGTCCACGATCCACGTCTTTTTTCCATGGCGGATGTTGGCGCGATCGGACCCCGGCCCCTCCTCGCTCAAGATGTCGTGATCGGGGAACGCACGGCTAATGTGCCGGATGATGATGTCATTGCTGGCAAAGTCAACCAGCGAAACTGGCCCGTTGTCCGATTTATAGGAAACATCCTTACGTGCGATGTGGCCGAACGAGGAACGCAGCAGCGCCCCCGCTTCTTTGGCGGCGGCCACGGCAACCTTTCCAGCACGTGATAATGTCATAAAAGACGCACGTACAGTGCGTCTTTTACATTACTCTTTGCGTGCGCCTTTGAGAAGCGCGAGATCTGCCGGACGCTTATCATCAAACGGCGTTTCGAGGACGAGATCGATATGCCGCAGCTTTGGATGCTGTACCAAATGGACAAATGCATCCGAACCCATGGATCCTTCGCCGAGGTGTTCGTGACGGTCTTTGTGCCCGCCGAGCTCGACTTTTGAGTCGTTGCAGTGCGACAGAACAAGGCGGTCGAGGCCAATAATACGGTCGAATTGCTTAAAAGTATCGTACAAGGCGTCTTTCGTGCGTAAATCGTATCCGGAAGCGAACGCGTGTTGGGTGTCAAAGCACACGCCGACCTCTTTACCGCGCTCTGCTCCATCGAGCATGGCCGCGATTTCTTCAAATGTATCACCCATGACCATGCCGGCCCCCGCGGAGATTTCGATGAGAAGCTGGCATGATCCATCGTACCCGTCGAGCATGCGGTCGATCCCTTCGATGACGTATTTGAGCCCTTGCTCTTGCCCGGCGTCTTTGGCGGAGCCGGGATGATACATGACACCGCGGACGCCGAGCTTACTCCCGCGCTCGAGCTCTTCGCGGACCATGGCAATAGAGGATTCGCGCGTCCGTTTTGTGTCAGAAGCAAAATTAATGATGTACGGAGCGTGGATGTAGGCCCGTTCGATGTTGTTCGATTTCATTTCCGCCCGGAATTTCTCCACGGTTTCGTCCGTGATGGGAGACGGCTTCCCTCCCTGTGGCGGTCGGGAGAACATTTGCAAGACCTCACAGCCAAGCTTCCCCGCGTTGATTGGAGCGTTCCAGAGCCCGGCTGCAGCCGAGACGTGTGCGCCGAATTTCATAGGGTTTCAGCATAACAAAAAGACGGCGCTTGCGCACCGTCTTTCTCTTATTTCACCATTAACCCGCGCAGCAAATCGATCGTTTTGCGGTTTCGCAGGCGGTTCTCTACGTAGTCGCGGTACTCGGGCGCATAAATGCGCTTGCGGGTCTCGGCATCTTCAAAGCGCTGTGCCATCATGTCGAGCTCGGTGTCGATTTCTTTATCCTCCACCTTCACGTTTTCCTGCTTGGCGATTTCGCGCAGGAGAATTGCGACCTTTACGCGCACGAGCGCCTGCGGTGCGAACTCCAGCTTGAGGTTGGCGATGGTTTTTTTGATGCTCTTGAGATAATCGTCGAAGTTCCCTCCGCGCTCTCCAACAGCCTGCTCAAGCTCCGCGAGCATCTTGTTGATTTCTTCGTTGAGCAGGAGCTCAGGAATGTCCTCAAACTGCGACTTCTCAGCGATCTGCTCAAGCATGGCTTTCTCTTGGCGGAACTGTTCCTCGTTTTTCTTTTCCTCTTCCATGTTTTTGCGGATCAGCTCTCGGATGGAGGCAACATCCTTTTGCCCGAGCGCTTGCGCAAACGCATCGTTGAGCTCCGGCTCTTGCAAGTGGTAGAGCTCTTTGAGCGTGATATCAAACTGAATATCTGATCCTGCGAGCAGTTTTTGTGTGTGGTCCTTTGGGAACGGCAGCGTGAAGCTCTTGTGTTCACCCTCCTTCATGCCGACCACCTGCTCTTTGAGCCCCGGGACGTAATAGGATTCTCCGAGGTAAATCGCATGGTTTGGGGACTGACCGCCCTCCACAGGCACGTTGTCTTTCTTCATGTCCATGCTCACGACGACTTTGTCGTTGCCAGTCGCGGCCGCGCCGGCTTCTGCGCGGACCTCTTTGGTTTGCATGCGCTGGAGATCGCGCATCGCGAGGTCGACATCTTTCTCTTCAACCCCCGCCGGCTTCTTTTCAACCGAGAGCTTGCGGAAGTCCGCGAGCTTGATAACGGCCGGCATGCGCGCCACCTCGGCGGTGTACACGAGATCGTTGCCTGGAGCGAGTTTTTCCACGTCGATTTTTGGTGAACCAACCGTGTCGATTTTGTTTGCAAACAATGCTTCGACGTACGTTTTGCGCACCACACTCTCGAGCGCTTCCTCGTAGATTTTCATTTCACCGACACGCGCCTTCACGACGTCATAGCCGGCCTTGCCGGGACGAAAGCCCGGGATCGTGGTTGCTTCCGAGATGCGACCAGCCGCGGCTTCAAGAAACGGCAGGAGCTCCTCATGACTCACGGTAATCGTGAGTTTCACTTGGTTTTTGGGGAGATTTTCAACAGTGACGTTTGCCATAGTGCGGCGAGTTTATGCGGTTTGGCATGAGGTGTCAACGGGTGAACGAAAAACGCGATCGTCATTCCTCCTCCGTGGGAATGTCGATCGCGAAGTTGGGGCGCGAGCTGATCCAGATGAGGTAGTACGAGTCGCCGTCCTCTGTTGCCACCGCGTGTGCAGGCGGAAGCCGTGTCGCTTGCGGGTCGGTGCCGATCACGAGTGTGGCGGTTCGTTTTGTGAGTGCGCGGCAGTCGAGCGTGATCATGCCCAGCGGCTCCGAGACGGCACAGTCGCTGCGCACGGGTACACCGACGGGAATCCCCATCTGCAACACGGCCACAGGCGCATCGTGATCGCGAATCGCTGGCGCCGCAACAACATAGGTGTACGGGTTGCGCTGGCTGATCTCGACGACCACCTCGCGCACGCGCGCATCTGGGATGATGGGGCGGTCTTGCGCGACCGCGATCCCCAAAAGGAGCGATAGCCACATGACAGCCTCCTGCCGCGAGCTTGGCGGAATTGGGCGCAACTGTCAATCGGGTCGCGAAATGAAAAGAGAGCCTTTCGGCTCAGGAGACGGCGGCGAGTGCGCGGCGCTCAGGAGTGGCGGCGATGCCGTGGTGAGCAAGCTCGCGTCTGAGGTGTGCAGCTGCGTGTGAGATCGCGCTCTTGTTGAGCATGTATGCGATGCGACGGTCCACACGCGTGCGGCGGATGATGTCGTCGCGGCGCAGGCGGCTGATCATTGCGTGGCGAGCGCGGTCGTCCTCGCGGTCGCAGGGCGCGAGGAGTGGATAGAGTTCGCGCACGAAGTACGCGCGGTCGTCCGGTAATCCGGCGACGGTGTCCTCGATGAGGGCGAGATAGCGCACGTAGCGCTCGGGGGTGAAGATCGTGTACGTGGATGCGTGGAGATTGAGCATGAAGCTCCTCCGGAGGGATCGGCAGGAGTGCCGATGGTGTCACCCTAACAAGATTTTGTGGAAACGAAAAGCGGCTCGAGGTCGTCTCGAACCGCATCAGTCTTCCTCCGGGACGATCTCGCCGTCGGTGAGGTCGTCGTCTGGCGGGACAGCCGTCGGTCGCCGTCGGTCGAATACCTCGGTCGCGGCTGCGTCTTTTCCCGAGTCGGGTGCAGATCCGAACGCGATGTGTTCGAGTCCGACCGGACCCGTGCGCGATCGCCCGGCACGGGGGTGCGCACGCGGCGTCGCATCCTCCTGCGTTGCTGGAGTGGCTGCGAGCTCCGGAGTCGTCGGGGCGCGAGGGGTGGGGAGCGGGGTGAGCCGCGCGTAGGTTTCCTCACGGCGCGCTTGCCTCCCACGACGCTCAGACCGGATCGCGGCCACAACCTCGGGCGGACGCGACATCATCCCAGCCGGGGTTGGATCGGTCACGCGTGGCGTATCGCCAGAGCGAACCGAAGCGGGATCGTGACGTCGTCTTGCCTGTGCGTTGGGCGGTGGTGGTGCCGGCAGCGAGAGTGCTAGCGTGCCAATGCCGCGCATCGCTCGGCGCAGGAAGATCGCGAAGATGATCGCGACCACAGCGGCGAGCAGCAGACACAGGATGGACCCGATGCCTGCGATGGCCAGGGCCATTTCCATGGAAGCCTCCGAGGCCACACGTATCAGGTTTTTGGCCTGCCGTCAATCCTTTTCAATACAAAACGAGGCCATCAGGCCCCGTTTTGTTTGCGATTAGACGATGAATGCGACGATGAGCAAGGCCACGATGTTGAGAATCTTGATCATTGGGTTGATGGCCGGGCCCGCGGTGTCCTTGTACGGATCGCCGACCGTGTCGCCGGTCACGGCAGCCTTGTGGGCGTCAGAGCCCTTGCCGCCGAAGTTGCCTGCCTCAATGTACTTCTTTGCGTTGTCCCACGCCCCGCCGCCGGTGGTCATGGAAATGGCGACGAACAGACCTGTGATGATCGATCCGATGAGCAGGCCGCCGAGCGCTTCAACGCCCAGACCGAATCCAACGGCGATCGGTGCAAGGACGGCGAGGAGCGACGGGATAATCATCTTGTTGATCGCTTCCTTCGTGACGATGTCTACGGCACGGGCATAGTCCGGCTTGGCGGTGCCTTCCATGATGCCCTTGATTTCGCGGAATTGACGACGGACCTCCTCAACCACGGATCCGGCCGCTTTACCGACCGCTTCCATGGCCATGGCGGCAAAGAGGTAAGTAATGAGTCCACCAAGAAAGAGTCCTGCGATGAGTTCCGGCTTTGCGAGATCAAACTCGGCATTGCCTCCCGCGGCTTCAATCGTGTGAACGAAGTCACCAAATAGCACGATCGTGGCGAGTCCGGCAGAACCGATGGCGTAGGCCTTGGTAACGGCCTTGGTGGTGTTGCCGACCGCGTCCAAAGGATCGGTGACTTCACGCACGGAATCTGGAAGCTCAGCCATTTCCGCAATGCCACCCGCGTTGTCCGTGATCGGGCCGTACGCGTCGATGGCCACCACGATGCCAGTGAGCGAAAGCATGGCCATGGCCGCAATCGCGACACCGTAGAGCCCGGCAAACTGGTACGAGAGCAGCATGCCCAAGATGATGGTGGCAACCGGGAACGCCGTGGACTTCATCGAGAGGGCGATGCCGGCGATGATGTTGGTGCCGTGGCCGGTCTGGGATGCTTCTGCGAGTTTCTGGACCGGGGCGTACTGCGTGCCGGTGTAGTACTCGGTGATGACGATCATGAGGCCGGTCACGACAAGTCCGACGAGAGCACAATAGAAGACGTTCATCGGGTTGAGGCCGTCGATGCCTGTGAGCAAGTTGGTGGTTGCAAAGTAAAATCCGATCGCGGCGAGCACACCAGCGGCGATCAAGCCCTTATAGAGGGCCATCATGATATTCTTTTTGCCACCGAGTTTGATGAAGAACGAGCCGATGATGGAGGCAACGATCGCAATGGCGCCAAGGGCCAGCGGATACAGCACGATCGTTTCATTGCCCGGGAACAAGAGGGAGCCAAGCACCATAGCAGCCACGGATGTGACGGCGTAGGTTTCAAAGAGGTCCGCGGCCATGCCAGCGCAGTCGCCGACGTTGTCGCCGACGTTGTCTGCAATCACGGCTGGGTTTCGCGGGTCGTCTTCTGGGATGCCAGCCTCGGTCTTACCAACGAGGTCCGCTCCAACGTCTGCGGCCTTGGTGAAGATGCCGCCGCCCAGGCGCGCAAACACGGAAACAAGAGAGCCACCAAAGCCCAATCCGATGAGGGCCGAGATGTCTTGGGTGACCGCGTAGAAGCCGGCGACTGAGAGAAGACCCAAGCCGACCACGAACAAACCGGTTACCGATCCGCCCTTCACGGCGACCTCGAGAGCCTTTTCCATCCCCTTCTTCGCGGCTTCGGTTGTGCGCACGTTTGCACGTACGGAAACCGACATGCCGATGAAGCCCGCGATGCTCGAGCAGATCGCACCCACGGCAAATCCTGCCGCGATGTTCCAGCTGAGGGCAAAGCCCAGAACCGCAAAGATGACGACGCCAATGGCCGCAATCATTTTGTACTGACGAGCCATATACGCGTTCGCGCCTTCCTGAATGGCAAGCGAGATTCCTTTCATCTTGCCGTCGCCAGACGGTTGCTTGAGGATCCATCCAATGAGGATGGCTCCGTAAACGAGTGCGAGCGCCCCCGCGCCCAAGGCAGACATCATGATACTGTTCATAGACGATTATTGGTTGGGCTGTTAAAGCCACGTGGCTTGTACACGCCCTTAAAAGACGCGGGTATACTAGGAAAAATAACGTGATTCGTCAATCCGGCGTGTGGTGGTTCATCCAACCTTTCAGTACGAGCGCGATCTGATTTCCCAAGGTTTTCGGGCGATTGTTGGCGTTGATGAGGCTGGGTGCGGCGCGCTTGCCGGCCCGCTTGTGGCCGCCGCGGTCATTTTCCCACTCGATTCAAGGCTCGGCCGGGTGCGCGACAGTAAATTACTTTCTCCGAATCGCCGCGACGAGCTGTATGAGGATATTATCGAGCGCGCAACGGCCTGGTCGACGGGCGTTGTTTCCGTTGCGGAAATCACGACGCTTGGGTTGCGCCCCGCGAATTTGCTTGCCATGAAGCGCGCGGTTGATGGGATCGCCGGCGTTGACTATGCCTTAGTGGACGCGTGGACCATCCCGGACCTGATGATTCCGCAGCAAGGGATCATTCGTGGCGACCGATATGTAAAATCCATCGCGGCCGCGAGCGTTATCGCCAAAGTTACACGCGATCACATGATGATCGAGCTCAATAATCAATTTCCGCAATACGGATTCGACATCCACAAAGGCTACGGAACCAAGCTCCATCAAGCCGCCATTCAAACGCACGGCCCCTGCCTCGCGCACCGCATGACTTTTAAAACATTCGCAGCTGTGGTAGAAAACCCGACATGAAAGCGCTCATCTTGGCTGGCGGATTCGCGAAGCGACTCTGGCCGCTCACCCTCGACAAAGCAAAGCCGCTCCTGCCGGTCGCTGGAAAGCCGGTGATTTCGCATATTGTGGATAAGATTCCCTCCGACGTTTCCATCATTGTCTCCACCAACGCTGCGTTCGCGGATGATTTCCACGAGTGGCGTGATGTGCATGCAAACCGTGACATCACCATTTTTGTAGAGCCGGCGCAGAGCGAGGGGACAAAGAAGGGGGCTCTTGCGGCCGTGGCCCTCGCTATTCGGGAACTTGGGATCGATGAGGATCTGCTCCTTATCGGTGGAGACAACTTTTTTACGTTTCCCGTGACGGATTTTCTGAACAAAGTTTCCACACAGCCAGCAATCGTGGCGCATGACATCGGCGACCGCGAGGAGGCAAAAAAATACGGCGTGGTGATTGCAGACGGGCATCGCATTCAGGGGTTTCAGGAAAAGCCGACGCAACCGCTCTCGACTCTTGTTGGCGCATGTTTCTATTTCTTCCCGCACGCACACCTTCCGGCCGTTCTTGAAACTGCAGACGACATGCCCGACCGGCTTGGGGGTATTTTTGAGCGGTTTTTGGAGCGCGGGGTGGAAGCACACGTGTTCAGCTTCCCTGGATATTGGAACGATATCGGATCGTTTGGGGCGTATTTGGATGCGCACGTGCAATCCGGTGCTGATCTGGACATTCCTTCTGCGCTGCTGAACGACGCGCTGGGCAATACCTTCGAAGGTGTGAACCATATTGACCCGACCGCAAAGATCATCGGAAGCCGCATTTGCGATTCGATTGTGCTTCCGGGGGCCGTGATTGAGAATTGTACGGTCGAATCCTGTATTGTGGATCGCGATACAGAAATTATGGATGAGGAGAGGGTCAACGAGATTATTCGCGCAGGCGTTGACGACGCTGGCCGGCCGTCTTAGACTGATAGAGAGATATGCACACCTGCTCCAACAACTCGTTCGCGTACTTTTTTAGCCGCCTCCGCAGGTAGGCCTGTTGATGTCATTCAACGGTCGCCCTGCGGGGCGGCCGTTTTCGTTTGTCGCGATCCACTTGTCTCTCCAACTGAGATGCCGACATCGGCATCTCTGAGCGGAGGCAAGCGTCATGAGTCGCATCGTTTCGTGCAGTGGGTTCCGCGGCAATCGCGTGTGTTCGATCACGGTCGGGGACGGCGCCGATCAGGTTCCGCCCACGGCCATCGGGCTGTGCGCCAAGCCCGGCGAGCGCTACGAGATCGTACTCCTGCTGTGTCAGGAGACTCGTCGACTGTTCGCGGCGTGCTACGCGTACGTGGCCACTGGCCTGCCCTGCGAGCTGCAGTCGGGCGACCGCGAGTCGCGCCTCTGTCTGGGGGTGCTCGACGATCTATGTGTCTTGCGCGGCCGGATCGACGGGGAGATCTGTCGCCTGCGCGCGCTGCACACGCGCGATCCGTTCGATCTTCTGGGCTGCATCATCGACGATCAGCTCGCGCCCCTGCTCTCCTCCCACGCTGCCTCTGTTGCGGCGTGACGGCCTCGCTTCACAAAGAGCGAGGCTTTTTCATTTTATGTCGGCGGTATGCTGACAAAATATATGGTTTAAATACTGCTCTATTAAAGGCACAAAAGAGTTATCAACAATAATTGTCGGAAAAATATTGGTGATCGTTGGTCGGGGGTGGTATTCCTAATGAAGAGCAAGGCTTCTTGCTCACAAGGAGACGTGTATGTGCGGGATCGTTGGCTATATTGGTGCGAAAAAGGCGAGCAACGTGCTTGTGGACGGATTGCGGCGGTTGGAGTACCGGGGGTACGACTCCGCCGGGATCGCTGTTCTCAACGGCGACCTTCAAGTGATTCGTATGGTCGGGAAGGTTTCGATGCTCGAAGGAGTTCTCGGCGAGCACGGACCGAACGGCCGCACGGGGATCGCGCATACCCGTTGGGCGACGCATGGCCCACCGAGCGAGGAGAATGCGCATCCTCATCGGGACTGTGCGGGTCGCATCGCACTCGTGCACAACGGCATTATCGAGGACTACGCGGTGCATAAGGAGCGACTTGAGCGTGCAGGTCATGTTTTCCGTTCGCAAGCGGACACGGAAGTGCTCGCACACCTCATCGAGGAGGCACGAGCGCGCGGGATGAACCTTCCCTCTGCGGTTCGTGCCGCCCTTGCTCAGGTACGCGGCACCTACGGGCTGGCCGTGGTGTCCGTGGACGCTCCCGACACGATTGTCGCGGCACGGCTCGGTAGCCCGCTCGTCATCGGGATTGGCGACGGCGAGCTCATCCTTGCATCCGACCCTTCCGCCGTTGTGCCGTACACCCGCAAGACGGTGTATCTCGAGGATGGCGAGCTCGCCGTTCTCACGGGCGACGGGTACCACGTGTATTCCTTGGAGAACCGTCCTGTCGAGAAGACGGTCGAGGAACTCGATTGGAGTACTGCGGACGCGGAGCGCGGGGGGCATGCGCACTTCATGCTCAAGGAGATGCTCGAACAACCCCAAGTCCTCACTGACGTTCTGCGTGGACGGTTGGATCTTGAGCATGGGACCGCTGTGCTCGGCGGTCTGCGCGACGTGGCCGCGCGAACGCGGCAGCTGGAGCGTCTGATCGTTGTTGGATGCGGAAGCGCGTATTACGCCGGCCTCATTGGCGAACACTTGATTGAAACGCTCGCACGCGTGCCGGTCGAAGTCGAACTCGCCAGCGAGTTTCGCTACCGCAACCCGATCATCACGCCGCGCACGGCCGTGCTCGCTGTTTCGCAATCTGGCGAGACGGCGGATACGCTCGCCGCGGTGCGCGAAGCCAAGCGCCACGGGGCGCTCGCGCTGGGTATCGTGAACGCGGTCGGTTCTTCGATCGCACGTGAGACCGACGCGGGAGTCTACACGCATGCAGGGCCGGAGATTGGTGTTGCGTCCACCAAGGCATTTGTCTCGCAGATGGCCGTCTTTGCCCTGCTCGCACTCCATTTGGCACGCGAGCGCGGACTGCCGGAGTCAGACGGGCGAGCCTTTGCCCGGGCCCTGTGCGATATTCCCGCGCAGGCGGCGTCCATCCTTTCTCAGCGTGAGCACGTTCGTGCGCTTGCGGCGCGGTATGCGGATGCGACGCACGCGCTCTATCTGGGTCGGCGGCTTTCGAGTGTGGTGGCCTATGAAGGGGCGCTCAAGCTCAAGGAGGTCAGTTACGTGCACGCAGAGGGTTACGCGGCTGGCGAAATGAAGCATGGCCCGATTGCGCTCGCTGAGCCGTCCATGCCCGTGATCGCGATTTGCCCGACGGATTCGGTATACGAAAAAACGCGTTCGAATATCGAGGAAGTGCGTGCACGCCGTTCGCCCATTCTCGCGATCGCGACGGAAGGAAACGAGGAAATTCGACGGCTTGCTAATGACGTGATTTTTGTCCCGGCAACCCACGAACTCCTCACGCCGTTTCTCACGGCAGTTCCACTCCAAATGCTCGCCTACGAGATCGCTGTGGCGCGCGGGCTCAACCCCGACCAACCGCGCAATCTCGCCAAGGCAGTGACCGTGGAGTAAAAACGACGCCGACAGGGATTCCTGTCGGCGGTTTTCATTGGTTAGGGTTCCTTGGTTTTTACCTTCGACACATAGTAACTCTCCATGTTTTCCATGTCCGGCGGTTTTGATTCCGATGTGTAATAGGCGATTAGTTTGCGGACACCTTCGCGCAACTCGATTTGCGGAGGAGAGAAATGTTGTTTGAGTTTTGTTGTGTCTGCGAGAAGGGTCTGTACGTAGTTGCGGATCGGATTCGGCAGATAAATCGGCTGGATGTTTTTACCGAGCTCTTCGTTGATAACGCGAATGATATCGTTGAACGTGTGATTGTGTGCTGTTCCAATGTTGAAGATTTCCGTCGTGTCGAACTGCTTGGACGCCGCTTCTTCGAGAATGCGGGTGACGTCATCAACGTACGTGAAGTCGCGCGTCTGGTTTCCATCGCCGAACACGCGCGGCGATTCTTCTTTCATGATGTTCCACAAAAATTGTGAGATCATGTTTGCATATCCCTTTTTTGCTTCCTCGTGCGGGCCGTATACGGCGAAGAATCGGAATCCGATCGAGTGAACGCCGTAGAGATCGCTATAGAGTTTCGCGAGCCGTTCGATGAACACACGCGCCTCGGTGTAAAAGTCCTTGATGAGGATTTCTCGGTTTTCGTGGTGTGGAAGATCGAGGCCGTTGTAAACGCTCGAGGACGAAGCAAACACGAGTTTGCAGCCGTGCATGCGGCAGGCTTCAAGGATTTTGTGCATGCCCACGTTTGCCTCAAACATGGTGCTCACCGAGTCGTTGCGATAGAGCATCATGGTCGAGGGCATGCCCAGGTGGATGATGACGTCGGTTCCTGCAATGTCATGGCGGTCGAAGTTGCTGATGGCATCGCGGATGACCGGGACGTCCACGCCCACGAGATTTTGTTCGTGACCGGTGGTAAAATTGTCGTAGACGGTTACGTCATGGCCGGATGCGAGGAGGCGTCGAACCAGGTTAGATCCAATAAATCCGGCTCCGCCGGTGACGAGCATTTTCATAGTGATCGAAGTTTACAAACATATGAGCGCGGAATCAACTCTGCAAAAACCCTGGGGAACCGTCGAGACCGTGAACGAGGGGGTTGGCTATCAGGTAAAGAAAATTACCATCGACCCCGGCAAACGCACATCCTATAAGCGTCATCGCCGCCGGTCGGAGTATTGGGTCGTCGTGAGCGGCGAGGCAGTGTTTTTTCTCGATGACGAGCCGATCAAACGCTCACGCGGCGAGATGGCTGTTGCCAAACCGTTGGCGAAGCACCGGGTGGAGAACAGTGGGCAGGAGCCTTTAGTGTTTATTGAAGTTCGTTTAGGAGATGATGTTTCAGAGGACGATGTAGAGCGGCTCGCGGACGATTACGGGCGTGTATAATTTGGCTTTTTTAAGCCAAAAAGTCGGGTTAAACGATTGACCAAATACCGGGTTTGTGCTACAGTCACCCCGCGTTGGGCTGATTCTTGACCACCCGTTTCTATCAAAACGACGCTCAAACAAATCATTGTCCGGATGTTGCTCGCCGTATTGCGAGGCCTCATCTTTGTAAAGCGCCATCTTGGGCCGCTCTCGCGTGCGATTATTCGTCCGCTGGCTGCACCGGGGCGTTTTTTGGTTCGCACGGTGGGTATCCCGCTGTTCCGTGCGTTCTTTTATCTCAAGCGCCAATTCTCTCGCCTTGTCCTTCCTGCCAAGCACCGTTTGTTGTACCTGGTCTCCAATCGCTACGCTATTCATGTGGCGGTCATTGGTGTTGCGGCGGTGACAAGCTCGCTGAGCCTCGGTGGGAGCGAAGTGCGTGCTGAGGACTTCGGTCAACACAGCATGCTTTACGCGCTTGTTTCTGAAAACGAGGCCGAAGTGGTCGAAGTTGTGGAAGCAGCGGATATCGAAGAGCCTAAAATCGTGTCCTATATGGAGGATCCGGTCGTGGACGCCATGGCTCACATTGACGTTGCGGATATCGGCGACGACTATGTGACCACGACCGTTGGCGGTTCGGCCCTCGCGGCCCCGGCGATCCAAGACAGCGCGGCCTCCGTGGCTCCTCGTACGGAAGTGGAGTCGTACGTTGTGCAAGAGGGAGACACGCTTGGTGGCATTTCTGAGCAATATGGCTTGAGCTTGAGTTCGCTCCTTTGGGCGAACCAGCTCACCTTCCGTTCCACGATTCGCCCAGGTCTCGAGTTGAAGATTCCGCCGGTGGATGGTGTCGTCTATACCGTGAAGAAAGGGGACACGATTTCAAAGATTGCGCAGAATTACAGCGCGGACGCGGATCAGATCATTGCCTTCAACAACTTGGCAAGCGCGGATGATCTCGTGGTTGGCGAGGATTTGATGGTGCCGGGAGGCGAGCCGCCAGCTCCTCCGGCTCCGGTGCGCACTGCCCCGCTCTCGACGATTTGGACCGGGCCGACGCCGACGAAAACAACTGGCGGCGGAGACGAAACCACGAAGGGTTCTTCGACCGGCGCGGGAACCTGGATTTGGCCGACAGACTGGCGTGTGATCACGCAGTACTACGGCTGGAAGCATACGGGCATCGACGTGGATGGTGACTACACCACTCAAAGCTACGCGGCCGCAGACGGCGTGGTCATCTATAGCGGTTGGCGTAACGGATACGGCAACACCGTGGAGGTGGATCACGGCAACGGCCTCGTGACGCGCTATGCGCACCACTCGAAAAACTACGTGAGCGTCGGCGACGTGGTGACGACGGGGCAAGCGCTCGCTCAGACGGGTACCACGGGCCGCTCAACGGGAACACACTTGCACTTTGAGGTCATCAAGAATGGCAAGTTCCAAAACCCGCTCGATTACGTGCGATAACAGTCATACAGCTCCCGCTCCGGCGGGGGCTGTTTGTTTCTCCCGCATCTGCCAAACAGGTATACTATGCCCGTATGGATGCCACAGGAGTACATGGCCGATTGCGCGTTCACATCACCGGCAGAATGTTTGTGGTGCTCGTGGCTTTGTGTGTCATTTTTTTGTTCGCACTGTGGCGGGCGTGGGATGTGTACTCACAGCCGCCCGTGATCGCGATTGGAGAGGAAGAGGAAGTTGGTTCGTTTGTGTATAGCGTTCTGTCTGTCGAATCCCGAGTGGTGATTGAAGACGGTGTGCTTGCGCGTCGTGCCGAGGGTGTTTATAAAATTGTAAAAATTACGGTTCGCAACGAGGACGACCGCCGACACAACGTGAACGAAGAACTGTTTAGCGTGATCGATGCAGCAGGAACTGAATATCTTCCGGTTTGCCGTGCGGATATCGGCAGTTGCGTGGAGGAACTGCCGCAGACTTTTACGCAGCGCATTGTTGATCCTGGTGAAGAAATTCTCGGGATTTTTATTTTCGATGTGGACACAGATGCGTCCGGGTTCAAATTAAAAATCATCAGAGACGCATTCGTTGGTGACCATGTGTTATTTGACCTGGACTAGTCAGACGGGTAGTCTGTGGCGGTTATGGTACACCTCAATCATCTCGCCATCATTCCCGATGGCAACCGCCGATGGGCACGCGAGCGCGGATTGCCCACGCTCGAGGGTCATCGACGCGGATATGATAACTTCAAGGCGATTGGTGACGCCTGCTTAAAACGCGGCATCACTCAGCTGACGTTTTGGGGGTTCTCAACGGAAAATTGGAAACGAAGTGAGGAAGAAGTGGCGTACCTCATGGATCTGATTTTGATTGCCGTCACAAAAGACGTGGATTTTTATCACGATCGCAACATCCGTTTGCGTGTCATCGGCCGGCGTGAAGGGTTATCCAAAGCGCTCCTCGGAGCGATCGATGAGGCGGAGGCAAAGACTGCTGCCAACACAGCCGGTCAGGTCAACGTGTGTGTAAACTACGGTGGTCGTGCGGAGATCGTGGATGCCGTGAAAGCGCTCGTGTCCGCAGGGGTGCGCCCGGAAGATGTGACAGAGGAGCGATTTGAGGCAGAGATGGTTATGGTCGGTATTCCGGACATTGATATGATTGTGCGAACATCGGGGGAACAGCGACTTTCTGGATTCCAACCGTGGAAAGGCGGTTATGCAGAGCTATACTTTGTTGAGAAACATTGGCCGGATTTTTCTGAGCAGGATTTAGATGAAGTCGTGAAGGAATTTGAACAGCGCGAGCGCCGATTTGGAAAATAAGCTAGTGTGCATCCAGACGAAACTGCAGTGCCTCCGCGACGTGTGCGGGCTCGATCGTGTCTGTGTCATCGAGATCCGCGATGGTACGCGCGACTTTGATAACGCGTGCGGCGCCGCGAACCGATAATTTTTGACTTTGGAGCGCGGCTTCAAGAAGTCGTTTCCCCTGTTCGTTAATCGGTGCGTGTTCCGTCATGTGTGAAGGTGGGATCTCTGCGTTTGTTTGTATGCGGCTTTCGCGATATCGCTGACGCTGGCGCTCGCGTGCGCGCTCAACACGTGCTCGTACGTTCGCGGAATATTCGGCACGGTCGTCCGAGAGCACGGCTGCGGGGCGAAGGTTGGGAACATCGATCGTAAGATCAAAACGATCCAAGAGCGGTCCGGACAACCGCTTTTGGTAGGCGGAGAGCCGAGAAGGATGGCATTGGCATGGGTGTGCGGGGTCGCTCGCAAATCCGCACGGGCACGGGTTCATGGCGGCCACAAGGAGAAAGCGCGCAGGAAATCGCATGGTTGCCGCCGCGCGACAGATCATGACTTCTCCGTCTTCGAGCGGTTGACGCAAGTGTTCCAAAACATGCCGTGCAAATTCTGGGAGTTCATCCAAAAATAGAATGCCGCGATGTGCAAGGCTCACCTCGCCGGGTTTCGGCCACGTACCGCCGCCGATGAGCGACGTTGCGGACGCGGAATGATGCGGAGTCCGAAACGGCCGGGTGGAAACAAGACCGCCATGGTGCGGAATGGTCCCCGCGACCGAAGCGATCGCGGTGACCTCAAGCGATTCGTCGTACGACATGGCGGGCAGAATACCCGGTAGCGCGCGGGCCAGAAGCGTTTTGCCGGTTCCGGGAGGTCCCTTCAGTAGTACGTTGTGCGCGCCGGCTGCCGCGATTTCTAGTCCGCGTTTGGCGAGTTCTTGCCCGCGAATATCAGCAAAATCCACGGACGCCGGAGTTGCGTTTATAGTGATTGGAGGCGGCAATGCGGGCGAGATGATGCTGTTTCCAAGAATATGATCAACGAGCTGTGTTAGTGAATCAACGGGAATGGCCTGGATAGACGGAACGCATGCGGCCTCCGCGGCGTTTGCACGCGGAACAAAAACGGTGCCAATACCCTGCCGGGCCGCCATTAAAGCAGAGGCGAGCACTCCTGGAACGGACCGAACATGGCCATCGAGTGCAAGCTCGCCCAGAATGAGGGCGCGAGAGATGGGGTCGTGCGGAACATGTCCCTCCTGAACCAGGAGCGAAACCGCAATAGCGAGGTCGTAAGCCGTTCCTTGCTTCTTTACGTCTGCCGGCGCGAGATTGACGGTTACGCGCGTGCGAGGAAACGGGAGTCCGGAGTTTTTGATGGCCGCGCGGATGCGCTCACGAGATTCTTTCACGGTCGCATCCGGTAATCCGACCAAGTGAAACGCTCCAAGACCAAAACTGATATCTGTTTCAACGGTAATAGGTACGGCATCGATTCCAATGATGGCTGACGAGGTGATATAAAGCATAAAACTCCCGCGAGCGGCGGGAGTTTTATGAATGATGATGCAAGCTTACCTAATTTATGTGTGTTTGTCAATCGTGTGGTCGTGCTTTTTTGAGCGCCGACTAGCCCAGAGGAGACCAAATACGCCAAGGAGGATGATAATGTCAGAAATGTTGATGGCAGACCGGCGAAACAGAATGATGTAGTCAACCACAAACCCAAAGTACAGACGATCGAAAAGATTCCCTAGGGCCCCGACAATGATGAGTGAGGCGCAAATCGCGATATTTTGATTGGTTCGATAGGTTTGATGGATGACGCGCAAGAGCGCGACCCCGATGAAAATGGAAACAAGGATGATGATCGGGATTTTGAAAGGAATATCAAACGCGATCCCGTAGTTTTTGTGGATGGCGAAATCGATGAATCCGTTTAATTCAACAGTTCCCTCCTCTGGTAGGCGGGCGAGTGCTACACGTTTGAGTATTTCATCCCCCAGAACAACGGCTGACGCGAGGCCAAGCGTCCACCAGGGGATCTTGTCCGGTTTGCTCACACCTCCTGTGTAAGTGTTTTCTTGCATTCGATGCACGATGTAGAGGTCGGTCGTGCCAAAAGACGGCGTTCATCGATCGGCTGTTTGCAGTATTTGCAAAGGCCGTAGGTTCCAGCCTTCATGAGCTTTAGTGCCGATTCTACATCGCGGAGGGCCTTTTCCAGCTCATCCTCTAATGACAAATTGTCGCTAAATTGAGCCACTTCTGAAGCGCTTTCCGTCTCGTCTTTATCGCCGATATTTGGGAAATCGGCGGTAAAATCGGCTTCTGCGGCTCGAGGGTTGCGGTGGGCAAAACGCGAGAGTTCCGTTTCAAGACGGGCTTTCTCGTCCAAGAGCTTCTGATTAAGGGTCTCTTTGAGGGAGTCTTCCATAAAAGTCCAGTATTTCGAGTATGTCCCCTATCTTACCAAAATCTAGAAAATTAAATAGGGCCGATGCCTATATGAAGTTATTTCATAGACACGGCCCCTTTCGGGGCCAGATTCGCCCTTTCGGGCACCGGGTTCTATCTCCAACGTGGTTGGGGATACAACTCGGCGCCCTATGGACAGAAAATTCTGGACCCGTACGTCAACACGCCTGCTCTACCATTCATGGGTCTTGTCCGCGCACGGCACGAGGGCCGCGCATAGTGCAGACTGACCGAGATGTTTGCGTTTGTTTTTTTGTTTCTCAATCTGAACAGTAGAGAAGCGGGATATTTCCCGAAAGCCACAGGGCAGGCGTGGGGCACCTACCATGCTTTTGAAGACTTTCGGAAAACCTCCCTTTGGTTGGGTGCAAAGAACGATCAGGGTACGCAGATATAATACCACCTTGAACACTAAATGTCAACGGAGACTATTTTAACTAAATTGAGCGAAAAAAATGATTTGGTGACAAATCATGTGTTCAAACGTGGAAAAAATAACGGAAAAGTTATCCACAGAAACAGGCTGTTAAGAACAACTTATCCACAACACTCATCGCAGAAAAGAAACTGTGTTGATAGTGCTGTGTTCTTCACGAAGAGTCTCCCAAAATTTCGTGACAGAATAGAGTAGGAACTAATGTGGATAGAATCACTGTCGCTGGCAAGAAGATTATATGCACGATCGAGATCGATGAATGTGCTCATGCGGCTGACGTCGCACGCATTTGGGCTGGCCTTTGAAGGCGTGACCCATAAAGACAACAGTTGCTCGCTCGTCGATAGGATCGTTTGCCCGTTACTCGATGCAACAAGCATTTCCCCCAAGTGGGTCGTGGCTCTAGAGACCGGTGAACCAGCGATGGTTCGTTCCTCTAATGAAACGCTTGATGGGTCCACATAGATTTCCTCAACGCTTGTTCGGTCTGGGAGTTGAAATGCTCGAAGGAGCGGCTTTTCCAGGGCTGCCATGCCGCGAATAGCGTCCTCGGCGGTTGATTTGGGGAAAACCGACTCTGGAATGCTAAGTAAAACCCCGGTTTCTTCGCTGTCTTGACCGATAATAACCGTGCCGCCTGCTTGTCGGGCGAGAGATTCGATCAACGTTCCTGTTGGAAGCCCTAGGGCGGCAAGAGCAGGGTCGATCGGGGAGAAAAATTTAGACATTTGGCTAAATTTAGCCGGAAGGACGGTTGCAGCAACGATGGTATCGGTGGTGATGGGTTTATTAATCCGATCTGTGGGCATTTTGGGTGTCCGCAACATTAAGCGGCCATGAGACGCAAAGATGTTGCCAAAGAGTGGGGATCCACCGGCATCAGGTACTGTGATCGTTCCTACTTGGGTGTAACCAAATACCGGCCAAGTAAACCACAGTGATCGTTCTTGGAGGCCAGAAACGGGCAAAAGGGTATCCGAAAGGAGATAAGTATTCGGAGAAACTTCCTGAACAACGATGCCCTGCGCATCCAGTTTATTTGTGGGGATGTGTTCGCGGGATGAATGGATTGCAACGCTCTGTGAACCGTCTTCCCCGAAGAAAATGGCAAATTCTCCTTCAGTCATGGATTGCAGCTCTCGGACAGTTAGAGATCGGTTTGTGACCACACTGGCGTTGCCAAACAGATCATCTAGTAAATCCCACTGTTTTCCTATTGGCGTAAAGCGCAACATAAGAGCGGTTTGGTCTGGAGCGGCTTGCGATACGGTGTCGCGCTCAAACCAAATCGTTGCAACTTTCCATGTAAACGCAATCCCTATAACGCTCAGTAGAGCTAAAAGCCACACAACCCGCCTGGAACGGCGGGTTGTGGCTGAGTTCTTACTCATGGGGATATTGAGCCGCTGCATGTGATCTTATGGGCGTCGGGGTGGGCGTGCGCCTCCCGGACGGGATCCCGCACGCGGCGGGAACGGCCGTCCAGCTGCCCCTGAGGGGGCGGCGTTGGCCGGTTTTTCAGGGTAGACGTTGCCCGGCGCTTGTTTCATGGAAAGGTTCACGCGGCCGAGGTTGTCGATTTCCACGACTTTTACCTGGACCTCGTCGCCGACTTTTACGATATCACTCACCTTCTCTACACGCCAAGGGGCCATTTCACTCACGTGGACGAGTCCTTCCTTCTTGGGGAGAATCTCAACGAATGCTCCAAAGTCCATCAAGCGCGTCACTTTGCCTTTGAAGAACTCGCCGGCCGTCACTTCGCGCGTGAGGTTTTTGACCCATTCCTCAGCTTTTTGAGCTCCCTCGGCGTTCATGGACGTGATCATGACCAAACCGTTATCTTCGATATCGATCGCTTGCACGCCGGTCGTGTCGATGATTTCATTGATCATCTTGCCTCCCGGACCAATCACGTCGCCGATGCGCTCTGGATTGATGCGCAAGGTGATGATGCGCGGGGCGTACGGAGAGAGTTCGGGGCGAGGAGCCGGGATCGCTTTGAGCATGACGTCGAGGATTTGCATGCGAGCTTCGCGCGCCTGTGCAAAGGTCTGCTCGACGATTTTGCGGCTGAGTCCCTTGGTTTTTGTATCCATCTGGATTGCGGTGATGCCTGTGGCGGATCCAGCGATCTTAAAGTCCATGCCGCCTTTACCGTCTTCGAGATCCTGAAGATCAGTGAGGACCTTCCAACGGCCAGCAGTGTCCGTTGCCAGACCCATGGCAATACCAGCGACCGGAGCTTTGATCGGAACACCGGCATCCATAAGAGCGAGGGTTGAACCGCAAGTCGAACCCATCGAACTTGAACCGTTGGAGCCAAGAACCTCAGAAACGACGCGAATCGTGTACGGGAACGCTTCCTTTTCCGGCATCATCGGCATGAGGGCTTTTTCCGCCAGGGCACCGTGTCCGATTTCACGTCGGCCCGGGCCGCGCATGGGCTTAACCTCACCGACCGAGAACGGAGGGAAATTGTAGTGATGGAAGTAGCGTTTCTTTCCAACAAACTCCATGCCGTCGAGCGTTTGTTCGTCGCCCGGTGCTCCAAGCGTGGCAACGGAGAGCACCTGCGTGTCGCCGCGCATGAAGTGTCCTGAGCCGTGAACGCGCGGGAGCAAGGCGACTTCAGAAAGGAGTGTGCGGATGTCCGTGAGCCCTCGGCCGTCAACGCGACGGTCCTCGTCGAGGATGGAGCGAGAGACTTCTTCCTCAAGAACGTCGCCAACGATGGCGGTGCCGAGCTTTACGTCTGCGGGGTCAACGCCGTTTTCGAGCAAGAAAGCTTCTGTGCGTTTTTTGAGCTCTTTCTTTTGCAAAGCGCGCTCGGCCTTGTTGGCGCGCGGCGCCGCAAAGAACAATTCTTGCACGGTTTTCGCGATGAACGGGCGTGCTTTGGCTTCGATTTCCTGGCGCTTGAGCAGTTTGGCCTTTGCCTCCTCGGATTTTGGCGTGAGCAGATCGCGCTTTGGTTTACCAACGGCCGCACGCACGTCTTCGATGAGTTTGATGGGCGCGCCAAGGTGCTTCTGGCCAAACCAGAACGCGTCGAGCACGGTTGCTTCTGGGACTTCGCTCGCACCGGCTTCTACCATGATGATGGAGTCTGTGGTGCCAGCAAACGAGAGATCAAGCGCGGATTTGGTACGGGCTTCGTATGACGGGTTGATGACCCACTCCCCTTCGATTTGCCCGACGCGGATATCCGCGATCGGTCCTTCCCAGGGAATGTCGCTCATGTGCAAAGCGCAGGAGGCGGCAATGAGGCCAGGGACGTCTGGATCGTTCTCGCCATCGAATGCCAAACAGGTGACGATCACCTGGATATCGTTGCGGATACGGTCATCGAATAGTGGGCGCAGGGCGCGGTCGATGTAGCGGGCCGTGAGTACCGCTTCGTCGGTCGGCCGCCCTTCTTTTTTGATAAAGCGGCTCCCCTTGATACGTCCTGCCGCGTAAAGTTTTTCTTCGTACTCAACCATGAGCGGGAAAAAATCCAACCCGTCGCGCTCGGAATCGCTCATGGTTGCCGTGGCCAAAACCACAGTATCGCCGTACTGAACAACACACGCCCCATTGGCCTGCAGGGCATATTTTCCCGTTTGGATCGTGAGTTTCTTTCCACCCCACTCTGTTTCAAATGTCTTGATGTCCATATGCGTTTAGAATTCGAGTCGTCGTGTTCGTGATTCCGTCTGTTGTGCTTCGTCTTCGAGTTCCTCTGGGAGCTCCGTGAAGAACGCGGCGGGCTGTTTATCTCCGCCGAGCCCAAGCTCATCTTCGTCGTCTGGCTCCGGTGGTTGCAGTTCTGTTGCGGCACGCACGCCTGGTGTCGGTCCAATCAGATATCGTCGACGATTTTCTGAGAGGTTGACGTAGGAGTCGACCGCCTCGATGAGTTTAGAGTTGGTCGTTTCTCGGAAGGCCATCACTTCCACGAAGCGGCCGCGGCTTTGCGCGTACTGCACAAGCGGAATGAAGTCTCCGTCGCCTGACACCAGGACCACCACGTCGAGCATGTCGAGCATGCGGATGACGTCCACGGCGAGTCCGACGTCCCAATCTGCTTTCTTCTGGCCGGAGAGATACTCCATCAGCTCCTTTTCCCGCAGCTCAATCCCCATTTTTTTGAGTGCTTCGAAGAACGGGGTTTCCTCGGCCGTCTTCGTTTTGACCACGTAGGCCAAGGCGCGGATCAGCCGACGGCCATCGGCGGCGTCTCCGACGATGTTTTTAAAGTTCACTTTCTTTCCGAAAATATTGCGCGCGCTGTAGTACATGTTCTGCGTATCGATGAACACGCCCACGCGCTGGTCCGGGTGCCGGATCATAAAATGCGTGAATAAGTTGTAAAACACTGCACCCCGCACCTTGATTCAAGGCGCGGGGCGAAAAATTACTCCAAACCGAGTTCTTGCAAGAGCTTGGCGTATCCCTTTGCGTCTTCGCGCTCAAGGTATTTGAGCAAGCGACGGCGCTCATTGACCTTCTTGATGAGACCACGGCGGCTGGAATGGTCTTTCTTGTGGTCCTTGAGGTGCTTGGTCAGCTCTTTGATCTCGTGCGTGAGAATGGCGATCTGCACCTGTGGCGAACCGGTGTCCGACGCATGGGTGCGGAACTTCTCAATGATTTTCTGCTTTGCCTTTGGGTCGAGCATAGTCGTGGTTTCGTGCATCCGTCCGAGGCGCGGCGCTCAACCCGCGTCCCAGTTCGGCGCAATGAATTACGCGCAAACACTATCAAGCGGCCGGGGATTTGTCAATCTGGGAAAGGCGAGACAGCTCCTGGGCTTTCGAGCGCGCTTCGGTGATAAAACACTCGAGTTCTCGGCGCTTTTCGTCATAGTACGCGCCACCTTGTGCCTTGGCACGTTCCAGGGCTTGCGCGGCTTTGGCAATGCGGGCCTCAAACATGCCCAAGTCGAACGCCCCGTCCTTGAGGCGATTTTTGAGAAGTGCCTCTCGAGGTGGAAGTCGAATGTCTTTGACGATTCCGAAAAACGACAGGAGACGGAGGACGTAGTAACTCGCATCGATTTCCCACCAGAAGAATCCTTGGTTTGTGGACGAGCGATAATGATGATGATTGTTGTGCCAACCTTCTCCGAGGGTGATGAGCGCGAGGAGTACGGAGTTTCGGCTGGTGTCTGATGTGGCAAATCGCCGCGATCCAAACACGTGGGCGAGTGAATTGATGGCAAACGTGCCGTGGTAGAGCAAAACCGTAGAGAGGAAAAAACCGATGAACAGAGCACTTGGCCCCCAGAGCAGAAAGACGGCGGCGCCCAGCAGGGTTGGTGGAACAAGATAGTATCGATCGATCCAGACCAGTTCCGGGTACGATGCAAAGTCACGGATCTTATCCGTTGGCGTCGGCTTGAACTTGTCGCAGAGGATCCATCCCATGTGGCTCCACCAAAATCCGCGTTTGGGAGAGTGGATGTCCTTTTGCGTGTCCGAGTAGAGATGGTGGTTGCGGTGGTGTCCCGCCCACCACAGTGGTCCTTTCTGCGCCAAGGTGGCCCCGCCAAATGCCATCACAAACTGCATGATGCGGCCGAGTCGATAGGAGCGGTGGGCGAAGTATCGGTGGTATCCGGCCGTCAGGAAGAACATGCGTGCAATGTAGAGTCCGGCGCAAAGGGCAACGTCGAACCAGCGAACTCCCGTGAAGATCGCAAACAGCGGCATGACATGCATGAGAAAAAACGGGATCGATGAGAACCAGTTGACGCGTTCATCAGACGGTCGTGAGAAAGAAGCCATATTGGTGGCATTCTAACACAATTTAAAACCCGGTTTCGAAGGAAACCGGGTTTTCTGGACTTTACTGGAGGGCGGCGTCGATCATGGCGGCGACCGAGGCGTACGGGAGCGCACCCTTGATGGCCTGCGCGTTGCCGTCTGCGTCGATGAGGAACGATCCCGGCGTGCCGGTGACGCCCGCGGCGCTTCCGCCGGCCTGGTCGGACTGCACGCGATCGAGCATGCGGTCAGAGGAGAGACAGTCGTTGAACTTGGTGGTGTCCAGGCCGAGCTGTTGGGCGAGCTGCGGATAGTACGTGGCGCTCAAGCTGTCTTGGTTTTCGATGAGCGCATCGGCGTACTCCCAGAACTTGCCCTGCTCCGCTGCACACTCAGACGCTTCGGCGGCTGGAGTGGCTTCTGGGTGGAACGAGAGTGGGAAGTGTCGATAGACCCAGCGGACTTTGCCGTCGTAGTTGTCCATGACTTGCTGCATGGTCGGGTGGAAGCGGGCGCAGAACGGGCATTCGAAGTCCGAGTATTCGATGATGGTGAGCGGTGCGTTCGCGTCTCCACGAACATGGTCCGCATCGGAGACGACCGGCACTTTGCCAGCGGCGACGGTCGGGGCCGGAGCCGTTGTCCCCGTGTTTCCGGTTGTTCCTGTCGTTGTTGTGGTCTTTGTGGCGCTTGCAACGGCAACACCCGTGCACTTACCGCTCAGCATGCAGCTGCCGAGGATGAGGAACCCAGCTGTGCCGAGACAGAGGATGGCCGTGATGAACCCAAGTCCGAAAGCAGTCTTGGATGGGATCGTGTCAAAGAAAGATTTGTTGGATTGAATCGGTTCCATAATGAAAATAGAAGTAGAAAGTAGAAGATAGAGCGTTGCAGGACTACGACGGGCGTAACGTGGCGGCTTCGGAACGTCTCGGACGTAGCGCGAAGTCAAACGCAAAATGCAAGATTTGTAGAATGTTGGCCCCGATGTGGGATGCCGGGCGAACGAGCAAGACAGTGCTTGCAACAACCGCGAGCACAACGGCCACGATTTTTGTGGCGGTCGGCGGTACGCTGGCGTCACTGTTGAGCGAGATGCTCGGCGTTTCCCAGAGCATCATGTAGCAGGCGGGTCCCTCCGCTGCCTGTGTGCGTTCGCACGAAGACGCGCTGATCGCGCCGATGGACGCGAACGCGAGTGCAAAAATGATGAAACACGCACCCCACTTCATAACGGCCCAATGATAGCACAACCACGAACGTCATGACGAGATGCGTCAAGTGTCGTATAATATCGTTCGACTATGTCATCGACGCTTGATCGTCTCATTACAGAATTTTTGGAATATCTTGAGGTTGAGCGCGGGCGCAGCTCGCGCACGATCCGCAACTACGATTTTTATCTTCGGAGGTTTTCCGAGTGGGCTGGTCATCCCGAGCCAAAAAAAATCACGATGGACGTGATTCGACAGTATCGGCTTTGGCTCAACCGGACGCCAGGCCGTGAGGAAGACACACTCAAAAAAAGCACGCAGAATTATCACCTCATTGCCTTGCGGGCGTTTTTGAAATATCTCGTGCGGCGCGAAATCGCTTCACTCCCGCCGGAACAGATCGAGCTGTCCAAGCAAAGCATGCGACAGGTGGAATTTTTGGAAATCGACGAGCTTGAACGGATGCTCGCGATGCCCATGAAAGAGCGCGAGGGCTTGGTTGCTTTGCGCGACAAGGCGATCCTAGAGCTGTTGTTTTCTACCGGCATGCGCGTTTCCGAGTTGGCGAATTTAAAAATCGACCAGGTGAACTTGTCGCGCGATGAGTTTACGGTGCGCGGAAAAGGCGACAAGTTACGCGTGGTGTTTCTCTCTGATCGTGCGAAGGACGCGCTCAAAACCTATCTCGAGAAACGCCGCGACCCTTCCCCGTTTCTGTTTGTCTCACATGACCGCGCCAAGGGCGGCCGCGAGGAATCTGGCCCGCTCACGCCGCGCTCGATTGAACGATCGGTCGCGTTTTACGCGAAAGCCGCCGGTGTCACCAAACGCATCACGCCCCACACTCTGCGCCACACGTTCGCCACCGACCTCTTGCGCGGCGGCGCTGACATCCGCGCCGTGCAATCCATGCTCGGCCACGCCTCCATCACGACGACACAGATTTATACGCACGTCACCAATAAACAGCTCAAGGACGTGTACAAAAAGTTTCACGGGAAGGGATAAACGATGCGTTGAAACGAAACAGGCGCCGACGTGCAGATGCACATCAGCGCCGCGCTCACGGGAGCAGCCGCGTGGGGAGTTTGGTCTCGACGGCGGTCTTGCGAGCCACCAACGATCCGTTCGTCAGCTCCAGCTTGAGCTCGTACCCGAGCGCACCTGGGCGGTCCGACACCACATCCACCAGCTGTTCGTTCTCGAACACCAGGCTGACGCCGTCATCTGCCGCGTAGGCGTGCGAGAACGTGTAGACGTTGCACCCCAGGTTCGAGCCCTCCATGATCCGCTTAAGCAGCGGTCGGCGCATGCCGGCCTGGTGACGCGGGCTGAACAGGAAGTGGAGCCATCCAAGCCCGCTGTCGAGCGGCTGGAGGGCGACGGAGTGGAACGAGTCGGTCGATCCGCCGCGCGTCGGGTAGATGCCGCCAGCCGAGAGGCCGAACAGCACGATGCCCTTCTCGTACGCCTCGTGCAGGATCGCGTCGAGGCCGTGGCGGCGCAACATGTACAGCAACATGTCGGTGTTGCCGCCACCCACAACGATCAGATCCTGCGAGAGGACCTGCTCGCGGTTCTTCGCACGCACGAGCGCCGCGCGCTCCGCGTCCGTCATTGCGAACAGCTCCTCCTCGGTCTTCCCGAGATCGAGCTTGTTCTCGAGGAGCGTCAGGATCGTGGTCTCGCACCCGAGACGTCGGAACGCGTCGTGGAACGCGTTCTGATCCTACTCCTTTTCGCCACCCGCGATGCCGATGAACAGGACGCGCGGAGCCCTCTCGAGCCCGAGCGCGCTTCTGGCGTACTCGACGAGCCAGCGGTCCGTGATCGGGCCGAACTCGTCGCCCATGTGGAAGCCGCTGCCTCCGCTCAAGATGATGCGTCGCATCCTTCACCTCTTTGGAAGTCGCAAACCCTCGGTTTTCACCGAAAAGGCCGACCCGGGAGAATACCCGTTTCGGCCGTTTTTGTCAATGGATTGACGGGTTTGTGCGTTGGCGGTATCATCATCCGGCCCAAAAGGCACAGGAGAGTCTGTGGATTTCCAGATCGTGCGTGTAGGTGCGAATTCGACCGGGGTTCCGTCCCAGGTCGGGTCGCTGTCCATGCGGTTCCTCAGGCAGGGGCTGCTCGAGTGGATGCGCGGGCGTGAGTCGCTCGTGCTGTTCGCGTGGATCCAGGAGGGACCGATCGGGATCTGCGCGGTCGAGTGCGTCGAAGCGCAAGAGTTCCTCCGGGAGATCGCTCGGCCGCTGTCGAGCCACCTGGTGGCCGGCCGGCTCGCGGTCGTGCGTTGCTGTCGCGTTCTCGAGCCCTTCGAGCGCAACGGCATCGAGCAGAAGATGCTCGAGCGCGCGATCGACCGGCTCAAGGACATGGCCGTAGACGCGATCTTCGCGCAGGTTCACGCGGGCGGCAGCACGTCTGGCCTGTGGAGCGAGGCGCAGTTCGACCTCGTGGCCGATCTCGGCGACGACGCCAACCGCATCCAGCTCCTTCGCCGCAAGCTCGCGGCGTAGCTTTCAGAGGCGTGACGGGACTCCGTCCGCCTCGTTTTCATTTACAAGGCGAGATAGTACGCCGCGATCATGCCAACGGCGAGCAATGGCATGGCCGGAATGCCACCGCGAACGATCCAGGAAAGAAAATTGTTGAGTGTCCATCCGATGACGGCGCCAAACAGCACAAGGAGGCCCATGGGTACGCCGCCGGCAAGCGTTACGGAAGTAATAAAAATCGCTGGGAGAAACACGTCCCCTGCTCCCATCATGGCGGCAACACGTTCAGAGGACGGGATCGCATGCCAGGAAACGTGCGCACGCGGTGCAAGCCAGATGAGCGGCAATTCGTATTGGACCGCGCGGTGTGCCAGCGTCGGGATAAACTTTGTAAGAAACACGCCGATCACGTCGTAGACGCTAAAGACCGCCAGGATGAATACGACCATGACGGGTTCAAATCCCAGAGCGATCGGGATGGCACCAAACAGGACGCCGGCGGCAACCAAAAGGTTATTGGAGAGAAAGGTGTGCGAGAGTTTTTGATACAGCAGGATGGAAACGGCAAGAAGAAACGCGGCCTCGGTTCCCATAAAGAGAAGCGCGCCGCTAAACGTCATGTAGGACAGCAGAATGGAAACGATGGTGGCGAAGAATGTTTGCTTGTGGAAAAAAATAAGAATGATGAGCGCGATGACGAACGCGAGAAAAATCTCGCCACCCGCGGGCGCGGCGGCTTCAAGCGCGAGCAGACGCTGGATTTCCAAAAAGAGCGGCAGTCGCCATGCAGTGAGTAAAATCGCCACGAGCCAGAGCAAAACCGCGGCGAGTTCGAGCGTTAGAACGCTCAACAAACGCTCGCGCCAATGCATCGGGATGTTCCTCCTTGTCGCCATACGTTGTATATTGTACAACATCTGCCCTGCCCTGGTAGCTCAACTGGATAGAGCAGGTGCGTTCTAAGCACTTGGTTGGGGGTTCGAGTCCCTCCCGGGGCACCA
>Ga0073934_10002075_pt1 | contig 43798 bp, 33 predicted proteins | sample LarsenN4metaG_FD_76834 | JGI IMG/M metagenome (GOLD analysis project Ga0073934, IMG submission 76834) | Hot spring sediment bacterial and archeal communities from British Columbia, Canada, to study Microbial Dark Matter (Phase II) - Larsen... ...
CGACGCCCTGCCCGTCGCAGCAAACGTGGAGCCGGGCGTCGCGCGGAGCGGATCGTGAGCACGCCGCTCGGCAAGGACGATGTAGCGACGCTCGACGCCTACTGGCGCGCCGCGAACTATCTATCGGTCGGCCAAATCTACTTGCTCGCGAATCCGCTGCTCGAGGAGCCGCTGACGCTCGAGCACGTGAAGCCGCGTCTGCTCGGCCACTGGGGCACGACGCCCGGCCTCAATTTCGTCTACGCGCACTTGAATCGCGTCATCAAGGCACGCGAGCTGCCGATGCTGCTCGTGATCGGCCCCGGTCACGGCGGGCCGGCGCTCGTGGCGAATACGTGGCTCGAGGGCTCTTATTCGGAAATCTATCCCGACGTGTCGCTCGACACCGAGGGCATGCAGCGCCTCTTCAAGCAGTTCTCGTTCCCGGGCGGGATACCGAGCCACTGCGCGCCGGAAATTCCGGGCACGATCAACGAGGGCGGCGAGCTCGGCTATTCGCTGGCGCACGCCTTCGGCGCGGCGTTCGACAATCCCGAGCTCGTCGTCGCGTGCATCGTCGGCGACGGCGAAGCCGAGACGGGTGCGCTCGCGGCGAGCTGGCACTCGAACAAATTCCTGCATCCCGTCGACGACGGCGCCGTGCTGCCGATCTTGCACTTGAACGGCTGGAAGATCGCGAATCCGACCGTGCTCGCGCGCATGTCCGACGACCAGCTGACCGACTTGATGCGCGGCTACGGTTGGGATCCGCGATTCGTCAGCGGCGACGAGCCGATGCCGATGCATCGCGCGATGGCGGCCGCGCTCGACGAAGCGCTCGACGACATCGCCGCCATCAAGGCCGGGGCGCGCGCGACGACGGCCACGGTACCGCGCTGGCCGATGCTCGTGCTGCGCACGCCGAAGGGCTGGACCGGCCCTGCGGAAGTCGACGGCAAGCCCGTCGAGAACACGTGGCGCTCGCACCAAGTGCCGCTCGCCTCGCTCGCAAGCCAGCCCGAGCACCTGCGCGCGCTCGAGCGGTGGCTCAAGAGCTACCGGCCCGAGGAGCTGTTCGACGCGGGCGGCACGCCGAAGCCCGAATTGCTCGGGCACGTCCCGAGCGGCGCCTTGCGGCTCGGGGCCACGCCGTACGCCAACGGCGGAGTGCTCAGGCGCCCGTTGCGGCTGCCCGACCATCGCGCCTACGCCGTCGAGGTTCCGCACCCGGGTGCCGTCCCGGGCGAGGCGACGCGCGTGCTCGGGGGCTACCTGCGCGACGTGTTCGTCGAGAATCGCGCCGCGCGCAATTTTCTGCTGTTCGGCCCCGACGAGACCGAGTCGAACCGGCTGATGGCCGTCTACGAGGCGACGCCGAAGCGCCACATCGGGCCGTTGACGGACGTCGATCGCGACCTCGCCGCGGACGGCCGAGTGTTCGAGATCTTGTCGGAGCATCTTTGCCAGGGCTGGCTCGAAGGCTATCTCCTGACGGGCCGGCACGGCTTCTTCTCGTGCTACGAAGCGTTCGTGCACATCGTCGACTCGATGTTCAATCAGCACGCGAAGTGGCTCAAAGTCAGCAAAGACTTACCGTGGCGCCGGCCGATCTCGTCGCTGAACTATTTGTTGACGTCGCACGTCTGGCGGCAGGATCACAACGGCTTCAGCCACCAAGATCCCGGCTTCATCGATCACGTCGTCAACAAGAAAGCCGACGTGATCCGCGTCTACTTGCCGCCCGATGCCAACACGCTGCTCGCGGTCGCCGACCGCGCGCTGCGCTCGAGCGATCTCGTCAACGTCATCGTCGCCGGCAAGCAGAGTCAACCGCAGTGGCTCGACATGGCGTCCGCGACGCGGCACGTCGAGGCCGGTATCGGCATGTGGCCGTGGGCCAGCACGGACGGAGGCGGCGAGCCCGAGGTCGTGCTCGCCTGCGCCGGCGACGTGCCGACGATCGAGACGTTGGCCGCCGTGTCGCTGCTGCGCGAGCTGTTCCCGGATCTCGCCATGCGCGTCGTCAACGTAGTCGATCTCATGACGCTCCAGCCGCCGAGCGAGCACCCGCACGGACTATCGGACCGCGACTTCGACGCCATCTTCACGCGCGACAAGCCGATCATCTTCGCGTATCACGGCTATCCGTGGCTGATTCACCGCCTGACGTACCGCCGCACGAACCACGGGCACTTGCACGTACGCGGCTATAAAGAGGAAGGCACGACGACGACGCCGTTCGACATGGTCGTGCGCAACGATCTCGATCGCTTCCATCTCGTCGCCGACGTCGCGCAGCGCGTGCCGCGGCTCGCGCCGCGCGAGGCGTACACGCGGCAGCTCATGCGCGACCGCCTTGCCGAGCATCGCGACTACATTCGCAAGTACGGCGAGGATCTGCCCGAAATTCGCAACTGGACGTGGTCGCAGTCCCGCGCCTGACGGTTCCCGAGTAGGAATTCTTCTTCCGGTCCTCGGCGACACATTTCGGGCCGGAATGCCCAAGAATCAGCGTCGCAATGACGACTGCCGGCTGGTTGAATGCTGTACCAGGCGTTTTTTCGGTATTGCTCGTATGGCCGATCAGCAATACGATGCGGTCGTGAAGACGATTACCGTCAAGCTTCCCGAGGCGCTCGCCTCGTGGTTGTCGCGGCGCGCGCGTCAGCTCGGCCGCTCGCAGAGCGAGCTCGTTCGTGAAGCGATCGAGGGTGCTCGAAATGGAGCGGACGGCCAGACTTGTCACGATCTCGTCGCGGACGACTGCGGCGTGATTGATGGGCCGCAGGATTTGTCGACCAACGCCAAGCACTTCCGCCGCTTCGGTAAATGACACGCGTGCTCGCGGACACGGGCCCGCTCGTCGCGTACTTCAATCGGCGGGATCGTTGGCATCGTTGGGTCGTCGAGCAGATGTCGGCACTGCATCCGCCGCTCATCACGTGCGAGCCGGTGTTGACCGAGGCGTGTTTCCTCATACAAAGGGCCGGAGGCAAGCCCGCTGAGCTCGTCGCCTGGCTCACGCGTGGTGTCTTGGAGATCGGTGTCGACATCGAAAGCGATGCCGTTGAGATCGCCCGCTTGATGACCCGCTATCGCGACACGCCGATGTCCCTCGCCGACGCCTGCCTCGTGCGCCTCACAGAGAGGATTCCCGACTGCCGCGTGTTCACGCTCGACTCCGACTTCGGGCTTTACCGACGGGGCGGCCGTCAAGCGATTCCGCTGCTCACGCCGGCGGGTCCGTAGGGTCTATCCGTCGTAACGCAACGCCTCGAGCGGGTCGACGCGGCGCACGGCCGAGCGCAATCGGTGCCCCGAACACGCGGAAGTAGCCCTCCGTCACGCGCGTGCGGAGCATCCGGAACGTCTGTCGAAAATCGGCGCCGACGTTTCTCGAAGCTCTCCTATTCGTAGCGCAGCGCATCCAGCGGATCGATGAGGCTCGCCCGCCGCGCCGCGATCCAGACGGCCGCGAAGGCCGTGGCGGCCAGCACCGCCGGCACGCCGACGAACACGAGCACGTCGCGCGGTTGCACGCCGTAGAGCACTGAGGCGAGCAGTGTCGCCAAGTAAAACGCAGCAACCACGCCGATGACGATGCCGATGCCGACGAGCGTCATGCCCTGGTTCACGACGCTCCAGCGCACGCGGTCGGCCTGCGCGCCGAGCGCCATGCGGATGCCGATCTCCTGAGTTCGGTGCTCGACCGAGTACGCCATGAGGCCGTAAATGCCGATCGCCGCGAGCACGAGCGCCGAGACGCCGAAGATGGTCATCAGCAGCATGTTGAGCCGCTGCCGCGACGTGTTGCGGGAAACGATGTCGCTCATGTTCTGCACGTTCGTGACCGGCACGCCCGTCGTCTCGCGGATGATGTCTTGAATTTGCGCAGACAGAGTCCCGGCCGGCACGTTGGTGCGGATCACCCAGCCCATCGGGCCCGACGCCTGCATCAGGGCGTTCAACGGGTCGGGCATTTGCGCGAACGGCAGGAACATCATCGGCCCCGGATCCTGAGCGATGCTGCCCGCGCGCACGTCGCCGACGACGCCGATGATCTGACGCACGGGCTCGGTGGCGAGCTCTTTCATGTTCGCGGCACCGCCGCCCATGTGAATCTGGTCGGCGAGCGGGTCGCCGCCGTCTTTCCAATATTGCTTCGCGAGCGCCTCGTTGATGATCATCACCGGCGGGCCCGAGGCCGTGTCCGTCTCGTTGAACGCGCGGCCGCGCAGCACCGGAATCTCGAACGTATCGAAATAGCCCGGGACCGCCACGTGCACTCCGCCGGCACCCGTGAACGGGCCTTCGTTCGTGCGCCCGATGATGTTGAACGGCAGCCCGTAACCGCCCTGGAGCGGCACGCAGCATGTCATCGACGCCGCGGCAACGCCCGGAAGCTGCCGGATCCGGTCGAGCGCCAAGCGAGCCGTTTGATCGACGGCCTCGGCCGTTTGGTAGCGCGGGCCGGACAACGACGTGCGCATGACGAGCACGTTGTCCGTCGTGTAGCCGGGATCGACCCGCCCGAGCTCCACCGACGTGCGGATCAAGAGCGAGGCGCCGATGAGCAACACGACCGCGAGGCTGATCTCGACGAGCACGAGCACGGAGCGCGTCTTGTTCTGGCGAAAGCCGCTGCCGGAGCGGCCGCTCGAGTCCTTGATGACGGCGTTCAGATCGGCGCGCGACGCGACGAGCGCCGGGATGAGCCCGAACAGGATGCCGGTCAAGATCGACAGCAAGACCGTGAACAGCACCACGCGCCAGTCCATGCCTAGCAGCGAGCCCTCCTGGCCGAGCCGCGGCAAGCCGGCCGTGTTCACCTGCAGAAGCAGACGCATGCCGGCATAGCCGGCGATCAGGCCGAGCGCGCCGCCCGCGAGCGACAGCATGAGGCTCTCGGTCAGCAGCTGGCGCATGATGCGCCAGCGGCCCGCGCCGAGCGCGACGCGCACAGCGAGCTCGCGGCGCCGCCCCGTCGCACGCACGAGCAGCAGGTTCGCGACATTGGCGCACGCGATCAGCAGCACGAAGCCCACGGCGCCGAGCGCGACGAGCAACGCCGGGCGCGCCTGGCGCACCAGCGATTCCTGGAGCGTGATCGCGCTGAATCCTGCGTTCGGCTGCATCGCCGCCGGGAAACGCTCGCGATAGCCGGCCGCCGACGCCAGCAGTTGCGCCTGCGCCTGCTCGAGCGAGACGCCCGGCTTCAGGCGCGCCACGGTCGCAAAGTAATGACCTTGGTCCGTCGTATTCGGATCGAGCTGGAACGGAACCCAGAGCTCGGGCGCGGCGCCGAAGTCGCGCACGTCGAAGTCCGGGCCCACGACGCCGACGATCGTGTACGGATTGCCGGACAGCGTCACACGCTTGCCGAGCACTTCCGGGTCGCCCGCCATGCGCTGCGTCCAGAAGTTGTAGCTCAGAACCGCGGTGTATCCCGCGTTCGGCAGATCCTCTTCGGCCGTGAACCACCGCCCCATCAGGAGCGGCGGCCGGTAGGCGCCGAAGTATTCGGCGCTCACTTGCGCCGCGCGGATCGCCTCCGGCACGTCGCCGTGCTCGAGGTTCAGCTCGATGTTTCGGCCGGCGGCCACGTGCTCGAGGATGTCGGTCTGCGCTCGCCAGTGCATGTACTTCGCCGGCGACGACGCGGGCCCCGTCGGCGCGTCGTTGTTCGCGTTCGTCAGTTGCACGAGCCGGTCGGGCTCCGGGAACGGCACGGGCTTCAGCAGCACCGCATTCACGACGGAGAAGATCGCGATGTTCACGCCGATGCCGAGCGTGAGCGCCGCGACGGCCGTCGCCGTGAACAGCTTGCTCTCGCGGAACATGCGCCAGGCGTGCTTGACGTCTTTACGGATCGTGTCCATGCGCTCGAGGCTCTTCGTGTCATTCCTCGCGCAGCGCGCGCATCGGATCGATACGCGCTGCTCGCCGCGCCGGCAGCCAGCTCGCGAACGTCGCGCACGCGATCATCAAGAGCGGCGCCGTTAACAGCGCGACGGGATCTGCGGCGCCAGTATCGCCCAAGAACGACTCGACTGCGCGGCCGGCCGCAAGAGACAGCAGCAAGCCGATCGCGAGGCCAATCGCCACGACCTTCATGCTGCCTTTGAGCACCATCCACACGACGGCGTCCCTGCCGGCGCCCATGGCCATGCGAATGCCGATCTCGCGAGTGCGCTCCGCCACCGCGTACGCGACGACCCCGTAGAGTCCGACGGCCGCGAGCAGCACGGCTAGCCCGGCAGCAGCGCCGAGCAACGTCGCGGCGACGCGTTGCGGCCACGTGGCGTACGCCGTTTCGCTGCGCATGCTCGCGAGTCTCACGATCGGGAGCTGGCCGTCGAGCGCACGGACCTCGCCGCGCAACACCGGAAGGAACGACTCGGGATTTCGTGCCGCGCGCACGTGCAGCGTCATCTCCTCGTAGTCTTGGAGGTACGGCCGATAGATGTACGGAAGCGGCGCTTCGGTCAGGGTCTGGTACTTGCCGTCGCGCGCAACGCCGACGACCTCGATGGATGTCGCGCCCGAGAAGAACGTCAGACGCTTACCGATCGGGTTCTGGCCGGGCCAAAACCGCGCGGCAAAGGTTTCGTTGACGACGGCGACTTGCGGCGCCCCGTCGCGGTCGTCCGGTGTGAACGCACGGCCCTGCACGAGCGGCACCCGCATCACTTGAAAATACTCGGGTCCGACGACGTTGAAGTTGAGCTCCATGTCCTCGCCGGGCCGCGGCTCGTAACCCTCGATGCCGGCGCCGCGGCGCCCGCCGTCACCCGACAACGGCACGTTGCGCGCCAGCGTCACTCCGCTCACACCGGGCAAGCCGGCGACGCGCTCGGTAAGGTCTGCGTAGAACGCGCGGGCGCGCGCCTCGGTGTAGCCCTGCGTTCGAACGTCGAACGAAGCGACGACCACGTTCTCGGCATCGAAGCCGGGATCGACCGTGGCCGCGTGCTGCAGGCTGCGCAAGAACAGGCCCGCGCAGACGAGCAACACGAGCGACACGGACACCTGCGCCGCGATCAACGTGCCGCGCATACCGAAGCGCGGCTTGCCCACGGCCGCGAGCGCGCCGTCCTTCAGCGCCGACGCAGCGCCGAGCCGCGTCACGTTCAGCGCCGGCGCGAGCCCGAAGACCAAAGCGGCCGCGACCGCGGCGGCCAGAGCGAAGCCAAGCACGCGCCAGTCGATGCCGACGTCTAGCTCGAGCTGAGCCGGTGCCCGGTACTTTCCTAGCAGGCGCGCCGCGCCGAAGGCCACGACCATTGCACCTGCGCAGCCGAGCGCCGCGAGCGCCACGCTCTCGGTCATGAGCTGCCGCACGAGCCGAGCGCGCGATGCGCCGAGCGAGACGCGAATCGCTACGTCGCGCACGCGCCCCGCGCCGCGCGCGAGGAGCAGGTTCGCGACGTTCGTGCAGCACATCATGAGCACGAGCGCAAAGCCCGCGAGAAGCAGGCTCGAGAATCGCACGACGGCGCCGCGAAGCTCCGGCGGCACGCGCGACTCGCTTTCGGGAAGCAGTGTGATCGTCCGGCCGCGGCCCGCGACGTCCCGCCATTCCGCGGGATAGGAGGCCAGCAGCTGGCTCGCGACGACGGCGTAACGCGCGCGCGCCGCCTCGAGCGATACGCCGGGTTGCAACCGGCCGACGAGGAGCAGCCCGCGCGCGTCGCGCTCGGTGCGCCGATTCGGGCTTCCATCGGGCAACGCCCCGAGAGGCACCCATGCGTCGACGCCGCCGAAGATGCGCTGTTGACCGTCGAAACCCTCGGGGGCGACGCCGACGACCGTGAACGTGCCGGCGTTGATTCGCACCGCGCGCCCGACGACGCTCGGATCCGCGCCGAAGCGGTCGCGCCAGAGCGCGTGGCCCAGGACGACGACCGGCGCGCCATCGTCCGCCGCGCCGCCGGCGAACGTTCGGCCGTGCGCGGCTCGCACGCCGAGCAGATCGAAGTAGTTCGGCGTGACTTGCTCGAGCGCGAGCCGAACGGTTTCGTCGCCGCCGGCGAGGTTGCCGGGCACGAGCCCGAATGCGGCCACGTCGGCCATGACGTCGCGCTGCTCGCGGAACGCTTCGTAATCCCGATACGACGACGCACCGTAAAGCGGGCCGCTGAAGTCGCTCGTCCAGATCGACACGATGCGCTCCGGCTCCACGACGTGCGCCGGCGGACGCAGCAGCAGCTCGTTGACGAGGCTGAAGATGACCGTGTTCGCGCCGATGCCGATGGCGAGCGTCAGCGCCGCGACGATGGTAAAACCGGGCGACCGCGCCAACTGGCGCAGGGCGTAACGCAAATCCCGAAGGCTGCCGTTCCTCAACACCGACACTTGCCTGTCGCAGCGCGGTTCGCGCAACGCGCCCAACGCGTCACGTGACGCGCTTGTTGAACGCCCATTCGCATTCCGTCCAACGCCACGTCAGCTCCCTACGCTTACCGCCGTCTTCGACGCTGCCGCACTATTCCGATCGCAACGCCTGCATCGGATCGACGCGGGCAGCGCGCCGCGCCGGCAGCCAGCTCGCAACGAGCGCGGCACCGCCGAGTACCGCGACGGTGAGCACGAGCACCGCCGGGTCGAATGCGCGGACACCGAAAAGCTGCGACGAGAGCACGCGCCCGAGCGCGAGCGCACCGACTACGCCGGCTATCAAGCCGACTCCGATGAGCCGGCCGCCCTGCGTGAGCACCATTCTGCCGATGTCGGCCGCGCGCGCGCCGAGCGCCATGCGCACGCCGATCTCGTTGACGCGCTGGCTGACGGACCACGCGAGAACCGCATAGATGCCGATCACGGCGAGCAGGAACGCGACGCCCGCGAACACGAGCGAGAGAACCATCGGCGTGCGCTGCGGCCCGAGTGACTCTGCGACGCGGTTCTCGAGCGTCCGCCCATCGTCGAACGCAACCTCCGGATCGATCGCAACGATGGCGCCACCGACGGCCGGAGCAATCTGGCGCGGCGGCACGACCGTGCGTACCGCGAGCACGCTCGTCGATTGAGGGTTCTGCTCGTAATGCCAGTAGATCGATTCCTTGATCTCCGTCTCGGCGAGGCTTGCCTGCTTCAGTGCAGGAACGACTCCGACGATCGTGAACCACGCGTCATCCGAGACGAACGGGCGCCGAATGCGCGCGCCGATCGGGCTGCGGCCCGGCCAGTACTTGGCGGCGAGCACCTCGTCGATGATGACGACGGGCTCCGACTCGTGCGCGGCGAAGTTACGGCCGGCGACGATCGGAACCTCGAGCGTCGGCAGGTAACCCTCGTCGATCGATCGAAACTGAGCGTGCGGCGGCGAACCGCCTTGCGGCACCTCGTATCCTTCGATTTCCACCGAGCCTTGCGGGTTGTTGCCGCCGAACGGGACGGCCTGCGTGACGCCGGCCGAGCTCACGCCGGGCAGCGCGCGCACGGCCGCGAGCACCTGCGCCTGGAATCGCGGCCAGGACGCGGGCTCGGAATAGCGCGAGCCCGCGAGCGCGAAGCGCGTGGTCCAAACGCTGCTCGCGTTGAATCCCGGGCCTTCGCTAAGCAATGCGTAGAAACTCTTCGTCAGCAAACCGGCGCCGACGAGCAGCATCACGCTCATGGCCAGCTGCGCGACGACGAGGGCGCTTCTCATGCGCTGCGCTCGGCGCCCTGCGCCGCCCTGACGGCCGGCCTCTCGAACGGCTCCCGTCAAGTCGTCGCGCAGCAGCGCCAGCACGGGGGGCAGCCCGCTCACGATGCCGGCGAGCACGGCCGCGCCGAGCGTGTACGCGAGCGCGGTCGTATCGAGCACGAACTCGTATCCGTTGGTCGATTGGTCGAGCCCGAGGGCACGCACGAGCGCGAGGCCGACCGACGCCACGGCGACGCCAAGGGCGCCGCCCGCAAGCGAAAGCAGCAGCGCTTCGCCGAGCACCATCGCGACGATTCGCTCGCCCGCAGCTCCGAGCGCAGCGCGCACCGCGAGCTCCTTGCGCCTCGATGCCAAGCGCGTGAGCTGCAAGTTCGCGAGGTTCGCGCAGGCGATCAGCAGCACGACGAGCACGACGGCCTGGAGAATCAGCAGCATCTCGCGCAGATCGCCGACCTGCAAGTCGCGCAGCAGCTGCGCGCGGCCCGTGAACCCGGCGACCGTGACGGCATCGGCTTCGAGCCGGCCTTCCTCGACGTTACGGCGCACGATGGCTGCAAGCTCGGCTTCTAGGCTTTCGACGGTCGCGCCATCGCGCAACCGCCCGACGCTGAAAGAGAACTGGTTGCCGCGAGCCGCATCGCTCATTTGCTGCGGCGTGAACGCAAACGGAATATAGGCCTGGACGTCGCGGGTCGGGAAGCCGAAGCCCTCGGGCATCACACCGATGACGCGGTACGAGATGTCGTCCAAACGAATCATCTGATCGAGAATGTCTCGCCGCCCGCCGAAGCGCGACGTCCACAGCGCGTGGCTCAGTACGATGACGTCATCGTTCCCGAGCCTCTCCTCGTCTTCCGTGAACACACGCCCCAACGCGAGCGGCACGCGCAGTACGTCGAACAGCGATACGGACGCCCGAGACACCCTGATGCGCTGCGGCCGCCCGTCGCCGGCAAGCGTGCGTACCTGCTGGCTCACGATGCCGAGGTTCTCGAGCGATTGGGCTTGCTCGCGGCGCTCGATGTAGTCCGGAATCGCCGTGCCGGCGTTCGGCAGGTTCTGCTTCGGGTACGAGTCGTAGACCATCACGAGCCGGTCGCCGTCCGGATACGACAAAGGCCGCAGGAACAAGCCGTTGAACACGCTGAACACCGTCGTGTTCGCGCCGATCGCGATCGCCAGCACGGCGATCGAAGCAATTGCGTAGAGCGGCCGGCTCGACAGAGAGCGCAGCGCGTACTTCACGTCCTGAATGAAACCGTTCGTCACCACCAAGCCCTTCCTGTCGTCGCGCAGCCCGGGTGCCGCGCCTGACGCGTCATGTGACGCGTTAGCTGAACGCGAACCATTCGCACCCGAGGCATACAGCCTGATCTACGCCGGTTACGGATCCTCGCCGGTTGCGCGTCGCGACGATCGTCAGCGTGCGTTCTGCCTTGCGGGACAACTCGTCGGAAGTGCCTTTGCACGACGTATGCCATACCACGGGCGGCTTTAAGCCGTTGATTTCAAGGGGCGCTCGCATGATCGCCGACGACTGCGCGGCTGCGCCGTCCCAACCGTGAGCGCCCCGTCCCGAAAGCGGGACGCCTCTCCAACGCCGCGGCGGTCTAACGTCCCGGCGCTCTGCGCAAGTCCGGAAGAGCGACTCGTTTTCTCGGCGAGGCTCGTCATTCCTCTCGCAGCACGGCCATCGGCGCGACGCGCGCGGCGCGGACCGCGGGCACGAGCGCGGCCATCATCGCCACGCCCGTCACGAGCGCGATGACGCTGCCGAGCGTGACGGCGTCGAACGGCGACACGCTAAACAGCATTCCGGAGAGCACCCGCGAGAACGCGACCGACAGCGCGAGGCCGACCGCGACCGCGGCCGCGACGACGCGCAGCGCCTGGCGCAAGAGCTGCGCCACGATGTTTGACTGCTGAGCCCCGAGCGCGACGCGCAGTCCCACCTCGCGGCGGCGCAGGCCCACGACGTAGCTCAAGGTTCCGTAAACGCCGAGACACGCGAGCGCGGTGCCGGCGAACAGCGCGAGCGCCGACGTGCGCAGCCGCTCGTCGGCGTATTCGACACCGATGCGCTCCCGGAGGGGCGCAACGTCGTAGACGGCGCGTAACGGCTCGAGCTCTTTGATCTTCGCGCGAACGGCGTTGACGATGCGCTCGGGCCCGCCACGCGTACGTACGAGGAACGCGAGCGCCGGCGTCGCGTAAGCGACGCGGCACGGATAGTAGGACGGGACCGCTTCTCGGTCGAGCGCGACCTCACGTGCGTTTCCGACGACGCCGGCGATGCGCATGGCGACGTTGGGATTCGGGCGCACGATCGCGCCGACCGGCGACGCGCCGGGAAAGTAGCGCGCCGCGAACGCGGAATTAATCATGATCTCGACGGGCGTTTCGGGCGTGACCACGGGGATCACCCGACACAGGTCGCCTGCGACCAGCGGAATCTGCATCGTCTCGAAATAGCTCGGCGAAACGACGCGGATCTGCGCCCGCGCCGGCTCCTCTGCGTCGTCGCGCCCGTCGATCCTGAGCGTAGCGATCCCGAACTGAAAGCCGGAGCCGTCGTCGATCATACCTGGCACGGGCGAAGCGACGGCCGTGGAATCGACGCCCGGCAAGGCGCGCAGCTCGTCGAGAATGAGCTGCACGCGCTCCGCGAGCTGCCCGAAGTCCTCGAACGTGCCGCCGATGCGGAAGGTCAAAACGCGGCTCGTGTCGAAGCCGGGGTCGACGCGCGAGAGCTCCTGGAAGCTGCGAATCAAGAGTCCGGCGCCCGCGAGCAGCACCACGGACAGCGCCACCTGCACGCCGACGAACAGCCATTGCAGCGCGTGGCGTCCCGAGACTTGCGTGCGGCGCGCGTCGGTGAGCGCGCCGCTCAGACTCGTGCGCGCGGCGCGAACGGCCGGCGCCAGTCCGCAGACGAGCGTGACGGCGATGATCGCGGCCAAAGTGTAGAGGAGAATGCCGCCGTCGAGCGCCAGCTCTTCGATGCGCGGGAACTCCGGCGCAAGCCGGCGCAGCGCGGCGGCGGCCGCGGCGGCGACGACGAGCCCGAGCAGCGCGCCCGCGACGGCGAGCACGGCGGTCTCGACGAAGACGAGCCGCCTGATGGACGTCGGTGGAGCGCCGAGCGAGAGCCGCACGGACACTTCCTGGCTGCGCTTCGCCGCGCGAGCGAGCGTGAGCGCCGCGATGTTGGTCGCGGCGATCAAGAGCAGCACGGAGACGGCGCCGAACAGTAGCCACAGGGAGCCGCGCACGGAACCGACCGTCGTTTCCTTGAGCGCCTCGACGTACACGCCGACGTTGCGGTCGGTATCGGGATACTGCTCCGCGAGGCGCCGCTGGATCAGCTCGAGATCTGCGCGCGCCTGCTCGACGGTCACGCCGGGCTCGAGCCTTCCAAAGCCGCGATACCAAAGGTTGTTGCGTTGCAGCACGAACGGCTCGTAGACCGTCGGCGTAAACAAGTCGACGTCGCGATCGGGGAAGCGGAACGACTCCGGCATCACGCCGACGATTGGAATCGCCCGTCCGCCGATGCGCACGACGCGCTCGAGCACGTTGGGATCGCGCTCGAGCTTCGTGGACCAGTAGCGATACGTCACTATCACGACGGGTGCTGCGCCGGCCCGGCTATCGGCGGGCGTGAAGCCGCGGCCGATCAGCGGCTCCGTGCGCCAGACGTCGAGGAAGCGCGGCGCGACGTTGGCGAGCCGATACTTTTCCGGGAGCTCACCGGACGTCTCGGACACGTCCTGACGGTAATACCCCGTGATCGCGGCGAACGTGCTGCTCTGCTCGTTCCACTCCTCGATCCGCACCGGCGCCGTGTTGCTGATCGGCGCGTTCGGGATCGACTGGTTCACGACGACCAATCGGTCCGCCTCCGGGAACCCGAGCGGCCGCCAAAGGATCGCGTTCATCGCGGAGAACACGACGCTGTTCGCGCCGATGCCGAGCGCGAGCGTCAGCACCACGACGAGCGTGAATCCCGGCGTGCGGGCCAGCACGCGAACGGCGTATTTGACGTCACCGAGCAGCGATTCCATGGAGGCTCCCGTGCTGAACCGAACTCCCTACTATTCGGCGACTCGCCTCCGGGTTACCGCTTCGGTCTCGCCCTACTCGGCCGCCAGCGATTCCGCCGGATCGACGTTCGACGCGCGCCGCGCCGGCAGATAGCTCGCGAGCGCCGCAACGCCGATGAGCCCGGCGGCCACGGCCTTGTACGTGACGAACATCGAGTCCGACGCGAAGACATCGCCGGCGGCGTTCGTTGGCAGGAGGTCGGCGCCGGGCGCGCGGTGCCAGATCGCCACGAGCTCATCGGCTTCGGGGTACGGGAGCGGCTCGAGCAGCACATTGTCGACGACAGCGAACATCGCCGTCGCGGCGCCGTTTCCAATCGCGAGCGTCGCGACCACCACAGCAGTGAGCGTGAAGCGAGATACTAGCGAGCGGAGAGCGTAGCGCGCGTCCGACCGCAGGCTGCGCCAAACGCCCTTCACGTCGCGCCCTCGTCATCGCCAAACAGCGCGAAACGACCGGATTCGCCCCTTTCCGGAGCCTCACGCCGCCGCCTACCGTTCCCGCATGCACAGCCAGCGCTTCCAAAGGCGCATCTATGTAACGCGCCACGCGCGAGAGCGAATGGAGCAGCGCCGCATCGACGATGCGCGCCTACTCGACTTGATCGAGTTCGGCGAAACGCGCTACAAAGACGCTGCGCGCCTGTGGATCTACAAGGGCTACGCGGATCGAGACGACAACCTATTGTGTGTCGCGGCGTCGCTCTTCGAGGATGCGCTCGTCGTGAAGACGGTGATGCATCGTTTTCAGTTGCCATGAGGTCGCCCATGCGGATCAAATACTTCGAGAAGGACGACACGCTGGTGATCCACTTCGCCGACAAGCCCGTTGCGCGGGAGACTTCGCAAGACTGGAATACGCATCTGAGCTTCGCCGAGGACGGAAGCCTTGTCGAGGTCGTGGTTCTCGAAGCGCGAGCGCGAGGCGCCCTTCCCATCGAGCAGCAGGCAGCGTAGCCCCACGCGCCGAGCGCGCCATCGCCGCGCTTCGGCGCGGCGTCGACTCGTAGGGCATCCGTACCGGACGTCCGCGGCGCGATCGTCGTGCGGCATCCAGCCGTTCGCGTCAACGATTTACTCGGCCGCCAGCGATTCCGCCGGATCGACGCTCGACGCGCGCCGCGCCGGCAGATAGCTCGCGAGCGCCGCATCGCCGATGAGCCCGGCGGCCACGGCCGCGTACGTGAGGGGATCGACGGGTTGAACCTCGTAGAGCAGCGACGCCATGAGCCGCGTGACGCCCGCGGCCGCGCCGAGCCCCATCGCGACGCCGATGCCGGCAAGCACGACGCCCTGCCGCACGATTCGCGCCTGCACGTCGCGCGAGCGCGCGCCGAGCGCATAGCGGATCGCGATCTCGCGGCGGCGCGTGGATACCGCGTACGACAACACGCCGTAGAACCCGACGATGCCGAGCACGAGCGCCGAACCGGCCGCCGCCACGAGCATCACGAGCGTGAACGACGTTCGAGCCAGCGACCGGTCGTAGATGCTCTGCATCGTGCGGACGGCCGCGAGCGGCAGGTTCGGGTTCACCGACCACACGGCTCGTTCGATTTGCCGCGTGAGCGCCGACGTGCCGGCGAGCGGGCTGCGCACGACGAAGGCGGCGCCGCGTAGTGCCGCAAACGGGGCGCCCTGGAAGTCGGCCATGAACGTCGGCCAGTAAACGGCGGCCGGCGCCGCCTCGTCGGGCCCGTTGATGCGCACGTCGTCCACGACGCCGACGATCTCGCGCCATGGGGTGGGTGGGCCCGGCGGCCTGATGCGCCGCCCGAGCGCCGCCTCGGCGCTGCCGAAAAGCTCGCGTGCAAGACCCGCCGAGATCAGCGCGACGTTACGCGTCTCCTCGAGATCCGCCCAACCGAGATCGCGACCGGCGACGAGCCGAATACCCATCGCGTCGAGATAGCCCGGCGACATCAGGTTGTAGACGCGCAGCGCCATCGCCGCGGGGCCGTCGGCCGCCAAGCCCTCGACGTTGATGCTGTCCCAACCTGTCGTGACCTGCTCCATCGGCAACGCGTTCGTGAAGCCGACCGACTCGACGCCCGGCAGCGCCTCGAGCGCTTCGACGATCGCGCGCTGCTCGACGGGCACGTCGCGCGCTTGCGGAACGAGCTGCGGCGGCATGACGATCCGGAAAGTTTGCACGGACTCCGGCGCCGTGAAGCCCGGCTCCACGGCCCTCAGCGCTTGGAACGTGCGGATCATGAGGCCGGAGGTGACGAGCAGCACGAGCGCGAGCGCCACTTGCCCGACGACGAGCGCGTTCTGCGCCCGATGCTGGGCGCGGCCCATACTGACCCCGCGCGCGGAGCGTAGCCCCGTCGACAAGCGCGCTCGCACGGCGCGCAGCACGGGCGCCGCGCTGATCGTGATACCCGCGGCCACGGTCACGAACGCCGCAAACACCAGCGAACGCGCGTCGAGCGCGATCTCGGCGAGGCGCGGCAGCTGCTCGGGCGCGAGGAAAAGCAGCGCCTCGAGGACGGCGTACGCAAGCACGACGCCGACGGCGCCAGCCACGGCAGCGAGGAGCAAGCTCTCGGCGAGCAACGACCGTGCGATTCGCCACGACCCGGCGCCGAGCGCGGCGCGCACCTCGAGCTCGCGCGCCCGCGTTTCGCCGCGCACGAGCAGCAGGTTCGTGACATTGGCGCCCGCGATCACGAGCACGATGCCGATCATCGCGAGCACGACCCACAACGTGTCGCCGACGCTGCCGACGACGTCGTCCTTCAGCGTCCGCAGCGCCGGCATCACGCGCCACGTGTCCAAGTAGACGCTGCGGCCGCTCTGCCCGTTCGGGAACGGAAACCTGTCGATCCAGATCGGCAGCATGCGCTCGATGTCCGCGTTGGCTTGCGCGATCGTCACTCCGGGCTTGAGTCGTGCTACGCCGTTGCAGCAAAACGGCGGCGGGATCAGCTGCGACGGATCGATTGGGAACGCCTGGATGACGTCGGCCTCGACGTCGCCGAAGCGGAAGCCGCGCGGCATCACGCCGACGATCTCCGCAGGCGCGGCGTTGAGCTCGATGTTGCGTCCGATGACGCTCGGGTCGCCGCCGAACCGCTGCTGCCAGTAGCCGTAGCTCAGCATCGCGACGCGCGCTGCGCCCGGTTGCTCGTCGCGCTCGTCGATCGAGCGCCCGAGCAGCGGCGGCACGCCGAACACGCCCATCACTTGTCCCGTCACGGCCACGGCGTCGATCTGCTCGGGCTCGCCTTGCCCCGTCACGTTGCCGACGCCGAGCGTCCAGAGCCCGACCTTGTCGAAGGACGTGCTGTTCTCGCGGTAAGTCACGAGCATCGACGGCGAGATCTGCAGCCCGCCTGACACGGCGGTCAGCCCGGGCGCGCCGGGCGCATCGTGCCAAAGCGCGACGATCCGGTCGGACTCCGGATACGGCAGCGGTTTCAGCAGCACGGAATCGACGACGCTGAAGACCGCCGTGGTCGCGCCGATGCCGATGGCCAGCGTGCCTATGGAAACGACCGTGAAGGAGGCGCTGCGCAGCAGCCCTCGTGCCGCTTGAGCCAGATCCCGAATCAGCGTGTCCCACATCGTTGCTACTCCTCGATTCCGGACTGGCGCGTAGGCCGTCGCCGCTCGTTGGTCACCGGCCGGCGATTCGGGCGATCTGCAGGTACGTGCGCGGCCAACGCCTTCGCGCGCATCGGTTCCCTCACTCGCTGTGCAGCATCGCGGCCGGATCGACGCGCACGGCGCGCCGCGCCGGCACGTAGGCTGCGATCAAGGCCACGCCGAACAGCGTCGCCGGCACGACGACGAACACGCCCCAATCGAGCGTGCTGACGGCGTAGAGCTGGCTCGCGAGAACTTCGCGCGTCGCAATGGCCACGACGACGCCGATCGCGGTACCGGCGAGCCCGAGCGATGCGCCGCGCGCGAGCACGAGTCGGACCGTCTGCCGCGCCGAGGCGCCGAGCGCGGCGCGCACGGCGATCTCGCCCGTGCGCTGCGTCACCGAGTACGCCATGAGCCCGTAGATGCCGACGGCCGCGAGCACGAGCGCCACGGCGCCGAACACCGCGAACAGCGACATGCCGAGCCGCTCGCGCGCGAGCGAGACGCGCAAGATCTGCGAGAACGCCTCGAACTCGGCCGGCATCGGCCGGAGCGCGGCGATCTCCTGGCGAATCGCCGGAATCAGCGCCGTGGGATCCTCGCCTTCGGAGCGCACGATCAGATTCGTGCGGCGCAGCGTGTACTGCTCGTTCGAGAAATAGATCGAAGGCTCGGCCGGCGAGCCCAGCGCCGCGTACTTCGCGTCGCCGACGACGCCGACGATCTCGACGCCGTCGACGACGCGTTCGCCGTATTGGAAACCGAAGTCGCCGACGCGATAAGGATTCACGGGAAACGTCAGCGAGCGGCCGACGGCGTTGCCGCCGGGAAAGAACCGCCGCACGAACGCCTCGTTGACGACGGCGACTCCCGGCGCGCCGCGTCGATCGGTCTCCTCGAGCGAGCGGCCGGCGCGGATCGGCATGCCGACCGACGCGAAGAAGCTCGGGCTCACGCTGCGCTGCATCGCCTGAAGCTGACTCACCGTCGCGTCCGGCGCGGCCTCGCCGTCGACTCGGAACGCGATCGCGCTGTCCCATTGCTGGCTGCTCAGCGGCACCGACGAGCTTACGGCGACGGACTCGACTCCGTTCAACGCGCCGATTCGCCGCTCGAGCTCGCGGAAGAAATCCGCGATCAACCGGTAGCTGCCGTCGAACGGAGGGGAGCCGTCGGCGGGTGGCTCGGCGCCGGGCGGCCGCGGGAAAAACGTCTGAATGGCATCGCCGGGCACGTTGATGAAGACCGAAAGCGTGCGCTCGGTGCGAAAGCCGGGATCCGTCGTGACCAAGTTGTAGTAGCTGCGCACGAGCAACCCGGCGCCGATCGCGAGCAATACTGCGAGCGCGATCTCGGCGACGACGAGGCCGCCGAACAGCCGCTGCTGCCCGCGAGCCATCGAAGCGCCGCGGCCGCCCTCGTTGACGAGCGTGCGCACGTCGACGCGCGACAAGCGCCAGGCCGGCACGAGCCCGCTCAAAAGTCCCGTCGCGAGCGTCGCGCCGACGGCGAACAAGAGCACCGTTCCGTCGATCGGCACGCTGTCGAGCCGCGGGAGGTCGGCCGGGCCGAGCGCAAGCAGCACGCGGATGCCGACGACGCCGACGACGAGCGCCAGTGCGCCGCCGACGGCCGCCAACCACAGATTCTCGGCGATGAGATGCCGAAACACGCGCCACGGCTGCGCGCCGAGCGCGGCCCGCACGGCGAGCTCGCGGCCGCGCGCCATTCCGCGCGACAGCAACAGGTTGGCGACGTTGATGCACGCGATCAGAAGCAGCACGGCCGTCGCGCCGAGCAGCAACAGCACCGTCGTGCCGAGATTGCCGACGACGTTGTCGAGCAACGGCTGCGTGAAGAAGCGAACGGGCCGGCCGGTCACGGCGTCGGGGCCCAAGTCTTGGCTCAAGACGGCGAGCTGCTGGTCGAGCTCGGGCTGCGCGACGCCTGGCTTGAGCCGTAGATAGCTCAAGTAGCCGCGCAAGTTCGCGTACGCGGGCCCGAGCTGCATCAGCGTCCAGTAGGCCGCCTTGCCGGGAAAATCGAACCCTTCCGGCGCGACGCCGACCACGGGGCGCACGCCGTTCTCCAGATTGATCGACTTGCCGAGAATGTCGGGATCCGACGCGAACACGTCCCGCCACGTGGCATACGAGATGACGACGGGGCCTTGCGGCTCGCCGCGCTCGAAGCCGCGCCCGAGCGCCATCGGCACGTCGAAGACCTCGAAGAACTGGTCCGTGACGCCGTATCGGCCCATGTTGTAATCGGCGCCGTCGCTGCCGCGAATCCGGCCCTCGGCGTAGAACGCGAGCGCTGCGGCGTCGAGCGACGGATGATCGTCGTACAGCGTCGGCATGTCGCGCGGCGCCACGCGGCCGGAACGTGCGCCATCCTCGGCCAGCGTACCGAGCACGACGATACGGTCCGCATTCGGATACGGCAGCGGGCGGAACAACACGGCGTTCGCGACGCTGAAGATGCCGATCGTCGCGCCCAAACCGAGCGCGAGCGTCACGATCACGACACCGGCGAATCCCGGCCGTTTGAGCAACGTGCGCAGCACGCGCCCTCCTCGTCGTCAGGCGGTGGCGGGATCTCCGTGTTCGGTGTCGTCGAAACGCGGACGCCCGCGGCGCGCTTGCTCTGCGATGCGCCGGTCCTCTTCCTCGCGCAGGCGGTTCAGCGTTTCCTCGTCGACGACGCGGCCGTCGAACATGTGGATCTTGCGATCCGCATAGTCGGCGTAGCGCGGATCGTGCGTCACGATGCAGATCGTCGCGCCGTCGGCGTGTAGATCCGAGAGCAGCGCCATGACCTGCTCGCCGTTCTTCGAGTCGAGGTTACCCGTCGGCTCGTCGGCGAGCAGGATCGACGGGCTGCCGACGAGCGCGCGCGCGACGGCGACGCGCTGTTGCTGACCGCCCGAGAGCTGCGCCGGATAGTGGTTCAAGCGATGCGCCATGCGCACGCGTTCGAGCGCCTCGAGCACGCGCTTCTTGCGTTCGGCGGCCTTCATGCCGGCACGATACGTGAGCGGCAGCTCGACGTTCTCGAACACCGTGAGATCGCCGATCAGGTTGAACGCCTGAAAGATGAAGCCGATCTCCTTGTTGCGGATCTGCGCGCGCTGCGACGCGTCGAGATTCTCGACGGGCACGCCGTTCAGCACGTAGCGCCCGCCGCTCGGCGTGTCGAGCAAACCCAAGATCGACAGCAGCGTCGACTTGCCGCAGCCCGAAGGACCGGCGATCGACAGGTAATCGCCTTTGTCGATCGTGAAGTGCACGCCCGACAGAGCGTGCGTCTCGACCTCGTCGGTGTAGAACACTTTCTTCAAATCGTCGAGTTGGATCAGCGGAGCGTTTGCAGCAGCGGTTTCCGTGGCGATTGCATTCATCGTTGTGTTCCTCGAGCCAATTCGTTGGGACGCGGCTTCAATCGCCGCGGAGTGCAGTGACGGGATCGACGAGGGCGGCGCGGCGCGCGGGCCAGTATGCCGCAGCGAGCACGACGGCCGTAAGAGCCAGCACGGCCGCGGCCGGGACCAGCGGATCGGTCGGCGCCAAACCGTAAAGCAGCGAGCGGCCCACCTCGCCGAGCATGAGCGCCAGGCTCACGCCAACGACGATGCCGATCGCGGCCATCCAAGCGACTTGCTTAAGAACCATACGGCGCACGTTCTGCGGCGCGGCGCCGAGGGCGATGCGCAGCCCGATCTCGCGCAGCCTCTGTACGACGCCGTACGAAAGGACGCCGTAGATGCCGATGGCCGCAAGCGCCGTGGCCAGCACGGCCAATGCCGCGGCGAGCGTGCCCATGAACCGATCCAGGAAGACGTTCTCGCGGGCCTGCTCGGTCACCGTGCGGAGCGCCATGACCGGCAACGTCCGATCGTGCCGCGCGAGCACTTGCTCGACGGCGGTGCGGAGCTCGGCCAACGGCCGATTGCTTCGCAGGTAGAAGCTCATCGACCCCAAGGTTTGCCCCATGCCCTGCGTGCGCGGCAGGAACACCTGCGGCGGCACGTCGTCCTTCACCGTGCTGTACTTCGCATCGCGGACGATGCCCGTGATCTCGATGTTCAAGGGCACGTTGCCCTGGCCCATTCCGAGGCGCTTGCCCACGGCGTCGGCGCCAAGCCCGAACCTCTCGACGAAGCGCTCGTTGACGACGGCAACGCGGCGCTCATCCGCGCCCAGGTTGCGATCGAACCCGTCGCCCCGGACGAGCGGCATCTCGAACGTGCGGAAAAAGCCGCCGCTCACGAAGTTGAGATAGACGTTCGGCGTTTCTCCGGCACGCGGCTCATAGCCCTCGACCGTGACGTTGCCGCCCCACTCGGTGTTGTCGAGCAGCGGCACGTGCGCGGCTGCGACGGACGAGACACCCGGTACCTGCGCAAGCTCTTCTTCGAGCCGATCGAACAGCTGGCCCGAGCGTGGCGCCGCGTAGCCGTTGCGCTCCGGCGCGATCGAGAACACGGCGAGCGACTCGGCGCGGAAACCGAGCTCCGCGCGCGCCACGTTCGCGAGGCTCTGCGCAAACCAGCCCGCGAGCACGAGCAGCGCCATCGACAGCGCGATTTGCGCCGTCGTCAGCGTCGTGCGGAAGCGCGCCGCCGCCTTGCCGCCCGTCTGCCGGACGCTCTGCGTTTGCAGCGCGGGGCTCGCCTCGCTGCGCACGAGCTTGAGCGCCGGGATCGAGCCGAACATGAGCGTAGAGCCGACGGCCAACCCGAGCGTGATCGCAACGACGCTGCCGTCGAGCCCCCAGTCGAACACGCCCACCGCAAAAGCCGGAAGCAACCCGCGAATGCCGTGCAGCGCGGCGAGCGTCAGCGGCGCGCTGACGAGCGCGCCGGCGGCGGCGAGCAGCAGCACCTCCGTCGAGAGCAGCGCCAGCAACCGCGGCCGCGACGCGCCGAGCGATGCCCGCACGGCGATCTCGCCGGCGCGCGTGGAGCCGCGCGCCAGCAACAGGTTCGCGATGTTCACGCAGGCGATCAGCAGCACGAGCGCCGTCGAGACGAGCAGCACGTTGAGCGGCGTGCGGGAGTTGTCGTCGATGCGGCTTTGGCCCCTCTCGCCGGGCGTGAGGACGAGATTCCTGGACTTGAACTCGGCGAGCTGCTGCTCGGTGACGCCCGTCAGCAACGGGGCGTCGACCTCGTTCACGATGGCGCGGTAGCGCGTGTTCATCTCGGCCGCGGCCTCCTCGAGCGACACGCCGGGCTTCAGGCGGCCGAAGAGGTACGCCCAATACGTCCTTCGGTCCGTATGATTGGGCATCGCGTCGGGATTCTCGAGCCAGCGAAACGTGATCGGCACGAACACGAGCGGCCGCTCGCCGACGGTCGTTCCATGAAAACCTTCGGGTCCCACGCCCACGATCGCGAGCGGCTTACCGTTCACGACGAGATCGCGGCCGACGACTTGGGGGTCTCCGCCGAATGCCGACTGCCAATAGGCATGCGACAGAACGACTGCCTCGGCTTGCCCCTCGACGCGATCGTCGTTCGCATCGAGCAGGCGGCCGATCGTGGGGCGGACGCCGAGCAGCGGAAAGTAGCTGCCCGAGACCAGCATCGCCGAGCCCGTGGCCGTCGCTCCGTCGAGCGCGAGATTGGCGTCGACGTAACGGTGCGCAGCGATGCCGACGAGCGGCCCGTCGATCCGCTCGAGATCGCGGAACATCGGATAGCTGAAAATCTCGTCGCAGGTGCCGCCGTCGTTGCACCCGGTTCGGCCCTGCTTGAACCCCGGCGCCCCGAAGTTGACGAGCTCGTGCGCGTCCGGAACCGGCAGAGCGCGCAAAAGCAGCTGATCGTAGATGGAGAAGATCGCCGCATTGACGCTCAAGCCGATCGCGAGCGTCGCGACGACGACGGCGGCGAACGCCGGCCGACGCGCGAAGCCGCGCAAGCAATACCGAACGTCGCTCAGCAAGTTCCCCACAACCCCTCTCGCAATCCCGTAGTAGAGCCTCGATGCACCTTCGCGGTTACTCGCTTCGCAACGCGACGACGGGATCGACCGTCGACGCGCGGCGGGCCGGCCACCAACTCGCGCCGAACACGGCACCGGCGAGCACCGCGGCCGCAGCCGCAATCGCGGCCGGATCCGCCGGCGCGAGCCCGAACAGCACCGACGCAGCAAGGTTGCCGATCAGCAAGGCCGCCACGATGCCGATCGGCACGCCGACGCCGGCCATCCAACCGACTTGCCGCATCACCATGCGCCGCACACCGGCAGGCTCGGCGCCGAGCGCGAGACGCAGGCCGATCTCGCGCGTGCGTCGCACGACCATGTACGACAGCACGCCATAGATGCCGACCGCGGCGAGCATCGTGGCGACTCCCGCGAGCACGCCCGCGATCGAGACGAGCAGCCAGTCCGTTTGAACGTTTCGGCGCACGACGGAATCGAACGTGCTCGGCTCGATGACGGGCAGGTTCGGGTCGACCGCGCCGACGAGACGCGGCACCGCTGAGAGCATCGATTCGGGAGGCTGCGTCGTGCGGACGTAGAACGTCGCGCCGTTGTCGAAGTTCTGAGACTGCGCGCGCGGCAGCAAGACTTGCGCCGGAAAGTCGTTCTTCACGGCGTCGTACGCGGAATCGCGCACGAGACCGACGATCTCCGTGTCGAGCGGGCCGTTCGGAGGATCGAAGCCGATTCGCTGACCGACCGGATTCGCGGGGAGGCCGAAGCGCTTCACGAAGCTCTCGTTGACGATAGCCACTTTCGGCCGGCCTTGTCGGTCGGCATCGGTGAAATCGCGGCCCGCGAGCAACGGGATATCGAGCGTCGCGAAGAAGCCGGTGCCGATGCGGTTCGCGTTGACGATCGTTTCTCGCGGCGCGGCAGAGTCGAGTCCCTCGACGTCGACGCTCGTACTCCACTGGCTATGGGCCAGCAGCGGCACCGTGGCGGTCGACACGCTCATGACGCCGGGCTGCGCGGCGAGCTCGCGCTCGACGTCGTCGAACACTTGTAGCTGCCGCTCGGCCGGATAGCCGTTCAAGCCCGGAATCAATCTGAACGTGACGACGGACTCCGTCTGCAGACCCAAGTCGACGCGCGCGACGTTCACGAGACTCTGCGCGAACAGCGCAGCGAGCACGAGCAGCAGCATCGAGAGCGCGATCTGCGTGGTCGCGAGCGCGAAGCGGAATCGACCGAGGCGCTTGCCGCCGAACGCCCGTGCGCCGTTCGACTGCAATGCGCGCGCGGGGTCCGTCGCGATCAGCTTGAGGATCGGCGCCAAGGCGAACACGACGGCCGACATCGCCGCGATCACGAGCGCAGCCGCAATGGTGCGCGGATCCAAGCCGATCTCGGGAACCCCGAGCCCGGGCGGCTGCAGCACGTCGACGCCGCGCAGCACGCCGAGCGCGACGGGCAAGCTCAACAGTGCCGCGAAGCCGGCGAGCAACAAAGCCTCTACCGACAGCATGCCGAGCAACCGCCTGCGGGCGGCACCGAGGGACGCACGTACGGCGATCTCGCCGATCCGCGTTGCGGCCCGCGCGAACATCAAGTTCGCCAGATTCACGCAGGCGATCAGCAGGATCATGGCCGTCGCGGCGAAGAACACGGCGAGCGGTATGCGGGCGAACTCCGGCGCGCGAGTTTGCCCGCGAGCGCCGGACACGAGCGACAGCGTCTGCTCGCGGAATCGTTCGAGGATGCCGGCGTCGTTTTCATCGAGCAAATTGGCCAACATCGGCGCCTCGACGTCGGTGACGATCGCGCGATACCGCGGCGCGAGCGCAGCTTCCGCCTGCTCGAGCGAGACGCCGGGCTTCAGCCGCCCGAATACGTAGAGGTAGCTGAAGAACCGGTCTTCGATGAGCGGCGTCCGGCGGCCCTGCATCCAGGGCAGCGTGACGGGCGCGAACGCGTCCGCGCGCGCGCCGGGTGTCGTGCCGACGAAGCCGCGCGGCGCGACGCCGACGATCTCGAGCGGTTGCCCGGCGACGACGAGCGTTCGGCCGAGCACGGCCGGGTCGGCGCCGTAGGCCGTCGTCCAGTGGTCATACGAAAGCATCACGGCCGTCGGCTGGGTGTCGGCGACGTCCTGCTCGCCGAGCGCGCGCCCGAGCTCCGGTTGGACGCCGAGCGCTGCGAAATAGCCGCCGGAGACGAGAACGACGGACCCGGGCTCGGTGCGGTCGCCGTAGCCGAGCGAGGTCGGAATGATGCGGCTCGCGCCGAGCGCGACGTGCGGCTCGCCCGCGGCCTCGAGGTCGCGAAACATCGGGTAGCTGAACGTCGCTTCGTGGCCGCCCTGCTGGTTGACAATCTGATTGAGCGCAACACCGCCGCCGAGGACGTTCACGAGCTCCGTCGGGCGGCTCACGTTCAGCTCGCGCAACATGAGCTGATCGAACAGCGAGAACACCGCGACGTTGACGCCGATGCCGACGGCGAGCGTCAGCACGACGACGACGGCGAACATCGGCTTGAGCGCGAACCGGTGCAACGCGTAGCGGACGTCGTGCAGCAGGTTCGCCAGCATTTCGTTACCAGTTCAGCCGGATGCGGTCGTTGTCGTCCCAGGCCGAGGTGTCGGAGAGGATCACTTCGTCGCCGGGCACGAGCCCCTGCACGATCTCGACTTGATTCACCGACTGCTTGCCGATGTCGACGGGCACGCGCACGGCGTACCGGCGGTTCTCGACGAGCTTGAACAGCGTGATCTTCGCGTTCGGCTGGCTGTACGTCGGGCGGCCCGTGTAAACGACGTCCGTGAGCCGATCGATCTGGATCGTGCCGTCGACGGACTGGTCCGGACGCGCGCCGGGCGGCAGTTTGCCCGTGAGCTCGACGTCGACCTGCACCGTGCCGTCGATGACGGCCGGGTCGATGCGGATGACCTTACCCGGCACGATGCCGTTGCGCGTGTCGACGGCCACGAGCTGGTCGATCACGACGTCCTTGACCTGCGTCTCCGTGATCCGGAGCTCGGCCATCAGATCGTCGGGTTGTGCGACGCGCGCGACGTTCGTGCCCGTCGCAACCTGCTGGCCTTCCTCGATCATGACCTGCTGCACGACGCCCGCGAGGCCGGCGCGCACGGACAGCGCCTCGACCTGCTCGCGCATGCGCGCGTAGGTGTTCTCCGTCTGAGCGAGCCGCGCGCGCTGTGCCGCCACTTGCGCATCGACCGTTGCCGCGAGCTGATTCAAGCGCTCGACTTGGATGTCGTAAGCCGTCTTCAGCGACTCGGCCGTGAGCTCCGACTTGCGGATCTGCAGCTCGGCTACGACGCCGGCCGCGCGCTCGGCTTCGGCCTGAAGCCGCGCCGACTCGTACGTGGCGTGCGCTTGCGCGACGGCGGCCTTTTGATCGAGCTCCTGGCTGCGCAATGTGAGCTCGAATTCCGCGAACTCCGCTTTCGCGATCTCGAGGCCGTACCGCGCTTCCTCGGCTTGGCGCATCAGATCGGGATTCGACAGCTCGGCGAGCACCGTGTCCGGCTTCACGACGGCGCCGGCGCGCACGAGCACGCGATCGACTCTGCCCGCCGATTGCGCGGCGACCCAGAGGTACTGGCGCGGTTGGAGCGTGCCGGGGCCGCGCACTTGGATGATGAGCTCGCCCTCCTTCACCGTGTCGGTGTAGAGCGTGTTGCCGTCGACGGACGGCGCAGCGGGCTCGAGCCGCGAGAGGCCGACCGTGACGGCGGCGAGCACGACGGCCGTGCTTGCGCCGATGACGATCTGCCGCATGCGTTTGCGTTTCTTGTTTTCCGGGCGTGGGATGTCCATATGCCCCCCTAGAGCAACGAACGTGCCACGCGAGTGTACGCCTTTTAACTCGTTGGTTTTGATTGAAAAATGACAAAACGCTCCGGCGCTGCGCAGCGTTCGATCGTCCCGCGCACGCGCCCCGCGTCCCGAAAACGGGACGAGGATGCTTCCCGTCCGCGGAACCGCGCGTCGACCGCGCCGGTAAGAAATCGGCGGCCCCGTGGACTAGTGATTCCGAGCACCAATTCGGGAGCGCGTGATGCTTCACAGGTTCGTCCTCGCACTCGCGGCGTTATGTGCAGCTCCGGCCGCGGCCGAGCTGCGCGACGCGCCGTGTCACCTCGCCGGGGTCGAGACGCCGGTCCGCTGCATCGCGGTCGACGTTCCGCTCGACTACGCCGAGCCCGCCCGGGGAACGATCACGGTCACGGCGGCCGTCGTACCGGCAACGAGCGCGCGTCCGGAGCCCGATCCGCTGTTCGTCTTCGCCGGAGGTCCCGGCCAGGCCGGCACCGACTTCGGCCCATGGCTCGAGACGGCATTCGCGCGCGTGCGCCGCGCGCGCGACGTCGTGCTGCTCGATTTCCGCGGCACGGGCCGCTCGGGCGCGCTCGACTGCCGCGCGCCGGACCTGCTCGAGCGCGACTACCGAGCGGCGATCGAACGAGCGGTGCGGGAGTGCGCGCGCCGGTACGGGCCCGGGCTCGAGCACTACACGCACGCCGAGGTCGTCGAAGACGTCGAGCGCGTGCGGCTCGCGCTCGGCGTAAACGACATCAACCTCTGGGGAGGATCGTTCGGCACGCGCGTGGCGCAGCACTACGTGCGCGCGTACGGCGCGCACGTGCGCAGCGTCGTGCTCGACGCCGCCACGCCCGTCGGCGCGTCGATCTTCGTGACGGCGCCTCGCACGGCCGAGGACGCGCTGCAGCGTCTCATCGCGGAATGCGCGGCTGACGCCGCGTGCGGCCGCGCGTATCCATCCTTGAAGCGCGACTTCGCCGCCCTGCTCGACGGCGCGGAGGCCGGCGCGCTCGCGGGCGACGTACGCCGGCCGGAGACGGGCCGGCTCGCGCAAGTCGCGCTCGATCGCGACACCGTCGCCGGCCTCGTGCGCGGCGCGTTGTACGTCGAGCTCACGCGCGCGTTGCTGCCGCTCGCGATCACCGAAGCCGCGCGCGGCCGGCTGGAGCCGCTTCTGGCGCTCGGGGCCGCGACCGGCGCATGGTCGACGGACACGATGGCGCTCGGCTTCACGCTCGGCATCGTCTGCAGCGAAGACCTGGCGCAGAGCAAGCAAGACGATCCCGGCCGTCTCTCCGCGGGTTTCGTGCGCGACTCCTATTACCGCGCTTTCCTGCTGTTCTGCTCGGAATGGCCGACGGCCCCCTTGCCGCCCGAAAAGCTCTCGCCGATCGAGTCGAGCGTGCCGGCGCTCGTGATCTCGGGAGAGGCGGACCCGGTGACGCCGCCATCGCTCGGCGAAGCCACGCTCGCGCAGTTCGCGACGGGCGTGCACGCGGTCGTGCCCGGCGGCTTTCACACCAACAGCGCGAATCCGTGTGTCGCCTCCATCATCGCCTCGTTCATCGCCGAGCCAGGCGCCGGCGGGCGCGATCACGGCTGCTTGCGACGGCGTGCGCCGGCACCGAGCTTCTTCGTCGCCGCGACCGACGAGGGGGCTAGATGATCGTCGTTAGCGAGTTGCGCAAATGCTTCGGCACCGCGGTCGCCGTCGACAGGATCGGCTTCACGGCCGAAGACGGCTCGATCACGACGCTCTTGGGCGGCAACGGCTCGGGCAAGACGACGACGCTGCGGATGATCGTCGGCGCGCTCGAGCCCGACCGAGGGAGCGTCGCGATCGACGGCATCGACGTGCGTCGCGAGCGCGTGCAAGCGCTGGGCTGCCTCGGCGTGCTTCACGACGACTTCGGCCTCTATCCGCGGCTCCAGGTGCACGAGCAAGTGCGCTTCGGCGGTGCGCTGCACGGCCTCAACGGCGCAGGGCTCGACGACGCGGTCGAGCGCGCGCTCGGCGCCCTCGGGATCGGCCACCTCCGCGCGCGGCTCGCCGCCGGCTTGAGTCACGGCGAGCGCATGAAGGCGGCGCTCGCGCGCGCCATCGTCCATTCGCCGCGCAATCTGCTGCTCGACGAGCCGACGCGCGGCCTCGACGTTTTCTCGGTGCGCGTGCTGCGCGAACTCCTGAAGCGGCTGCGCGACGCGGGCACGTGCATCCTCATGTCGAACCATGCGCTCGCGGAGGTTCTGGAGCTGTCCGATCGCGTCGTCGTCATCGACCGCGGAACCGTGCTCGCCGTCGATTCGCCGGCCGGGCTCGTCGCCACGGCGGAGGCGAAGGACCTCGAGTCCGCTTTCGTCGGTCTCGTGCAAGACGCAGCGCAACGAAGGATCGCGTCATGAGACTCTGGACGGTGTATGCGAAGGAGATGACCGAGACCTTGCGCGACCGCCGCTCGCTGTTCTCGGCTCTGTCGTACAGCCTGCTCGGGCCGCTGGCCGTCGTCTTCACGGTCAACGTGCTCGCCGCTGCTACGCGGCCGGGCGCGCTCGAGCCCGTGGCCGTGTGCAGCGGCGAAGCGCGAGAGCTCGTCGCGCACCTGACGGCGGCCGGGTTCACGCTGTCCCCGGACGCCGCGATCTGCTTGCATATTTCGCACGACTACTCGACGCGCGTGGCCGAGGGCGGAACGGCGAACGTGCGCGTGCTCGCGGACCTCACTGCTTCGGGTACCACGGTCGATAAGCTGCAAAGCGAGATTCAGCGCTACGCGCGCACGCTGGCCATGCAGCGCGCGCTCGCGCGCGGCGTTGCGCCGGCCGTGCTCGTACCGATCGCGGTCGACGTGCAGAACACGAGCTCGGTTTCGCGCCGAGCCGAGGTCATCGCCCGCCTCTTGATCGTTTTCTTCCTCGTCACGCCGTTCTTCGTCGGCGTCGCCGCCGCCGCGGACGCGACGGCCGGCGAGCGCGAGCGCCGCTCGCTCGAGCCGTTGCTCTGCTATCCGCTGCGCCGCTCGAGCCTCGTGCTCGGCAAGTGGCTCGCCGTCGCTACCGTCGGCGCGGCCGGCACCGCCATCTGCGTGATCGCGGGCCTCATGCTCATGCAGCGCTCCGCGCTGCCCGAGCTCGGCGTTCGCCTCGAAACAGGTCTCGAAGCCGCCGTGACGGTCACGGCGCTGCTGCTGCCGCTGACGATGCTCGTCGCCGCGGTGCAGGTGGCGATCGGACTCCTCGCTGCAAGCTACAAGGACGCGCAGAGCTATCTCACGCTGCTCGCGTTCGTGCCGGCGATCGCAGGGTTCGTCTTGAGCGGTGAGCGGCTCGCGGCCGCGAGCGCATTCCCGATCGGCTTCGAGCTCGCCGCGCTCGCGGCGCCGCTGCTCGGTTCCGTCACGGCACTGCCGCCGTTCGCAGCCGTCGCGGCCGCGGAGCTCGCGGCCGCGGCGTTGGTCTTGTGGCTCGCGACCGCGCGGCTGTCCGGCGAGAGAATCCTTGCGCAAGTCTAAGGCACACGATTGAGCGCTTCGTTCGAGCGCGTCGTCGGCGAGCACGGGCCGTTGATCCGGCGCATCGCGCGTTCCTACGAGATGAATAGCGCGCTCGTCGACGAGATCGTGCAAGACATCTATCTTGCGCTCTGGCAGGCACTGCCGGCCTTCCGCGGCGACTCCGAGCTCAAGACGTTCGTCGTCAAGGTCGCGCACAACCGTGCCATCACGCATGTCGCGCGCGAATCCCGGCGGCCTCGTGCGGCCGAGCTCGACGAAGGCATTCCCGATCCCGCGACACCGCCCGATGAAGCCGCCGAGCAAGACGAGTCGCGTGGCCGGCTCGAGCGCGCCGTCGCGAAGCTGCCGCTCGGCCAGCGGCTCGTCGTGACGCTCGCGCTCGAAGGGTTCTCGCCCGCGGAGATCGCGACCGTGCTCGGCATCGGCGTTTCGGCGGCCTCGGTTCGCTTGCACCGGGCGAAGGCGGCGCTGCAACTGTCACTCGAAGAGGTGGGCGCGTGAAAAACAGCGAATGGACCGACCTGCAACGGCTCTGGAAGAGCTCGCCGCCGTACCCCGCGCCCGTGGCCGAGGAGCTCGAGCGCCTCGCGCGGCGGCGGAAGTGGCAAGCGATCGAGCTGGCCGCCGGCTCAGTCGTCGGGCTCGCCGGGCTCGCCGTCGGCATCACGTTGATCCTCCGCGGCGACGCGTTCTCGATCTTCGCCGGCACCGCGGCCTGTGTATTCGTCGCCGTGATCACGGCGCTGTCGTCGTGGGCTTGGCTCGCTCCGCAACCGCGCGCCGACGAAGCGGTTTCACGGGCGCTTGCGGAAGCACGCCGGAACGCCCGCGCAGGCGTCCGGCACGCGGCCTCGATGATCTGGGCGACGGTGGCCGGCATGTTGTTCACGGCCGCAATGGCGCTCGCGCGCGGGTTCCTAACGATCGAGGCGAATCTCGGCGGCTTCGTCGTGATCGGCGCCGTGCAGCTCATGCTTGCGGCGTGGCTCGCGCTTGCATTTCGCTATTACCAAACACGCAGCGCCGCGCTGGCGAGGCTCGACGCGATCGCCGGCGCGCTCGAGGAGTGAACGGCGGCGCCCCGCCGTGCCGCGCGATCGGGTAATCTTCGCGCCATGCACATTCTCGACGACCTGTCTGCGCGCGGCTTCGTAGCCGACGTTACCGATCGCGACGCTCTGAAACAGGCACTCTCCGCAGGGCCCGTCACCTTCTACGCCGGCTACGATCCGACGGCGCCGAGCCTGCACGTCGGCCACCTCGTCGTCATCACGTTGCAGGCGCGGCTGCAGCGGGCCGGGCACAGGCCCATCGTCGTCGTCGGTGGAGCCACGGGCATGGTCGGCGACCCGTCGGGCAAGAGCGCGGAGCGCAACTTGCTCGGCGACGACGAGATCGCGGCGAATCTCGCGGGGATTCGTTCGCAATTCCAGCGATTCCTCGACTTCGGCCCCGGTCCGACGGGCGCGCTGCTCGTCAACAACGCCGACTGGACGCGCGACGTGGGCTACCTCGAGTTTCTGCGCGATGTCGGCAAGTACCTGACGATCAACTACATGATGGCCAAGGAGTCGGTGCGCGCTCGCCTCGCGAGCGAAAGCGGCATCAGCTACACCGAGTTCTCGTACATGCTGCTCCAGGCGTTCGACTTCGTGCACCTGGCGAAGGCCCACGGTTGCCGGCTTCAGGTCGGCGGCTCGGATCAATTCGGCAACATCACGGCCGGCTGCGAGCTGTCGCGCAAGATGGGGGGGCCGCAGCTGTTCGGGTTGACGGCGCCGCTGCTGCTCGATTCGGCGGGCCAGAAAATGGGCAAGACGTCGACGGGCGAGCGCGTCTGGCTCGACGCCGAGCGCACGTCGCCGTACTCCTTCTATCAATACTTCGTGAACGTGACGGACGAGGAAGCCACTCGCCTCTTGAAGCTGTTCTCGTTCCGGCCGCTCGAGGAGCTCGACGAGCTGGCTCGCGCGCACGACGCCGACCGCGGCCAACGCCTCGCGCAGCGCGAGCTCGCGCGCGAGCTCACGAGTTGGGTGCACGGCGCCGACGAAACCGCGCGCGTCGAGGAAGCGAGCCGAATCTTGTTCGGCGGCAGCTTGGACGGCGTGCAAGAACGGACGCTCGAGCTTCTGACGCGTGTCGTGCCCGTCGTCGAGATCGATCGGAGCGAGCTCGCGAACGGCATCGGCGTGATCGACCTGCTCTGCCGAACGGTGGCCGAGTCGAAGAACGCGGCGCGCCGGCTCGTCCAGCAAGGCGGCGCTTACGTCAACAACGTTCGGATCACGGACTTGGACCGCAAGGTCGGCACGGCCGATCTCGCCACACCGACGTTGCTCGTCGTGCGCGGCGGCCGCAAGGACTACCGGCTCGTCCGCGCGCGGCCCGCGAGCCAATAGGCGTGACGGTTGCCGCGACACGTTGCGGCAGCAGAGCCCGATCGGCAGCCCGGCTGCGCACCGTAGGGCGCTGCGAAGCTCAAGGAGCCGGCGCGGCCGCCGCGTAACCGCGCTCGAGCTCGCGCGCCAGCATGGGCTCGACGCGCCACCGGCGCAGGACGTCGGGTAACGACGTGTCTATCGCCGGATCGAGCTCGACGAGCCGCGCCCGAGCCCGCGCCGCGAGATCGGGTCGCCCGCCGAGCGCGCCGGCCGCCGCCACGATCAGGTGCCCGAGCGGCCAGTCGGGCGAATCGATGCACAAGGCGGAGGCGAGAGCATTGGCGTAGCGCTGCTCGCGCAGAGCCACGAGCGCGCGAGTGGCGTAGTAGCCGCCCGGCGGCCGCGGCGTCCATTCGATGGCTCGTTCCACGAGCGCGCTGCCGCGGTCCGTATTGCCGGACAAGACGAACATTGCGCCCACGAACGCCGCGGCTTCGGCGTTGTCGGGCCACGTGGCGAGGATGCGCTCCGCGGTCTCGAGCGGATCGGCGCCGCCGAAAAACTGCACGGAAACGAGCGCGAGATTCGCATGCAGATCCTCGCCGTCCACGTCCATGGCCCGACGTGCCGCTTCGCGCGCGCGGTCGAGCACGGCGGCGTTCCCGCCTTGGCCCGCGAAGCCGTGCGCCCAAGCGTCGGCAAGCAGTAACGCCAGTCCGCCCCAAGCCCCGGCCGTCGGCTCCTGTGCCAGCACGCGCTCGAAACAGCTCAAAGCCGCCGAATGCTGTGCCGCACCGAACACACGGCGGTACTCGTAATAGCGCAACACGCAGTCGCGCGGGTGCAGCGCGTCGGCGGCGACGCCGCGCGCGCGCTCGAGCTCGACGTCGAAGAGCGGTCCGTAAGGCTCCGCGACGGCGGCAACGCGCCGCGCGACGCTGTGTTGCCCCGCGGCGGACTGTAACGCCGCAAGCGGCTCGTCGTACGCATCGCTCCAAATCTGCCGGCCTGTATCGGCAAGGGCGAGGCGAGCCGTGATCCTGACGCGGCCGTCGGACGCGCGAACGGTGCCGTTCAAAACGTACGCGGACGCGCCGGGCGCCGAGCCGGCGCTCGCCTCGGCCGGCGTTGCGAGCGCCGCGGGCCGGTCGAGCAACAGGAACATCTCCTCCGTCAACGTCGCCGCAAGCTCGTTCAGGCCGTCGGCGCCGCCGAGATTCTCGAACGGCATCACGACGATCGGCGGCGTGCCGTCTGCGGCGAGCGCCGCCCGCGTCGCCGACGGGCCGGCAGGATCGAGATCGAGCTGTTGCACGACGATGACGGCGAACCCCGCGAGGATCACGGCGGCCACGAGCACGGCGCGTATGCGCCGCCACCGCCGCCGGTTGCGCGCGGCTGCGTTCTCCTGCTGATCGGGCATCGGGCCCAGCAACACGGCGGCGGACGGCGCCGCATGCCGGCCGTGATACGAGGACGCGACGGAATAGCTGCCGCGCGGCAGCTCGATGCGCACGGGATCGTCGCGGCCTTCGTCGGCGTAGTACTCGATGAGGCGGCGGCGTAGGCGGCCGGCCTCGACACGCACGAGCGGATCCGATTGGGCATCGAAGTCGACGGGGCGGCCGAACACTTCGACTGCGATCGTATAGCCCTTGAGACGCTCCCCTTGCCCGGCCAGCGTCTGCTCGACGACGTAACGAAGGAAGCTCGACGAGCGCGCGGCCTGCTCGAAACAGCGGCTCGCGAGAACGCGTTCGAGGGCAGCGCGCACTTCTGCCGCGCCGGGTTCGGCGATCGCCGCCGGCTCCTCCGTTACGCCGTTTCCGCTCTCACGAATGGGTCACCACTACCGGGCCGGCGCCCCAACGAACATTCTCCACGAAGGGACAGTGTAGGCCCCGGACCGACCGTTGCGAAGCGTGCTCGCCGAGCTTCGCCGCGGCGAGCCGCATCGGTGGTTCCGGCCGGCGCCGCCTCGTAGACTATGTGCGTTTCGCCATGCATTCGATTCCGGCGGGGAATAGCTTGGAAGTCGACCTCCGTCACCTACGCGCCTTCGAGGTGCTGCTACGGGAGCGCAATTTGACGCGCGCCGCCACGATTCTCGGCGTGGCTCAGCCCGCGCTCAGCAAGACGTTGGCCAAGTTGCGCCGCTACTTTGCCGATCCGCTGTTCGTGCGCGCGGGCCACCGCATGGAGCCGACGGCCAAGGCGCTCGAGCTCGCGGGCGCCGTCCATGCCCTGCTCGACGATGCAACGATGCTGCGCGCGCGGCATCGGCCGTTCGACCCGAAGACGTCGACGCGCACGTTCTCGTTCAGCGTCGTCGACTCGGGGCTCGTGCGGCTGCTGCCCCGCCTGCTGGGATATCTCGAGGAGCACGCGCCGGGCATCCGGCTCCGCGTGACGCCGATCGAGTTCGACGAGCTCGAGGCAGCGCTCGAGACGGGGCGCCTCGACTTCGCGATGGGCTCCTTCCGCAGCCGCTCGAAGCGCATCCGCCGTCAGACGCTGTGGTCCGTCGGCTACGTCAGCGTCGTACGGCGCGACCATCCGCGCCTCGGCGCCAAACCGTCGCTGGCGTCGTTCGCGGCGGAGCGGCACGTGCTCGTTTCGACGGCGGGGACGGGGCACGCTCATCAGCTCGTCGAGCGCGCGCTCGAGCGCGTGATTCCGCCGGAGCGCATCGTGTGCCGCGTGCCGACGTTCATGGCCGCGGCGTACGCGGCGAGCCGCACCGACGCGGTCGCGACGCTGCCGGCCGGCGCCGCGGAAGAGCTCGGCGACGCGCTCGGGCTACGCGCCTTCGCGACGCCGACTCGCTTGCCGCGCATCGAAGTCGGCCAGCACTGGCACGAGCGATTCCACCGCGAGCCTGGCAGTCAATGGATTCGAGCCGTGTTCGCGGAGCTCTTTGCGCGCGAAGACGACAAAGACGTGCAGGCGCGCTCGGGCTGATGGATACTGCTCCGCAGATGGGCTGCGGAAGCCGAATGGCGAGGAACGTCTCATGAAACTCCGTCTGGCCGCCTTGGGCTTGGTTCTCTTCGCTGCGGCAGCAGACGCGCAACCGCCGCCGCGCGTGCGCGGCATCATTTCGAGCGTCGAAGGCCAGACGCTCGTGCTGATCACGCGCAGCGACGGCGTCGTGCGGCTCACGCTGACGGACATGACGGGCATCAACGGGCTCGAGCGGCGCAGGATGGGCGACATCGCGGAGAACACGTTCATCGGCGCGACGGCCGTCAAGAACCGCGACGGCCGCTGGGAAGCCACCGAGGTGCATATCTTTCCGGAATCGATGCGCGGCGCGGGCGAGGGACACTACGCGTGGGATCTGCCCGAGAGCACGATGACGAACGGCGCCGCCACGGGCGTCGTGACGAAAGGACGCGGCGGCACGATGACGGTGCGCCACGGCGACGGCAGCGTCGAGATCGACGTCACGCGCCGCACCGAAATCGTCGCGCTGACGATGGGCAGCCGCGCGCTTCTCGTACCGGGCATAGAAGTGATGGCGCTCGCGGCGCCCGCGGAGGGCGGCGGCACACCGACGGCCATCGCAATCATCGCCGAGACGAACGGCGTCAAGCCCCCGATGTAGCGCCGAATCGCGTCAGTCCGCGATTTTCACGCTCGTCATCACGTCGCCCTGGCGGATGGCGTCGACGACGTCCTGACCTTTCGTGACCTTGCCGAATACCGTGTGCTTGCCGTTCAAGTGCGGCGTAGCGACGTGCGTGATGAAGAACTGGCTGCCGTTGGTGTTCGGGCCGGCGTTCGCCATCGAGATCACGCCGCGCTCGTGCTTCAACGGATTGTTCTTGCACTCGTCGGCGAACTTGTAGCCGGGGCCGCCGCGTCCCGTGCCCGTCGGGTCGCCGGTCTGGATCATGAAGTCCGCGATCACGCGATGGAACTTCACGTCGTCGTAATACCCCTGCCCGGCCAGAAAGACAAAATTGTTGACGGTCTGCGGGGCGTGCTGCGGATAGAGCTCCAGCTCGATCGTGCCGCGATTCGTGTCGATCGATGCCGTGTAGTTTCTGTCGACGTCGATCTGCATCGGCGGCGCTACCGCCCACTGTTGCTGCGACATGGGAATCTCCTTGCGACTTGCCGATCACGATACCTAAGTTATCGGCATCGGGCCAATCGAGCTCGAGCTCGATCGCGGCCCAGCGCCTTGCGGATCGCGGCCACGGCTTCCTCGTCGAGCTGGCGCATGAGCTTGCCGACGAACTGCACTTGGCGCCGGCGCGCGCCGAAGGTCGTGAGCTTGCGCGCCTCCACGATCGCTTCCTGCAGGCGTTCCGGAAGCGGCAACGCGTGAAGGCGTTCCGGCCGCAGCGCGACGAGCTCCTCGCCGAGCCGGCGCAAATCGTGACTCATGCGCTTGCGCGCCGTGCGGCTCGGCTCTTCGTTCTCGAGCTCGTCGCCGGCGTGGGGCTCGTCGCGCTCGCCGTGTCTAGTTTTGCGTGCCATGCGCGTGACTATCGCCAAGCTTGCAGCGGCGCCCGCGCCATGGCGGCGCAGCGCGGCTCGCTCAAACGTCGTCGACCCAGGACAGCGCCGCAGCAACGCTCGGGAAGCCGATCGTGCTCGTGAGCAGCAGAATCGTGTGGTTGATTTCCTCGGGCGTCGCGCCGGCCTTCTTGGCGCGACGCACGTGGCTGTGAACCGCGCCTTCCGAGTGCGCCGTCGCTGCCGCGGCGAGCTGAATCAGCTCGGCCACCTTGGGCTCGAGCGGCCCGGCCGTCTTGACGGCCTCGCCGAGCCGCTCCACCGCGGCCGTGTATTCCGGGTAGCGCCTCGCGAGCTTGTGGTAGTGCTTGGGCTTTGCCATCGTCGTCCTCCCCGCTTCATGCGTACAAACCGCGCATCTCGGACGCCTCCATGACGCGGCGGATCGCGACCATGAACGCGGCGATGCGCATGCCGACTCGCCGCTTCTTCATCGTCGCATACACCTCGTCGAAAGCGGCCTCCATGATGCGCTGCAAATCCTCGTTCACGCGCTGCTCGGTCCAGTAGTATCCGATCCGGTTCTGCACCCACTCGAGATACGAGACCGTGACGCCGCCCGCGTTGCAAAGGATGTCGGGGATCACGAACGTACCTTGCCGCGTCAGGATCTCGTCGGCGGCCGGCGTCGTCGGCCCGTTCGCTCCTTCGGCGACGATGCGTGCGCGCACCCGCGGCGCGTTCTCCTTCGTGATTTGATTCTCGAGCGCGGCCGGCACGAGCACGTCGACGGGGAGCTCGAGCAAGCGCGCCGCATGGCGCATCGGCGCGGCACCTTTGAATCCCGTCAGTGTGCCGTGCCGCACGACGTGGGCAACGGCGGCCTCGACGTCGATGCCGGCGTCGTCGCGATAGGCTCCCTCGACGTCGCTGATCGCGACGATCTTGGCTCCGCTTTGTGCGAGGAACTTCGCCGCGTTGCTGCCGACGTTGCCGAACCCTTGAATCGCCGCGGTAGCGCCTTTCAAGTTCAAGCCGAGCCGCGCCGCCGCTTTTTGCACGCAGACGGCGAGGCCGCGCGACGTCGCGTTCGCGCGGCCCGCGGAGCCGCCGAGCTCGAGCGGCTTCCCCGTGATGACGGCCGGGAGGAAGCCGCGCTTGTGCATGACGTACGTGTCGAGCATCCAGCCCATGACCTGCGGCCCCGTGTTGACGTCGGGTCCCGGCACGTCGATGTCGGGGCCGAACAGATCGATCATCTCGGCCATGTAACGGCGTGACAGGCGCTCGCGCTCCCCGGGAGACAGCGTGCGCGGATCGACGACGACGCCGCCTTTCGCGCCGCCCATCGGAATGCCGACGACGGCGCACTTGTACGTCATCCAAAATGCGAGCGCTTTGATCTCGTCGACCGTCACGTCCTGGTGGAAACGGATGCCGCCCTTCGCCGGGCCCCGCACGGTGTTGTGCTGCACGCGGAACGCACGGAAGTTGCGGATGTCGCCGTTATCCATGCGCACGGGCAGCAATACTTCGGTGATGCGCCGCGGCAGCTTGATCATCGCGATCTGGTTGTCGGTGAGCTTCAGACGCCGTGCGGCGGCGTCGAACTGATCGAGCGCGTGCTCGAACGCCGAGGCGTGCCACTCTTCGAGCGAGCCCGCAATGAGGCGGCGGCGCGCGGCCGCCTTGCGCTCCTGGAGCCGTCGCTGCGCGTCCCTGCCGTTCCGGATCGTTTTACGCGCCATTCAAGCCGGCGCGGATCAAGGGCGCGCGTCGCGCGCAGCGGTCCGTCGCACGCGAGTCACGCGCGATGCGCCGTATTGCCGAAGTGGGGTGCAATCATGCTCCTTCTTCACCGAGCGTTCGCTGACGATTCTAGCCGTTGGCACCGGTATAGTGAGCACCCCATGCCTATGCTGTACCGTCATGACGACGCCCGCGCCTTCCTCGAGCGCGCGGAGGACTGGCTTCAGGCTCGCGAGATCGAGCACGCCGTCGTGCTGCAGAGCGCGCGTCAAGCCCGGGCCAACGACGGTCACTACGAGCGCCCCATCTATTGGGCCACGTTCGAGGACGGCGGGCAGCTCGTCGGCTGTGCCTATCGCACGCCCCCGTTCAAGGTCGGGGTCACGGCGTTGCCGCAAACCGCGATCGCGCCGCTCGTCGCCGATCTCGCAGCCACCTACGCGGGCCCGATCGGCGGGTTCAGCGGACCTGAACCGACGGTGCGCGCGCTCGCGGACGCCTGGGTGCAGGCGCGCGGCGGCTCGTGGTCGGTGAACACGCGGGGACGGCTGCTCGCGTTCTCGCCGGGCGCGCGGCCGACTCAGGCGAGCAAGTCAGGCGTCCTGCGCCTAGCCGGGCCCGGCGACGCCGCCCTGGCACAGGGCTGGGGTGCCGCGGCGTCGATCGACAGCGGCATCGCGGCGCTCGACGGAAGCCTATGCACGCACCTTCTGCGGGCGAAGATGCTCTATTTTTGGGTCGACGACGAGCCGCGTTGCATGATCGGCCTCCTGCGCGAGACCCGCCACTCCGTGGCCGTCGGAATCGTGTACACGCCGGCGGCCTTTCGCGGTCAAGGTTACGGCAGCGCGGCGCTCGCCGCGTTGAACCGATTGCTCGACGAGCGCGGCGTCGCAAACCGCTACCTGTGGATCGATCCGAGCAGCGACGCGGCGCAAGCGCTGGCGGCCAAGCTCGGCTGCCGGTTCGTTTACGACTCGCTCGACGTCGATTGCGCGTGAGCCGAGGCGCGAGCCACGGCGCTACGCCGCGGACTCGCGCACGACCGGCGGCTCGGCGCCGCGAACGGGCGCGAAGCTCGAAGCGCTCGCCTGCGGCCAATAGAGCTCGTACACCTTGTGCGGCCACGCGGCGCGGCCGTCGCTCGCCTCGAGCAACTCGCCGGGACGCGGCCGCGGCAGCAGCGTCGCGAGCAAGCGCACCTCGTTCTCGGACACGCGCCGCACGAAATGCGACGCGCTGAACTCGTTCGGGTGCATGAGGCCGGCAGCCTGGGTGAGCTCGCGCAGCGCGCCGAGCGTATGGTGATGGAAGCGGTACACGCGCTCGAGCTTGTCGTGCACGACGAGCGCCCGTTGGCGCAGCGGGCTTTGTGTCGCGACGCCGGTCGGACAGTGGCCCGTGTGGCACGTCTGCGCTTGCAGGCAACCGAGCGCGAACATGAAGCCTCGCGCCGAATTGCACCAATCGGCGCCGAGCGCCATCGCGCGCGCAATGTCGAACGCGCTCACGATTTTGCCGCTGCACCCGAGCTTGACGCGGTCGCGCAAGCTTAAGCCCACGAGCGTGTTGTGCACGAGCAGGAGCCCTTCCTGAAGCGGTGTTCCGACGTGATCGACGAACTCGAGCGGCGCGGCGCCCGTGCCGCCCTCCGCACCGTCGACGACGATGAAATCGGGCATGAGGCGCGTCTCGAGCATCGCCTTGCAGATCGCGAACCACTCCCACGGATGCCCTATGCAGAGCTTGAAGCCCGTCGGCTTGCCGCCGGAAAGCTTGCGCAGCCGCTCGACGAACCGAAGCAACTCGACGGGCGTGCCGAACTCGGTATGGCGCGCCGGGCTCACGCAGTCTTCTCCCTGCCGCACGCCTCGCGTCGCGGCGATCTCGGCAGTGACTTTCGAGCCCGGCAGCACGCCGCCGTGACCGGGCTTCGCGCCTTGGCTCAGCTTGATCTCGATCATCTTGACTTGCGGGTCCGTCGCGTTGGCGACGAAACGCTCTTCGCTGAACCGGCCGCGCTCGTCGCGGCAGCCGAAGTAGGCCGAGCCGATCTCCCAGATCAGGTCGCCGCCATACACGCGATGGTGGGGGCTGATCGCGCCCTCCCCCGTGTCGTGCGCGAATCCGCCCCTCTTGGCGCCGCCGTTGAGCGCGCGAATGGCGTTCGCCGACAGCGCGCCGAAGCTCATCGCCGAAATGTTGAGCACGCTCGCGCTGTAGGGCCGCGTGCAGCTCGGCGCCGATCCCACCCCCACGCGGAAGTCGAGCGAGGGAATCTCCGTCGGCATCAGCGAGTGGTTGATCCATTCGTAACCGGCCGAGCGCTGGTCGAGCTGCGTGCCGAACGGCCGCTTGTCGGGGTCGCCCTTCGCACGCTGATACACGAGCGAGCGCTGCTGACGCGAAAACGGCGTTTCCTCGTTGTCGCTTTCGATGAAGTACTGGCGGATCTCGGGCCGGATGAACTCGAACAGGAACCGCAGGTGGCCGATCAGCGGGTAGTTGCGCAGCACCGAGTGCTGGCGCTGCAGCGAATCGCGCAGTCCGATCAGCGCGAGCACGAGCGCGACCAGCGCCGAAACGGGGCTCGAGCCGGTCAGCGTCGAGCGAAGACCGAGCCAGGCGGCGACCAGAACGGCGACCGACCACGCGAGGTATCGCACCGGGACGAACCGGTCGATCCTGGCCAAGAAAGCGTGCATGCATTCCCCTCGACGGGCCTACCCTTCAGTCGGCAGGAGGCTACACGTATTTAGTGTGTCGGCGAACCTCCGCGGGAAAACGTGACGGCCGTCGCTTTGGCTGCCACTCAGCCCAACACCAACGCCATGATCCAGCCGACCGGCGTCATTAGGCCGAGCGACAAGGCTCCGGCGGCGGCGAGCGCGAGGCCCCTGACGGGCTCGACCTTGAGCAAATCCAGCCACTCGCCGGCCAGCGACGTTTCGCTCGCGTCGAGCCACTCGAACAGGCGTGTCTCGATTCGCGCGCGCCGGCGCGCATCCGGCCCGAGCTGCGACCACAGCGCGGCGAGATGTGTTTCGTTCATGCGGATACGCCCGTCGATTTCATCAGCGCGTCGATGCGCTCGCCGAGCCGAGCGCGCACGCGCTCCAGGATCTTGCGCACGTTCGCGGCCTCCATGCGGAGCTGCGCCGCGATCTCGGCGGCGTTCAGCTCCGCGCCGTAGCGCAAGCTCACGATTTCGCGCTCGCGCGGCTCGAGCTTGGCGACGGCGCGCAGCAGCGCGGCGCGCTGCCTCGCGCTGTCGATGTCGTCGCCGACATCGGTGTCGACGGCCGGCACATCGGGCAGCTCGCCGGTCGCCGTGAGCTCGGGGCGGCGCCGCCGGAAGCGACGGCGCGCCGTATTGACGGCGATCGTCGTGAGCCAGGCGGCGAACGGCGTGCCGGAGCGCGGCGAGTAACGCCCGAGCGAGGTCAATGCGGTGAACATGGCGTCCTGCGTGACGTCCTCGGCCTCGGCGTCGGTGCGCAGCAAGCCGCGCACGGTGCGGAACACGCGGTTGACGTGCTGTCGATAGAGCCGCTGGCGCGCCGCACGGTCGCCGGCGCGCGCCTGCTCGATGAGCTCGAGCACGGCGGGCTCGTCGAGCGGCTCCAAGTCGGCGCCGAACAGCGTAGACAGCGCCTTCAGGAGCGACGACGGCCATGGCGCCGGAAACGGGGTGGCCGTCACTGCGCTTGCGATCATGACTCGCTTGTGATCATGACCCGACCTCGGTCAGGTAGCCGATCGTCCACACCGAGGACGTCACGATCCCGATCATCGAGACGACGATGAAGAACACCGGCAAGAGCGTCAGCACGCCCAGCGCAACCGAGGCGAGCCCGCCCCAAAGCGCGCTCGAAGCAACGAGCAGCGCGACGACGGGCGCGCCGACGGCGAGAGCCAGCACTCCGACGAACAGCACACCGAGAAACGACGCGACGAGCAGCTTGAGCCCGAGCCGCAGGCGCCCGTGCAAGAACAGCCGGGCCTTGCGTATCGCGTCCATCGCATGGCGGTTTTCGAGCACGGCGATGCGCTCGGCGAACGCCTGCCACATGTACAGCGTGACGAGCCACGGCACGCCGACGACGACGGCGAGCGCGGCCGCCGCGAAAAGCGCGGGGCCGCCGCCGGAGAGCCGACCGACGAGAGCCACGGGCGCCGCGAGCAATGCCACGCTGGCGAGGTTCGCGACCAAGAAAAGCAGCGCGAGCCGTAACAGCACGCCCCAGTGCGCCCAACCCTCGCGGAACCCCTCGCGCACCGTCAGCGAAGCGTTACGGCGCGCTCGCTTCACGCCCTCGATCAGCGCGCCCGTGCTCACTAGCTTCAGAAGGAAAAATCCCACAACGACCGCGAAACCGACGAGCACGAGCAGCAGCACGAGGCCGGGCTCCGGCGGAACAACCGGCGGGGCCGGCGCTTGACCGTAAGCACTTCGATAACCACGGTCTCACGGTCGAAGTGGCCGATCGGGTGCCGAGTCGGCTATAGGGCGCGATTAACCCCGTACTTGCTTTTCGTCAGAAACGGGGAAAAGGCCTGGCAGTCAGGTGGCGGAC
>Ga0073934_10002078_pt1 | contig 43752 bp, 44 predicted proteins | sample LarsenN4metaG_FD_76834 | JGI IMG/M metagenome (GOLD analysis project Ga0073934, IMG submission 76834) | Hot spring sediment bacterial and archeal communities from British Columbia, Canada, to study Microbial Dark Matter (Phase II) - Larsen... ...
CTCCTGTCTTATGGGGATGCCGGCACTCCCGGGAATGTTTCAAACCCAGTGGTGGTCGGCTTTGGTGGGTGGCAGGCTTTCAGGATTCTGTTTGCTGGGGCCGATGCCAGCGGGGCAAACAGGATCTATGCGGTGGATCAGGATGGGCAGCTCCTGTCTTATGGGGATGCCGGCACTCCCGGAAATGTTTCAAACCCAGTGGTGGTCGGCTTTGGTGGTTGGCTGCAGTTCAAGTTTCTTTTCGCCGAGAAGAACGCTATTGGGGAGAGCCGCATCTATGGAGTAGTCGCCTGAAACTAGTTCAGTCGACTCCAATAACGACAGAGCGAACAGAGATTACGTCTTGTTCTGTGCTTGCCACTGAGCTTTGAGATTTTGGGTCCGGTCCTAAAAGTGGTTGTCGTGTTAGCATTGCTGCTGAATCAGTGTGATTCGAGGAACTGAATCACGGTTGCCTGGACTCAGACGTCACACGGAGCGTCACTCTGCGGTACGTGCACAATCCCAGTTACTCGTACCCGATCCCCATCCTTCGGCAAGATCTTAACCGCACTCGGATTGCAGCTTCCGAAGACGTCTACGGACAAGGAGTCCGTCTCATGTAAGATTTAAGGGGGCGGATCCCGTAAATATTCTTTCGGTTCGGTTGATGGCGCGTAGGGTGAAATCCCATGAAGACGTACGATGTCGCCATCGTCGGCGCCGGTATCGTCGGATGCGCGATTGCCAAGGAATTATTGTGCCGACGCCGGTCCGTGCCGATTCGTCTCCTCGTCCTCGAACAGCACGAGCGCCCCGGCGAAGAAACCAGCGGGCGCAACAGCGGCGTCCTCCACAGCGGTATTCATGAACCTCCCTTTTCACTTAAAGAGAGACTTGCCCGGGAAGGTTGCCGGTTGGCGGCCGCATATGCTCTGGAACATGACGTCCCGTTGCTCAGGGCCGGCATGATCATCGCTGTCTCGATGGAGGATATCCGTCGAGGGCTGTGGCGCGACATTTCTATACTGCGGCGGTTGTTGTTCAATGCCTGGAGGACAAAAACGGAGGTGAGGTTCATGACGCCCTCCGCCTTACGGGCTTGCGAACCGTCTCTTCACGCCTGTTGCGGAATCGCTATTCCAAGCGTCTCCGTCATTGATTCTCAAGCCTTTGTGCAATCACTCAAGACCGAGTCGGAAGCGATCGGCGCAGAGTTTGCCTTCAACAATCGGGTCATCGGCGTCGAAGAGGCTGCCGGCTCGTATCTCGTTTCCACCGATCGCCAACGGGTCAGAACCGCCTGTCTCATCAATGCGGCCGGACTCTATGCCGACGAGATTGCCGCATTGAGCATGTCCCATAAGAAATATGTCATCAGCCCGCTGAGGGGTGAGTATTACGAACTGGTCACTCCGGAGAAGCAACGCCTGATCGGGCGTCCGGTGTATCCTGCGTTGCCACCTCGAGCAACCGGCAAGGGAATTCATTTCAGTCCCCGTCCGAACGGACGTTTGTATGTCGGGCCGAACGAAATGCCCATCACAGACAAAGCGGACTACACCTCGCGTAAGACGCCGCCGGGCTTGTTCGTTGAAGCCTTGCAGAAATTCCTTCCTTCCTTGGACGAATGCGATCTTTGTTGGGCCTATTCCGGAATCAGGCCACGTGTCGTGACAAATAGTTGGTCCAAGAGCGACTTCATCGTCTCGGTCGACAGGGAGGATCCCCTGTTGATTAATCTGATCGGCATTGAATCGCCGGGACTCTCTGCCGCCTTGGCGCTCGCACGGCATGTGTGCGACCTGCCGTCCCTTCGGAGCCGGTTTCCATTAGCCTGATTCTCCTAGCGGTTTCATGGCATCTACGAATGCTCCAGATGAACCCGTGCCTCTTCCTCAACGCGTAGCACTCGATGCAGTGCCTTTCCAAGGACCGATCCGGGAAGTTCCGAGCGTAACTCAAAAGATCCATGCCATTGCCGCCATCGGATCATTTCTCCTTGCACAACGAACTCCGCCGTTGCTGCACAGAGCCCGCGGGATGAGTGAATCCTGACTGCCTTCCTCGTCGCAGGATCTATACTTTCCTCATTCTCTGGTTCGAGTTGATCAGCGATGGTGTGTCTGCCTTCACGTTCCAATTCCGCTTTTCGACCGGTGTCGGCAGAGCCATCGCGTGGGAGTTATCCGGGAATGATACGTCAGTCCTGCTGGCATGAAACCGAGATGGCATGGAAGGAGCGATGCAGGATGTAGAACCCCTCGCTCCACGCGTATCCAGGCGCTTGTCTCCGCTGCGAGCTTGCAGGACGATACAGACCGTACGTGACCTGAGATGGTATTATTACAGGGGCCCCTCTGACGACATGCCGACGAAGTAGAGGGGCTTCTCTCCGGTGAGATTCTCCGGTTGGACGATGTAGTGACCTGTCATTGAGGGAATCCAGATAGACTTTGCCACTTCCATGTTCCCTCCCGTCATCGCCCACGCGAGGCTGCCCACAATGCCTCCGCCGATCGCATAGGCCATTTTCGCGGCACCATAGGGAATGGTGAGAGCCCAGCAGGCTGCTTGGAGCCCGGCTGCTTCGGGACTGGAGAGATTCGATGGGCTAGACGGGCTCGGTTGCGATGGACTCGTCTCGGAGATGTCTTCACCATGAGCCAGTACAGGTCCCCCGGTCACGACCAGGACTGTGCAGAAGGCAGCACCAATAAGAAGCACTCGCCCGGCCTGCACCCATAGAAAGCGATTCGTGTTCATGGCTGTTCTCCAGTGGTGAGGTCTGCCTAACATGCGAGACTAGCACGAGTGCTCGCTTCCGTGCTCCCGGGCCTCTTGGGGATGGGAAGTCCGTGATCAGGGTGTATTCTGAGACTAGGTTCGGCGGCCTATTCAGAAGGTACCCTTGGCCTCGCCCGGCCGGTCCAGTTTGTTTAAGGCAATTGTACTTCTCTCAATTCCCGCGAGGCTTTCGAAGCCGATGTTACGCCCTGTGTTCGAGATCTTAGGACCTTAGCTGTCTCCTTGGATTATAAACAGTTCCTCTCGATGTCTCGCACCTGGCAAAGACTCTAGGGGAGATCAATAGGAATATGACCGCAAGCTTTTTCTACTGTTACAGGGTCAGACTGATCAGACTGCCATGTGGGTCCGCTGATGGATAGGAGCTCTCGCAGAGCCTGTTTGTATGGTATGCTGCGAACCAGTCACTATCTCACATGTCATGCTCACATGTCATGCCCCTGCACGTGTGCTTGACGACTATCTCATATTGAGATGGTATGGACGGGTGCATATCATCACGCGGCGGCGTCTGGTGGAATTTTGGAAAGTCCATCCGGAGGCCCGCGTGCCCTTACAGCATTGGTTCACCATTATCCGCAAGACCGACTATGCCTCCTTGGCCGCTCTGCGGAGAACGTTCCCATCCGCGGACCACGTTCATCGGTTCACGGTTTTTAATATCGGCGGGGACAAGTTCCGGTTGATCGCAGCGATTCACTATAATCGAAAGAAAGTCTCCATCCGACATGTGCTGACGCACGCCGAGTACGATCGAGGGAGTTGGAGGATGTAACTGATGCTCGCCAAATATATCCGTGAAGCGAATGCCGACTACCGCCGCATCCGTCAGCAAATCCCCCTCGGGCCATTGCGAGCGGAGGGGGAATATCATCGAGCGGTTGCCGTTCTCGATGAGATCGTCGACGAAATCGGCGAACAAGAGCGTCATCCTCTGGCCGATCTGGCGGAAGCTCTGGCGCTTGCCATCGCAGCCTACGAAGAGGTCCATGTGCCGGTCCAGGACATCTCCGGTCCCGCGGTGCTCCGCACCCTCATGGATGAGCATGGCTTATCGCAATTAGATCTTCCAGAAGTCGGCAGCCAGGGTGTCGTTTCCGAAGTCCTCGCAGGCAAGCGGAATCTCAATGTCCGCCAAATCGCTAGACTAGCCGCGAGATTCGGTGTTTCGCCGGCAGTATTTCTGCCATCTCCAACCCGCGCCGACCACCGGTTACGAAAGAGGAGCCGGTCTCTATCTGTGAGAAGACGCAAAACGACTCAAAAGAGTGCCGGGTAGGGGAAGCTGCCCCTTGAAGAACAGAGGGAGGCGACTGGGGAAAAGTCCGGTATCTTGGTCTTCCTGATCGTGGGGTCTGTCAAATCCCTCATGGTCAAATCAGATCCGTTTCTTTGGATCAGGCCGTCGCGTGGGTATCGATGAATCAGTGTGATTCAAGGATCTGAATCGTCGGACTATACATCTTTGTTGTACGCACCCGCTTGGTAAGGAGATCGTTGAGTAGTCGATTCAAAACTATATCCTGCCTCACATACGTGTAAGCCGCTATGTCGGAACGAAACATCGTCATCTGCTCGGACGGCACGGGCAACACCTTTGATAAAAGCGTTTCCAACGTGACTCGACTGGTGAAGTTGTTGGCGCTGAATGATCGCGAGCAGCAAGTTATGGTCTATGATCAGGGGATTGGGACAACAGAGCGCGTGGAGGCTATCAAGCAGTTTCACACATCGGTTCCCGACTTCAATACATTGCATGTACTGGAAGCGCCGAAAACCTTCTGGGCCAATCCTGCCGGCCTCGTGAAGCGCTTGCTTGGACTGGGATTCGGCTACGGACTCAAGGCCAATATTCGGCAGATGTATGAGAAGTTGAGTCAGCTCTATTGTCCTGGAGACAAGATTTTTCTCTTTGGGTTTTCCCGCGGCGCGTTCACCGTACGAGCACTGGCTGGGCTTATCTATCATTGCGGGTTGCCAAAGTTGGAAGGGGCAATGGCCAAAGGTTGTTTTTCTGAGGCCTACGCACTCTACTCAATGCTCTATAAGCAGAGAGGCGATGAGTGGGAACGGATCCATGCGATCGCAGACGAACGTCAACGGGAGGCAGAATCAGAGAAGTGGTACCACAGGGATAAGGAAAGGTCCAAATATGACGCCGAGAGGGTCGCTGATTTCCACAGAAGATTTCCTATCCATGAAGATGTCCGCATTCATTTTCTGGGCATATGGGATACGGTCAAATCTTACGGAGGCATTCGCCCCATCATGCTGCCCCATCTCCGACATAACCCGCGAGTGAAAATAATTCGGCACGCTCTGGCGCTCAACGAACGACGTTCATGGTTTGATGCGACGACCTGGGGCCGGTTGGACTTGGATAGTAAGGGTGCTCTTGTAAGGCTCAAAGAAACTCTTTCTTCAGATGATTATCGCGCTCTCGAGGCGCAAGATATCGAGGAGGTCTGGTTCCGTGGATGCCACTCCGACATCGGTGGTGGCGATGAGGAAGCGGTGACCGGCATGATTGCGTTACGTTGGATGTTGGGTGAAGCGAAATCCAAGGGCCTCGCTCTTAATGAAAAGGGGGAGACTGTGCTCTGCACTGATGACCCGGCGGGACTCGCTGAAATCCACGAGTCGATGTCACCCGCTTGGAAAGTGGCGGCCTATGCGCATGTGAAAGAGATCGACAACTCAGGGATGTATCCAGTACTGAAGTCCGCAGTGGGCAAGACGGGGAGGAGGACTCCCGATACGTTGACGCGCGATGGCAAGATCTTATTGCATTCCAGCGTCGGGGCTCATCATGCCATCCTAGCGCCCGTGGAATACCGGCATACAAAGAGATGAACTAGTAGAAGAAGATTCAAGCGGTCAGATCAGGTCAAGGGGAATCCTTTGAACGCTTTCGACTCATCGAAACTCCACTACGGCTGGGGCAGTACCTGTAGCTCACTCGTTACGTCCTCTAGCGTCACCAGGTGTTGTGTTGTTGGACGGCGGTGAATTGAGTCGACAATACCGCCTGGGTTCTGAGCATTACCTTTCAGTAGTTGGCTTCAAACGACAGCTCCAGCGAGACCGTTTCATTGGAGGTCACGGTGAGCTTGCGCTCTTGCGCACCGAGAAGGGGATGCCAAACCTTGAGGCGATACGTCCCCGGCGGGAGATCTTCGATGGAGAAGGAACCCTTCGCATCCGTCACGGCATAATAGGGATTGTCCACGGCATAGCCCCAGTTCTGCATGTAGGGGTGGAGGCTGCACTGCATGGTGAACGCTTTTTGCCCTTTGACCAGCTGCACGACGTCGGTGGTCCCACTGGCCTGTAAGGACGGCCGATAGAAGACGCTATCTCCTCCGGTTTGATCGGACGCATACCCTTGGATGTCGTGAGGGACTGGGTCCCGATTAAACACCGTGATTCGACGCGTATCGCTGACCACGGCGACGAACGGCAGAAACCGACAGAGACTCGCTTCCACTTCGGCCTCGGTGAAGGTGAAGGGCTTGCCGCGCTCCACACCTTCCACCACCACCACGGCATCTTTGAGGCTGCCGTCCGCCTTGGCCCAAATTTCTGTCAGGAACCGATACCCATGGCCATCGGACAGCTTGCCGCAATACTCGTAGTCTGGATAGCGACGCAACTCGAATTCTTTGGGGGCCGGTATGGTCCCGGTGACGGTTACGGTTCCTCGCACTGTGGCCCCTTCCTTCACTGGCGCCGACTCATAGGCCCAGGCCTCGGTTCCCAACCAGGTTGTGAGTATCTGGAGCATCCCTGCGATCAACCAGAATCCCGTTCCGATGCTTCGCTTCACTGCTGTTCCTCCTGCCATCACTGGTCCTTCTGCCGGGTGCCTGGGATTGGTTCGATCCAACCGCTGCGGGAGTTCAAACAAGAACGGCGACTGCCCGGTGAAGATGACCCGCAGATACTCCTCCGACCACTTCCCTTGTCGACTCACCGTCTTGAACCGCTGAACCTTGGTCACCCAGCGATAGTATTGCTGAGTCTGCCCGCCCTCTGCAACGGTGACTTCCACGCATAAGGGGCGCGCCAGAGTGGCGCCATGGAAACTCAGCGGAATGGAATCAGAGACCTTTTGAAAGGTAGGTATTGACAGAGACCATTTTATGGACCGGATCCCGATCTTCTCACGATCAGACGATTCCGAGGAATACGGCAAGTGAGCGATCGACGCGCACCATGAGTTCACGGTCCAGCGATCCGATGCGGGTGCCGATGCTGTCCCGTGGAACTGTCACGATCTTGTCGATCATGATTTGCGAGACATGTTGAAGGCCGTTGGATAAGGAGGGCTCAATAGTCAGGCGGAACAGCGGTGTGTCAAGAATGTCGGTGGTCAACAAGCAAATCGTCACGCTGCCAAGGGCGGAGAAGAGATCAGACTGCAAAACCAGGGCAGGGCGTGGTTTGCCGCTGTAGTGACCTTTGGCAGCGACGGTCACGACATCGCCGCGTCTTACACGTTGTCCCAAGCGGCGATCTCCGAGATGAAGTCAAGAGCAGGCTTCTCCTGCGCCGAGCGAGCGGCTAGCCGCGCCTGTCGTCGGCATTCGCTGGCAAACCCCTCGGCGCGCGTATCGGGCACCCAGATTTGCACCGGCCGCAGCCCCTTGCGGCGCAAGCGTCTCCGATAACGGTTTTGCTTCTCCTTCGGAGTCAGGTTTGTCCCGGTAGACATCGAGGGATTCCTTTTTCGTCTATTCTCCGCATGGTATCACATTTTCTGGTAACATGTGACTCAATTCTGACGAAAACGCCCAGAAGAGGAAAGGGGTTGTCTCCGAGCACGCCGATGAGCTATCGAAGCTGTCCCCTGTTGTCGGTTACAGAGACCGGATACCGGTGCTTTTTTCGAGCCTCGATAAGCGCTTGATCTCAGTGAAGGCGGTCCGTATGATCGCGCGCACAAAACGCTACTTTCAACAAAGGAGCACATCTCATGGAAGACCTCAAAGAGCAGATGACGAAAGCGCTGGAGCAACTCAAGCAACAGCGCGATGAGCTTCAAGTCCAGCTTCATCTGGCGAAGGCGGACGCGAAAGACGAATGGACTCGCCTGGAGAATCAGTGGAAAGAAATAAAGCCCAAGCTGGAGGCGGCACGGGAGGAAGTCGGTAAAACGGCGGAATCTGTCGGGGCCGCACTGGGCCTGGCGATCGACGAATTGAAGAAGGGCTATGAGCGGCTGCGAAGTCGACTATGAGGCAACGGAGCAGCATCGACGAGCCGTCCGAAGGTCCTTTACGCCCAGGCTTTTCAGAACAAGCAAATTAAGCGGCATGACCATTCGAGAAGTGACACAAGACGATTTTGCGCGGATTTGGCCGATCTTCCACGAGATCGCAGCCGCCGGTGAGACCTATGGATATCCGCGAGACATCACTCCAGAACAAGCGATCGAGCTCTGGATAGATACCCCAAGAAAAACGTATGTGCTCGAAGAGAATGGGCAAATCTTAGGAACATACTACATAAGGACGAACCAGTTCGGTCCAGGCGACCATGTCTGTAATTGTGGCTATATGGTTTCATCCGTTACCAGAGGGCGTGGGATAGCTACGGCGATGTGCGAACACTCTCAAGTGATCGCACGGGAGCTCGGGTACAAGGCCATGCAGTTCAATTTCGTCGCATCCAGCAATGAAGGGGCCGTAAGGCTTTGGAACAAGCTTGGCTTCACGACTGTGGGTCGCTTGCCAAAGGCGTTCCGTCATCCATCCAAAGGCTACGTTGATGCGTTGGTCATGTACAAGTGGCTGGACAGATAACTAGGAAGGTCTCATAGCTGGAACTCTCTTCTTCCGGGTGTTGTACTGCACGCAAGCCTCCATCGGCTGTGCTGACGCATTTCGGCCTGACTGTTTCTCTGGAAGCTTCTACGAGATGACACAGGACAAGAAGCCTCCCTATTTTTTTAGAACCAGAAGTTTGGCTTATGGTTCGTCTTTGGGGGACTCCTCGCTCTGCTTGAGCCAGAGTTCAAGAAGTCTTGTCTCGCGTTCAGACTGGGAAATGTGCTCCAGGGCGAACGCGCCCGTCAAGCGATCCTCATAAAAAGCCCGTTGCTTCGCGTAGGTTTTTTTAAAAGCTTCTCTCTTAAGGGTTTTCCAATTCGCATCGGAGATTCCGGCTTGAGAACGCAGGAGGTTGATCTCGATGGCTTGGAAAGCAAATACTTTTGCTAAAACCTTGATGACGGTTGCATTTGTCAGGAATCTTGGACCCTTATCAGCCATGATTCATCGTTTCGGTTAGGCCAAGGCAAACATGACTGGAACGATGGCGTTCTCAGCATTCTAAAGCGGCACGGAACCTCGAAGTGGAAACGATCAATTCCGCACGCCGCTCCAAACTTTTGCCGGATCGATGGGCTTGTCAGGATTAAGTTTTTTCGCCTTTTCCAGCAGGACATCGGTCCCCTCCGGATAAGCCGGATCAGAAATACAACAATTATCGACCGGACAGACTGCCGCACATTGAGGTTCGTCAAAATGGCCGACACATTCGGTACACCGTTCATGGGTGATCACGTAAATATTGTCCCCCACCCCCTGGCCGTCGCCCACATGATTTCCCTTCGCCTCCGCGTCGCTGCGAGTTTCGAAGATGGCCTCGTTCGGACATTCCGGCAGGCAGGCGCCACAGTTGATACATTCGTCGGTAATCAGTAGTGCCATGATCCTGGTCTCCTTATTCTTTAAGATTGAACACGGCGTCGCACGTCCTCTTTATCCTATTATTTCGCGCCCCACGCATGCTTAAGTAATCTCATCGTGGAAGCGTCCTCATGACTCCATCACCCTAGGCGCAATGAATCTGTCAGTCAAGCTGTTTGATGCGCTTTTTCAATAGACCAACAGGACACGCATGTTGCACCTTCGCATGCGTCCCTGTCAATGCGGCGGTTCGAAAGGAGAACTTCCGGGGAAGCGTTAGCGTTAAGGGGGCGACCCCCCATTCTTCACTGCTTCATATTATCTGATCTGAAGGGTTGCTCCACAAAGGAACGCGTAGGTGGGAGGAATTTCTGAGCCTATCACCGAGTAGGAGGAAGACAGCGCCAGTACCGAACTATCAACGATGGGTCACCGTTTGAGTGGAGAATCCTGGGGTTTCTTTCCGACTTGCGCTTTGCTGTCGCCCACAGTGCTCCCGGACTCTGACACCTGGGTTATCACGATTTCCATTCGTCGATTCTTGCTCCGGCCTTTTTCAGTCTCATTTGTCGCGATCGGCTTACTGTCTGCGTATCCCCCGGCTTTGACGCGGTCCGCCTCAAGCCCTCCGTTGATCAGGACCTGACTGGCATGCTCGGCCCGTGATCGGGAGAGTTCGATGTTATCCCGAAAGCCCTTCCGAGGGTCGATCCGGAGTGGCGTGTTGTCGGTATGCCCTGCGACCTCGATGCTCTGGTAACGAAATCCGTGCAAGACGACGCCGACCCGCTCGAGCAACGAGGTCCCGCCTAGGGTGACCGTTGCGTCACCTGGAGAGAATAACTCACCGGTTGCCAATGAGAGGGTCAATTTATTTCCTCGCTGCCTCAAAATCGCACTGCCCTTCTTGAGTTCGGGCTGTAATAGATTCGCAAGACTCTCGCTTATTTTACTCAGTTCTCCATTTGACGGCACTGTTTCTCCGTCATCTGTCACTTCAGAGTCGGGTTCGAGCAGGTTCGTCAAGGATAGCGTATGGTCGACAGGTAGCAGAGAAAGGGAGGGAGGACTCTCTTCCTGAGCGGGAGTCGGCACGGCTGGTTTGGACGAATTAAGCTCCAATTCCGCCAGTAATTGCTTGGTGCGTGCAAGTTCCGCGTCTTTCGCCGAGAGTTGGGGGGTGAGATCCGCCAGCTTTTGAGTGATTTGTCTGAGATCCTCCTTGACCTGCGCCAGTTCTTGCTCTTTCTTCGCCGTCTGTTGTTCTGCTTCGACGGTGCGGCGCTTAGCCTGCGCCAGTTCCTGCTCTTTTCCCCCCATCTGCTGTTCGACTTCGCCGGCGCGGCGCCTAGCCTGGGCGAGTTCTTGTTCTTTCCCTGTCATTTGTTGTTCGATTTCAGTGAGGCGACGCTTGGTCTGGGCCAGTTCTTGTTCTTTCCCTGTCATTTGTTGTTCGATTTCAGTGAGGCGACGCTTGGTCTGGGCCAGTTCTTGTTCTTTTCCCGCCATTTGTTGTTCCACTTCAGTGACGCGACGCTTAGGCTGAGCCAGGTCTTGCTCTTTTCCCGTCGCCGCCAACTGCTGTTCGACTTCGGCGATACGGCGCTTGGCCTGCGCCAGCTCTTGCTCTTTCTTCGCCGTCAGCTGTTCCGCTTCGGTGGCACGACGCTTGGCCTGCGCTAATTCCTGCCCTTTCCCCGCCGTTGCCATGTGTTGTTCGAGTTCGACAATACGGCGCTTGGCCTGGTTGAGCTCCTCAGTTCGGGATGCAAGATCTTCGCGAAACCGCTTGGAATTCTCGTGGGCGCTGGTTATCTGGGCTGCGATCTCATTATCCTTGGCATGGAGCTGGAGTACGAGCTCACCGATCCGTTGCTTGAGTTGTCGCTCGAGCTCATCGATTTTTTGCTTGGCCTGCTGGAGCTGGGCCTTCATCGCACTCAATTCGTCTGGCGACGACTGGCCGTCCGAATCTCCGAGGGCCATAGAGACCGTCGTGTTTCCGCAGAGGATGGCGATGAATACAAGAGCGAAACCGGACCGATGGATGATCATGTCTTACCCGCACATGGATAGGGTGTAGTGAGCACGAATGGATTCTCGTCTTGCCAACGGACTTCAACGCAGTCATGTGTCCGTGAAATCCGCTCACGAAGCACAGGCGGAAGCGCCTCAGTCGACCTCACCGATGTTGGCGTTTCCCCTCATGAAAAAACGAAAGAGGGGAAGTGATCCTATCGCCTTCCCGATTCACTTTGCAACGGGGTGCGTGAGGCCATGACTATGAAGCGTCAGGCGGTAAGCGGCCCGACGAGTAGGACTGCGCCGGTTCGTCCGTTCCACGGAGCCGTTGAGCTGCGGCGAACGTGTGGCAAGACGGAAATCCGAATGCCGCGCTGTCAGCAGTGACGAATAGTGAACTGATCTGGAAATTGACCATACTGATTCCGAACTGTATCAACAGCCCCGCCGCAAGGACTCACCTGTGTGTTCTAAGGGAATTGACCACGTGTCCATGGACGTATCCGCCATGCCGAGGTTGAATGTCAGCAAGAATTGACGTTCAACTCGATTCTCGCTCCTGCCTTGAATTCTCATCACCTGTCTCGCTAGACTTCGCGGCTCAACTGTTGCCGTTTCTGCGGAGGTTACGCAATGACGGTTCGCCCGCTTCTTCACACCTTCATGGTCTTCGGAGTAGGAGTATTGGTCTCGGCAGGGATGAAACCTTCGGAGGCAGCCGACCAGTTGCAACACCTAAGAGCCGCCTGCGAGAAAGGCATGGCGGCATCATGCAACTCGCTAGGATTGTTGCATATGAAGGGCGAGGGGGTGAAGCACGATGACATTCGAGCTGCAGCGCTTTTCAGAAAAGCCTGTGACGGTGGAGATGCTGGTGGCTGCTCCAATCTTGGCGTGATGTATGCCGAGGGAATGGGGGTCCCACAGGACGACGTTCAAGCTGCGGCCTTCTCTAGGAAAGCTTGTGACGGCGGAAGTATGAGGGGGTGCTCCAATCTTGGCGTGATGTATGCCGAGGGAACCGGGGTTCCACAGGATGACGCTCAGGCTGCCGACTTCTACAAACAAGCCTGTGATGGAGGGGATGCAAAAGGCTGCTACAACCTTGGGGTGATGTATGCCGAGGGAATCGGCGTCCCACAGGACGATGTTCAAGCCGCGGCCTTCTCCAGGAAAGCTTGTGACGGTGGAAGCATGAAGGGCTGCTACAACCTGGGCGTGATGTATGCCGAGGGAATCGGGACCCAACAGGACGACGTTCAAGCCGCCGCCTTCTATAGGAAGGCCTGTCACGGAGGGAATGCGAGGGGCTGTTACAACCTTGGGGTGATGCATGCCGAGGGAATCGGCGTCCCACAGGACAACTTTCAAGCTGCTGACTTCTACAGGAAGGCCTGTGACGGTGGGAGTCTGAGAGGTTGCTCCAATCTTGGCGTGATGTATGCCCAGGGGACCGGGATCAAGCAGGACGACGTTCGAGCCGCCAACCTCTATAGGAAGGCCTGTGACGCTGGAGACGCGAAGGGCTGTATCAATCTCGGCGTGGTCTATCAAGTCGGGAGAGGTGTCAAGCAGGACGATGCTGAAGCGCTCAAATACTATGGAAAGGCATGCGACCTCAGAGAGCCAAAAGGCTGCGCTCATTACGCCAAGTTGAAAACCGGGAGACGGTAAGATCGTACGGGCTCAAGACCATCATGAATTCATACAAAAACGTAGAGGATCCGCAGTCGTAAAGAAAAGTATCAGATTCCCATCAGGCCATCCGAATTTCTCCACCCAGACTTGATCGTTGAGTCATCGGAACTGCTTACCCACACGTGGAGTACGAAGCTAAATGATCGGACCTCCATTTTTTCGGACCGCGTGATATTCCGGAAAATATCTATCGAAGCCTAGATGACCTCCTGGCCGGCTTGGAATCGTGGCTATGGGAGTACAACGAACATCGATCCCATCAGGGCTACTGGTGCTATGGTAACCGACAGTGTGCTGTTGGCCAAGGAGAGAATGATGGCGGCTTAACCGAATGAGGATCGCTGTGTCAGACGAGGTCGTGAGTTACACAACTATCTGGCATCTTTGGATTCGATCTCCTTCTCCATCATGCATACGGCTTCTGCCCCAGCTCGCGAACGCCGCATCTAAACCAACTGTCCATTAACCACCACATGAGCGCACCACTCGCGAGCAATTTGGCCGATATCAGGCGGCGCATCATAATTAAAATAGATCTTTTCCATCGCGTCTTAATCACAGAAGGGGAATCAATAACAGACTTGATATCTTGTTCTCTCATGAGATTGAATCCAGATCTCTTGAGCATGCTCCTGATGCTCGGAAACGTCGTATAAGTAATTGACGTATTCAGGAATTCTGGGGATCGTCCCCGAAGACGAAGATAAAATGACCCTAACGGCTTGGGCATAAGTGGCAGCCATGCAACGTTATAGTGAGGTTCCCAAAAACTTAAATAGTTTTCACAAGTAAGATAGAAACTCCCCCCCGGTTTCAAGACTCGAAAGGCTTCCTGGACCACCTCATATGGATTTCTTACATGTTCAAGGACCTGAAGACTGATCACGATGTCGAAACATCCATCTCGAAACGGTAGCTGTTCTCCAGTTGCTGCGACGACAGCTCCACGAAGCCTGGTTTTTTCCGACGCTAGCCTTTCGGATATTATCTCACCCAAACCATGGCCGGGCTCCACCGCAACCGGTTGAGCCCCATGCAGCGCCGCTTCCACTGAAAGCTTGCCTAATCCCGCCCCTAGATCTAAGACACGGGCGCCCTCTATCGTAACACCCTTCGACGTGAGATAATTTAGAGCGCTCAAGGCTGTCCCACGAGAGAGTTCTTTCTTGAGGCTTCGCCTGGTCACCTCAGGCCCCACTCCCAGCTTATCGTCCATGTGCTGTATCACTCTCAGTATTTTGTGATCAACTTCTTTCCCCGGATCCGATGAGAGTTCGCCGGAACTGAAGAATTCATGTTCAGGTTTCATTACCCTCCTCCATCGGTTGTATCAACGTGCTAAATAGGAACGATTCAGGTCGTTCCGGTGCCGACTCAACGGTCCATTTCGTACAAACGAATTGAAGGGTGGCAACGTCGGATCTCATGTAGGGCTTCCCATCTATCAAGCGACCACTAACTGAGTGCTGTGGATGAAGTGTTATTGTTCGGCCTGACACTGTGTCCGATAGTCAAATGCTGAACGTAAGTGCCGCATGTTGTACAAGTCAATCCAGGCCGCGAGCGCGTCTTCCAATTCCCACAGACTTGTCCACTCCCCGGGAGCCAGAGCAATTCTTCTTTGATCGCGCGCATGAACTGTACAGTATCGGTATTCGCTTTCGGATTGTTGTCACTCATCACCGTTGCCTACCGGAAGGTGACGGCCGGAGTGGCGCCGTGACCATGAGTCGCTTCGCTTTCTCCATAGGTGGTTCTTTTCTATGAAAAAAAGAAATCCGTAGATACTGGGGGTTGACCCTGGATTCATAGAAAAAGTTACTGGGTGAACAGTTGAGTGAGCCGAATGCTTTTCGGTTCTTTATGCGGAGCCGAGACGATGAGCGTCTGTGGAAATCTGATAGGTTAAGGTTCGGCGCTAGCAAGTCCCGGGGTGATGGCGTATCGTATTAATTTTGCACAGTGGTGTGGGTGTTTAATTCTTCGCTTCGGCAGGTCTTGTGAAGTTCAACGATCTTCACGGACAGATTGAGTCCTGCCGAGATTGCTTTGGCTCCCTCTCTTCGCCGATCAATTGCAACGCTTCGCGCTACTGCGGCGTCAAGTCAGGTCGGACCCTTTGATCGCAGGCTTCTTATCGGCCTTTAGAGCTTGCTCGATGACCGACTAGGCTATCGAAGGGGTGAGATAGTGTTGCCCCTTCACGACAGCATCGATCGCCTCTGGCAACTCGGAGGCAGCGGATTGCTTAAACAGAAAGCAGTGCGCACCGGCTACGGTAGCAACTGCGGACTCGCATGCAGGTATTGGACTCTTCCGACGTTCCGCACACGTCCTGTTGCACGCCACCTTCAGCCTCATATGCGATGTCCCCATACAGCTCTTGATCTCGATGTACGCTGTCCGTATGATCGCGCGCACAATTTACCCGTGTGATTGTTTAGTCCTTGAAAGTGAGGTTCTTAATGCGACAATTTCTATTTGGCCTCTTACCCTTGATTCTCGCTGGATGTCCCACCACCACAGCCATGCTGGTTGGAGCCCCCGCACTCCTCTCAAAGTCTGAATTCGATGAGCGGCGGACGGAAGTCAAACAGCAGATTGAAAAAGGGCTGATCTCTAAAGAGGCCGGCGAAACGAGCTGCCGACAGATGTTGAATACGGTCGATCGGAATCATGCAGCGCCACCTCCTGTGGACTCAGCCGTCTGTGAGTTCGGGTCGTTTGCCGACAAGCGCTATGAACTGACGAGGTCTGTGGAGAGCGGTGCACTGACACCGGAGCTCTGGGTGACCAAGTGCAAGCAATTGGCTGGGCCGCATTCCGAGAAAGATGCGTGCGTATACGACCCGTTTGCGGAACGGATTAGCCAGTGGCGGCGGTTAGTCAACGAAGGCAAGGCGTCGAAGGAAGGAGCTGAGATGGACTGCCGCAACTACGTGAAGCAGGTTCATGAGCATCCCATCCCTGGTTCGGAGCTCAAAGAGGACGCCTGCAAATTCTAATAGAACGTTGAATAGTTCTCCAGCTTCGTCTTCGGGTGATACATCTGTCGATGTTCCTATGGATACCGACGCAACCTATGGGGTGTGGTGGCTTGTTCTGGTCAATTCCGTTTTCTTCATTGTCTTTGCGCTCAGCTTCACGCGACCGCGGACAGGACGGGATTGGCGATCGCTGGGGGCTTTCTCCGCGTTTATCGTGGCGTTGTTTGCGGAGATGTACGGATTCCCCCTGAGCATTTATCTGCTCTCAGGATGGCTGGCGCGCCATTATCCCGAGATCGATCCGTTTGCTCACGACACCGGCCATTTCTGGCACATCTTGCTGCGCAGACCCGGCCCGGCGCACTCTGATCCGCTCCATATCTTCAGCGAGGTGTTGGTTTTTGTCGGGCTGATTCTGCTGGCGGTCTCTTGGCGCGTGTTGTATTGGGCGCAGCGGGACCGGACCCTGGCCACGACCGGACCCTATGCCTGGGTGAGACATCCGCAATACACCGCCTTCATGATGATCATGCTGGGTTTTCTTCTCCAGTGGCCGACCTTTCCGACCCTGCTCATGTTCCCCGTGCTCGTGGGGCTCTACATCCTTCTTGCGTACGAGGAGGAGGCGGAGGCCCGTGTGCAATTCGGTGAGGCCTATGATCGGTATGCGGCGGTGACGCCGGCCTTTTTCCCTTCATGGCGAAAGCGGGTGTGAGAACCGACGGACAAGGCGGCAGACAGCTGATATGTATCCTGGAGTATGTAGAGCATTTTCCTGTAATGATGCTGGAGTCATACGTGGATTTTCGATAGACTTGCTTCCGATTTCGTGTAGGTGCCCTACATTAGTTCACTGCTAAAGGATCGGATCCTTGTCATCTATACATGCGTACCCGGCAGAGAAGCGTTGCAGTCCAAGCATGCAGCTATGTGCGCAGTGGTGTCCGACGGGAGGAGATCGACGATGACTTCCTACACGCGTTTCATTCTGTGCTGCATCGGGTTAGCGGCATGGTTTTTGGGCATCGCAAGCGCGTCCGCCCACGAGCCCTCGACAACACCTCGGCCCGACGATGCGGAGAGCCGTCCGGCCTTTGTACCGCTGTCAGGCAAGATTGCCTGGGATGCCATCGAGTGGATCGAGCGGCGCTACAAGATCGAGGCGATGCACTTCAAGGCGCGGGATGAAACCGGCATCGACTGGTGGGGCAGCGACGAGGTGATGATCGAAACCCAGGACGCCAAAGGCTGGACCGTCTCCGACGAGTTCGGGGACGTCGATTCGGGCGAAACGCATAAGCTCGACCCGGCAAGGAGCTGCATCATCGCGGTACGTCCCGGCATCGTCGTGCTCGGCAAGACGTCGGTGTGCAACGATGTCGGTGAGCCTGCGCCGATTTGGTTCGAGGTCGAATTCTGGGAGAAGGACATACCCTTCCCATTTGGGTTCACGAACTTTGTCTGCGGAACAGTCGTGGAAGAACATAGCGGTCCGCACTGCGTGAGGAAAGACGGTGACGACTTCATCGGCCGTACCAGGATCGATCTGACCCAGCAAGATCTTGACCTAGCGCTGCCTCACGTTGGCGACGAATATATCGAAACGGTCGTACTGGACCCCTGCCCCGGCGAACAGTGCGCCGGCTTCGCCGACTACAGCTTCACTTATCGCATCACACGTCTCCCAGATGTGCGTGTCGGACTACGCGGGGTGCTTGACGAGGCGATGCGCAAGATCAGCGCCCGGTCTGAACTCGAGGCCATCGCCGCCGGTCTGCGATCCTTGCGCGCGCCGAGACCTCGTCAAATAGAGCGGGACACAGCTAGGCCGGAAGCAGTCAGGTAGGCCGGGCCAAAGGCAAGCATATAGGATGTATCGTCGCGATTCGTGATTGGAGTCACAGAGGGGACACTCTGTAAACCGCCTCAAAGCTATGGTACGGTTCCTCTCTCCAAGGAGGAAACATCATGATGTTCAGACGGCCGGAGCTCGAAAAAGATAATCCGATCGCCCCCCAACCGTATATCGGCCCGCGAAGACGGCGAGCGATGGCTCGCGCGGCATTGAAGGAATTCACGGAAGACAATGATGTGGAAAAGGCGTTACAGACTTTGACGCTCGCGGCATCCCGTTATGTGAATAGTCGGCCGAAAACAAGGAAACCGGACAAGAGCCTGAAGGTATTGCGGGATGCGATTGCGCAGGCCGAGGGGGTGCTCGCAGCCAAAGACCGCTAGGCGGAGTGTTGAAAAATTGTTTGGCGCCTTCTTGGCAACAATTCGGTACATTCGACAGCGCTCAGTGAGACAGCGATCCAAATGTGGCGGGAGTCCCCCATTTCTAGAGAGTTGCAGTGCTGTGAGGCGCGATCCCGTGCGGTCCACCGGCAGCCGTTAGTCATTTCCCCTCCGGCCCGTGAACGCGAAGATTCCGTTCCCACCTGCGTGATATCCATTCCGATACAGTGGTTTATCTCCAAGGATACGGCTGTGTGGACCTATCCGCTGTTCTGTCCTGCGATAAATTCATAAGTACTTATTTGTAAAAGAGTGTAATCAATTTTCGGATTGGCACAAGCTTTGCTTGAACTGTCAGTATTATAGGTTTCACAGAATTATACATAAGTATTATTCAGTGATGAGTGATCAGAGAGGGTGAATGGAGGGGGGAAAGCCGTGGGGCTCGATCCATCGCGAGAAATTGGAGCAAGGGAGCTCCGTACCCACGTACATCAAACACCGATGGAAGAAAAGAAAGGTAGGAGAGGTTATGCACGAGGGCGCAGTTTTGACAATCTGGTTTGCGTTGAACATAGCAGGGATGATGTTAACGATGATGATGCCGCATATCTTTGCGGATGCTCGTGGGACAGGCAGGAAGCATGACCAACTGGCTCGGGTGCCGTCGGAAGAAGGTACATTGGAAGAGCGAGCCGCAATGGTTCGAATTGGAAAGGCGGCATAAATGCCTTGCAGGTGCAAACTGAGGCTTCTAGCGGTACAGGGCGGGAGCCTCTGTGTTTCCCAGAGGTGGTCTTTTGAGTGGAAAGATGGAAAGGCGTGTGGTCGCCTCCGATTCAGATAAGAGCAGCGCCAAGCTGATTGCTCTGTTATGAATCGATTTAGATTCAGTTCTTTATCCGCAATGATACAGATCAGACGACTTGCTCTTTACTTTTCTTCGCGTACGGTTCATAAGCCTCTGTCCAGCAAGAAATATCTTTAACCATCTTGCCAGGTACGAGGCTTGCTGTGACTGCAAACAATAACGGTGTCACGTTACTGACAGTGACTCAAAGACCGGGGTGAATTCGCAAAGGACAGATGAGAGGTGTCGCATGTCAGGGAAGAACATCGTCTTGTGTTCGGATGGAACAGGCAATACCGCCATCAAAGCGCGAGGCACCAACGTCTTTAAACTCTATGAGGCGGTGGATATCCAAGGTCATAAACACAACCCAAACTTAAAGCCGCAAGTTGCCTTCTATGACGACGGAGTGGGTACGTCAAAACTGGCCCCACTCCAGTTGATTGGGGGAGCCTTCGGCTTCGGATTTGCGAAGAACGTCAGGGAACTGTACACGGAGTTAGTCCATGTCTACGAGCCGGGCGACCATATCTACCTCTTTGGCTTCAGCCGAGGGGCCTATACCGTTCGGGCTCTGTCGGGGCTGATCCAGCACTGCGGCATTTTGAATATCAAGGACCTCAGCGAAGCATCGGTCAAAAAGCGTATCAAAAGATGTTGGAAAGAGTTTCGCAAGGAAGCGTTTAAGCGTGTGTCGGACAGCGAGCGGCACCATAACCAGGCAGACGATGCCAGTGCACAACATCGAAGGCCGTACGATGCCTACGACGCGTCCATTGAGTTTGTCGGGGTATGGGATACGGTCGCAGCCATTGGGATGCCGCATGAGGGACTGCGTACGGTGATCAATTGGTTCTATCCCATGCGATTTTCTGAATTGACGCCCAGTCGCTGTATCAAGCGTGCTTGTCATGCGTTGTCCATCGATGACGACCGTCGGACATTCTACCCCGAATTGTGGAATGAGAAGGAGATTCCTGCCGGACAAGTAGATCAGGTATGGTTTGCCGGCGTGCATTCCAACGTGGGTGGCGGGTATGTCAAGCATGGCATGTCGTTAGTCGCGTTGGACTGGATGATGGCGGAAGCGGAGATCAGCGCGAAGGAGGAATGCGATCGGTTGCGTTTTATTAAGACGGACCGAGAGTATGTGCAGACACACCAAGATGTCCATGATGAGCTCTACGATGCTCGTGCCGGATTGGGCGTGTACTATCGGTGGGAACCGCGTCATGTCGACACGCTCTGTCGTGAACACCATATGGGGCTTCCGAAGATTCATGTGAGCGTCTTTGAGCGCATTGCCAACTGCACCGGATGCTATGCACCTGTGAATCTTCCCCATCAGTTTCAGGTAGTTGGTACGAGAGGGACACAAGCATGGCCGTCTAGCGGCACACTCCGAAAGATTGAGCGCCAGGTGACTGGTGTTGAAGAGGCGGATGAAAGCCAAGGCGGAAGCAAGTCCCTCCTGGATGGTCTGAGCACAACCGTCAACAGTGGAAAATGGTCTTACCGTGTCTTTGCTGCAGTTTCGATCTACACGGCGGCTGCTGCCTTCGTCCATGTCACTGGCCTAGGAGATCCCTTGCCGCCGTTTCCACAGATCGTGGCAGCTGTGGCTGAATGGTGGTCGTACCCGTACCTGGTCATCGGCGTCATCTATGCCTTCATGGGGGCATCGGTGTGGGGGTGGTCCAAGTACGTGGATGGGAAGATGGAGTCAACGGCGCAGAATCATTGGCAACGTCATCGCGAATCGTTGCGGAACATCTTTACCGACGGCCGAACGCAGAGAAAGTCAGAATCAGGCGAGGGAGTAGTATTGCCGGCAGCGTGGGCGGACGGAGAGTTGCGTCGCCTCACTGTGAGTGAGGAAGATCGCACGCCGGTACGGTGAGTTGAACGGTAGATGCTTTATGTCTCCATTCATCAGGTGTTGTGCGCATGGAAAGTCGGGAGTCTGATTCTCATGCGGGTCGATTCACTGAGTCCGATCTCTCTTAGAGCACCAGCCCCCCGTCGAAGATTTCTTCAGAATTCATTGGGCATCCTGCTGCTCGTTGTCTCGCTCACGGGCTGTGGGGCGCTGAATATCACGCCGTGCAAAGGTGATGAGAGCCGCGCCGTACAAGAATTGCTGTATTTCGGGACAGAAACGCCATCAGGTCACGTGACACCGGAAGTGTGGACGCAATTTCTTAGCGAAATAGTCACTCCGCGCTTCCCTGAAGGACTCTCGGTTTGGCAGGCGTCCGGCCAGTGGCGATCGGTTTCAGGAAAAGTGGTTCGCGAGACCTCGTATGTCCTGAGCCTGGTTCATCCCGATGATGCCGCCCCGAGCAAGGCTGTTCAGGAAATTATCGCGTCCTATAAAACACGCTTCCAGCAAGAAGCGGTGCTCCGCGTCAAGTCCTATACATGCATGGCTCTCTAGTCCCGTACCGCCCTGCTCGGATAATCAAGCTCCACATCTGACGCACATCATACGCAAATGTTTCCGACCTATCCTATCTGGGCTCGCCCGTACTTCAACGGCAAGCCGCCAATGCCGGCAGCAACACTTCGCCCAGCTATTCCGGAACTGGTGAGACGTTTGGCTGGTTTTTCTTTGATTCCAAGAGAGGCGCGGATGGAGTCCGAATCGAGGCAGGCGGCGGCAGCGCCTCCAATACATCAATTGTTGCTGTGTGGCGTGACGATGTCGATGGATTCCGCGACTCCACTTCACACAATCTGTTGCTCTTCGAAATCCTCTTAGCGGGATCCGTCAGCACTGTGGGGATGACCGTCCTATCTTGCGCATACGTTTTTGACGGGAAGCGCTGAATCTGTGAAGTACTGCCACAGGGGCCTAATCATTGCCTAAGCCCCGACCCCTTTGGTCTGCTCTCCGAGCAGAATTGGTCGATCCTCTTGGAAGTGTCGTCGCACCAGGGTCTCGACTGACTCGAAGTGACGTTCCGGAAGATTCTTGAAACGGCGCCTGCAATCGATGAGCGCTTCCTCGACATTCGCGAACGGTTCAATCACGGACTGCAGATGGCCATAATAGTCCCTGAGCTTCAATTCGGCAGTTCGTAGATGGCTTGGATCGCCGGCAATAGCGAGCGCGGCTTTGGCCTGGTCGCCGTTCGCTTCCACGAGTGCCTGGAAGCAGAGCCCCTTCAAACGTTGCGTCACCGTGCTGCGGTCCCATCCAAGCGTTTTGGCCGCGGATTGCATGTCGAATCCATGCCGTCTCAAGCAGTTCAGGACTGCGGCATCACTGGCTCGGTCGGGAACCGTTTCCCCGGTACGTCTCCTCTGTTGTCCTTGCTCTTCGTCAAGCCTGAGGGAGCTTCTGGTTAATAGTGTTCCCTCATTCAGCGTGACGGCCTGTTCCAAACAGTGGCGGAGCTGCCGCACGTTTCCTTTCCAGTCATGTTCGGTCAATGTACGAAGCGCTTCATTCGTCAGCCGCGGCACCGGCTTCCCTAATTGGTCAGCCAACTGATTCAGGAAGATATCGGCGAGGAGCGGAATATCTCCGGTGCGTTCACGCAGCGGCGGAAGGTGGAAGACCATTCCCGCCAGCCGGAAATACAAGTCCTCGCGAAACCATCCTTCCGACACACCTTTCTGCAGGTCGCGATTGGTCGCAGCCACGATCCGAACGTCCACCGTCGTTGGGGTGGTGGCGCCCACTCGATAGAATGATTTGTCCTGAAGCACCCGTAATAGTTTGCTTTGATGATCCATCCGAAGGTCGCCGATCTCGTCGAGAAAAATCGTGCCGTGGTCGGCAAGACCGAAATAGCCGCGACGGTCACCCGTCGCGCCCGTGAAGCTGCCCCTCATATGCCCGAAGAGTTCGCTTTCAAACAGCTCCGGCGAAATGGCTGCCATGTTGACGGCGATGAAGCTCTTTCCCGAACGTGGGCTTAGCCGGTGAATCGCACGGGCGAAGAGCTCTTTACCGGTGCCCGGTTCTCCAAGAAGGAGGACGGTCAGCGGCGACGGTGCACTCTTTTTCAGGTCGCGAAACAGCCGAAGCAGCGAACGATCCTGGGTGATGATGCCGAATTGGCGGGATTCGGTTTGGAGACGGCCGAGTTCCGCATCGCCGACGGCACTTGACGTGGCGTTTGCCGCTCGAAGATCGCCGAGCTGCCGTTCCAATTCTTCTAGATGACGACGCGCATCCTGTTCCTGATGCTGAGCGTCAGCCATTTGGAGCCGCAGTGAGTTCGTCGTTCTGGTCAACTCCTCCTGTTGGCCGGCCGACACAGCAATGACCGCGTTCGCTGTTTCTAAATCTTCTTGAAGGGCTTCCGCTCGGTTCTCATACAGAACGAGTGCTTCTCTTACCGCTGTAGATTCCTGCTGGATGCGGATCATGTCGCGTTCAAGCAACATCATGCGTTGGCTTGCCGTCAGATTCACCAAAAGAGCGGTGCCGATGAAGACCAACATTGAGGCGGTGAGAGGGGCGGCGATCGGCATCACGAGAGATGCCGAGATCAACATTGCGACGGCCAGTGTCCCATACGCCACAATGGCGGCACCGGCAAGCAAGATGCCTATCACCCCACGAAACCGTAAAAGGCTCCAAGCAGTCAGCGAGGCGAGCACGATGGTGACGGTGAGGCGGCCGAACCAGCTCAGCGAGCCAATCTGTCCATGGTTGAGTAAAGCATTCAAGAAATGGAGGTGGGCGGTCATGCCGTCGATCGCTGAGTCGGAGGGTAGGAGCCATGTCTCCCCACTTTCAGGACTTGATCGGATCACCACGGCTTTGTCCCTGAACCAGGAAGCCAACATTGCCTCGTCGTGGCGTTCGGCTGCGTTCCAGACTAATGACAAGGGAATTGGCTGAAGAGCAGCCAGTGATCCGTCACCCACGAAGTTGATCAGAACGTCGCCGTCAGAGTGATTCAAAACAGACTGTGTGGGGGTGGTTTGGCGGTGAAAGAGGTCGGACAAGACCCAGCCAAGAGCTGGAACGGTTTGAGGTCCGATCCTGGTCGACACCGGAATGTGACGGGATACGTGGTCGAGATCGCTCGTGACCACGATATGTCCGGAGATCGCGGCTTCCGACTGAAGGAGCTGATCCGCATCGTGAATCAGGACGACGGGTGATGCCGTACGAAGCGCTTCGAGTAAGCGCGTGTCGCTCGCGGCTCCACCGAGCTGAGCAGGGCTCGCATAGTCCAGTCGATGGTCCAAGCCGATGACTGCGGCGCCGGCTTCATGGATCGTCACCACCAACTGAGCAAGGATGCTGCGGTCCCAAAGGCCTCTCCCGAATTGTTCCTCACTGGCTGCATCGCGAGCCACGATGGTGAGCGAGGGGTTGAGTCGGGCGGGAGTGCGGTGGCGAAGCCAGGTGTCGTAGACAGTGTAATCCAGCGCCGTAAAAGTCGCGGGGACGACGGACCATAGCATCGCCGATAGGCATGCCGCCAGCGAGCCGATGCCTAATGCTTGCAGAGGAAGCGACGCGATGAACAGGCGCCAAGGTTTCTGCCGGGCGAGCATGCGACTAGTGGAGACCCAACTCGTTGAAAAAATATTGTATGTCCTGCTTCGGGAGACCTTTAAGGGTCGCCTTCGCTCTTGGAATGTCTATATCGAGACCTAATCCTTTTGCATAGATCCGAGCCAAAATTTTCTTCGCGGGGACAAACCCATCGGCTGCGGTTGACTCGAAACAAGCCAGAATCCTCTTGTCGAACGGCTTCAGATAGGGGTCCCATCCTGCTTCATAGAGTGCGGCCAGTTCAGTGTGAGTCTCTTCGCTCAGCGCGGCAGATTCCTTTATAAGCATCCAAAACGCATCTTCTCCGCGGCCCTGTCCGAGGAGGACCTTCCCCAACGACTGCCGATCACTTACGCGACTCATGTCCGGATAGTCATTCCACAGTATGGTGCGGTAGGACTGGAAGCCTTTGAGCAGCTCCTCTCGCCGCTGGATGGTCAATCCAGGAGCAAGGGCCTGACGCCGCAATTTCGACAATGAATCGAAGGCTATTTGGTGACCGAGCTCAATCGCCTGCATCCACCAAAAAATCGCCAATCCAAGGTTTTTCTCAACACCGTGCCCGTCTTTGTAGGCATTGCCAAGGTAAAACCTGGCTTGCGGTATGCCATCAATCGCTGCCGCTTCCATGTGTTGTGCGGCCTCGTGTGGTTCTCCTGTGACCCTGAGCAGCAGCGCGAGACGATAATGTGCGTCGGGGAAATGAGGGCGCAGTTCGAGCGTCCGTCGATAGGATTGAACCGCGGCGGTCACATTGCCGAGAGAATAGTGAACACTCCCCAGGCTGTAGTGGGCATGGGACAGATTGGGATCCAGCCGGATGGCCTCTCCCAGAGCGGAAGCGGCGGCCCGCCATTCTTGTTTCGCCATGAGCATGAGGCCGAGCTGGAGATGGATGTTCCCATCATCCGGTTGCAGTTTGATGGCCGCACGACATTCCTCAACGGCTGCATCCAGATCGCCGATGCGAAGCAGAGCCTCGGCCAGTTTTAACCGATAATCAGGATCGTTCGGTAAAAGTCGGATCGTTCGACGCAATGATGCGATCTCCGTCACCGCATCGGCCGGTTCGTTGAACCCATGTCGTGGAGTTGACTCAGACGCCTCAGAGAAGACACCGTCCACCGAGAGACCGTGCTCACTCGGCGAATGAGCGTAGGTGAGAGATGAAGAGCACACAGTCGCGGCGGCGGTGAGGGCGAGTAGTATCGATCCGGGACGCATGAAAAACTTTCACATCTCGACGGAGAGTTACAACGGCCTTCAATTATACCATCTGAAGGGAATGCCAGAGGAACGGCTTCAGCGGGTCGTACGAAGGGGGTGTGCTAGACGGTTAATGGCTTCTTGAAGTGCTGATCCCGTCAGAAGCCTGGGGTTGTGCGGTACCCGCCAGACTGGTTCCATCGGAGCCGGGTCGCCCGCGAGACGGGGAATGATATGCCAATGGATATGAGGGAGTTGGTTCCCGAGGAGCGCGTAGTTCATCTTCTTCGCTTGATAGACTTGCGCCGAGATATCGGCGACTCGGTTGACCTCTTCGATCAGCTGAAAGCGCTCGGTAGGTGCAAGTTGGAACAACTCCGTAGCATGGCGCTGAAAGACCACAATGGTCCAGCCGGGGAAGAATTGATCATCATGGAGATAGACCTTCGACAATCCGAGGGCCGCGATGAAATGGTCCTGTCTCGGCCAGGTTCCCTGGCATGCCGCGCATGGTATGTCTGTCATGGCTGATTCGCCTTGCGCCACTCTTCTTCGGTCAAGATACCTTTCTTGATCAGCAGCTGGATCAGTTTATCGACTGCGTGGCGAGTGGCGGTTGTTGACGGTCCAAGAGTTGGAGGAGTGGAAGATGTCGGGGACTCCGCACGCTTCGCCTCCCGAGGGGGCCGCTTCTGTCCCAGCACTTTGAACGAAGGAGTGAAGACCGCCACATAATCCCGATTCCTGATTCGGACCACGGCGGGAAGACTGTCGGTTTGCGGGACGAGGTCGGGAGAAGTCCCAGCCGGCACGCGGAAATATGGTTTCCCGTCGTCCGTCTGGCCATCTTGGTCCAGCACGTCGAATCGTTTCAGGAAGGATTCTCCCGTGAGTCCCTCTCGGTCTTCGCCGGCCAAGTTGGTGATCTTGTCCAGCACAATGACCAGTGAGTCGCCGATGATCGCGTCCGGTGACAAGTTTCTGACATGCACGTCGTAGCGATATTCGCTCGTGAAGTTGTCCCGACTCTTCAATGTCACGATGGCCTGTACACGTCCGGTTAGATCGGTCACATGGTCCAGGGATCCGGCGAAACCGCACACCGGCTCCGTGGCGGTGGCCATAGTTGCGAGGAGGCAACAGGTTCGTACCCAGTTCATCAGGTCAAGGCCTTCACGTACGTGGTAGGGGAGCATAACAAAGTCCTCGGAATTGAGCGAGCCGATTCTCTCCGCGTCGCCTTGACACACCGTTTCGACCGACGATATTCTCGCCTCGTTCTGCTCGGTCGTTCAGCGCTCGCTACGAACTATGGCTCTATCTGATTCCCACCGATTGGAACCCCTGGCAGTTTCCCGTTCTCTTACGAAGACTCTCATGAAACTCTACGATTATCCGCACCCCCGTCGACCGGGACGAACAATCCGTGGCTATGATAGGCCCCATGCCGTGCGGACGGCAAAGATGTGCGTGACCGTTGCTGATCGCTTGGGACATCCGCGCAATCGGGTGCGGCTTTATCACGTTGCCTGTCTTTTGCATGACTTGGGCCGCGCCGGTCTCGATCGGCAACTCTTCGGAGCTATTTGGTCTTGGGCCAACGAACGGGGCATTCCGACAAGGCCTCGTGAATGGCGTGCCGTCCACCCGAGAACGGCGTATGGTCGGGAGACGGAAGCCTTCGTGTCGTTGTATCGACAAGATCTGCTCGCCTCCGGCGTGCCTATGGACAAATGGGCTGTCGAGCAGGTCGAAATGCGACTGGGTTATGCGCGGCGCCTTGCCAGACGATTGCGTGTGGTGAAGCCGACGTTGAAGGTACTGGGCGTCGAGTGGAAGCCTTGGATGCAGCAGGTGATGTTGTATTACTATTACCCGGAACGCTTGGCTAAGGCGAAGGCATGGGTGCGACAATTGGCGGAGATCCTTGTTGCGTGCGAACAGTTTGAGGCCTACAGCAATCAGCGGCGGGGACGCGATTATTATGCTCGGAACAAAGAGAGCCTGTCGGAGGCCTTTACTTATCTCGACAAGCTAAGACAAGAAGGTATTCTGAGCAGTCAAGTCTTGAACGCCGTACGAGTGCTCACCGCGGAAGGTGCGTTCGATCCAATTTTGGAAGAAGCGCGAGGCAAGCCGCTGACCCGGAGCGACCGTCGCTATCTTCGTAGCCTCACGAGCCGGAGAATATGATGGGTGTCCGTACCGTTTCGCTGACGATCCGTATGGAAGGTGGCACGCAGGTCGACAACATCACGAAATCCGTTGCCGATGCGGTGGTTGGTTCCCACCTCACAGCCGGAATCGTGACGGTCTTCGTCAAACACACCACCGCCTCTGTCATGATTATTGAAGACGAACCGGGGATTCGCGCAGACACGAAAACGTTTTGGGATCGTCTTGTTCCTCCTGATCCCCGATGGCAGCACAACACCGTGAATCCTGGAGAAGATAACGGCCATAGCCATCTTCGGGGACAACTCCAGGGGCCCTCCGTCACGATTCCCTTTGCCGGCGGTGCCCTTCTGCTCGGCACGTGGCAGCAAGTCGTGGTCGTGGATTTCGATACCCGTGCCAGAACGCGTGAACTGGTCGTGCAGGTCTTGGGTGAATAGCCAAGTTCGATCACTGACACTGCTCCTGTTTGCGGCATTGCTCTGCTCACCGACCAGCGCTGCGGAGTGGGGCAGGCCGTTGGGTGCCGTCTATGACGGCCCTGAAGGGAAGCCACGCCCGGTGACGCCCGCTCCAGTGGAACTAAGTGCCGATGAACGATCGACGATCGCGGTGTTTGAGCGGGCGACGAAGTCTGTCGTGTTCATCGCCAATACGGCGATCCAGCAGGATATTTGGTCGCTCAACGTCATGGAAGTGCCCCAGGGGTCAGGGTCCGGTTTTGTGTGGAGTAAGCAAGGCCACATCGTCACCAATTTTCACGTCATCTATGGTGCGGATGCGATCAAGGTCACCTTGGCCGATCGAAGCGAACACGAGGCGAGGTTGGTCGGTGCGGATCCCGATCACGACCTCGCAGTGCTGCAAATCCGAGTGCCCGACGGTCATGTGGAGCCGTTGGCGATCGGTTCCTCCCATGACTTGCGTGTGGGGCAAAAGGTGTTGGCGATCGGGAATCCGTTCGGGCTCGATCACACCTTGACGACCGGAGTGGTAAGTGCGCTGGGGCGGACCATCAAATCCATGACGAATCGGACGATTGAAGGTGTGATCCAGACTGATGCGGCGATCAATCCCGGCAATTCAGGTGGTCCACTATTAGATAGCGTCGGTCGGTTAATCGGCGTGAATACGCAAATCGTGAGTCCCAGCGGAGCTTACGCCGGAATCGGTTTCGCCGTGCCCGTCGATACGGTGAACCGCATCGTTCCTGAACTCATCAAACACGGCAAGCTCATCCGTCCAGGGTTGGGCGTCTCTCTTGTACCGGACACGATGGCGAAGCGATGGGGAATCAAGGGGGTCATCATCGGTAAGGTGGCGCGCGACGGTGCCGCCGATCGTGCGGGATTGAAGGGCGCGCGCCAAACCATGATGGGACAGATTCAGCTCGGCGACATCATCGTCTCGGTCGACGGAAAGCCCGTAGCCACCGTCGATGACTTGATGGATGTGATGGAAGCGCACAAAGTCGGTGATCAAGTGAGTGTGGAGATTCTGCGCGGAAACCGGCGTGAAAGGGTTTCGGTGACTCTTCAGGCAGTCAATTAAGACGACGGCAATTCAAGACATGCGTATGGTAGGATCATCTGATTGCAGTCTTGTCTCGTGGAGGACCGCTCATGAGTGATCGCAGATCTCTTGATCAGGATGAGCCTAAGGATCAGAGTGATGAGCCACTGCTGCTGAAGACGGGGGCCGATCCGCTCGAGTTGATCGAACAATGTCTGGCCTCGTTTTCAGAGGGTGATCCCCGACAGAAGCTTTTGTATAAGCTGCGTCATGCGGTGATACTGTCTCAAGCCGCTCATCAACAGCGTGAACTGGAATTCAAGAAAACGAGTGAAGTCGTCGCCAAACTGACGGCGCCGGCCAATCGTATCGGCACCTTGCTTGACGTTCCCGGTGAAGGACTCGCCCGCATCGTCGTCGGTGGGGCCGAGTATTATGCCAACGTGGATCCCCGCGTGCCTGAAACGGATCTAAAGATCGGGACCCAGATTCTAGTCAATGAAGCCTACGCCGTGATCAAGACGCTCGGGTACGATCGTAATGGCCCTATCTTGAAACTGGCCGAGGCCATGCCTGACGGACGATTGCGCTTTGAACAAGAAATGGGTCGGCAGTCGTTAATCTTACAGAGGTCGACCGATCTCGTCGGTGTGGAGCTCAAGGCGGGCGATGAAATTCGTATCGATCCCAGTCATCGTGTCGCAATCGAAAAAATGCAGGATCGCAGAGCAAGCCGACATGTCCTCGATGAAACCCCGAAGGTCACGTGGGACCAGATCGGCGGGCAGAATGAGGCGATCGCCAGCATCCGAAAAGCCATCGAATATCCATTGTTGCATGCGGAGACGTTCGAACGCTTCAGGTTTTCCCAGCCTAAGGGCTTTCTTCTCTACGGGCCGCCCGGGTGTGGGAAGACGCTGATCGGGCAAGCGGCAGCGGGTAGCTTGGCCAAGTTGGTCAGCGAATCCAAACAAGAGCGAACGTCCGATCGAGACAAGCGTCCTCCGGTGACAAGCGGAGCGTTCCTGCACGTGAAAGGGCCTGAAATCCTCAACATGTGGCTCGGGGAATCGGAGCGGATGGTTCGCGATCTCTTCGAACAGGCTCGGGCAAGACGCAGAGACGGCGCCTTGCCGTTTATTTTCATCGACGAAGCGGAGTCGATTTTAGGGACGCGACGTGCCATGCGCTCCTTCAATATCTCGAACACGCTCGTGCCGATGTTTTGCAGTGAGATGGACGGCATCGAATCGCTGCGCGACGTGGTCATTATTCTTGCCTCCAACCGGCCTGATTTGATCGATCCGGCGGTCCTTCGTCCAGGCCGCATCGATCGGAAGATCAAAGTCAGTCGGCCGAACAAGGAGGCGGCAGCCGACATTCTAACCGTATATTTGACGGCGGACTTACCGTTGGATTCGGCGTTGATGAAGGAGTGAGGTGGCGAGCAGGGTCAGGTGGTGGCTTCTCTTATTGAGGAAATCATTGAGTCGATATTCCGCCGAACGGAAGGCAATCGGCTTCTGTCGATCCGGCTTCGGAGCGGGCAACACAAAGTGCTTTATCGCGGCGACCTCGTGAGCGGAGCCATTTTAGCCTCGATCGTGCAGCGAGCCAAGGAAAAGGCCATCGATCGTACGGTTCAGTCAGGCCGGCCGGCGGGACTGCTGGCCAAAGACCTGCTGGATTCAGTCACAGAGGAATTTCGAGAGGGTGAAATGTTGCCGCCGGACGATGCGGCGGAGGAGTGGTTGAAGCTGCTGGATCATCATCCGGAACAGGTCGTGGGGATTTCGTCGTTCCGACGTGGCCGCCAGGCAGACGAGCGGCTGGTGAATCAAATTATCTGAAGAAGTGAGGCTGAGGGATAAGGAGTGAGGTGTTCGAATCCCGACACGCATTTCCCCTTATGCCTCACGTCTCACTCCTGACGGATTATGCGTCTCTTCGGCATCGAAACAGAGTACGGAATTACAAGAGATGATGTGGTGGAGATAGACCCGGTCGTGGAATCGATGGAATTGGTGCGTGCCCATCTAGTGGCTTCCTTTGAGCGACGGTGGGACTATGCCGGTGAGGATCCCCATGAGGATGCGCGTGGCTTTCGTGTCTCTGGGTTACAGCAGGACAGGGAAGAAGATGAGTTCGCCAAACGCGATGCCCATCGTCCCTTCTCATTCCATGACATGAAGAGTGACCTGGTGTTGCCGAACGGCGCCCGGTTCTACAATGACCATACGCATCCGGAGTATTCCACGCCTGAATGTCGGACTCTGAGGGACCTCGTGGCACAGGATCGCGCCGGAGAACGTATCGTGTTTCGCGCGGCTCAGCGACGCAATAGGGCACTTGGAGGAGCGCATGTCCGGCTCTACAAGAACAACACGGATTTCCACGGCCACAGTTACGGCTGTCACGACAACTATCTCGTCCCGCGGGCCGTTGCCTTTCCCGCTCTTGCTGCCGGCTTGGTGCCGTTCTTGGTAAGCCGGCAGGTGATTGCCGGCTCGGGAAAGGTCGGCACTGAAGCGCAGGAGTCTGGACACGTGCCAGGGCGGTATCAACTCTCGCAGCGCGCTGATTTCATGGAAACGGAGTTAGGCGTCGATACGATGCATGACCGGCCGATTCTCAACACGAGGGACGAGCCCCATGCGGATCGCGGGAAGTACCGCCGGCTCCATCTCATCATCGGCGATGCCAACATGTGTGAGTATGCGACGGCGCTTAAGGTTGGCACGACCAGACTCGTGCTTGACCTCATCGAACGAGGGGTTGCTCCTGATGTCGAGTTGGAGCATCCGGTGGCCGCAGTGAAACTATTGTCTCGAGATCCTGACCTCAAGACGGTCGTTACGCTCAAGAATGGGCGGAGACTTTCGGCATTGAATATCCAAGAATACTATTACGAATCAGCGAGGCGGACGCTGTCCGGATCAGACGAGGAGTCTGATTGGCTGTTGAAAGAATGGAGTGAGACCTTGCATCTGTTGGTGCAAGATCGATTACAGTTGATCGGCAAGCTCGATTGGGTCACCAAACAGTGGTTGCTCGAGACGTTTATGCGGGAAGAGCGGATCGGTTGGGACGATCCCTGGATGGCCAGTTTGGACCTGGAGTATCACAATGTAGACCCGGAACAAGGGCTGTACTTAGGGTTGGAGGCGGATGGGAAAGCGTGGCGGATGACGACCGACGACGTGATCGAGGAGGCGGTTCGGAACGGGCCAAGAGATACGCGCGGCGGGTTACGCGGAGTCTGTGTGCAGCGGTTTTCTGACCAGATTAAGTCGATGCAATGGGAGCGGATTCATTTCACAGGCGGGCTTCGCTCCCGCACTCTGGACATGGGAGATCTCTTCGACCCTCAAGAGGTGCGACGATGTGTGGACATCTTCCAGCGTGCCCATTCACCGGCTGATGCGCTGGCAGCGTGGAGTCACAGAAAGGATATAGAGGCATGAAACACAGTATGATGCCGGAACGACGTGAAGGACCAGTCGATCCTATGCCCAAGTCGCCGCGCCCTTTGGAAGAAGGCGGCGGGCCGCGGCGTCCGGAGACCGGATCGCCGGACAAGGATAACTTGATGAAGCGGATGCGCAAAGTCGATCCCAAACAGGCGGAGCGGTATCGGCAGAGAACGGGGCAGTAGGTGAGCTAGCGAGTTCTGAGTGTTGAGTCGCAAACGGAGTCAGACCGTCGTTCAGCACTCAGCACTTCAAACCCAGTACTGAGGAACAGATGGGCATGCAGGGTGATTTTTATCAGCTCTTGAAAGAACAAGGATATGCATTCGGAGTCCCGGGACAGGCCGACGCAGGACAGGAGCTGACGACCGCCACCACGATCCTTGCCTTTAAGTATCGGGAGGGCGTTGTGGTTGCCGGGGATCGTCGGGCGACGGCCGGCAATATGGTGATGTACGACCGCACCGATAAGGTGTTGGAGATCGACCGGCATAGTGTCATGGCCATCGCCGGAGTGCCGGCTACTGCCTATGAGATGGCGCGTATTCTGGAACATTCCTTCAAGTACTATCGGCGGACACAACTCCAGGAACTCAGCTTCGAAGGTAAACTCAGAGCTCTCTCTAAGTTACTGAAGGACAATGTTGCCGCGGCGCTGGCAGGTACCGGAGCTGTCGCCCCGATCTTCGCCGGCTACGACGCCGAGCAGGAAACGGCAAAAATCTACTTTTACGATATTCTCGGCGCCGAATTTGAAGGGGTAGAATATGCGGTGTCTGGGTCCGGCTCGCCGACCATTCGAGGGATTCTTTACTACTTGAATACGTGGGGAGAACAGCCGCTGAGTGCAATGTCGGAGGAACAGGCTGCTATTCATGCATTGCGGTTATTGACGAGCGCCGCAGAATTCGATAGCGCGACCGGCGGAGTGAATCGGGATGCCGGTCTCTATCCGGTCGTCAAATTCATCACCGCCGACGGTGTGAGGACGATGTCGGATCTGCAGCTCCGGCCGCTGTTCGAATCGAAGGTTGCTCGAACGACATGAGGAACATTTCTTATGTATGAAGAGCCGTATAAATGGGTGGAAGCGGTCGGGAATCGCCGGCAGTACCTCGACGAACAGTTCAAGCAGGGGAGCCCGGTCGTCGGTGTTGTGTATGACACCGGCATTCTGCTGATGACGGTGAGCAAGGGCACCCCGAAGTTGTACGAGATTTACGATCGCCTGGCCTTGGGCGGCATGGGCCATCCGGCGGATCTTGAGAAGCTGCGCTTCAACCTATTGGAAATGGCGCATGTCGAGGGGTTCAATCGCTCACCGTCCGACGTGACGGGAAGCCGTATGGTCAAGTACGGAGTTGCACCGGTGATCAAACAGGCATTTGAAGAAGTATTCAAAGCGCCATTCATTGTGAAAATCTTGTTGGCCGAGTTAGGCCAGAAAGCAGGGAGAGACACGTTTTTGACTATCAACTACGACGGAACGTTTGAGGAAAAGAACTCTCATGCCGTCCTAGCTGCCACGCCGGCGATCGAACAAACGATGTTGGCATATCTGCGGCAACAACACATCCCCTCTCTTGAACAGGCCGTCAGCGCAGCGATTTGTGCGTGGGCTGTCGGCGATCGTGCTCAGCATCAAGCGCTCGATGAAACCGGAGAACATGACGAGGGAAAGGCAGGTCGCCCCCAGCAGTCGACCGATCGTGATGCGCTGTATGCCCATATGCGGGAGCGCGTAACAGAGAAAACGCTCGAGTGTGCTCTGCTCGATCGCCATCAGAAGGGGCCTTCCAAGTACCGAGCCATCGATCCTGACGAGTTGGGAAGATTGCTCCCGAAGGATATGAACACACTGCTCACGTAGCACCATGTTGAACCGTATCTTTGGGCTCGAAACGGAATACGGGCTCTTGATCCACGAAGACCATCCCGACCATTCACCGACCTGGTTTGCCCATAAGATCCGTGACCATCTGTTCCGCGTTCAGCGGCGAGGCGTGCTTGACTTGCACCATCGCGGCCATGATGAGCCTCCTGGGAATGGTGGTTTTCTGACCAACGCCGGACGGATTTATCTTGATATGGGGCATTTAGAATATGCGTCGCCGGAATGCCATTCTTTAACTGACGTGGTGGCGTCAGATCGTGCCGGAGATTTGTTATTACAGCAAGCGATCGAGGATCTTGGCTATTCTGATCAGGTGTCCTTGATCAAGAACAACATCGACCATGAAACGGATGCCACCTTTGGCTCGCATGAGAATTACCTGGTTTCTCGTCGGTTCCCTTTTTCCAGGCGTGGATTGGCTCCGCTCGTGACTTTTCTAGTGACCAGGCAGATTTTTACCGGCTCCGGGCGTGTCGGTTCCGCCGTCCAACAGGATGCCTGGATTCAGATGGATCGGCTCATCGTTCCACGATCGGCTTTCGGGGGTTATCGTGCATCGGCGCTGCCCTTTCAAATTTCCCAACGCGCCGACTATATCGTGAACGATTTTTTCGAATGGGTGCAGCATAATCGTGCGATCGTGAACACGCGAGACGAACCGTTAGCCGACCCCAATCAATACCGACGGATCCATCTGCTGCTGGGCGATTCCAATATGGCCGAATATGCGACGGCATTGAAGGTGGGGACGACCGGTCTCGTGTTGCAACTGATCGAAGAGGGGCATGCACCTCACGATTTAGAAATCGACGAACCGGTGGAAGCACTCCAAGAGATTTCTCATGATCAAGAACGACGTTGGCTGATTCAGGTGCAGTCTCATAAGACGATGTCGGCTTTGGACATTCAAGAACGGTTTCTTGAGTGTGCCGTTCAGCATTGTAAGGGGCAGGACGAAGAAACCGATTGGGTCCTTGCCCAATGGGCATCAGTGCTCCATGATCTGCGCGGCGATTACCAAAGGCTTGTAGGGCGTGTCGACTGGGCGTCCAAGCTATGGTTGCTGGAATGCTTTCGAGAAGCGGAACATGTCGACTGGACCGATCCCATGCTGAAAAGTTTGGATTTGGAATATCACAATCTCAATCATGCGAAAGGGCTGTATCACGGATTATTGGAAGAGGGACGTGCTCCTCGTGTAACGACAGATCGCCTTATCCATCTTGCGATGGACACAGCACCGAAAAACACTCGTGCCTACGGCCGTGCTGAATTAGTGAGACATCTGCTTAATGAACGGCCCGCCTCAGCAGCGGATCAGCTTCCGGCCCATGATGAATTGTTTCCCCCCTATGTCATCAATTGGTCGATTTTCCAAGTGCGCGGTCGTGCCCCGTTTCCCATGCCGGATCCGTTTAAGACATATTTGGACGATGTGCGGACACACCTCGATAGCGTGATTGTCTAAGCTGCTCAGATTCAGGAATGACGGTTTATCTCTCAGTCAGAATCCATCGGGCTAAGCTTATGTTCAGACGGTGAACCGCACATACCGACGGCTTTGCAAAGGGGGTATAGCAGTCCGACTCAGGGGCAAGCCTGACACCAGTTCATCATAGTCGTTCCAATAAAAAGTCTACGATTCGGTTCTCCGCCCAGTATGGGTCTTCTCCATTCCGACTGCGGTGAAAAAACCCGCAATGGCCTCCATAGCGAGGCGCAACCACACGAATGTGAGGGTGACGCTGAATCTTCGATACGGTGAACATGGAGTAAGGTATAAACGGGTCGTCTTGTGCGGTAATGATGAGAGTAGGAACCGCGAGGGCATCGAGCACATGGCGTGCTCCCGCCCGGTCGTAATAGTCGGCGCCGTCCCGATAGCCGCCGTCTCGAGCAGTATAACGATCATCGAATTCGCTGATCGTGTTGATCTCATCGAGTATCGAAAGATCCCATCTCCCGGGGAACAGGGCCGCTTTTCTTCGGAGTCTCGATTTTAACCTGTTTACAAAATGGCGGTGATAGATCCAGTTGCGAGGTTCTTCCAGTGCGCGCGCACAGACGGTCGGGTTGATATTCGGGCACACGGCGGCTACTCCGGCAAGAGCGGGCTCGACCCGCCCCAGCTCTCCGGCTGCCTTGAGCACCAGGTTCCCGCCCATTGAATAACCCACTAACCAGATCCGGTCGAGTCCGTCTCGATGAGCCAGTTCATCGACGATGGCGCGATAGTCTCCGCTCAAACCACTGTTATAAAGAGTTGGAGAGAGGTGCTCGGTGCCACCACACGTACGCTGATTCATACGAATGACGTTGTAGCCCGCTCGATAGGCCTTTGCCGCAATGCCGCGCATATAGCGAGATTCACTACAGCCTTCCAGGCCATGGACCAAAATCACCGTGGGAGACCACTTGCGATCGTCTTGCCAATGGCAGAATCCTTTCAGCTGCGTATGCGGTTCTACAGTGAAAAACCGCTCTTCCTGCGGCAAGCCTGGCAGTGAGGTATCCCGTGGCCAATAGCGAGGCACAAGAGTCATGAGATGGGCATTCCTCAGAGGGGGTGGTGGCTTAAAAGACGATGCGATATCCATCAACGTCCTATACAAATGACCGCATGGTGCATGCGATTCTGAGCACCCACAATTACAGCGTGTATCTATTGTAAAGGAGGAATCATGCTGACGGCCATTGGTGACGTCATGAGGCGTTGTCATGAGCGAGGCTGGATCACGACGAGAGACGGTGATATCGGCATGAAGAAGCGAGATGGGAAGTATCTCTAGATCACGCCATCCAGCTGGCGCAAGATGATCGTTCCCGAAATAACATGGCTCCCCGGGCAGGACTCGAACCTGCGACCAGCCGGTTAACAGCCGGCTGCTCTACCAACTGAGCTACCGGGGAACAGAGATTTCAGTAAAAGAGAGACGTATTCTAACAAAACTCTTTGAGGAATAGGGAGATTTTTTAGACGTCGAAATCAGACGTCGAAATCTTCGGTTTCGTCTTCGTCGGACGAGGCGTCGGTGTTGCCTTCCGCGAGAGCAGCATAATGTCTCGCCCAGGTGAGGTAGAGGTTGCCGCTATCGCGCATGGTGTCGGCTGCCTTGACGAGCTTCTCGACGAGTTCAGGGTCTTTGCCCGTGGCCTGGATGACCGCTGCTCGCCGTTCAATGGCCCTCGGATATTCGCTGATCAAACCGGTAATTTCCCCGAGCAGTTCATCGATGACGTTGTCTTCATTCTCCATAAGTGCCTCACTGGCCACCAACAGAAAGCCCCATAGCGGTGACGCCATGGGGCTTTTTTCAATTCGAACCGCTATCGCTCAACCCTGGTAAGCTTGCCCCAAGGCTGCGGATTCTCCCTTTTTTGACATCAACTGGCCCGTGGCACTGACTGCTTGCATTACGATCGCTTCGTGTTTGGCGGCGTTGCAGACGACGACACAGAGTTCGCACCCTTTGCAACGGTCGATAAAAACTTCGGCGACCATCTTGGTCGTGTTCAAGTCTAAGCAGTTGGCCTCTGGACAATACATGATGCACAGCCGACACCCCTTCTTCGCCGTGCATTTTTCGTCGATGACTTGCGCAACATTATACATGCAACGTCATTCCTTTTCTTAGACAGCGACGGCCGGATTCCCGACGCGCAGCTCGATCTTGTTCTTTTCGGCCCATTCTGCGGCAATTTCGTAGGCCCGCTTCACGGTGGCTAAGTTTTTTGCGAGAAGCATCTCTTTCTTGGCGAACTTCTTCTTGATCGCTTCATCGAGTGAAGCGGTACCACCCGATGCGACGAATTTCTTTCCGAAGCGTTCTTGCAATGCGCCGTCCAACGCTTCCATCGACACACATTTGGTAATACCGGCGACTGAACCGATCATGGTCATATTGGTCGACAATTCCGTACCCGCAGTTTCAATCGCCAGTTCGGTTCCAGCGATGTAGAAGACGGCCACGTTCAAATCCTTGAGACGCTGGACGTCTTCTTCCGACAACAGAGGTTGGCCGGAGTTGATGATGACCACGCCACCCTCCTTAATTCCGGAGTAGAACGGCATGGTATAACTCTTCCCCATCGTGATGACCTGGGGATGGAAGACTTCGATCACATCCGGAAACACCAGTTCGCCTCGGTCATAGATCCGTTCAATGCCGATGCGACAATAGCTCTCTGCTGGCGCCATACGTTTTTCAGCGCCGAAGAACGGATTTGAAATCGAGAATTTTCCGTCTCGATTCGCGGCCATGGCCATGACGTGAGCAGCGGTGACGGCTCCCTGCCCCCCTAAACCTGACATCCGGATATTAAGTCGCTTCTTGATCATGAGTGGCCTCCGGTCTAATTCGTCTGTGCCTGCGCGGCCAATTGCTTGGCGGCTGCTTTTCGCTCTTTATCCTTGGCAGCCAGTTCGGCCAACAGTTGCTTGGCTGGCTCGCTGATGTACTCCTTGTACGCGAACCGCTCGGTCGGTTTTTCAGAGTCCCGCATCTCTTGTAAGCCTTCCATGCTGTTCTTGCCGATTTCAAGAATGCAAGGCGTATAGAGCTGGAGATAGGTCGGGCCGATTTCACGGGCGATATGCACCGCATTGCGGATGACCTTTTCGACTAGCGACGGTTTGCTGACTGTGCAGTTGACGACATAATGACAGCCGGATTCGCGAGCGATTTCGGGCAACCGCACCTTATCGAACAACTTCCCGACCGGTGCCATCTTGGCGACAAAGCCTTTTTGCATAAGTCCGCTCTCCTGCCCGCCGGTGTTGGCATAGAGTTCGTTGTCGAAGCAGATGGTGGTGAACTTTTCTTGTCGGAACCAGGCCTGCAAGGTCATGTCCAGCCCGATGTCAACGGTCGCACCGTCGCCGGCGAGGACAACGACGTCCTTCACACGTCCGGGGAATCTGACGCTCAGGGCGCGCTTGAGGCCGGACGCAATGGCATTCTGGTTTCCGAACAGCGTGTGAATGTTATGAACGGCGACCATCGGGAACACCAAGCTGGTACAGCCGGTTGATCCAACCATGACGGTATCTTCTGGATTTGGGAGGGAGGCCAATATGTAACGAAAGGCCATCGACTCAGGGCAGCCGGCGCAAAGCGAGTGCTGCTCAATCAGCTCCTTCGAGGTCCCAATGTCTTTCCAACCCCGGTCTTCCTTGCCGTATGTCGCGCTCTTCACGAGGTCCTGATAGTCCGATGGCATGATGTCGTACAGGGCTTCGGAAATTTGTATGCGTTCTTTGCTCATATATAGGCCTCCTCAGTGTCGCTCGTGAGAGCGGACAGGTTCACAGTCAATATGGTTCAGCTACCACGACCGGCCAGGGAGAAGGTCTTCATCCCGAGGGCCGTTTTGATCTCAGACACAATGATCTCCGGAGGCATTGTCATACCTCCGCAAACATGAGGGCCGGCATGGACTCTATGGTGATTCGGGATGGTGGCCCGGATCTCTTTTGCCAGCCAACCAGTTACGTTGAATTCCGGCACAAAAATGTGCTTTGCGTTCTTGGTAGCCTCACGAATTTCTTCTTCCGGCCAGGGACGCAAGGTTTTCACCTTCACGAGGCCGCAACGCACCCCCTCGTCTTCCAACATTCTGATCGCTTCCCGACCCTGTGAGACGGCCGTGCCTGACGATACGATCATGATGTCCGCGTCGGTATTCTCCACGTCGATCAGACCATTCAACCAATGGATCGAATGTTTGCGGGAGCGTTCGACCGCGGCCCAGATTTCCTGTTGCCAGCTGGCGTGGGTTGCGTAGCTGATATAGTTGCTCTTCATGACAAACGGATCGCGCATCATGCGAACGGGCGGACATTCCATATCCATACAAGGCACAGGAGAACGGTATGGATCGTAGGGCGGAAGGCACATATCAGCCGGTGTCAAATTCACGACATCTTTTGTGTGAGTGACAAAAAATCCATCGCAGCAGAGTGCGAGTGGGAGATGTACGTCCGGTTCTTCAGAAACCAGATAGCCCTTCAAAATCCAATCGAAGAAATCCTGAGCAGTTTCCGCGTGCCACACCAGCATACCGGTATTCAGCAGGTATGCTATCTCAAGTGTGTCGGGCTGGATGGAGAGGGGCGAGTTGATACCGCGACACGTTACAATCATTTGAATCGGCAAGCGTGCGCCAGCCCACATCGGAAAATTTTCCATGGCCCGCATGGTTCCCGGTCCCGCCGTCGTCGTAAAGACTCGGGCTCCGCCGAACGAAGCTCCGGCGCACTGCGACATGACGGCAAACTCGCTCTCGCCTCGGAAATAATCACCGACATAACCTTCGGCAAACAATTCACCGATCAATGCCGCGGCTTCGCTCTGGGGGGTGATCGGATAGGCGATCATGACATCACAACTAGCTCGGCGGATGGCTTCCTTAATGACCTCTGAGCCCGTAAAAAACGACGGAGTCCGTGGGGCCTCATGCAGCATCTTCCACGGATCGGTATAGGTCTGGCCCTTTTTATTTTGTGTCCCAATGACGGATTTGGTTTCTGCCATGGACTCAGCCTCCTTTCACATCACACTTTCGGGTTTTCACAGGATCAATTCGAAACCCCATTCTTGGCTGACGTCAGCCGTGGTTGGACGGTTCCCTTCAATCGCTTCACGGTATCAGCCAATCTCATGATTTTTTCGACGGATGCATCGCGGAATGAAAGCATGGCGTCTTCGTGGCCGGCTTGCGCACACATGGCGATAGTATAGCAGGATGTTCCTCCGCGAATAATCTTCAGAGACAGATTGGCTTGGTGACAATGCACACCGACGAACATGCAACAGTCGATCTTGTTGTGCCAGATCGTCAAATTTGGATGATTGGGGTTGATCTCGATTTCAGGGTTGATTTTTGGATACTTGGGACGGTAGTCGGGCATGGGAATTAGCATGGGCTTTTGGCCGGGCTGGACGCATTCCTTCAGGGTGTTAAAAAGGTGTCGAATAGCCGTCGCTTTCTTCGCGGCCTTTTCGTTCCATGCCCACAATACGAGAGGTCCAGGGAAAATTGTCGGGACTTTCGCCATTAAGAATTGACGCGCGGCTTCTTCATAAGCCTTTTCTTCCGAAGTGATCACACCATTAATATGAGCTTCTCCTGGATTCGGCAAGCGGATTCCCATGCTTGCGGCAGCCGGGGGAAGGAAATGTTCTGGCCCTGGAAGCACACGATAGTCACTCATCACAACCTACACTCCGCGAAAATTTGGTTGATGAAAGAAACAAAAGAAACAATGGTTTTTCACGTACTTGTTTCTCTGAGACACTCTAAGCCGTTCCTCTAGTCTTGTTCAAGATCACAGAAGGCCCACCTCACGGAGCTTTTGGGCCACTACCTGGCGGATAGCTTAGGCCCTTTGCCCCCACCGTGTGTGCCGATGGAAGCTGGTCAAGCATCGACCCATAGAGCCCACCGCATTATAGGTGTCGATCTTTTCGATTGTCAAATGAGTGTATGCGGTCTCGACTATGTGAGTGAGTATGGAGGCATTGTGTGGCAGGACGCGAGAGAAACTTGCTCGCAGTCACAGACATGCATGGAAAAAAGTTACTACGGAAGCTGTTCGCAGGCAGTGGTTGCGCCGAGCATGCATGCACGTTCGAGATCATCTTTTGCAGAGCGTCCTTGTAGCTCTTCCTGGTAAAGCGCGGCTCTCGCGAGCAAGGCCTGCTTATCAGTTGGATCTGCTCGCAGGATTGCACTAAGGTCATCGATTGCTTGGGACCGCCGGCCCAACTTCTTGTAGATATCGGTTCTGAGAAAATAGGCCTCCTTTTGATACGGAATCCAGCTGTCGGGAGTTTTCGGGGGCAAGCACTTTTGTAAGACCGTAAGGGCGGACGACCACTGCTTCAGGGAAACCAATTTACGAGCCTCGGCTGTATACAGACTGATAAGGCGATGACGCGCTAAATCAAAAAAAGGGTCCAATTCAAGTACTTGTTCGAAGGCGTGAGCTGCTTCGACAGGCCGATGCAGCCATGTGTCGACGTCTCCTCGGCCAAGAAGGGCCCACGTATTTTGGGGATCAATTAGAATGGCTCGCTCGAAATCCATTCGGGCATTGTCGATATATTCCGAATATTCACTCGGTCTGGACTTGTTGGCGTAAGCAGCGGATGCAAGCCGCAAATACGTTTGCCCACGTACGATCAGCGGTTCAACAGACTGAGGGTCCAAGGCGGTTGCCTGTGAGATCAAATCGAGTTTCTGAGATAGGTGCTGAGAGCGAATCGCCTTCTCGACCAATGTCCGAGCCTGATTGTGACCTTTCGTGTGGTCTAGCGACTCAATGGTGAGAGTGCGCACGCCAGTAGGAGCGGCCCTTAGCTCGTAGAGCTGGGCCTTGAGTGCCGCATTCTCGCTCTGAAGCCGACGGAAATGTTCGGCAAATCGTTCCTCGGATTGCCACCGTCGAACTGCGGCTTGAAGATTATCGAGGTCGACGACTGCGCGGATACGAATATAAAAGCTCGGTCGATCATTGTCGAAGAAACGGCGTGATTCCAGGATTTCAGTTTTTGTTATCGCCGCAGCGATAGTACGAATCTCTAATGAGCTGGACTGGAAGCTCTTGCCGGATGAGGCTTTTTCTATGTCTTGAAATGCGGACTCGATATACAATCCGGCCTCTTCAACCGCTCTCCGCTGAGCTAGCCGAAGGAC